>JAESFX010000068.1_pt1 | contig 171457 bp, 123 predicted proteins | sample 9269501 | NCBI WGS metagenome assembly JAESFX01 (sample SAMN14515570, study PRJNA621655) | algae metagenome | isolation source: Desmonostoc geniculatum HA4340-LM1 and co-occurring heterotrophs from cave... | place: USA: Maniniholo cave, Kauai, Hawaii | collected 2009-07-28
GGCTACTGGTAGTTAGAGTACAAGCGAGAAAAGTCTGCCAAAAAACCTTTTGACAGACCCTTATTCAAGTGTGTCAAAAACGCAGGAGCTACACAGACGCTTGACAGGTTTCGTTCATATCAGTGTCCGCTGAGTCCGTTAGAACTAAATTTGTCTTGTATCGACTGCCCGCACCCCATAACAAAACAAGAAAAAGACGGCATATCGCTATGCCGTCTCAATCATTTCGTGCCATCTGGGCGTCGAAAATGGCCTGCGCCCTGACAAACCGGAATGGAAGTCTGGGTTATGTTAGATTAGATTTGCAACTCCCCAAGCTTTATCAGCTCGACAACCGCTTGCGAACGACCTTTGACGTTCAACTTCTGCATAACGTTGGAAATATGATTGCGAACGGTTTTCTCGCTGATGAATAGCTGTTGAGCTATATCGCGCGTAGTTTTGTCCTGTACCAGCAGCTCGAATACCTCTCGTTCACGATGCGTCAATAAAAACTTGCTCTTGTGGTCGCTTCCCTTCAAAGTTTGTCACCCCTCCTTGCTCGGGTTTTTATGGTATAACAAGGTCAAGGGATACAGTCAACTTATCATATGAAGGGGGCGGATTAATGGTGCTGTCTATGCGGAAAATAGGCGCGGTAGAACGAGGACTAAGATACCATCGCCGCGTGCACGATGAGCCGGTGCGTCGGATTGACGACGGGGTCGCATGTAATGAGAGTCAGCCGTTTGTCCTTGTTATTGTAATTCAACACGGAGACGTCGCTCGGCTCCACGACGGATAGATCGTAGACGGTGTAGGTGAACGTCCCCTTCCTCGTCTCGACGATGATTTCGTCTCCGACCTTCACTTCGTTCAAGCGGTTAAACAGCTTGCCTTTCGCTTTCATCCGGTGCGCGGCGATCGCCGCGTTGCCGACTTCGCCGATCGGCGCCGTCTCCTTGAGATGCGCGGCCGCGGACCTCATGTTCCTCTGCGTAGCTCCTTCGAGGACCGGCAGCTTCAGCTTAATGCTCGGAATTCGGATCGTCGCGATAGGCTCCGGCTTGGCTGCCGCCGATGCGGGTACCGCGGTAGCGGCAGGCTCGGCTGACAAAGAAGGCTCGGCGGATTCCGTCGGCGCCGGCGAGCCCGCGTCTTCGCCGTCCTCCGCGGCGAACAGCGCCGTCAGTCCGTCGTATTGCTCCTGCGCCGCCTGCCCCGCCGTCTCGCCCGATTCGCCGATTTCCCATTGCGCCATCAGCTTCTCCTGCTGCCTGTCGTTGTACCATTCGCTTGCTTTGGGGTAAGCGATAATCAAGACGCCTAACAATACTAGCCCATATGCCATCCATTTTTTCACGATTGACCTCCAGTCTCCGCGGCATTCGCTCCGCGGGCGGGGGTGAACACCCATTTTTTGCTGCCGTAGAAATTCAAACCTAGAATAAAGACCGTCACGGCCGCTTTGGCCACCCATTCCGACCAGCCGAGCAGCCCTATCGCCCCGCTCATCAAGGCAATCGACAAGAGCAGCATCGCTCCGTTCCACAATAAGAAGCGCAGCTGCCGGCGCAGGCCGAGCGCGGCGCTTCCGCTCTCCCTGCCCCGGGACGATCGGAACGTAATCGCATTGTTGAGCAAGTAGCTATTGACCATTCCGGCCAAGTACGAGAGCGCCTGCGCGACGGCGAAATGGACGGATAGCCAGGTCAGCACCGCGAACGCGCCGAAGTCGATCGCGGTATTGAGCACGCCGACCATGCCGAATATTGCGAATTGCAGCAGCCACCGTCTATCTCGTTTATCTGCCATCCCTACCTGCCCGCGCCCGCTCTTCCGCACGCGCCGCCTCGTCCTTCGCTGCTTGTTCCGCATATCCCAGCGTCTCGCGCACGATGTACAGCGGCCTGTTCTTGGATTCGTCGTAGATACGTCCAATATATTCTCCGATGACGCCCAGAAGAAGGAGAATAATCCCGTTGAACAGCAAATTTAGTCCTACGATGGACGTCCAGCCCGGGTTCGTCGTCGAAGTAAACAACCGTTGATACAAGACGATCAGCAGATACACAAAGCTGCCGAGCGACAAGGCAAATCCGAGATAGGTCGCGATCTTAAGCGGCTTGTACGAAAACGAGGTGATGCCGTCCAGCGCGAAGCCGATCATTTTCTTGAGCGGGTATTTGGTCTCCCCGGCGAATCTCTCCTCGCGCACGTACTCCACGCTGGTCTGCCTGAAGCCGATCCAGCTGATGAGACCGCGAACGAATCTGTTCTTCTCCTTTAAGCCGCGCAGCACGTCGCATACTTTGCGGTCGATGAGGCGAAAGTCTCCCGTGTCGAGCGGAATTTCGACGTTCGTCATGCTGCGCAGCAGGCGGTAGAACGCAAGCGCCGTCAGCTTTTTGAACAACGTCTCTCCCTTTCGCTTCAGCCTGCGGCCGTAGACGACCTCGTAGCCTTCCTTCCACTTGGCGATCATCCCAAGAATGACTTCGGGCGGGTCCTGCAAGTCCGCGTCGATCACGACGATCGCGTCGCCTTGCGCATAATCCATCCCCGCCGAGATCGCGATCTGATGGCCGAAGTTGCGCGAGAAATCGATCAAGCGCACATTGGGATCGGCGCTGGCGATCAGCGTCGTCTTGGCGACGGTCCCGTCCCGGCTGCCGTCGTTGACGAAGATGAGCTCGTACGGCTCGCCCGCGGAATCCATCACTTCCTTCAGCCGCCCGTACGTATGGTCGATGACCTCTTCCTCGTTGTACATCGGCACGATAACGCTGTATTTGACTTTAACGGTCATTGGCCATAACTCCTCGTGACAGTCTAGAATAACCAGCTAGGGAACCAGCGAAGCAGCACGTCGACGTACCACTTAGGCACCAGCATGCCCGATAGAGCCGGATAGAACAGCGCGAACAACGCGATGGCCGCCACTACATACCACTTGCGCAGCGCGGCGAAAGCCGGTCGTTTCTCTTCCAGCGCTTTGAAACAATAGACCGTGCTCAAGATGATGAACGGCACCATTGCAAAATAATGATACAGGAACGTCTCGCGCGGCACCAGCATCCAAGGGACGTATTGCGCGAGGAAAGCGATCCAGAGCATGTACGCCGATTTGTCCCGGCGTTTGATGCTGAGATAAGCCGCCGCGATCATCGTGAACAGCCCCGTCCACCAGATAAGCGGATTGCCGAGCGCCGCGATCGTCGATTTCATCCCCGCCGCGAGCTCGCTGCCCGAATAATACCAGACGGGACGCTTCATGAACGGCCATTCCCACCAAGACGACGAAAAGGGATGCGAAGATACGAGATGGCTATGATAGTTGTACATATGGGTCTGATAATCGACCAGAGCCTTCAGCGTGTAGCCGCCTTGCATGACGCCAAGGATCGGAATGTAGGACAAGGCGTAGATCCCTGCCGGAATGCCGACGTAGAACAGCAGGCACGCCGCCAAAGTCAGAATCGAGTTCCGCGGGAACAATCGGGCGGCGCGCTGGAGCTCGTCTTGATTGTAGCCGCCCAATCCTTCGTTTCGCTTCAGCAGGCGCTTGGCCGCCGCATATTCCTTGTATCGGTCCAACAGCGACAAGGCTAGCATGACCGCCAGTCCCGCGCCGCCGTAGAGCACGATCCACTTGGACGCGACGCCGAGGCCGAAGGCAAGCCCGGCGAGACCCAGCGGCACGAAGGTCGCGGCGAGCGACGAACGATAGAAATTCATCGTGACGTATCGTTGCATGAAGTAGAACATCAGCATGATGAAGAATACGCCGTACACGTCGATGGTGGCGATTCGCGTCTGGGTGAAATGCATGAAGTCCGCCGCAAGCAGAAGCGCGGCCGCGACGGCGAACGTCGTTCGCCCCAGCAATCGTCTGGCCATCAGGTAGATGACCGGTATCATCGCTGCGCCGAACAACGTGCCGGCGATTCGCCAGCCGAACGGATTAAGACCGAACAGCTTGATGCCGATCGCGATGATGAGTTTGCCGAGCGGCGGATGCGTATTCTCGTACGCCACCAAGCCCTCCAAATTTTCGTACGCGGTGCGGGCATGATAAATTTCGTCGAAATAGCTACCCTTCATGAAATTATGGTTGTACACCATCAGCTTCTGCTCGTCGAACAGATTCCGGACGGCTCCCCGCTTCGGCTCCTTGTCGTTAAGGGCAACGACAGCGCTGATGGGCAGCGGCTCCTTGCTGCCCATCTCGTAGATGCCGAGCTCGTTCATCGAGAAGCCCGCTCCCGTCACCGTCAGCTTGACATACCTGGCCTCGACGTTCAAGGTTTGGCTCTTCCACGCAAATACGTATACATGATTATTGTCGACATCGATCTTGTTGTTCCAAACATCCGGCGTTACGCCGAATTCGTATGTATAGGTGCCCGTGCCGACGCCGCCGAAGCTGGTCAGCCGCTCCAGCTGCTTCGTCTCGCCCAGATCGACGTAGAAGCCTTCCCCGGCGGAAGACGGATGCCACACGGTCTCCGGATCCTTGAACGAACCGAGATTGACCAGCGCGACTACGATGTAAGCGGCCGTAATGCCGCCCATCCACCACCAGTCCTTTCGCTGGAAGAAGCGGTCCGCTGCATGACCCCCCGTATCGGCGCGGAACGGCTCCAGCCGCTTGGCATCCGCTTGGCGCGCATCCTCCGGTTTAATGGCGTCATAGAGCAGCCGGTTGCGGTTACGATACAGATCATGGCCGACGTATAGCGCGTAGATCAGCAAGCCGATATTCGCGATGGCGCACAGGATAACGACGCCGTCGGTCGGCACGTTCGTCGTCTGGGCGCTGAATTTGAGGACGTAGCTCATGTTGATGAAATTCGTGATCGTGAACCCGAAGAACAGCCGCAGCATTCGACGGTCCATCGACTGAATGTAGGCGAACAAGCTCAGCAGCATGATCGGGAACATGTATCTCTCGTGCATCTTCGTCACGCCGATAAACACGATCGCGATCAATACGGCCGCGACGTAGAAGGAACGGTCTTCATCGCCCTTCTTGGCGCGAACCAGCGACAGGCCGGCCGCCGCGATGACCGCAAGTCCGATAAACAGCGTGCCCCAGCCCTGGTAGGACATGAACAGCCAGCTCTCCTCGAGCGGCTTCCAGTTCCCGCCTGCAAGCGAATAGAGGTTAAACGCGTTAAGCGTGGCGTACGGGTAGGACGACAACGTCCCGTGATACAGCTCGTAGATGCCCTTAAGTCCGCCGTTCCCCCAGAAAAACGGCAGCGCCAGCAGTATAAACGTGCCAAAGCCGTAATAGGCGCTGACCGCGACGTTTTTCCACTGCCTGCCGAGCAGCAGCGCTACCAGAAGAATCGGCATAAAAATAAACGTCTGCGGCTTAATGAGCGCCGCTATCGCGTACCAGACCGACGCCCTGCCGAACTTTCGCTCCGCCATGCCCGCGATCGAGAGCGCGAGCACGAGCGCGAATACGGCATCCACCTGGCCCCAAGCCGCGGAATCCAGAATCGCCGCGGGATTAAAGGCGTACAGCAGCGCCAAGCCGACGGCCGGCGCCTCGCCTAGCCGGAGCTTGGCCGCGCGGTAGATGATCGCCGCGGCAGCCAAATCCGCCGCGATGGCCGGCAGCTTGTAGAGCAGAAGAGCAGCCGTGCCGTCCCCCGCAATACCGAGCGCTTCTTTAATGAGCCCTAGAACATACAGCACATAGATATATCCAGGCGGATAATCAACGAATATATCGGTATGGTAGAAGCCGGAAATACCGTCCTTGACGACCTGATCCGACCAGAAAACGAACAGGGCGATATCGTTCTCGTACCCCCCGTGGCCGATCCCGATGGCGACGCGCAAAGCCAGCGCCGCGGCGAAACCGCCGTAGAGCCAAATATCGCGCGCGCTCCTCCCTTCGGCGAATCGGTCTTGCCTCCGCAAGAGGGCATTTCGAACGACGGCAAAGCCGAGCGTAAAGAGCGCGGCAAAGGCAAGCGTCGAAAGCACGGATACTTTAATCGGCGCCTGCTCCTCTTCGCCGCCGCTTACGGGCGTCGATGCGAGCGAGAAGACGGCCGTCCCTTCCGGCGCCTCGCCGGCTTCCTCCACGACGATGTCGTCGAACCAGCCGTAGCCGGCGTTAATGCTGCCGTAGCCGCCGACGCTGACGCCGATCGTAATCTCCTTCTGGTCCTTCTCCGTCTTGCCGTAGAATTCGAGATACGTCCACTCGCCTCCGGTGTCGTGAAGCTGGGGATATTGCACCGCCACTCCCTCGACGGACAAATGGGCGCCGGACGCATCCTGTCTCAGCCCCTCCGCTTTCACGTACCCGGAGAAACGGTACAGCTTGTCTCCTTCTATTTTGATAGTCTGAATAAATCTAGCATGGTTATCGCTTTCGTTGCGCACGACGGCCGCCCGCTGTCCGCCTTTCGACGACCCTTGCTCCGCGGCGTACGCCGTCGTAGCTTCATCCTTGATCCAGGCTTCCGTCGTCCATCCGACGGGCATTCCGTTCTCGATCGTTTCGAAGTCGCCGTTCACGACCAGATTGCCGGCCGCGTAAGCCGGAAGCATGTTCCCTAATAGAGCGGCGAGCATGAGCAGCGAGATGGAATAGAGGCGAAGGCCAGCTTTCTTCATGTTCAGTCACATTCTCCTTCAACTATAATCCGTGCAAGAAATCCGTACAAGCATACAAATTCACTTTATCGAATGCGTAGGGCGCGGTCAATGCAATTAGCAAAAAATTCATGCGAAGCCTGGCATGGCTGCTTCCCTAGTACGGGCTCCCGCTCTTCCGAATACGTTAATAAAGGCAATTACGAACAGCTTCGCCTTGCGCGAGAGAAGGAGAGAGCAACGTGCACAAAATTACGCTGGCGGGCTCGGGCCACGCCATGTACGTCAACTTAAAGGATCAAAAGGGCAATACGCTGAAGTCCAAAAACGGGCTTTTCCAGCCCCGCGTCGTCAAGTTCTGGCGCCATGCGGCAGCCGCTCTTAAGCCCGATGTCGTCGTCGACGCGGGCACGAATTACGGAGAAATCTTTCTCACGGCGGCGTATCCGGACCATGCCTCGATCGCGGTATTCGAAGCGAATGCCGAGTTGATTCCTTATCTTTCCCGATCGCTTGCCGAGCATCCGAACAGCGGCCAGATCAAGCTGACGAACGGATTCGTGACGGACAAAGCGGAGGAAGAAGTGACCTTCTACGTCGACAAAGTACGTTCCGGCACCTCGTCCGGCTACCATTTGGGCGATCGGGCCGCGAAGGAAACGACCGTGCGGAGCGTGACGATCGATAGCGCGTTTGCAGGAAGGATGCCCAGCGGCGGAACGCTGCTGTTCAAGATGGACGTGGAGGGCTTCGAATGGGAGGCGCTCAGAGGGATGTCCGGTTTGCTTGCCGGCTGCTCGGAGGCCGTGGGCTGCATTGAGTTTAATCGCCGATATCTCATTAGCAAAGGTATCGACCTCCCGGCCTTCGTGGACTACCTGGCGGAGCATTTTCTGCTATTCGCTCCTGATCCGCATGGCCGTCTCGTGCCGCTCCCGGCGCCCGCATACGACAGCATCCATGCATATTTCAACTCCGACAAGGTATGCAACGATCTCATTCTGCTCACGAATTCCGAGCTTGCGGGCAAGCTGGGTTCTTAAGATTTCCGGCTCCGCCGCTTGCCGCGCAAAAGAAAAAGCCGTCCAACCTGCTGGCGCTCGGCAGACTGGACGGCTTTCATTGTTTATCGCACTCAAGACCGCCCCGACAAGGCTTCGCGCACGATCGCGACAAAGCGGTTCGCTCTTGCCTCGTTCGTATGCTCCCGATGAATCATGTCGTAGCCTTGATCCGTTATGGCGGTTCTAGCCGCTTCGTCGCTTCGGTATTTGCGCGCAAGCTCCAGCACGTTCGACCTTCCGCAGGCTACGAAATGGACGCCGTCCCGAAAGCCGAGCTCCTCGATGTCGGGATTGGATTCCGCCAGCATCAGCGACCGGCAGCCCGGAATCTCGAAAAATTTGGCGACCGGGATCCGCAGCACGCTTCCGCAAGTGAAAGAGATCATCGATCGGTTAATCGCGCGGGCGTACGTATCCTGAACGAACAAGCCCGGACGGTTAGCCGTGCGATGGCCCGGATGGCGGTAATGGACGAAGCCCTCCTCGCGCGACATCGCTTTAAGCACGGCGCTCCTGAACGGATATTTGGCATCCATCAGCCCCATCAGAGAATACGGAGTGTCTTTGGGCAGTCCGTAATCGGCGATCATCTCGGGGTTAACGCCGAACGGCAGCCATCGGAATCTGGATTCCGCTTCGGGAAAAACCTCCAGGAACGGATGTTTGCTAGCCGACAAGATCAGATCCGGCTTCGCCTTCCGGTCGAAATAATCCCTTCTGGCCGCGGGATCGTAATGGACGTCCAGCACGTAACACGCCTTGAGAATATCGACTTTGTCCATATTCGTCACATGGGGCGCGAAAGCGTTGCGCCATTCGAAGTCGTAATGAAAGATGACGTCCGGCTTCTCCGGCAATTTCGCGACAATATCGCGCATGTCGCCGTCCTTGCCCCAATAACGCACGTTCGCGACCTTCTCGACGGCCGCGATCATATCGAATTTATGCTGGTGCTTGGGGTACGACTCGGCGAACCGCTTCACGAGCATCAGTACGTTAAGCGGCTTATCCATGCTGCTTCTCCAGCCATTGCTCTTCGGGGACGTCCCGCAGCTTGCGGGCGGGATTGCCGGCTACGATCGTTCTGGCGGGCACGTCCCTCGTCACGACGCTGCCCGCGGCAACGACGCCGTCCGGGTAGATGACCCGTCCGGGCAATATCGTCGCGTTCGCCCCGATCCTTCCGCCCCGCAGGACGGTTACGCCTTTAAACTCCGAGAATCTTCCGTTCGTGCGCGCCAAATAATTATCGTTCGTCGTCACGACGCACGGCGCGATAAAGACGTCGTCCTCGAGCAGCGAGTAAGCGCAAATATAGCTGTTCGTCTCCAGCTTGCACCGGGCCCCGATCGTGCAATCGTTCTCGATGGCGGCTCCCCTGCCGATAATCGTCGCCTCGCCAACCCGTACCCGTTCGCGCACGGTCGCCAGATCGGCAACGAAAACGTCCCGGCTCAGATGCGCTCCCCGGTACACGATCGCTCCCGTGCCGATCGTGCAGCCGTTCTCGACGATCGCCGGCTGCAAGCCCGCGCCGCCCGACGTCGTCGCCGACTTCTTGGCTTTCATGGGCAGCTTGCCCACGACGGCGCAGTCGTGAATCCGGACGTAGTCTCCGATTACGGTATCGTCGTGAATGACCGCCCCATGGCCGATGATCACGCCAACGCCGACGACGACGCCCCGTCCCAACGTTACGTGATCGCCTATGCTCGTCGTTCCGCTCATTTCCCCACCGTCCTTCAAGTGTATTCAATCACCTTCGCTATAATATAATCCTGCTGCTCCCGCGTCAGATGAGGAGATAACGGCAGCGCGAACGAGGCTTCGCATGTCTCCTCCGTCACGGGCAGGTCTCCGGGCTTATAACCCAAATAAGCCAGCGCTTGCTGCAGATGAAGCGGACAAGGATAGTAGCGGCCCGTCGGGATGCCTTGCGTCTTGAGCTTGCTCATGAGCTCCCGGCTCCCCGCGTAACGCGCGACGTAGAGATGATAGACATGGCCGTTATTGTCCAGGGAGGAAGGCAGCATCAGCGGCGTATCCTTTAGTCCGCTATTATAATATTCGGCTGCCCGCCTTCTGCGATCGTTCCACTCGTCGAGCCTGCTTAGCTTCACTCGAAGCATGGCCGCCTGAACCGGGTCCAGCCTGCTGTTGACGCCTATCGCCTCGTGATAATATTTTTTTCTGCTGCCGTGTCTGGCAAGCAGCCGCGCTCGGTCCGCCACGTCTTTATCGCTCGTCAGGATCATGCCTCCGTCGCCGTAGCCTCCCAAATTTTTGGTCGGGAAGAAGGAGATGCACCCCGCGTCGGCTAGCGAGCCGACGGGCCTGCCGCCGTACGTCGCCCCGATCGCCTGGCAGGCATCCTCGACCAGCTTCAGGCCGTATCGGCGCGCCAGCTCCCCGAACGCGTCCATATCCGCCGGCTGACCGAAGATATGAACGGGCATGATCGCCTTCGTCCGCGGAGTAATGCGCCGCTCGGCGTCCTCCGGACACAGATTGTACGTCTTCTTGTCGATATCGGCGAATACCGGCACGGCCCCTTGCCGCACGATAGCCTCCGCCGTCGCGAAAAAAGTAAACGCCGTCGTAATCACTTCGTCTCCGGGCCCGATGCCAAGCGACTCCAGCGTCAACGCCAAGGCGTCCGTTCCGTTGGCTACGGCAACGGCATGGGACGCCGCGGTCATCGCCGCGATTTCCGCTTCGAGCGCCTCCACCTCCGGCCCCGCAATATATTCGCCGCTCTCCATGACGCGGAGAAAGGCCGCGTCGATGTCGGCCTTCAGCTCCAGGTATTGGGCTCGCAAATCAATAAACGGTATTGACATCATGACTTCCCATCCTTCCATGCCATCGATCCCATTTCGTATCCCTCAACGACGGGCAGCTCGACTACGCCTCCGCTTGCCATCGACTGATAAATGGCAAGTACCGTCTCCAACGCTCCGAACGTCGAGGCGCCCGAGACAAGCGTCTCTTTGCCGTCGCTTAGCGCCCGGATGATATCCAGGTAGAGCGGGGTATGCGTATGCCGCCAATCGGCTCTTGATGCTCCTGCGCCGGTACCGGCTTCCCGATCCGCGAATTGCCAAACGGAGATGTTCTCGAGCGCCGTTCCTTCCACCGTGGCGGAACCGGAAGAGCCGAACAAGCTGACCGAGGTGCCGACGGACTTCGGATAAATGTTGGCGGATGCTTCGATGACGCCGATGGCGCCGCTCTCGAATTGCAGCAAGGCGGCGCCAACGTTCTCGACGCCGATCGGTTGCCCGTTCACCTTGCCAAGCGCGTACACGGAACGAACGGGTCCCAGCAGCCACATCAACAAATCCACGTAATGGATGCATTGATTCATAAACAAGCCGCCGCCCTTGCTCCAATCCTCTCTCCATGGTCCAGCTTCGTAGTAGGCCATATTCCGGTTCCACCTCATCGTGACCGTCCCGTGCGCAAGCGCTCCGAAACGTCCCGCTGCTACGGCTTGCTTGAGCTCCGCTATTCTCGGCATATACCGGACCTGGAACGATACGGCGAGCAGCAAGCCTCTGCTTCTCGCTTCCGCGATTGCCCTCTTCGCTTCGGTCAGCGACAACGCGAGCGGCTTCTCGACCAGGACGTGTTTGCCCGCGCGGAGCGTCTGCAAGGCCAAGCTGCCATGGGAGCCGCTGCTCGTGGCGACGACGACGAGATCGATATCCTTTCTCTCCAGCATTCGTTCGACATCGCCGTACAAAGCCGCGCCTGGAAAACGGGATTCTCCGCCCTTATAGGCAAAAGCATGAAGCCTTTCGAAGGAAATATCGCAGAGCGCGACGATCGCCGCTTCGCAGCCTAGCTCCGCAATCGCGGCGACATGCTTCTCCGCGATTGCTCCGCATCCGATAATCGCGATACGCATCGTTTCCATGATAAGCCTCCCCGCCTTTCTATTTCCCCCGCCCGAGCCCGATGATTTCGGCACGGCCTTCTAAAGTAGCCGTGACGTTGCGGGTATCGTAAATAAGCGGCGCATGCTCCAATAGCAAATCCAGCGGCATGCCGGTATGATTGGTGGCGATGATGACGGCATCCAGCCCCCGCAGAAGCTCTGCCGTCAGCTCGATACTCGCCATCTTGGCGTCTCCGATCGTCAGGCTCGCAACGTAGGGATCATGATACTGCACGCTGGCACATTCCAGTCTGAGCAGATCGATCATATCCAGCGATGCCGATTCGCGGTAATCCGCGATGTCCGGCTTGTAAGCCGCTCCGTAGACAAGGATCGAAGCGCCCGCCAGCTTTTTGGGCGCGATCGCTTCTTTTACTTGCTGAACGACATATAACGGCATTCGATGATTCATGTTATTGGCAATGCTGATAAAGTCCGAGGTCATGCCATGCTGCTTCAGCTTCCACTGCAGATAAGACGGGTCCACCGGGATGCAGTGGCCGCCGATTCCCGGCCCCGGATAAAACGGATGATAGCCAAACGGCTTAGTGGCAGCCGCGCGCACGACTTCCCAAATATCGAGACCAAGCTTGTCGCAGACGATCGCCATCTCGTTAATAAACGATATATTAATCAACCGGTAGGCATTCTCCAGAATCTTCGTCATCTCCGCGGCATCCGTGCTGGAGACGGGATGCACCATGGGAAAAATGACTCCATATAGCTCCGTGACGCGTTCGAGGCAGAGGTCGCTGATTCCGCTCACGATTTTGGGAATGCGATGGATGGGAAATTGTTCGTTGCCCGGATCCACCCGCTCGGGTGAATACGCGACATGAAAATCCTCGCCCGCCTTCAGGCCCGACTTGGCGAGCAGGGGCATCAGCACCTCTTTGGTCGTTCCCGGATAGGTAGAGCTTTCCAACACGACGAGCTGCCCCTTGCGCAGACCAGCACCGATCTGGGAGGCCGCCATCGTTAAGTAGCTGAGATCCGGGTTGCCGTAAGTCGAAAGGGGCGTAGGCACGCAGATGATAATCGCTTCCGCCGCCGCGGCCGCGGTATATTGGGTTGTGGGAAGCAATCGCTCCGACTCCATCGCCTCTCGAATGTCCGCAGCGTTCATTTCGTGAATGTAGCTGATCCCTTTTTGAAGCATTCCGATCTTGGAGGCATCGGGATCGATGCCGATAACCGTAAATCCATGTTTGACAAACAGCATCGCCAGCGGCAATCCAACATAGCCAAGCCCCATAATGGCCACGGTGCGTCGCTCGCCGGCATGCATATTGTCGTTCTGCGTTTTTGTCGAAGTCAATTCTCTCGCCTCATTTCCAGCGGTTAAATAAAACAGCTAGAATACTATATGAAAGGGCAAGCTTTCGCGAATGGACGAAACGACATGAAATCGGCAAAGAAGCAAATGCCCGGATGCATCATGGCAAATGGCAAAAAGCCGCTTCAAGGGCGGCAGGTCGCTGCCCTTGAAACGGCTGTTAATGGTATGCGCCGGATAGCTGGTTCGTTATTCTAGCAATCTGCCGCTAAACCGATGTCCGTAAGGTCTAATGATCTCATCGGTGCTTTTGGTCGTTCGCGGCGGGAATAGCCGCTCCACCATCCCGTTAAATTCCATGATGTAATGCTGCACGGGATATCCTTGTTTGGAATCGTTCAGATAAGCATTCATCCGACCCACGAATTCCGGGTCCGCCGAGACGTATACCCACTCGATCTCCGGACGCATCGCTTTTATCGATTCGATGATTTGCGAAGTCATCTCGTCCGTCAATTTATGTTGCCCCGTGGAGAGAGCGCCCATCCGCTTGCCCGCTTCCACGCCTTTGGCCCCCGACAGTCCCATATAGGTGCGGCTGAGCGTGCCGACTTGCTCCTGTTCCGCGCTTTCGTCGAGCGAGACGGCGACATACGCGTTCGCGTCCGCCAGCATGACGACGGCCTGCGTCAAGCCGTCTACTTCTTCGACCAGCTTTTCGCCGTATTCCGGCTTCATTTCCAGTCGATAATTTTTGTGCGACCCCACCAGATTGTTGCTGTTCAGCCGCCTGCCGTTGACCCGGTTCATCTCGTTTTTTTGATCATCCGCGAAACGCTTGTCGATCAGCCTATTGCCGTTCGCGTCGTAACGCACTTGATTCGTACGAATATTTTTATTGCCCAGGTCGCCTTGACGTTCCATGGAGCAGCCGCCGAGCATGGCTCCGAGCACGACGCTTGCCGTCAAAAGGGTCCATTTGTTCCGTATCGTCATCAAGCATCCCTCCTCTAATTCATCCGCAGGCTTGGTTTGCAAGTGCATTTGCGATTATGCCTGTCTTAGCGTTTGCGTATTAAACCTCGGCTATTCGCGAACAGAGGAGAAAATGATGACAGCCGATCAGCCGCCGATTGACTTCTCAATCCGTTTCCCCTATTATAATGGCATCAGGTATTAGTACCAGATACTAAATGAAATGCTAATACCGTCATTCCGGAAACCGAAAGGACGTGCCGCATGATGAACCCGTACCGCTCGAACGCTAAAATTACCGCAATAGGATCCTATGTACCCGAACGCAAGCTGACGAATGCCGAATTGGAGAGACTGGTCGACACCAATGACGAATGGATCGTGCAGCGCACGGGCATCAGAGAGCGGCGAATCGCGGCGGAGCATGAATTCACCAGCGATATGGCTTACGCGGCCGTCTCCGACTTGATCTCCAGATACGGGGTCGATCTCGCCGACGTCGACTACATTATCGTCGCGACTTCCACGCCGGATACCGTATTTCCGAGCATCGCCGCCGGCTTGCAGGCCAAATTCGGCATCCAAGGCTGCGGCGCCGTCGATCTCCAAGCCGCCTGCGCCGGCTTTACCGCTGGGCTGCAGCTGGCTAACGGCCTTCTGCTGACTGGACTTCATCGCAAGATCTTGGTGATCGGAGCCGACGCTTTATCCAAAATAACGGATTATACGGATCGTACGACCTGCATTCTGTTCGGCGACGGCGCCGGCGCCGTGCTAATGGAGCTGGCGCCGGACGGGCAAGGCGATTTGATCGCCGCGTATTCCCAGACGGACGGGGCCGGAGGCCGGCATGTATACGCCAGCCATCTCTCCGCTAGGATCGGCGAGCATGAATTAGTCGGGACGGGCAAGCTCGTGCAGAACGGCCGCGAGGTGTACCGCTGGGCGATCAGCCACGTATCCGAAGGCGTAACCGAGCTTCTCGGAAGCGCCGGGCTGGAGCCGCAAGCCGTGGAATGGTTTGTTCCCCACAACGCCAACCAGCGCATCATCGAAGCATTGTGCGAAAGAACGGGATTCGGCCCGGAGCAGGCGCTGTCCAGCATCGCCCGTTACGGCAACACGTCCGCCGCTTCCATTCCGCTGGCCATTGACGATGCCGTGAAGGACGGCCGCTTGCAAGCGGGCCATACGATGCTGCTTCATGGCTTCGGAGGCGGACTAACGCAAGCGGGCGTTATCCTGAAGTGGTCGATTTAAGGCGACCGAGCGCTAATAGAGCCGTTCCTGCGGAGTGACGTACTCCTTCGGAACGGCTCTATCTCGTTCAATATGCGCGAAACTATGGATACCGTGATTTTTCTCCTCGAACATGCTTCGCAAAACCGTTCACTTCAGCTTGACGCTGGAAATAATTTGCGAGCCGATGCCGAAGTCCATGGCAACCTTGCCCGTTCTTGCCGCGATTTCGTGCGCGAGCACGACGGCGTTAACCCCGCAGGAAACAAGCGCGATGTCGAATTCGTCCTTCCGGCTCTCGATGGCCGCCAGCGTATCGTTCATCATTTCGTACCGTTCGAACGGCAGCGTGAACGGAATCGTAAGATTGTACGGCGGACGAATGAGACGCTGCTTCGTTCCCCCGGCCCATCTGGATATGAGGATCACGCGGCTCCCTTGTGCGGCCAGCATCTCCCAGAACGGCTTATGATAGATCAGCTCGCGATTCACGACCGCGTTGCAGACCGCCTTAGGCTGCAGGGCGAAATGATTAAAAATTTTATCCGTCAGCGGCCGTTTATGATTGGGATGCGCCCTGATGGTTTTGTCGTTCTGCGCCAAGATGCCGACGATATCCGCTCCCTTGATCGACTCCACCATCCGGTCCCGGATCTCGATGTTCGGGATCCGGACGCCTTTTCTTCCTTCGTTCGCGATTTTGACCCAGAGCTGGCTCAGCGTCTGCTCCATCGTATACACGGAGTCCTGCGACAACACGAAGTTCTCTCCATCGCCAATCCTTACGATATAGTAAGGGAGCTTGTGCTCCAGCGCGTGACGAAGCCTTTCCACGATTTCGTCTTTTTCCAGCAATTGATCATTGGTGATATGAGAAATCAATCCAGCTACACCTCCGGCGTTCATACATGCTCTCCTTCAACAATATATGTGCCCTGCGGGAGTTGGTTTGGACCCCTATCTTGACGTAAATCGGCTGGGGGCAAAAGGGGCTGTTCCCTCCGTTGCTCGTCCGTCCAGCCGATCGACGATGAGCTTTGCCGTTACCGGACTCAGCAAAATCCCGTTCCGATAATGGCCGGCCGCCATTAGCCATTCGCCGCCGACGGCGACTTCGCCGATGAGCGGCATGCCGTCCGGCGTCGACGGCCGAAGTCCCGCCCAGCTGTGGACGGGCGCGGCTCCGCCGAGCGCCGGCAGCCAGCGGTCGGTTGCCCGTCTCAAGCGCTGGATGCCCGGCACCGTCACGGCCGTTTCATAGCCGGCAACGTCCTCCGAAGCGCCGCATACGATCGAGCCGTTCTGCTTGCCCACCCAATAAGCTTGGCTGGAGAATACCATATGCCGCAAAAATCCGCCGCCGTTCTTGATGGCTTGAGCCGGGGGCTCGAACGAGCAAATCTGACCGCGGATGGGATGGACGGGAAGCCTCAGTCCCAGCCGCTCCTCGTACATGCCCGACCATGCGCCGGGGCACAAGACGAGCCGGTCCGCTTGCAGCTCGTCCGCCCATGCTTCCAGCCTCACCCTGCTTCCTCCATCCGAACGCAGCAGCGAGGCAACCGGCCCCGCGTGGTCGATCATCACAACGCCAAGTCTCTTGCAAGCCGCCGCGAGCGCTTCGACCAGCTTCGGCGCGTACACATGGCTCTCCGCCGGCGAATAAACGGCGCCGATGGCCGCTTTGGCCAGCTCGGGCTCCAGCCTCTCAAGCCGGGAGGCTTCCACCAGCTCGGCACGCGCCCCCCACTTGTTCTGCCAGCGGATTCTCCCCTCCGCGGGCAGCAGATCCGCCTCGTGCTGCAAGATATGGAGACTTCCCAACGTCATCCACTCTACCGACATGCCGGCGTGCTCTTCTACGGAGGCGATCCAGTCCGGATAAAGCTTCAGGCTGCGCAGGCAAAGCAGGAAGAAGTCGTCCGGCTGCTCCCCGTTCTCCGAGAATGGCGCCAGCATGCCGGCCGCCGCGCCGGAGGCTTGGCCGCCGAGCTTTCCCGGCTCCGCAAGCGTGACCTTGTAACCCCGCATGGCGGCTTCGAACGCGCAGGATAGTCCGATGATTCCGCCGCCGAGCACGAGGATCGATTGACTTCCTTTCGCGTTCATACGTCCGTAACGGAGAACAGAGAGCCGGCGGCATCGCTGCTTGCCGATGCATATCTTTTGCGGGGAATGCGTCCCGCCAGGTAGGCCAGCCGGCCCCCTTCGATCGCGAGCGCGAACGCGCGCGCCATCATAACGGGATCCTTCGCCTTGGCGATTGGCGTATTGGCGAGAATCGCGGCCGCGCCGAGCTCCATCGCTTCGGCGGCGTCCTTCGGCGAGCCGATGCCGGCGTCCACGATGACGGGAATCCTCGCTTCCTCGATGATGAGCGACAGATTATACGGATTCAGCAGTCCGAGCCCCGTTCCGATCGGCGAGCCCCCCGGCATGACGGCGGAGGCCCCGGCTTCCTCTAGCCGCTTACACAGGATGGGATCGTCGGACGTATAGGGCAATACGACAAACCCCTCCTTGGCGAGCTGCTCCGTCGCGCGCAGCGTCTCGATGGGATCGGGCAGCAAGGTGACGGGGCTGCCGCTGATCTCTACCTTGATCCAGTTGCCAAGTCCCGCCGCGCGGGATAATCGGGCTATCCGTATCGCTTCCTCCGCGATTCTGGCGCCGGACGTATTGGGCAAATAGGCCAGCGGCCTTCCTTCCAAATGCTGCAGCACCGAATCATCGCCCGCATGCTCCAGATTGACGCGCCTGACGGCGAACGTGACGATCTCGGCCCGCGAGGCTTCCAGCGCTAGCTGAAGCTGCATGGGACTCGGGAATCTCCCCGTCCCCAGCAAAAATCTGGAGTCGAAGGTTAGGCCGCCGATCGTTAGCCTGTCATGCTTCTCCATCTCCATCAGCCTCCCCCCACGAATTGGATCAGTTCGATTCGTTGTCCTTCCGCCAGCGCCGTCTCGTGAAAGCGAACGCGCGGCACGATCTCGCCGCCGAGCTCCGCCACCAGCCGTTTGTCGAGCTGCCCAAGCTCGGTTAGAAGCGCCTCCAGATTGGCTGCCCTTGTATCGTAGCGATTCCCGTTGAGCATGACCGTTACGCTTGCTCCGTCGGCAGACAAGCGGCGTTGCGCCTTTTTCGCTGCATCACGATCGGCTCCTTCAAGCAAGCGCTCGCCCTCGTGCAGCAAACGCAGCAGCTCTCTGCATACCTCCGCCGGATTCTGGCTTCCCACGATAGCCGACACGGCGCATAGCCGTTTGGCGCCTGCCGCAATGACGGATTGGGCATTATGGGGCGTGATGCCTCCGATCGCCACGAACGGAATATTGACGCGCAAAGCCGCTTCGCTCACGTAAGCGGTCGTGACGGCCGCTTTGCCCGGCTTCGTCGCCGTCGGAAACACTGGCCCGACCCCAATATAGTCCGCGCCGTCCCGCTCCGCCTGCATGGCATGCTCGATGCAGTGCGTCGACACGCCGATGATTTTATCGTCGCCTAGCAGCGCGCGGGCTTCTTGCACGCTCGTATCGCCTTGGCCCAAATGTACGCCGTCGGCATCGGCTTGAAGGGCGATGTCGGGGTAATCGTTGACGATAAAAGGCACGCCGTATCGTCTCGTAAGCACCCGAAGCGCCCTCGCCTGTTCCAGCACTTCCGCCTTTGATCCCGTTTTGTTGCGAAGCTGCAGCATCCCCGCTCCGCCGATCAACGTCTGCTCCATTACATCGGTCATGGATTTGCCGGGATGGTTTTCTTCCGCCGTAATGACGTATAGCCGCACCAAGTCCCAATTCACTCGCCGTTTCAATTCAGGCCCTCCTCCAATCCTTCGTTAGCGCCGCCTATATAGGCGCCGCATAATTGCTCCGCTCTGCGTATATCCGACGTGCCTTGCACCAGCACCCTGCCGTCGGGAAAGAGAACTAGCTTCTCGATCCACGGCGAAGGAAGCTGCGCTTTCACCAAATACCGATTTTGGGTCAAGCTGCAGCCCAGTCCCCTCAGCTTCTCCGCTTCGGCATCAAGGTCGAGCGCAAGCCGCAGCGTCACCTGCACCGCATCCCTGCCGCATAACGCGGAAGCGGCGGCGCCGCCGCGCTCCTTCAGAGCTTCCGCGCCGAACCCCCCGATTTTTCCGGCATTCGTCATAGCCATGGAAGGTTGGCTTGGCCGCTCGCCGACTATTGCGACAGCAGCTTCCGTTGAGCTGCCTTTTCCGCCGCAAGACCGGCACTCCCCGTACCCGGGAGGAAGCTTCGATTCCCGGAGCTCGAATTGCCAAATATCCGCGCTGAGCCAGCTGTTCCTGACGTCTTCCCGATTGCCGGACAGCCATTTGACCGCTTCCGCGGCCTGCAGCGCGGCTACCCATTCGATGACGGCAGGCAAGATCCCGGACGTGTCGCAATTCTCTCCTTCCTCGGCATCCTCCCCGATCAAGCAGCGCAAACAAGCCGTTCGGCCCGGCACCAGCATGGCGGTCATCCCCCGGGACGCCGTCGCCCCTCCGAATACGAAAGGAATGTCTCTCCCGAACGCTTCGTCGCATAACAGAAGCCTCGTCGCGGCATTGTCCGTTCCGTCCAATACGAGGTCGACGCCACCCGCGAAAATCGCCGCGTTTTCCTTCGTTATATCGGCCACGTGCGGTTCCACCACCACGTCCCGGTTCATCCTGCGCAGCTTGGCCGCGGCGGCTTCCGCCTTGGGAAGCGCATGGAGGGCATCCTCCTCGTCGAACAACGTTTGCCGGTGGAGATTGCTGCGCTCCACGTAATCTCTGTCGACGATCACCAGCTTGCCGACTCCCGAACGCGCCATATGCCCCGCGAGGGCGCATCCCAGCGCGCCGCAGCCCGCGATCAGCACGGTGGAGTCCATAAGCCGCATCTGACCGGACTCGCCGATGGGAGCGAAACGAATTTGGCGAGAGTAACGCTCCCGCCAGTCCGAATCACGACCGGGCATATATTTCGCTGCCTCCCGCTTTGAACGCCTCCGACTTCTCCTTCATGCCCGCCTCGATGGCCTCGGACGTATCGAGACCGTTCTGCGACGCGTATTCCCGGATATCCTGCGTAATCCGCATGCTGCAGAACTTAGGACCGCACATGGAGCAGAAGTGCGCCGATTTCGCGGCTTCCGCCGGCAGCGTCTCGTCGTGATAGGACATCGCCCGCTCCGGATCCAGCGACAGGTGGAACTGGTCCCGCCAGCGGAACTCGAAGCGCGCCTTGGAGAGCGCGTCGTCGCGCAGCTTCGCCCGCGGATGGCCTTTGGCCAGATCCGCCGCATGCGCCGCGATCTTGTAGGTAATGACGCCTTCCTTGACGTCCTCCTTATTCGGCAGGCCAAGATGCTCCTTCGGCGTAACGTAGCAGAGCATCGCCGTGCCGAACCAGCCGATCATCGCCGCCCCGATCGCGGACGTGATGTGATCATAGCCAGGCGCGATATCCGTCGTCAGCGGTCCCAGCGTGTAGAATGGCGCCTCGTCGCAAACCGCCAGCTGACGATCCATATTTTCTTTGATGAGATGCATCGGCACATGACCCGGCCCTTCGATCATCACTTGCACGTCGTGCTTCCAAGCGATCTTGGTCAGCTCGCCGAGCGTCTCGAGCTCCGCGAATTGCGCCTCGTCGTTGGCGTCGGCTATCGATCCCGGCCGCAGGCCGTCCCCGAGCGAGAAGGACACGTCGTATTGCTTCATGATGAGGCAGATCTCCTCGAAGTGCGTATACAAGAAGTTTTCCTTGTGGTGCGCCAGGCACCAGGCCGCCATGATGGATCCGCCCCGGGAGACGATGCCCGTGACCCGCTTGGCGGTCAGCGGTATATAGCGCAGCAGGACGCCGGCATGGATCGTGAAGTAGTCGACGCCTTGCTCCGCTTGTTCGATTAACGTGTCGCGGAACACTTCCCAGCTCAAGTCCTCCGCGTTGCCGTTGACCTTCTCGAGCGCCTGATAGATCGGCACGGTTCCCACGGGCACCGGCGAATTGCGTACGATCCACTCTCTTGTCGTATGAATGTTTTTGCCCGTCGACAGATCCATGATCGTATCCGCGCCCCACCTTGTCGCCCACGTCATCTTCTCGACTTCTTCCTCGATGGAGGAGGCGACTGCTGAATTGCCGATATTCGCGTTGATTTTCACGTGGAAGCCTCTGCCGATGATCATCGGCTCCGATTCGGGGTGGTTGATGTTCGCCGGTATGATGGCGCGTCCTCTCGCCACTTCCTCCCGCACGAACTCCGCGTCCATCCCTTCCCGCAGCGCGATGTATTCCATCTCCGGCGTTACGATCCCCTTGCGGGCATAATGAAGCTGGGTTACGTTCCCGCCCGCTTTGGCGCGCAGCGGCTGCCTGTTCAAGCCGGGAAACAGCTCCGCCCCCCGCTTATTCGCCTTCTCTTCCGAAACAAAACCGTTGTCTTCTGGTTTCACTTCGCGTCCTTCATACCGCTCGACGTCTTCTCTGTCCGTAATCCAGCCTTCCCGCAGCGCGGGCAGTCCCTTCCGAACGTCAGTCTCATACGCCTCGTCGGTATAAGGACCGCTGGCGTCGTAGACCAGAATCGGCTCGTTGGCGGTCTCTTCTCCGTTTCTTCCCGTGCTGGCCGTAAGCGCGATCTCGCGCATCGGCACCTGGATGGAAGGATGGCTCCCTTCTACGTAAACTTTCTTGCTTCCCGGCAACGGCGTTGTCAAAATCGGCATAAAAAAACCTCCTCATGGAATTTGGGAATTCCATCTGGAGGCATACGCAGACATATAAGAAAGTAAATGGGCGCTAGCTGCCGGCATTGATAATTGGGATCCAGCTTCCGATGATCGGCGACGCATGGCCACTCTCATCTTAGTTCCTTTTCCCGCTAGAATATCGTTACGGCGCTAGGCTATGACGTCGATACGAGCGATTTCCGGCGCGACGCGATAACCTCTCGCGGCCGTTCCGTGCCGTATCGATTTGTCCCACTTTCCTACGCTGGCATGACCCAGATCAGGTTCAAAGGGACCAAAGCAATCGCTTTATCTCAGCCTTTCGGCGCCCCTAGTGGATTTCCTTGTTAGACTATACAGCCTGTTGCGGATTTCTGTCAACCATTTGTTCCCAACCTGATCCCGAGACCGCTACAGCTTGATCTTCGTTTGGAACAAACCCGCTTGCCTTGCCGCCATGTAAATAATGACGATAAGCGGACCGATAAAGACGCCGATGACGCCAATCAGCTTAAAGCCGACGTAGAGGCTGATAAGCGCGGGCAACGCGCCTATTCCGACGGAATCGCCCAAAATTTTGGGCTCGACGATCCGGCGGAATACCGTAATAACCAGGAACAGCACGATCAAGCCGACGCCCGCAAAGATGTCGCCCGTTAGCAGCAAATACGACGCCCATGGCACCAGTACGGACCCCGTGCCAAGAATCGGCAAGATATCTACGACAATGATCAGAAGAGCGATCGCCATGGGATATTTGATGCCCAAAATAAGCAGGCCGATGAGTGATAGGATGTACGTCATGCCGCTCAGAATAATTTGCGAACGCAGAAATCCGAAGATGGATTTGCGCAAATTGTTCAGCACCTGATCCACCTGCGATCTAGACGATTCGGCGAAGAAGGACAGCACGGACGCTTTCATCGTGTTCAGGCTGAAGCAGAACATATACACCGCCACCAGGAACACGATAAAGAATATGAACATGCCCGGCAGCGTTGAGGCAAAGCCGACCACGGTCGAGGAAAGCTTGCCGACCATCGAAGTGATCATATTGGTCAGGCTCATCAAATATTCTTCAAGCGTCTTGATCGCGTCCGGCGGGAGATTCTGATAGAGCCCCCTCGCGTCGACAAGCAGCTTGTCGACGAAGGTATTCGCGTTCTCGAAGTAATTCGGCAGCTTCTCCAGGAAGGCGATCAATTCAGCGATGATCTTCATCCCCAGCAAGACGATTAAGCCTACCAATATAACGGTAAACAACGTACTGGATATGATCGCCGATACGAGCCGGTTCAATCTGAACCGCTTCATCAGGAAGCCCGTCAGAGGCTCCAGGAAAATCGCCACGACCAGCGCCAGCAAGAACGGCGCGCCTACGGTGAACATCAAATAAATGAGCAGCAAACCTACTGCGATAAGCACGATTGTCCGAACAGACATGCAGGATATCCCTCCTTACTCTATTTCTATTCAAACCTCGCTTCGCGCATGTGGAAATCAACGTCGCGATAATACATGTCCTTAACGAGCAGGTTAGGTCCGCAGCACGAGGCTGCAGGACAATGGCAATTGACGCTTCTAGCCAGCTGGTGATCCAGCCAGCTGTCGAACACGTCGTCCAGCTTCGAATCCGCGATATTGCCAAAGGCCGGCACGTCGGAGAAGTCCGTCACGAACACGTCTCCGGTGAACAGATTGACGTTGAGACGGTTGCGTCCGTCCGGATCGTTCCTGACCGTTACGTTCGGCTCTCCGGCAAGCCTGCTTAACAATTTGCGGTCCTCCGCGTCATCGCTGCATTGATAGAACGGCAGCGTGCCGAACAGCATCCAAGTCGACGGATCGCGGCTGTCCAGCAGCAGCTCGACCGCCTTCCTCATCTGCTCCTTCGTGATAGCCGGCAGGTCGCGTGCGAACGAGCTTGGGTACATGGGATGCACTTCGTGGCGACTGCAGCCCATCTCTATGATCAAACGGTGAATCTCGTCGATCTTATGGTGCGTCCGATAGTTGATCATCGATTCGGCGGACACGAGCACGCCCGCGTCGCTAAGCCGTTTCGCGTTGTCGATCATCCGGCCGTATAGCTTAGCCGCCGCTTCCTTCGAGACCGCGTGGCCGGCTTTGGCGAAGCCGATCTCGTGAAAGTCGTCCGCCGAGGTATAGTTAAAGGAAATATGCATGACATCGAGATAAGGAGCCAATTGCTCGTATCTGCTATACGGCAATGTAATATTGGAATTAATCTGGGAACGTACGCCACGGCTTCTCGCGTATTGCAGCAGCGGCACCATATAATCCTTGACGGTTCGGTCCGAGAAGGTCGGTTCTCCGCCCGTAATGCTGATGGTCTGCAGGTGCTCGACCTCGTCGAGCCTGCGCAGCATGTCGTTCAAAGGAATTTTCGCGGGCTCCATCATGACGAGAGTGTCGCCGACCGCGCAATGCTCGCAACGCATATTGCATAGATTCGTTACCGTCATTTCGACGCTGGTCAGCTTATGCCGACCGAATTGCTTCAAGGAATTCAGCGGGTCCCAGGGATCGTTATCCGGCGATAGCGGAGAGATCGCCGGACGGGACTTCGGCCCTATATGTAAGAAATTGTCTTCAATTTTGTTCATCGGTTTCATTGGCTTTCAGCACCTAACTTCAGTTCTATTCTGTTCACGCTTCTATTATTGTAATGTGAGTCGATTGCGGAAGCAAATGAGAAAAACTTATATCGAAGTCCTTCGAGGATAAGCGACCGCGTAAACAACATTAGCATACGAGGAATGAGAAAAACTTCTATCGAAGTACTTCGAGGATGAGCGACCGCGCTCAGAGGTTGTTTTTATCGCCAATAAGAATTTTTATTCTCGGATGCTCCGTAAACTTATAAATTCTTTTGTGGTAACAAAAAGGAGGCGCTCGGCCTCCTCCCTGGACATGACTCCTTGCCTATCTGAATGGAACGCCATCCTACTAGATTCCGGAGACAAGCTGCACGTCGGTTGCCCCGTCGTTCACTCCCACGATCATGGCCGTCAGCTGCTTGGACAGGTCGATCTCGTAAGGGACCTTCAGCTCTTCTTCCGCTTCGTTGCTTAGAATGCGCACAACGGGACGATGAGGATAAGTGCTGTTGAGATCGACGACGACGCCACGTTCGCCGGATTTGAGGCTAACCGACATGCCGATCGGGTAGATGGCTACTTTATCCCGGAACAGCTGCAGCATCCTCTGCTCGTATAACGAACCGGAGCCCGCATATAACCTCTCCATGGCGTCATGAGGCAGCATTGGCGTGCGATATACGCGATTCGTAGTCATGGCGTCGTAAGAATCGACAAGACCGATCCATTTTGCGTAGTCGTGAATTTCGTTTCCTTTGATCCCGCGCGGATATCCACTTCCGTCGAGCCGTTCATGATGCTGGAAGGCGCAATGCGCGACGAGCAGCGGCAAGTTAGGCTCATCCTTAAGCAGCTCGTATCCCAGCTGGGCATGGCGCTTCATCAGCGTAAACTCCTCGTTCGTTAGTTGATCCGGCTTTTTGAGCACGTTGACGTTGATCTGGGTTTTGCCAATATCGTGAAGCAGGGCACCGAGACCTAACGTCATCAGCTCCTCGCGGGAATAACCGTTCGAGAGACCAAGCAATGTCGAATACACGCATACGTTAAGCGAGTGCTGGAATAGGTAATGATCGACCGTGCCCATGTTCATCAGCATGATCATCGCTTCATCCTGATTGGAAAGATCGTCTATGATTAAATTCATCATGGCTTTGAAAGGTTGTGCGATATACGGGTAAGCGGCTCCCTTGCGCTTATGGGGCCGATCCATCAGCTCTCGGAAATTCGTGCGTATTTCCTTGATGGCCACCCGGAACGTATCTTCGCTGATAAGCGACGGCGGATTGATGCCTTCCGTTCGAGAGTCTTCTATATACACGTACTGGACTCCGCATTCGGCAAGTCTAGTAATAAGCCGGCTCGTGAGCTCCATTCGATCGCCAAGCAAGACGATGCCTTCTTCGGAAAAAATCTTCTTGGCAAGCTTCATGCCGGGCTTGCACTGCACAATGGATAGCAAACGCATTTTCTTGGTCCTTCCCCGTTATGACCTCTTAACAATACATATCGGAATAACACGCTCGTATTGTTAATTTACGTGAAAATGCGACATTGTGCAACCATATAATGCTAATTGTTCGACATTTTTCTCCGAATTTCTACGAATTTTTGAAGTTTGTTGTCAAAGCTGTACCCATCGCTGCTCCTGACAGCTTGCAAGCGACGGTTCATGCTGCAATTCCTTCTCGAGCACGTCGCGTATAAACTCCGGCAAATAATACCGGAAGCTCTCCGCTTCGGCAAGCGTTTCGTATCCGATCCTGAAGCTGAACAAATCGATGGATCCAACCTCGTACAGACGATCGTCGTCGAACGGTTCTCCGTTGACCTGCATGCCGACTATTCGATCCAGCGGAGGTTTATTGCCGTCATAGACGACCGTCATGCCGTCCAAGGCCAGCATGCCTAGAACTTCTCCGCGGAAGCCGTAGCCCTTGATCGGCTTGGAGACAAACGATTCCGTAAGCGATTGCTCCAAGGCCGTTCTAAGCTTGCCTCCTCGAATCGACATCCGGCATGGATTGATCGGAGAAGGACAGATGGCGTGAAGCTCTCCCGCTGTCACGTCGCCAAGCGCCAGTCCCCCTAATAACTGACCGGCATTGATTAAGCCGATCTCGGCGTTCGTCCAACGTTTAAGTCCGGCGGCCAACAGATTGGATAACGGATTCTCCCGTCCCGGGCCGGCGGGCAGCGGACTTCGAAGAACGGCTGCCACCCTAGCGAGCTTGATGCGGCTCGAATCGCGAAACGTACGAATGACGGCTTCCGCGTCCTCTCGCTCCGCATACGCGCCGGTCGGCACGACGCCGCCTCGCAGAACGGGTCTTTCCTCTTTGTCGTCCCACGCGATTTCGATCCGGCCGACATATTCGCCGAACTTGCCAGCCGCGCAGATCATGACGCCGTTAACCGAGAGCGGTTCTTCCAGCAAATGATGCGAGTGGCCCCCCAAGATGAGATGGATGCCCGGAATTTGCTCCGCAATGGCTTCGTCGTACCTGATTCCGAGATGCGACATAACGACGATAACGTCCGCCTGCCCCCTTAGCTTCTCCGCTTCTTCGCGAATGGCCGCCATGGGTTCGGTTGCCTTCCACCCCAGCAGCTCGTAAAACTCGCTGAACGCGGCGGTCGCCCCGATCAATCCGATCCGGAGTCCGTTCTTATGGACGATCCGGCTGGCGCTCATCCACCCGGGACGTTCACCCGTCTCAAGATCGACCAGATTGGCGCAGACGATCCCGAACTCCGATACGTTGCCGTACAACTCATCCAGAGCTTTCGGCGTATACGTCAGTCCTTCGTTGTTCCCGAGTGTAATGGCTTCGTAACCGCACTCCCGGAGCAGTTCGACGTTGACCTGTCCTTCGCTGCCCTCCGTCTCTTGCCTCATGCGGTCCATATGATCGCCGCAATCGACGGCTAGCACGCGGTCCGCTCCCCATGTTCTTCGCTCTTCCGAAATAATGGCCGAGATTCGCGCGGCATTCTCCAGACGGCTGTGAATATCGTTGCTGTGCATAAGCACAACCTTGGTTGCCAAGCTATCGAATGGCTCGCTCATTCGAAGCACCGCCTTCCGCACATTTCTTTATCCTCCTATTTGCGACATGCGCCTCTCCGTCGGAACATGGGTCAAAGCGCCGTCCGCGAGCTTGGCCGCCATCTCGTGATTCTCGGGTTTAATATCCATCGCTCTGTAATACAGATGTTTCATCGCGTCGGGATCCCCTAGCGCCTCCTTGACGTTAAGCTCGTCAACCCAATACAGGCAGGGCTTGAGATTGCCGTCCGCCGTCAAACGCAGCCGGTTGCAATTGCTGCAGAAGTGGTCGCTGATGGGATGGATAAGCCCGAACGAACCCACCGCGCCTTCCATCTGCCAGTCTTCCGAAGGGCCGTTGCCTCTCACGGAATCCTTGCGCGATAAAACGTAGCCTTCCTCTTCGGCAATCTCGAGCACGCGGGAAAGGGGGAGGTAGTGTTTGCGCCAATTGTCGTCGGCATGGCCGATTGGCATATATTCGATAAACCGCACATGCAGCGGCCGCTCGTAAGCAAGCCTCAAAAACTTGGCGATTTCGTCTTCGTTGACTCCTTTTAGCAATACGCAATTCAGCTTGATGGGATCAAAACCGGCTTCCGCCGCGGCTTCGATGCCTTCAAGCACGCGGCTTAAATCGCCGCGCCTCGCGATAAACCGGAATCTGGCCGCGTCCAGGGTATCTAGACTAATATTGACCCTGTTCAGTCCCGCGGCCTTTAGCGCCTCCGCTTGTTTCGCCAGAAAGATGCCGTTGGTCGTAAGCGCAATATCCGTAATGCCCGGGATGTCGGACAATCTGGCGATTAATCCCTCGAGTCCGGGTCTGATCAGCGGTTCTCCGCCCGTAATCCGCAGCTTGGAGATGCCGAGCGAGGCGCCGACCTTCACCACCTTGACGATGTCGTCGTAGCTCAGCACGTTATCCGATTCGGTGAACTCCACGCCTTCTTCCGGCATGCAGTACAGGCATCGCAAATTACAGCGGTCCGTCACCGAAATTCTTAAATAGTCATGTTTCCTCCCATACCGGTCCTTCAGCTCCAGCATACCGCCACCACCTCTCTATGTACCTTACAGCATAACATTTTTTTCGCTTTTATGGTATTCTAGTAAGACCATAAAGCCTGCAAGGAGTTGCCAATAGATGAAACAGATATGGACCGTCAAGCTGTTCGCGGGTCTGCCGGAGAGACTCGGCGCGGCGCGCCTTGAGCTTGAGATCGATGAGGCCGAGCTTACGGCGGGCGATTTGAAAAGGCGCATCGCGGAGAAGCATGCCGATCATTCGAGCTTGCTCGCGATTTGCTTCGTAGCGCGCAATCATGCCTACGTATCGGATCATGAGCGCGTATTCTCCTCGGACGAGCTCGCTCTCCTGCCCCCCGTATCCGGCGGCGAAGAGCTTCCAGGCCAAGACAGCCAAGAGGACAAGGCGGCAAGACCGCCCCGATATATCGTCACTAGCGAACCGATACTTACGGAGGACGTGCTCTCCAAGGTGATCGTCAAGGAGCATGGCGCCGCCATCGCCTTCGTCGGCACGACGCGCGAGTGGACGCAGGGCCAGAGAACGGTCCGGCTCGAATACGAAGCATACGAGCCGATGGCCGTCGCGACCATGGAGCAGATCGGCGAGGAGATTGCCGCAAGCTGGCCCGGCGCTCTATGCGCCATCGCGCATCGGGTCGGCGTTGTCGGCCTGGCGGAGACAAGCGTCGTGATTGCCGTCTCCGCTCCGCACAGGGAGCATTGTTACGATGCCAGCAGGTATGCCATCGAAAGGCTTAAGCAGATCGTCCCGATTTGGAAGAAGGAAATATGGGAGGACGGCTCCGAGTGGAAAGGCCATCAACTAGGGCCATGGGATCCCACTGCCGGACCTCTTCCGCAATAATGGAGGGATCTCATGGATACCAATCGCTACGCCAGACAGACGCGATTCCGGCCTATCGGCGAATCCGGCCAACGTAAGCTGTCGGAAGCACGGGTCGCCGTCGTAGGCGTCGGCGCGCTAGGCTGCGTCATCGCGCAGCATCTCGTTCGGTCCGGCGTCGGATATGTCAGGCTAATCGACCGGGACATCGTCGAGTGGAGCAATCTTCAACGACAGCTTCTCTACACGGAGCAGGACGCGACGGATCTCCTCCCCAAGACGGAAGCGGCGGCCCGCAGACTAGCGGCCATGAACAGTCATGTCGCCATCGAGCCGGTCTCCGCCGACTTAAGCGCGGACAACGCCGACAGCCTGCTGAAAGAAGTAGATCTGATCTTGGACGGCACCGATAATTTCACGGTCCGGTATCTCATTAATGATTACGCGGTCATGCACGGGCTTCCTTGGATTTATGGCGGAGCGGTCGGCGCTTCCGGGATGACGATGACGGTATTGCCCGGCGCCACGCCTTGTTACCGATGCGTGTTTCCGGATCTTCCGCCGCCAGGCGCTTCCGATACCTGCGAGACGGCCGGCGTGATCTCGCCGATCATAGACGTAATCGCCTCCGTGCAGGCAACGGAGGCGATCAAGCTATTAACGGGCAACGTCGGGTCGCTTCATGGCACATTGTTCCAGGTCGATCTATGGAATCACGCGTGGATGCCGTTGTCGATCAGTCATGCGCGGCGCTCCGATTGCCCTTGCTGCGGCTCGAACGGTCATTTCGATCATCTCGAGCACTCGGGCCATGCTCCCGTCGCCGCCGCATTATGCGGTCGGAATTCCGTTCATCTTTCTCCCGGCGCGAGCGTTCAGTTGGATCTCGGCAAGCTCGCCGAACAACTGGCCCCCGCCGGCGAAATAGACCGTAATCCTTATTTGCTGCGTATCCGTTTGCATAACGGCATGACCTTTGTTTTATTCGGCGATGGACGCGCTATCATCCAAGGGACCGATGAAACGTCGAAAGCAAGGTCGATATATGCCGAATTATTAGGTATTTAGAATCATTTCGTCAATAATAATATTGCCAATAGGTGGATTGATTGTTACTATCTATATATCTGAGTAAGCTTGACTAATCATAATTAGGGGTGTCTCTATGAGGATTCATGTTACCGATATACAAGACGGAGACCAACTAAGCCACGATATATTCAATAACTATGGGCTGCATGTGCTCTCCACGGGAACCAGGCTTTACAAGAACGAAATTTCGAGGCTGCTGCAGCATCACATCGATTACGTCGATATTACGGACAGAGCGGCCGCCGTTCCCGCCGGAGAACTTGGCAGCGGCAATAATCGCACTTTGGAATCCACGGTCAATCCCAAGTGGCTTCCTAAAGTGCAACCTATTTACGAGAACGCTGTCAAACGGTTCGAGAAGCTGTTCGAGTCCGCTTACGAGCAAGGAATCGTCAATGATTCCGAAGTAACCGAGATCATGCAGCCCCTGCTCAACAACCTTCAGCTTGAGAGGGACGTCGTGTCCATGCTCCTGCTTCTGAATACCGAAGACGATTATACCTACCAGCATTCGGTTCAGGTAGGGATGCTTTCGTATTATCTGGCCACATGGCTTGGCTATTCATCCGATGAAGCGGCGTCCATCGGCAAAGCGGGATTTTTGCATGACATCGGCAAGAGTAAGATTAGCGGCGATATCCTTAACAAGCCGGGCAAGCTTACGAACGAAGAATTCGAAGAAGTGAAGCGGCACACGTTGTACGGACATGAGATCATCCTGGGCTCCTTCGCCGAAGACAGCTTGGCGATCGGGGCACTCCAGCATCACGAGCGCGTTGACGGCAGCGGATATCCTCACGGGCTTAAGGGGGACGATATCCATCCGATCTCCAAAATTATCGCCGTCGTGGACATCTACAGCGCGATGATTTCCGCCCGCGTCTATCAGCAGCAACGCGATTTGCTTTACGTGCTCAAGGAGCTTCACAAGCTTAGCTTCAAGGAGCTTGATCCCGTGACCACTCACACCTTCATTAAACATATGATTCCTAACTTTATCGGCAAGCGGGTTCGCTTGAACAACGAGCAGTACGGCGTCATCGTGATGACTCATCCGACCGAGTTTTTCAGACCGCTCGTCCAGACCAACGAGGAGTTTGTCGATCTGACGATCGAACGCCAATACGAGATCGAGCATGTATATCTGTAGAACTTATTCGATATCATGAAGAACCCCGGGAGACCAAGTCTCCCGGGGTTCTTGTTGTGAAATGGGCTAACGACCTTAACCGATCGAACCTTCCATTTCGAATTTAATTAGACGGTTCATTTCGACCGCGTACTCCATCGGCAGTTCTTTGGTGAACGGCTCGATGAAGCCCATGACGATCATTTGGGTAGCTTCGTCCTCGGATAGACCGCGGCTCATCAGGTAGAAGAGCTGGTCCTCGGACACCTTGGATACCGTTGCTTCGTGTTCCAGCGTAATGTTGTCGTTCAGGATTTCGTTGTACGGAATCGTGTCGGACGTCGACTCGTTATCCAGAATCAGCGTATCGCATTTGATATTCGCTTTGGCGCCGTCGGAATTGCGTCCGAACGAAGCCAGACCGCGATACGTTACTTTGCCGCCGTGTTTGCTGATCGACTTGGAGACGATCGTGGAGCTCGTATCCGGAGCCAGATGCGTCATCTTGGCGCCCGCATCCTGATGCTGTCCTTTGCCCGCTACCGCGATCGACAAAACCATGCCTTTCGCGCCGCGGCCTCGAAGCACGACAGCCGGGTATTTCATCGTCAGCTTGGAGCCGATGTTGCCGTCGATCCATTCCATTTGCGCGTTTTCGTCCGCGACGGCACGTTTCGTAACGAGGTTGTAGATGTTCGGCGCCCAGTTCTGAATCGTCGTATAACGAACGCGGGAATCCTTTTTGCAAAGAATTTCTACCACGGCGCTATGCAGCGAGTTCGTGCTGTAGATCGGAGCCGTACAGCCCTCAACGTAATGCACGGAGCTGCCTTCGTCCGCGATGATCAGCGTACGCTCGAATTGGCCCATGTTCTCGGAGTTGATCCGGAAGTAAGCTTGCAGCGGGATGTCGCATTGCACGCCTTTAGGGACGTAGATAAACGAGCCGCCGGACCATACCGCGCTGTTAAGCGCCGCGAATTTATTGTCGTTAGGCGGAATAATCGTGCCGAAATATTCTTTCATCAATTCCGGGTATTCGCGCAGCGCCGTATCCGTATCCGTAAAGATGACGCCTTGCTTCTCCAGATCTTCCTGCATGCTGTGGTATACGACCTCGGACTCGTATTGCGCCGAAACTCCGGCCAAGAACTTTTGCTCCGCCTCCGGAATACCCAGCTTGTCGAACGTTTCCTTGATCTCTTGCGGAACCTCTTCCCATGTCTTGCCTTGTTTCTCGGACGGCTTCACGTAATATTGAATATCGTTGAAGTCCAGATCGTCGAGATCTCCGCCCCACTTCGGCATCGGCATTTTGTAGAATTGCTCCAGCGATTTGAGACGGAACTCAAGCATCCATTCCGGCTCGTTTTTCATTTCGGAGATCGTGCGAACGATCTCGGGCGTCAGCCCTTTACCCGATTGGAAAATCGCCTTATGCTCGTCGCGGAAACCATACTTGTATTCTTCCATCTCCGGCATTGACTTAGCCATATTCCCATTCACTCCCAGAGGTAATCAAAAAGTGCAATTTTGATCACGAAGCGCACCTTCGAAGCTTACTCGACGTCGAATCTTGAACTCAACCGAGATTTCAGATGCTCACGTAGCTCTGCTACGCTCCGCTCTTCAATCTCTAGTTTCGTCCAACCTTCTCGGTGCTGAAAATCGCACTTTTTGATTCCTTATTTTTTAAGGTAGTTCAAAATGGCCGCTTTTGATCACGATGTTTAGCTTCGCAGCCTACTCGACTTCGAATCTTGAACTCAGCCGGATCCAAGCTTATGCTTTCGAAGTATGTTTCCTTCGGAAACATTGCAGGTTCTCACGTAGCGCTGCTACGCTCCGCTCCTCGGCTCTCGGCTTCGTCCAACCTTCTCGGTGCTGAAAAGCAACCATTTTGAACTTTTATTTTCAACTAAAGAACTTACTTGCTTTCGCTTTGCGTTTCGATGCCCTTGCGTAGGGCGTTCCACGCCAAGGTTGCGCATTTGATGCGGGCGGGGAATTTGTTGACGCCCGACAACGCTTCGATATCTTCCAGCTCCTCGAATTCCACGTCTTCGCCCTTCATCAGGGACGAGAAACGTTCAGCCATCTCCAGCGCTTCGTCGAACGTATGGCCTTTGACGGCCTCCGTCATCATCGAAGCGGAGCTCATGCTGATGGAGCAGCCTTCGCCCGTGTACTTCGCGTCCGTCACTTTGCCATCCTCGACGACGAGCTGCAGCGATATACGATCGCCGCAAGTCGGATTGTTGAGGTTGATCGTTACGGCTTCGTCGTTCATCGTGCCGCGGTTTCGAGGATTTTTGTAATGATCCATTATGACTCTACGGTACAAATCATCCAATTGCATCGCCGAAGAACTCCTTTGTTTGGATTAGACCGCCCACCAAGGCATCGACGTCCTCTTCGGTATTGTATAAATAAAAGCTCGCTCTCGCCGTCGCCGAAACCTCCAGCCAACGCATAAGCGGCTGGCAGCAATGATGGCCTGCGCGGATCGCGATGCCTTTGGTGTCCAGGACCGTCGCCACGTCATGAGGATGGACATCCTCAAGGTTAAACGTGATGAGCCCGACGCGTCCCGTCTTCGGTCCGTATATTTCGATACCGTCGATATTCGACAGTTTGTCGTAAGCATATGCGGCCAAATGCCGTTCATGACGATCGATTTCGTCCATCCCGATGCTCTGGAGGAAATCGATCGCCGCCGCGAGACCCACCGCGCCTGCGATGATCGGCGTACCGCCTTCGAATCGGTAAGGAATGTCCTTCCAAGTCGACTCGTATAGGTCGACAAAATCGATCATCTCGCCGCCGAACTCGATCGGCTCCATGCCGTTCAGCAAGCTCTTCTTGCCGTAGAGCGCGCCGATCCCCGTAGGACCGCACATCTTGTGACCGGAGAGCGCGTAGAAATCCGCCCCGAGCTCTTGAACGTCCACGCGTTTGTGCGGCGTGCTCTGCGCGCCGTCGACGACCATGACGGCGCCGTTGCGATGGGCGATCTCGGCCACTTCCTTGATGGGATTCACGACTCCGAGCACGTTGGACACGTAAGTCATGGCCACAACCTTCGTGTTAGCCGTGATGGTCGCTTCCGCATCCTGCAGCGAGATCGTTCCGTCAGGCTGCAACGGAATATATTTTAGAGTAGCTCCCGTTGCCTTGGCGGCTTGCTGCCATGGGATCAAGTTGCTGTGATGCTCCATCGGCGTAATGACGATTTCGTCGCCTTCCTTGCACACCGTTCTTGCATAGCCGGTAGCGACTAGGTTTAGTGCCGTCGTCGTGCCGCGGGTGAAGATGATCTGCTCCGGCGTTTCCGCGTTGATGAACGACGCGACTTTGGCTCGCGCGCCTTCGTACGCGTCTGTCGCGCGGGAGCCAAGCGTGTGCACGCCACGGTGTACGTTTGCGTTATCCAGCTCATAGTACCGTTTCATCGCATCAATGACGGAGCGCGGCTTCTGGGAAGACGCCGCGCTATCCAGGTAAACGAGCGGATGCCCGTTCACCTCTTGATGCAATATCGGGAACTGCTCCCGCACCGCGTTTATATTCATCCCTCCAGCTTCCTTTCGAGCAGGCGTTGAAGCTGCGTGCGTACGGCCTCCACGGAAATCTCGGATACGACCGGCGCCAGGAAGCCGTAAATAATCAACCGCTCGGCGTCTTGTTTGCTGATTCCTCGGGACATCAGGTAGTAGACCTGCTCCGGATTCACTTGGCCTACGCTCGCCGCGTGTCCCGCCGTCACGTCGTCCTCGTCGATAAGAAGAATCGGATTCGCGTCGCCGCGGGCTTTCGGGCTAAGCATCAGAACCTTTTCCGTCTGAACGCCGTTCGCTTTCGTCGCGCCGTGTTCGATCTTCGTGATGCCGTTAATGATCGCCGAAGCGGAATCCTTCATAACGGCGCGCGTGATCATGTTGCTGTCCGAGCTCTTGCCGAAGTGCACGGCTTGCGTCGTCAAGCTCATTTGCTGCGCGTTTTTGCCTACGCTGATGACCTTCACGTCGGAAGTGGAGCCTCGGCCATTCATGATCGACTTCGTGTCGGACAACGTATGGCCGTCGTTAAGATCGCCGAGAATCCATTCCACGCGTCCGTCGTTCTCGACGATCGCGCGGCGAAGCGTCATGTCCACGCCGCTTTCGGCCATGGAGTGAACGGAACCGAAACGCACGTGCGCGCCTGCCTTAACGAACACTTCCACGATGGAAGGGTGAACGAACGGAGACGTTACGGCCGCTTTGTCGGATACCACGCAGTCGACATATGTCACGCGGCTGTTGGAATCGGCAACGATCAATATATGGGGAGCGAACGTTGCGTCCGCATTGTCGTTGAACAGGATCGCTTGAAGCGGAAGCTCCACTTCTACGTTCTTAGGCACGTATACGAACACGCCGCCGTTCCAGAGCGCAGCGTTTAGCGCCGTCAACTTGTCTTCGTCCTTCTTGACAGCCTGGAACAGGTAAGGCTGAACCAGCTCTCCATGCTCCTTGCATGCCGTCTCCAGATCGGTGAAGATGACGCCTTTGGCCGCCAGCTCGGCGGACAACTGCTTCCATGCCGTGCCGGAATTGCGCTGAACGATCAGATTCTCCGTTCCTTCCGCGACAAGCTCCTGTACGATCGCAGGCAGCTCAGAGAGCGAACCCGCTGGCGCCGAAGCTTCGTAGCTTCCTACCGCCGTCAAATTCCAGCGCTCGATGCGCACCTTCTCCGGCTTCGGCCATGCGATGCTGCCCGCCAGCTCTGCCGCTTCCCCGCGCAGCGCTACGAGCCATTCCGGCTCGCCCTTGCTCCGTGCCAGAGCTTCCGCGGAACCGCGGTCGGTCGGAGTCGTTAGTTGTGTACTCATTGCTTTAACCTCCTTCTCCGATTAAGCCTGGCCTACAGTTTCGTCTACGATGCCCAGTTCTTCCTTCACCCAGTCGTAACCCTCGTTCTCCAGTCGCTGAGCAAGCTCGGGACCGCCGGATTTCACGATGCGGCCCTGCATCATGACGTGGACGAAGTCAGGCGTGATATAGTTCAACAGACGTTGATAATGGGTGATGATCAAGAAGCCGCGCTCTTCGGAACGCATGGCGTTAACCCCGTTAGCCACGATGCGGAGCGCGTCGATGTCCAGACCGGAGTCGATTTCGTCGAGAACGACGATCTTCGGATCCAGCAGCATCATTTGGAGAATTTCGTTCCGTTTTTTCTCGCCGCCGGAGAAACCTTCGTTCAGGTAGCGATGAGCGAACTCGGGGTTCATCTCGAGCTCCTTCATCTTGCCTTCCATCTGGCGAATGAATTTGATCAAGGAAATTTCGCTGCCTTCTTCGCGGCGGGCGTTGATTGCGCTGCGAAGGAAGTCGGAGTTCGTTACGCCCGGGATCTCGCTTGGGTACTGCATCGCCAGGAACAGACCGGCGCGCGCGCGCTCGTCTACTTCCATCTCCAGCACGTCTTCGCCGTCAAGCGACGCGCTGCCAGCCGTTACTTCGTATTTAGGATGGCCCATCAATGCGGAAGCCAGCGTGCTTTTGCCCGTTCCGTTAGGTCCCATGATCGCGTGGATTTCTCCGCCCTTGATCTCAAGGTTGATGCCCTTCAAAATCTCTTTTCCTTCGATCTCGGCCTTCAGACCGTCGATGACAAAATGTGTTGCCATTGTATGCAATCCCTCCAAAGGTTGGTTTACTTCTAAAATTATTGATTCTCAATGATTCTCAATAATCATTTTAATATAGTTTTTGTTTTAAATCAATGAGCGACAGGATACGCGCCCGCTCCGCCTCGTACTTTTCCGCTGTCAGAACGGGCGACATGGCGGGCTCCGCCAGGCCGTCCTCCAGCCTGACCCAGGACTTGCAGCCGTTGTAAGCATCTCTCATCGGCGCGTAAACCGGCTCGTCCAGCTTGTATATTTTCATTAATAGAAGATGCAGCGGTTTCTTGCGTTTCCACTTAAGCCTTTCTTCCGCGAACGTATCCGTCCAGATGTGGCGATCCCTTAGCTTGTCCAGCGTCTCTTGATCGTTGATTTCGATGTCGTCCGTTACTTCCGCGTACGCTTCCAGCTTGATCCGTTCCATCCCGGGCGACCAATCCTTAAGCGTTTCGTCCATGCCGCTCCTGTATGGTTCTTTGAGCAGCTCGCGTCTCTGATGCTCGTATGCGGGCATCATGTAGAAGCTCTGGCTGATGAGCTGAAAATCCCTCGTCTCCTCGATAATGCCGCCTTTGCGCAGCACGAGAATTTGCTCGCCTTCGAGCAGCGCCTTCACGGACACCGCCCATTCCTTTAAAGCGATCATTTGCCGTTGTTGCCGATCCATCGTTATGTACCTCCCCGCTTATCCGGTTCCCTTGTCTAAACAACCTCTTATATTATCGAAAAAAAGAAGCGGAGATGTCAATCTATAACGTCTCAAGGTATTCCATGGCGAATGCAATTCCATTATACTAATAAGAATGGTGTCTGAATGATAGTAACAATCGGAGGTGGGCTCTAATGTCTGCATATCATCCTTTAACAATCGAGGAAGCCATCGCAATCGCCCAAGGCATGGATGGATTTTTCCCCGCTGACGCAAGCCTGAGCTGCAGAGAAATCGGCGACGGCAATTTGAATCTTGTTTTCCATATTAGCGATAACGCGAGCGGCAAAAGCTTGATTATGAAACAAGCGCTGCCCTATGCCAAAGTCGTCGGCGAATCTTGGCCGCTTACGCTTGACCGCGCGCGAATCGAAAGCGAGAAGCTGATTCTCGAGGGCGAGCTGGCGCCAGGCCTTGTACCCGTCGTGTACCGCTACGATCCGGTGCTCGCGCTGACGGTCATGGAGGATTTGAGCAGCCATGTCATCATGCGTCAGGGTCTTATCGATGGCACTCGATATCCCTTGTTCGCGGATCATATTTCCACCTTCATGGCCAACACGCTGTTTTTCACGTCCGACTTCGGCATGAATCAGCAGCAAAAAAAACTTCGCGTAGGCCAATTCATTAACCCGGAATTGTGCAAAATAACGGAAGACCTGATCTTCGACGATCCCTACACGGATTCGCCGAACAACAGCTTCGACCCCGCCATCCGCGACGCGGCGGAAGCGCTCTGGAACGACGGCCCCTTGCAGCTGGAAGTAGCGATCCTGCGCGAGAAGTTTCTGACGAACGCGCAAGCGCTGCTTCACGGCGATCTGCACACCGGTAGCATCTTCGCTACGCCGGAATCCACGAAGGTCATCGATCCCGAATTCGCCTTCTACGGACCTATGGGCTTCGATATCGGAGCGGTTATCGCCAATCTGCTGCTTAACTACGCCGGACAAGGCCACTGGATCCAGGACGCCAACGACCGGGCGAAGTTCCGCAACGAGTTGTTAACGACTATTATTGACGTCTGGAACGGATTCGAATCCAAATTCCGCGCCTTGTGGGAGCAGCATGGAACCGATCGTCTCGCGAAGGCCGCCCCGGGTTATCTGGACTATTACTTGAGCCGAGTGCTGCAGGATAGCATCGGATACGCCGGCGCCAAGATGGTCCGCCGGATCGTAGGTTTGGCTCATGTCGCAGACATCGACCGCATCCCAGACGCCGCGAACCGCGAGCGCGCCCAACGATTGGCGCTTGCGATCGGCACCGAGCTGATCCGCCGCAACAGACAAGCCGGCTCCATCGCCGTCGTCAACGACGTCGTCATTACGGCTAGCAACGGCTAGCCCCGGAAAGGAACATCAAGATGACACAAACTTATGCCGGACTTCAGTCCGTGATTTGGCGCGGCGACAAGCTGGACTTGCTTGATCAACGCCTTTTGCCAGAAGAAATACTTTATTTGCCCCTCACGACTTCAGAGGATGTATGGGAAGCGATCCGACACCTTAAGGTACGCGGAGCTCCCGCGATCGGTATCGCCGCCGCTTACGGCGTCGTTCTGGGCAGCGCTCATGCGGCTACCGCCGAGGACTGGAAGCAAGCCGTCGTCAAGGAAGCCGAATACCTGGCTACCTCCCGACCTACGGCCGTTAACCTGTTCTGGGCGCTCGACCGGATGAAAGCGGCGGCTTCCGCCATCATGGAGCAAGGTTTAAGCCTCGAAGCAGCCAAAGAAGCATTGACGCAGCAAGCCATCGCCATCCAGAGCGAAGACGAAGAAACGAACCGAATGATCGGCGAACACGCCCTTACGTTGTTCGAGGACGATATGGGCGTGCTGACTCATTGCAACGCGGGCGGACTGGCGACGGCCAAGTACGGCACGGCGCTCGCCCCGTTCTATCTTGCAAAGGAGAAGGGCATGTCGATCCGCGTATTCGCGGACGAAACGCGTCCCGTTCTGCAAGGCGCCAGATTAACGGCATTCGAGCTTCAACAAGCGGGAGTGGACGTTACGCTAATCTGCGATAACATGGCCGGTCACGTCATGTCCAAGGGCTGGGTGAACGCGGTAATCGTCGGCACAGATCGCGTAGCCGCCAACGGAGACGTCGCCAATAAGATCGGCACGTATAGCGTCGCGGTGCTGGCCAAGGCGCACGGCATCCCGTTCTATGTAGCTTGTCCGCTGTCCACGATCGATTTGCAGACGCCTACCGGCGCCGAAATTCCGATCGAGGAGCGGAATGCCGAAGAGATTACGGAAGGGTTCGGCAAGCGCACCGCTCCGCAAGGCGTCAAAGTGTATAATCCGGCGTTCGACATTACGCCCCACCAATACGTCACGGCAATCATTACGGAGAAAGGCATTATCGAGGCGCCTTTCGAAGAAAACCTGCGCAAGCTATTCCAATCGTAACCTATGGGAACGCAACCCCAAGCAACGGATTCGGCGATCGCGCCTGATCCGCATGCTCGGGGTTTTTTCTCCGTTAGACCATGAGCTGAAGCGCATCGCTGCCCTTCATGCCGGCGACGATCCCCATAGCTTCCGCCGTCACCGTTACCGATTCGAGCGGAGCGTTCAACAATTCTTCCAGCGTGCGAACGCCTACAGCGCGCCCTGCGATGATCGCGCGGTCGCTCAACCGTTCGTTCAACAAGGCGACGTCCAGCGCACCGCACATAATGTATCCTTTGTCCGTCGAGATGGACAATAACGTCGTTTTCGGCAGTTTCACTTCTACTCCAAGAACGGTTGCCCCATTTTCCAGGACGAATGGAACCATCCTCATCATATGAAATCCACCTCCTTCAGCCACGCAGGCGACTGCGCCGATTTACACTGCATCTCAGTATATGCGGGAATATCGACTCAGTATGGACGATTGCCCTGCGCGAAGGATTAGTTGTCGCTATCCTCCAAACAATCGAGCGAAAGCAATCGGCATGGAGAGATCATCTTTGCGGGTTTCTGACAAATAACTAACAAATTGTCCCGGCTTGTCTTTTTTATCCCGATTTCGCAATAGGACTATATGACCTGATGATTTAGTGGTATATTAGAACTATCCAACCCTTACGATACGGAGGCACCACATGACGAAACCCCAACCCGCCGAAGAAGCACCTTCCTCCTATGTATTTCAAGTCGAAATCATGATCGAAGATGGCCAGCATGGCATCGCGCTAGAGAAGCTGATTCGCGGACTGAACGCGGGAGGTTATGCCGATTACCGCATTACGTCCGGCATCAAGCTCGGAGAAAAAATGCAAGAACGCGCGACCGGCAGCTCCCCGGCTACGCCCGTTCCCGTCGTCCACGAACCTGTGAATCAATCTGAAGAGCATACGGCTTCGGACAAGGCGGCTTGCGAAGACGCATTCGCCCAAATCCGGTCATTCATGAAGAGCAATAAGCTAATCCGCTTGATCGTCAACAGAGGCTTCGGCATCAAGCTCAGCATCCCTTGCCGCATTATTAACATGGACGAATCGGAACAAATCATCACGGTATATCACGTCGACGAAAAGCAAGTCTATACGTTTAGAATGACGGAAATCGAAGATTTTCTGGAATAATAGAATGCCAATAGATCCCCCCGTTTCATATTTATTCGGGCTCGCCATGATAACGGTTACAATCTCATTAAAAAAACGGTGATGCCGCTCGGCATCACCGTTTTTATTCCCTCGGGCAGCATCAGCCCGCTTTAAGCATTTCTTCGATATTATCGCTGCTAACGGGCGGACTCCAGAAAAATCCTTGCATCTCGTCGCAACGGTGCTTCTTCAAAAACTCCATCTGCTCGACCGTCTCCACGCCTTCCGCGATGACTTGAATATTGAGATTATGAGCCATGGCGATAATGGCCGCGACGATTTCCGCATCGCTTGGATCCTGCTGTATGTCTCTAACGAACGACCGGTCGATCTTAAGCCTGTCGATCGGGAAGTTTTTGAGATAATGGAAGGAGCTGTACCCCGTGCCAAAATCGTCCACGCTAATCCCGACGCCTAAATCCGTAATAGCTAGCAAGCAACGAGAAATATGTCCAACGTCGTTCGTCATCGATTCGGTAATCTCCAAATCCAAATACCGCGGCTCCAGCCCGCTCTTCTCCAATACCTCGGCTATCCGGCTGGCCAGATCATGCTGAAGGAATTGCCGGATGGAGAGGTTAACCGATACGGGAATCTTCGCAAGACCCGCGTCCTGCCAAGCTTTGTTCTGCCGGCATGCTTCTTCAAGCACCCAGTCTCCGATTTGCACGATCATGCCGCTCTCTTCCGCCAGGGGGATAAAGGTGCCGGGCGCAAGAAGCCCGCGTACGGGATGGACCCATCTCACCAGCGCTTCGACACCGACCATTTCTCCGCTCTTCAGGTCGTATTGCGGCTGGTAATGCAGCACGAATTCCTTGCGCTGGATGGCGCGGTACATCTCGTGCTGCAGCGTCAGACGTTCGAACGAGGAATTGCTCCACGAGTCCGAGTATAGCAAACAATCGTTTTTTCCGTTTTCCTTAGCCTTATAAAGGGCCATATCCGCTTTCTTGAACAGCGTATAACCGTCGTCCTCGCTGTTTCTATTCGTCACCAGGCCAATACTTGCCGTAATATGTATAGGAAATCCTTTGAGCTCGTAAGGCTCTTCGATCTCTTTGAGAAGCTTCCTCGCGTAATCCAGCAAGTCCTCCTCGGAGCCGATCGTATTAAGCAGCAAAGCGAATTCGTCGCCTTCCATTCGCGCCGTTACGTTCTGCTCGGGCAAATTGCGCGCTAACCGCTCCGCCACTTGCATCAGCAGCATGTCGCCGGACTCCCGTCCGAACGATGCGTTGACCAGCTTGAAGCCGTCGAGGTCCATATAACAGATGCCGAGGATTCGATCGTCTTCCTTCGCCCTCGTCAAGCTCTCCGTCAGCTTGATCTGGAACAAGGTCCGGTTCGGAAGCCCCGTCATGTCATCGTAATAGGCCATATACCGAATCCGTTCCACGTTGCGCTTGCGATCGCTAAGATCGTGGCTGATCATGAGAGTGCCGATCACTTCGTGATCCTGGACCATCGGAGCGCAAATGACTTGCAGCTCCAGAGGGAAACCCGTGCGATGCGTAATGCTGACGTTGTTCTGTACGGTCTGGCCCTGCAGAGACAACTCCAGGCTCTCCTGCAGAATCGCCCTGCTTGCGGGATCGATCATGCGCATGATCGCTTGGCCGATCATCTCCGAGCGCTGGTACCCTAGCATGCGTCCCGCGGCTTCATTCATCTCCAGCACATTGCCACCGCGATCGAGAACGGACAGCGGTACCGCCTCCGAGCGCAGCAAAGTGTCTACAATGGCGGAATGGTACTTGCGAAAACCCATCAAAGGGTGGCGTCTTAACCAAAGGACAGCGGCCGTGGCTAGCAAAGCAGCCGATACCGACCAAGACACCCATCTGAACATCACGTCCGTAATCAGGACGATGGACACCACGATCCAAACCGCGGCCATCGCCGATAATCCGAGTACGCCCAGGTTCATTGGCTCGTTTAAGGACAGCGTCATTCGCTGATTTCGTGCTGAAGGCAAATCTTCCCTATCTTTCGCCACACACAAACTTCCTTCCTCAGGCGTCGAGTCAAGTCATAGCTAGGTCTTATTATAAACGAATTGAGGTCTTTGGCATAGACATATTTGAATCGGTCCTGCATGGCTGTGCCGTATCTCATCGAACGTTGTCGAACGACGGTGGTTCTTGCTCTACTTTCGAGCGTGCTTCAGGACTCCCGTAATGACAAAGACCCAGCCCGCAAGCATCGCCACTCCCCCGATCGGGGTAATCATGCCCAGCTTGGATTGACCCGTGACGGCCAGCACATACAAGCTCGCGCTGAAAATAAGCATGCCCCCGAATAGGAGCCGCCCTCCGATTAGAGCTTGCCTGCCGCCTCCCGCGACTTTATCCATAAGCGAGATCAGCATGAGGCTTAACGCCCCGTACATATGGTATTTCACTCCCGTCTCGAATACGTCCAGATAATGCTCGGAGATACGATCCTCCAAGCCGTGAGCTCCGAAAGCGCCAAGCGCGATGGCAACCGCGGCGTTAATAGCGCCGATCACAAAATAAGATGGAAACATGTTATGTTCATTCCTTCCATTTTCCTGTATAATTTTTGGCATCATTGTCGCAAAGGAGACAGAAAACCATGAACGACGATCATCGTAATGATGACAACAACCAGTCCGGCCATTTCCAAGACAACGCTCAAGCTCCACACCAAGATCCGTACCGCCAGCAGCACTTCGCCGATCCCTTCGCTCCGGGATCGCCGGGGACGATGGAGCCTCCACGGCTCAAGCATTCCGGCATCGGCATCGCCGCTTTCGTGCTTTCGCTCGTCGCGCTGCTCATGATCGCGATCGGCATCGTCGTCGCCACCGTCAGCGTCGGCAACATCGGAAGCGACGATAGCTTTCTTCTAGAGATGGAGCGAATCGCGGGCTCCTACGGCGAAGGCCAAGAAGCGGAAATGGGCGCGGAGCTGATGGAATCCGAAGCGTTCGGCAGCGCCATCGCCGTCTTTATGATCGCCGGCATCCTGCTGCTGGGATCGCTGGCCGTTGCCTTCATCGGCCTAATCCTCGGCATCGTCGGCGTTGCCTCGAGAGAGCGCCGCAAGACGTTCGGGATTATCGGGCTCGTCATCAATGCGCTAATTCTGCTGGGAACGGTCGGGCTGGTCGTCATCTCCTTCTCCATCGGAGCAATGGGCGCCATTTAACGATTAGAAGGCAGTTGTGACAGCAAGCTTGCCCCGCAGCGTCTCTCGCGAGACGCTGCTTTTTTTGTTGCCGGCAGCCGAGATAAGCAATCATCGAACGGCTTCCGTCATTTCAATATAAACGAGGTGCGGCTAAAGCCCTCCTTGGATTTGCTCACGGCCAGACAAGCAGGGAATGCTTCTTTGAGCTCCTGCACGTGGGAGATAACGCCGATCATCCGGCCAACCCGCTGCAAATCGACGAGCGCGGCTATCGCCTTATGCAGGGACTCCTCGTCCAGCGAGCCGAACCCTTCGTCGATCATCATCATCTCGATGGACACGCCGCCTTGATGCGACTGAATGACGTCCGTCATCCCGAGCGCAAGGCACAAGGATGCATGGAACTTCTCGCCTCCGGACAGCGATTTCACGTCGCGGTTCTGACCGGTGTAGGCGTCGTACACGTCCAGTCCCAGTCCGCTCTGCTTGCCTCGCGTCTCCAGCCTGCCGCTGCGCTGCAGTTGGAATTGTCCTCCCGACAGCTCATGCAGTCTGATATTGGCCATGGCCACGATCTGCTCCAGATATTCGATCAGAATGTAACGTTCAAACGAAATTTTGATCGCGTTGTCGCCTTTCATCATGGCATAGATATCGTGCACCTGCGCAAGCTTCTCCTCCAGCTCGGCCGCACGGGCGGCTACGCGCTCCACCGAGGAAGAGAGACGCGCCGCTTCCGCTTGGTGCCGCGCCGCCGCCTGTTCGTCCGCCATGGCCCCTTCATAGCCGGCACGCGCTGCCGCGATGCGCTCTTGCAGCTCGTCCGGAGCGCTCCATGCCGTTCCTTGAAGCTCCGCTTGCAGCCGAGCAACCGCTTCTGCCGCGGCCGCCGCCGCCAAGCGGTAGCTCTCCGTCTCTGTCTTCAGCCGCCGCTTCTCCTCGTCCGTTCGGACAGCCTCCGCGTGGGACTGCTCCGTCGCGAATCCGGCCTTGCCGAGCTCCTCCCGCAGCTTGGCGGCCGTCGAGGCCGCCATTCGCTCCGCTTCGTCGAGCAGCGACGCCGCCTGCTCCGCATGGGCCTTCGCTGCGGCGTGCAGCCCCGCGGCAGCCTGCAGGCGCTGCTGAGCCGCTTGCCAAGCTCTCGCGAGCCTGTCGCCCTCGCGTTGCCTTTCGGCCAACCTGCTTCGAAGCGATTCCGGATTGCGCCATGCCTCCGGTACCCGGTCCAGCTCCTTCGCGAGCGCGCTTTCCTTCGCCGCTCCCTCGATCGCGAGAGACTGCATGGATGAACGCAACCTTTCCTGTTCTTGCCCCAGCCTCTCGATCTCTTGATCGAATTGACCCAAACGTTGCCTCAGCGGTTCCAGCTGCGAAGCCTTCGCTTTGAGTCGGTCAAGCTCTTCCTTCGCGGACTTCCAAGCCATTCTGAGCTCGCTCTGCAGCTGCTGCAACATGGCTATAGACGGTTCCTCCCCATGTCCCCAAGACAGATTAGGCAGCAGCTCCGCAAGCTCTTGCAGCTCCAATCGCTGCGTGCCCGCCGCCGCGGCAGCCTCGGCTTTGGCCGTCATCAGCTCCCGCTGGACGGCGGCGAGCTGCTCCTTCGCGGCGTCGAGCGCTTCTTTGTTTGGCATATCCCCGGCAATAATGGCTTTGGCGGGGTGCGTTTCGCTGCCGCATACCGGACAAGCGTCGCCGTCATGCAGATGAACCGCGAGCAAACCGGCCTGCCCTTCGATCCACCGGCGTTCCATGGCCGCAGCTTGCGCGCCGGCAGCTTCCAGCGCCCTGGCCCCTTCGCGTTCATGCTCCCGCCATCGGTTAATGTCCGTCGCAAGCTCCAGGAGACGCTTCACGCCTTTGCCTTGCCGCTCGAGCAGCGAAAGCGTCGAAGCCGCGTCCGGCACGAGCGCCGCGGCCGCTTCGACGTTCTGCTGCTCCGCCGCCGCGTCCAGCCTCTCTTGTCTCCGTGTTGCTAACGCGTCCGTTGCGGCCGCAAGCCTGACCTTCGCCGCCGCTTCGTCGCGCCGGATTCCGGCAAGCTCTTGTTGCTTCGCGGATAACGAGCCCACGACCGGAACAAGCTCTCCCAGGCGGTGCAGCTCCAGCTCGACCTCCCTTCGCAGAGAATCCTTGTCCGCTTCCGCTTGATGCGCGCCGATCGCCTCGGCTTGCTCCTTCTCCGCAGCGGCCAGCTGCTCCTCTCTCTGCCGCAGCGCCGCGCGGCGGACTTGCAGCGCTCGCGCCGCTTCCGCGGCTTGCTCCGCGTACGGAAGAAGCGCGTCGGCCTTAGCGGCTAACGCCAGCTCGCGCTCCAGCTCGGCTATCTCCGCTTGCCGCTGCTCAAGAGACTCGCGTGTCTTCAATCGGACTGCGAGTTCTTCATGCTTCGCGTTCAGCGAAAGATGCGCTCGCAGCTTCTCTTGCAGCGTCTCCATGGAGGCTGCCAGCTCGTTCTTGCGCTTGCCCGCTTCGAGCGACGCTTGTCCGTAATAGCCGGCTTCGGCATCCAGCGCGTCGCGAACCTGCGTGGCGTTATAGCTTTCCTGCAGGAAGGTTGCGGACAGACTCCCCTCTTGGCGCTTCGGCAGAGCCTCCTCGGCTTGTCGCATGACGGCGGCGCTTGCGGCAAGCGCCTCCTTCAGAGAGTCCGACATCTCCCGATAACGAGTCTGGAATCGCGCTTCCAGCTTCTCGTACAGCTCCGTCCGGAATATGCGGCGAAGGATGTCTTCCTTATTATCCGTGTCGGACGTCAGAAGCTTGCGGAACTCGCCCTGCGGCAGCATGACGATCTGGCTGAACTGCTCCTTGGTCAAGCCGATGATGGAGAGCAGCTTCGCGTTAACTTCCGTCGTCATGAACCGATCGACCGCCGGCGTCTCCGATTCGCCGTTTAGCGCGTACAATTCCGTTTTCTCTCCGGTTTCGCTTTTATTCCCGCCTTTGCGGTGCTTCATCTGCCGGAACACGCGATAACGCTTGCCGCCCGATTCGAATTCGAGCTCTACCGACGTATGGGTCTCGTCATCGGCGAAATGGCTTCGCAGCATGCGGAAGTCGGCTCGGTCTTCTCCGCTTGCCGCTCCGTAGAGGGCGAAGCAGATCGCGTCGAATATCGACGTTTTGCCCGCGCCGGTATTGCCGGAGATCACGAACAGGCGGCGGTCGCCGAGCTCGGCGAAATCGATGCGCTCCGCGTCCCGGTAAGGACCGAACGCGGTCATCGTCAGCTTAAGCGGCTTCATGACGCGCCCTCCTCGTCACGTCGCAGCGCTTCGAACTCCGCCGCGAACATCTCCCGCTTCGCGTCGCTAAGCGGCTGCCCTTTCACTTCCATGTAGAAATCGGCGAACAGCCGCACGGGATCGCTTCCTTGCTTGCTTCTTTCGGCGCCGCGAGCGCCGTCAGCCACGCCCTCTGCGGCAGCAATGGAAACTTTGCGATCCACGTGCATCGCGTTGGGATAGACGGCCCGTACCTTCTCCATCGGGAACAAGACGGGATTGTCGTTCAGCAGCGTCACGTAGACATAATCTTCGTTCACGGGATGCTTCTCCAGCTCTTCGATCGACGCCTCCACTCTCCGCATGTCCCGCAGCGGCTTCAGCTCCCGCTTCTCCACGGCAACGGCTCCGCCTCCGTCCAACTCCACGACCAGATAGCCTTTGACGTGGCGTTCCTCTGAAATGGAATATTTGAGAGGCGAGCCGGCGTAACGGATGTTCTCGGAACGCACGTAATGCGCCTGGTGCAGATGGCCCAGCGCCGTGTAATGAAACGGCTGGAAGCGGCGCGCGCTTACATGCTCCGCTCCGCCGATCGCGAGCGGCCTCTCGGAATCGCTGGTATTATCCGCCGCTTCCCCGCTTGGCGTGACGAAGGCATGTCCAACCAGTATATGCCTGACTCCTTCGGCAAGCTCCAGACGAGACACGATCGCGCCCATCGCCTCGTCATGCGTGCGGATGCTCTCGTCCGCCAGCGTATGCCGCACGATGGCGGGATCCGCGTAAGGAACCAGGTGAACATGCACTTCGCCGAAGCCGTCGCGAAGCACGACCGGCTCCGCGCCTTGCTTTAGTTGTCCCGCCAGATGAAGCCCTTGCGCTTGCATCAACGCGGAGCCGAAGCCGATTCGGTCCGGGCTGTCGTGATTGCCCGCGATCGCGAGCACCGGCACGCCGAGATCCGCTACGATCGTTTTGAGCGTGCGATCCAGCAGCTCGACGGCGTCCGTCGGCGGCACTCCCCGATCATAGAGATCGCCGGCGATGATAACCGCATCGGGCTTTTCGACGCGGATCGCCTCGATCAATTGGTCCAATACGTACCGCTGATCCTCCGTCATATAGACGCCGTGCACCAGCTTGCCAAGATGCCAGTCGGCGGTATGAAATAGCTTCATGATAACCTCCCCGCGCGGGCGTCCCGCGCTCGTCCAATTGCTCTGCCTCCTATTCTATCACTCGGCGAGCCTCGTCGCTAGAATGCCGCATTCCGTTACAATTTGCTAGATTTGGACTAATTTCGTTCACATAACCGCCCGTCAGGTGAATATATTGATTATGAACACGGATTACGGCGAGGAGGTGCTCCGAAATGATTCCAGCGGACGAGGGCATGTTCATTGCGTCTAGAAAAGATGGGCCCCGGCCGTTATTCTCGCCATGGTGGATACAATCGGCTCCATGCTGTTGCATAATTAACCAATAGATAATGAGGTGATGATATGGCTTCGGAAAAGCTTTTTATTGTCTCGCGCGAGGATTGGTCGCTTCACCGCAAAGGGTATGCGGATCAAGCAAGACATCAACAAAAAGTCCAGGAAGCGATTCGCAAGAATCTCCCCGATCTCGTTTCCGATGAAAGCATTGTGTTATCCGATGGCCGCAAAACCGTTAAAGTGCCTATCAAAAGCCTTGACGAATCCCACTTCGTCTACAATTACAATAAAAAGCAGCACGTCGGACAAGGCGACGGCGATTCGAAGGTAGGCGACGTGCTTGGCGTGGATCCGCAAGCGGCAAAGGGACCCGGCAAGGGCAAAGATGCCGGAGATCAACCCGGCGAAGACGTCGTCGATACGGAAATCAGCATCGATCAGTTAGAGGATATGTTATTCGAGGAGCTTGAGCTTCCTAATCTGGAGCAAAAGCAGAAGGAGCAGCTGCAAACGAAAGAAATTGTATTCACCGACATTCGCAAGAAGGGCATCATGTCCAACATAGACAAAAAACGTACATTGATCGAAAATCTTCGCCGCAATGCTAATGCAGGCAAATCGGGCATTGGCGGCATTTCGCCGGATGATCTTCGTTATAAAACATGGACGGAGATCGTAAAGCCCCAGTCCAATGCCGTTATCCTAGCGCTCATGGACACCTCGGGAAGCATGGGCTCGTTCGAAAAGTATTGCGCCCGAAGCTTTTTCTTCTGGATGACGCGTTTCCTCCGCCGAAAATACGAGCATGTCGAAATTATTTACGTAGCCCACCATACCGAGGCCAAAGAAGTAACGGAAGAGGAATTTTTTACGCGCGGCGAGAGCGGCGGCACGATATGCTCCTCCGCTTACCAGAAAGCGCTTGATATCATCGACAGCAGATACCCGACCGCCGCCTGGAACATCTACCCTTTCCACTTCTCCGACGGCGACAATTTAACGTCCGACAATGAACGTTGCGTTAAATTGATTTCGCAGCTTATGGAGCGCTGCAATATGTTTGGCTATGGCGAGGTTAACCAATATAACAGAAGCAGTACGTTGATGTCTGCTTATAAGCACATACACGATAAGAAATTCATGTATTCGATCATTAAAGAAAAAGGCGAGGTTTATAAAGCATTAACGACTTTCTTTTCAAAAAAACAAGCTCATACCTGATTAAAGAGAGCCCTCCGCCGATAACCAAGCGGCAGGGCTCTTCTTGATCAATAAACGTCCTCCCTAAGACTTGCCTAATTGTCATCAACAGACCAAGCAGTCTTCACCTTTTCCGGCGAAGAATGCTAATAGCATTATGATCAATACACAATCTGAGGATTCCACCAGACGGAATCCTGCGTCGCATTGGACTTCGCGTTGACGTGGAAGTAGATGAAATCTCCTGCCGTCACGTTGACCGTCACGCTGTGAAGAGCGGATTCGGTAGCGTAGCTGCTGGAGGAAAGCGTTGCGCTCCAAAGCTGCGTGCCGTTCTTCATGATTTTCAGATCCGTTCCGTCGCCATGCGTCCGGTCCGCACCTACGTACTCCGGTCTTCCAATGATCGTAATGGAGCCGGTCGAGGGGGCGATCCATTTCAGTACCGCATCCGTGCCGACAGCCGGATTCTGGGATACTCTGCTGATCTTCGCCCCGCCGCCAGTCCAGTAGTCGTTAAAGGATTGATCATGCACAAAGGTCATGGGGGAATACGATGAGCCGTTGTAGGTTTCGTAATACCAGTTGCCCACCCCGTCCTTGTACTGCGCAAAGCTGCTCTCGCGCAAGGAAATATTGGAGCTCGAAGGGGTTAACGCGCCGGTGGGACGGGTTACGATTCCATTGCCAAGCCAATTCGTGTACTGAATCTTGTAATAATACGTTTGCCCGTTGACGGCTGTCGTGTCGGTATAGTGCATGCTGACGGGATGCTCGTTTAGCTTCGTGTACGCGCCGTTGTAGCTGGTGCTTCGATACACGTTGGCTCCTGTGTCGAGTCGGTTCTGCGCCCAATACAGCTCCACTTTATTGTCGCCCGGCAAGCCGAACGGAACGGCGTTATTCATCGGCAGGCTTCCGCCTACCGAGATGCGGTCGATCGCCATCGTGCCGCTGAAGGCGGTTGTTCCGTCCGTTGAGAACGGCTGCAGCCGAAGCTGTTTAATGGTTCCGCTCCACACGCTGCTGCCGCCCACGGGAAACGTATATTCCCTTAATGTTGTGTCGCTCGGGTTAATGGCGATCACCGTGCTCTTGGCATCGTTCCACACGGAATCGGCATCCGTGATCCACTGCAGCTTGGCCTGGAAGGCGCCCGTGTTGTTGCCGGCGACCATCTTAACCGCTTGCGTGCTTCTGGCTCCAATCTTCAGATCATCGAGCGAAAGCAGGTAAGGAGCCGTTCGATTCGTAAACGTCATCTCCAGCTGCCCGCCGGTAACAGTTGCGGCGTCAATCTGCTGAACGGTTGTCCAGCCCTCTGTGTTGCCGGAAGCATTAAATTCCCATGCCATATATTCGGAGCCGTCCACGACCTCGATGGAGTCAATGCTAATGTTTCCGGAGGTGGCATTGAGATCCAGACGAAGCTGCTTCAGGATGCCCGCATATTGATACATATTGCCGATGTCGAACCAGTACGTCCGATACAAGCTGTCATTGGCTTTGATGGGGACGGTAGCCAGCTGAGAGCCGCTGAAGGACGGATTCTGCTCGGAGGTCCAGAACAGCTGCGCAGAGGTGGCCGGCGAATCGTTCTTCATCACCACCTTTACGACATGGCTGCGCTTGGCGCGCAAGCCCAAATCATCGTCTGACGTAATATAAGGGTCGATGCCGTTGATGGTAAAGTTCAGCTGTCCGTTGACTGAAGCGCTCGTCACGTCGTTAGCCATATTCCAGCCCTCGTAATTGCCTGTCGTGTTAAAGCCCCACACCTGGGCATTGCCCGGTACGACAACAGATGCGGTGGCGGATGGCGCGGAACAGACATCGTTGACATTGCAGGCCGCGACTTTGTACGTATACGTCTTGTTATCAAACAGCATGTGATCCTGGAAGGACGTCGAACCGGGCGGCAATGTCGCTATCAAGTAAGATTCATCGTCTCCGTAGGTCGACTTCGTACTCCTGAACACCTTGTAATTCAGCAGATTCGTGGAGGATGAAGCCGTCCATGTCAGCGAGATGCTGTCCTTGGAGCCGTCCAGCGCCGCCGAGAGGCTTGTTGCTCCGGCTGGAGGCAATGAACTGGCTGCCGCCGTAGCCGCGGAAGCTTGGCTGGAGACAGAGCCTTCATTGCCGGATTCATCCACAGCCGACACCTTGTAATAATAGGTCGTTGACGGAGTCAAATTACGATCCTCATAGCTTGGCCCGTTGGAGAAGCCGACAAAGGTGGCTGGCGACGGCGTGAACCCGGAGGTCGTGCTCCGATAGACCTTATATTCCGATACGCCTTGACCCGTAATGTCCGTCCAGCTCAGTCCAATCCGATGGCTCCCCACTGTCGATCCGCTTAGACTCGTTACTTGGGACGGTGCTGTACGGTCTGGCGTTCCCAGATAAATGCCGGGAGTTCCGAGTATGATCCAATCGTAATTGGACGTGCTTCCACCCCTCTCCGTAATAAGCTGAACCGATACCGTCTGACCGGCATAGGCGGTCAGATCAATCATGGCCGGCTCCCAGCGATGCCATCTGCTGTAATGCGGCTGCCCATAATCGCCGTTAAATTCCACATTGCTATTGACCTTCACCTTGACTTCATACCCGTCCGAGCCGTCAGCGCCGTCCGCAAGTCCGGAATAGAGCGCAAGATTAAGCCGCTGGCCATTGCTAACGGAAGGCAGCGTAATATTGCTGTAGGTTGCGGTGGCTTCTCCGCTGTTAGGGGCATGCAGGAAGATGCCGTTCTTGGCTGCTCCGCCAACCGTATAGTTCCCTGCGGCCCCATACGGAGTATTGGCTAACGTAGCTCCGCTGTAATTGGAGGTGAAGTCATATACCAATGTGCCGGGTGCCTCGATATCGAATCTCGCCGGCCTTGGAGCGTCTCCATAATCACTTGCGAATTCCGCAAGCGCTTCTTCAAACTGCGTATTCTTGATCTCGTACGGCGAAGCGGCGGGATCATTCCAGCTAAGCGGGGAGATGTAGCGCGCTCCTCCTTCATAGGTTTTGACGAGCGCATCATAATTGTCCGCTTTATTGCTTTTGTTCAAGGGGTTATATTCGGGAGCGCCCCAATTGCGGTTATAGCCCAAAATTTGCTTCATATAGTCGGCGTCCTTGGTGGCATCCCCATACAGGGTAATGCCTAGCGCGCCGGGATTCGTATCCGCCGTCGTCAGAATCGACGAGGTCAAATAATAGCTGTCCGACCCTGAGGTCACGTGGTTCTGATGCGTATAGACGAGATTGGCGGGCAAGCCGGCTTCAATCAGCCAATTGGTCAGATCCTGCAGATGATGCTTCAGCAGCATCGTTCTCCATCTGGACCACTCCTCCCAGAAGGGATCTCCATCCGCTCGAACGCGAGGGGGGGCGACATCGCTCCACGTGGCAAAGCTTGTCCCCATAGCGGTATTAAACTGTCCGATGGAGGAGAACACGGGACTGCGGGCCTCGCCCTTGTAAGCGCCATTGACGGCATCGTACATCCCCGTTCCCGTCAGCCACTCCTTCCATTCGGCAATAGAGAACAAGCTGTAATCGGAGTACCTGGTTCCATCCCATACATATTGCCAGTCCTCGGAATCAAGGCTGACCCCCACCAGCAAATCCGGGTGCTGATCCCGCCAATCCGCAATAAATTCCCCCGCCTGCATGATGTTTTTTTTCTTGAAGGCGTAATGCTTTAGATTTTTCCGCGAATAGGACATGTAGTTATGCTGGTCGACGCTGCGGAACATATCCCAGTTCTCCGTATCCCACATCGTCACTCTTGTATCGTCGGAGAGCGCGCGCATTAGCCCCACATCTCCGGCCCAGCCTCCCGCGTTCATCTGTACAAGCACGGGGGCCTCGCGGCTGGCGGCGAAAGCAAACTGCTCCGCGAGAGCGTGGGAATCCCAGTTGTAGTTCTGTTGATGTGAAAGCGTTTCCAAGCTTAGGTAAGCGCTTTGCACGCTTAGTCCGCCCTGGATGTAGTCGCTGTCCGGAATGGATTCTACAATCGTGTCGAACTCGGCGTACATTCGTTGATCGGGCGGGGTAGGGGTAATATTGTACAAAATGTAGTACTGCTCGTCCATGACCGCCCCCGATACGGCGCCAACGGGCAGCGCCGCCAATAGAAGCGCGAGCCCTCCCGCAACAATCCTCTTCCTCATCTTAAATTCTCTCCCTTCAAATTGGATGATCTATGCGAGAAATCCGTCAAGCCGGCTCTTAAACGAGCCGCCTTGCAGCTTGTCGCCTTGCTAAGGCTTGTCCCATGCAAGCGGAGATAGGTTTTTCTTCCTATGAACCTATTGAAGCCGGCGCCGCTTCGAAGCGACGCCGGCATGCAGGCCCGGCTATCACCCCTTCACCGAACCAAGTACGATCCCTTGCGCAAAATATTTCTGCAGAAACGGGTACAGCACGAGAATCGGGAGGGTCGTCACAAAGATTTGCGCGCTCTTGAGCGTTCGGTCCGACACATCCGCATACAGTTTGGCATCGTCCAGCGTCTTGATGTCGTTGCCCTTAAGCACCGCCTGCAGCATCGTCTGCAGCGGGTAATCGTCCATATTGTTCATATAGATCAGCGCGGCGAACCAGTCGTTCCAGTGCGCGACAAAGTGAAACAGCGTCACCGTTGCGACTACCGGCATGGACAGCGGGATAATGACTCGGAACAAACTTGTGAAATAAGAGGCTCCGTCGATAAACGCCGCTTCTTCGATCTCGGAGGGCAGCTGCCGAAGGAAATTGAGCATCAGGATAATGCTGAAGATGGGAACCGCGCCTGGCAGCACAAGCGCCCAGATCGTGTCCACCAAGTGCAGCTCCTTCACGATGATAAAGGTCGGCACAAGGCCTCCGTTAAACAACATGACGAATACGATCGACCACATATACCAATTGCGGCCCTTGAATACTTTGGCGCTCTTCGCAAGCGGGTATGCCATCATAATGGTCAGGATATTATTGATAAGCACGCCGAGCACCGTACGCTGAATCGTAACCCAGAACGCCTGATGCACCTCCGAGCGTCCCAATATCATTTTGTAGGAATTGATCGTAAAGTCGACCGGCCACAGCTTCACCAGATTGGCGTTGGCTGCATTGCTGCTGCTAAGCGACACCGCCAGTACATTGACCAGCGGCAGGATGCACAAGAAAGCGGCAACCGCGAGCAGCGTGTAATTAAATATGGCGAATATTCTCATGCCTCTTGTCATCGTAAGCTTGTTCATGTCCATCACCCTTTCCATCAAGCCTCAAATCCCAAGCGGCTAGAATACCCGATAATTCGTCCACTTGTAGGCAAGCCAGTAACCCGCAATGATTAGTACGCTGTTGACTACCGACTTCACCAAGCCTACCATGGTACTCAGGCTCCAGTTCGCGTCGTTGAACGCCACCCGGTAAATATACGTATCTATAATATCGCCGGACTTCATAACCAGCGGATTGTACAAGTTAAAGATTTGCTCAAAGCCGGCATTCAGAATGCCGCCAAGACTTAACACGGCAGTCAGCATGACGATAGGCAGAATGCTTGGAATCGTCACGTACCAGGTTTGCTTCCACCGATCCGCACCGTCGATGACGGCGGATTCATAGAGCGAGGGATCTACGTTCGTAAGAGCGGCCATATAGATGACGGTGCCCCAGCCAAAGTTCTTCCATATATCCGTCAGCACCATGAGCCAAGGGAATGAGCGATCATCGCCCAGGAAGTAGAAAGGCTCTATGCCGAACACGCCAAGAAACTGATTGACAATGCCCCCCTGAAGGGCAAAGACATCCAGCATGAGACCGGCGAGGATGACCCAGGACAAGAAATTTGGCAAATAAATAATCGTTTGAACGCTCTTCTTGAATAGCGCCAATCTGACCTCGTTTAGAAGCAAGGCAAACAAAATGGGGACCGGGAAGCCAATCAATATTTTCATGCCTGCAATAAAAATCGTATTTTTCGTCACTTGCCATACATCGGGCAAATCCATCATAAAGTTGAAATAAGTCAGTCCCGCCCACGGCGAATCCCAAATCCCCCTCGAGGGGTAGAAATCCTTAAACGCGATCAGGATGCCGTACAGCGGCAAGTAGGAGAAAAGGAACAGCAGCAGCATGCCGGGGAAAATAAGCGTATGGAGCTGCCACTGCTGACTAGACAGCTTTGCCTTTGGATTCGTAGATGTTTTCATCGCATCACAGCCTTCTCTTTAATTCATGAAATAAGGCGCAAAACCATTATTCTGCGCCTTATTTCTCCTTTCCGCGTTACTGAACGGCATTCATCTCGTCGAGAATTTGCTGTCCGCCCATCTCCAGCCACTGGCTCACGAATGCATCAAAGCTGTCTACCGGCGCTGCGCCCGTAATGATCTTGATCATCGTCTCCAGCTCCAGCTTGTCAAGGCTTGCGCCCTTCAGCTTGGCCGTCTCGGTCGGGCTGCCTACCCACTCATTGCGAATGACGGTAGAATAGCCGCTCGCGCTTGGCACGCCTTCCATAAACGTTTTTGCCCAAGGCCAGTTCGCGGCATCGCCTTCCAGACCTTTCTTGACATTGTCGAAGGTAACCTTCTGGTCAGCCGGCATCTTGCTGTCGTCGTTGGCATCCAGCGCCGCCTTGAACAAAGTGTAACGGTTCATGTTGGCATCCGGACGATCCAGGAAAGCCGGCAGCCAGTTGTTGATGCTGGCGTTAGCGTACTTAGGATCCTTGCTAAGCTCCATCCACCCTTTGGCCCACTCATTGTCCAGATTGTTGTAAGCCGTCTCCGCCAGGTTGTTCAGCAGCAGCATGAGCGCTTCCGGATGTTTGGCGCCTTTGCTGACTACATAATAACCGCTGGCATTAATCGGAACGAACGGCTGGAACTCCGCCCCGCTTGCTCCCGGTACCGGAACGCCGATGTAATCCGCGCCCGGCACGTTTTTCACCGCATCCTGCAGCGGCCACAGCGGGGAGAAGAATTCGCCGAGGAACACGCCAACGGAGCCTTTGGAGACGTTCTCCATCGATTTGCCCATATCCTTCGTTACGAATTCCTTATCCATAACGCCTTCCTTATAAAGCTCGGCCAGCTTTGCCAGACCTTGCTTCATATTGGGGCTAAGACTTCCGTAGGTTAGCTTGCCGCTATCGTCCTTGATATAAATCTTAGGATACGCGCCATAGGCGTTCATAATGGCGGTAAATCGAAGGTCGAGCTGATTGTTCATGGACAGACCGTACGTATCCGCCGCGCCATTGCCGTCTGGATCTTCCTTCGCCATGCGTACCGCAAGCGCCAGCAATTCATCCATCGTCGTCGGCACCTGGGCGCCCAGCTTATCCATCCAGTCCTTGCGGTAGTACACCGCCGGGGCGCCGTTAAGCGCGTCGGATACGCTTGGCATGCCGAAGATCGCTTCGCCCTTCTGCGCTCCCTTGAACAGAATGCCATCGCCATAACCCATAATGCTCTTTAGATTATCGGTCGCATATTTGTCGTAGATCGGCTTCAGATCCAGCAGCATGTCATTTTTGATCAGCTCTTCGAGATCCGCCTGATCGGCGAAGAAGATGTCGGGCAGGTCGTTGGACGCGATGCCGAGCTTGATGCGCTGCTTGTAATTGTCATAAGGTACCGCGAATTTGTTGGTTCCGTTAATGTTGATAACGTCCTTCATCAGCTTGTATACGGCATTGTTCTGAGGATCCTCGCCCTCCGGATACACCTTGATGTCGAAAATGTTTTTGGCGAAAACGACGTCGACCGGCTCCGCGAATTTGAAGCGGTCAATGGCCTCCTCGACAGGCGCGGCGCTTTCCGTCGGCGCGTTTGTGGCGTTGCCAGCCCCCTCAGGCTTTGGTTCCGAATTGTTGCTGCATGCTGCGGTTAACGCGACGGCGGCCATCGTCGTCAGCAGCAGAACGGATCGAAGCTTATTGTTCATGTCCATTCATCCTCTCATTATCGCTGGGTTGTAGGTACATCTTTATCGTAAAGGAGAGGCAGGTTGCAGCCTAGAATAAAGTCTTTACGTTCATGCACGATTTTGTCCTGTTGCTGCCGGGCAGCGTTTTTCGCGAAACGAAATCATCCATCCAAGGCGCCGTTATTGTCACCATCCGAGCCGTCTTCATCATCATCCAGCCTAATAACGTCTCGCATAAGATTGTCGATTAATTGTGATTAATGGAGCAGAAACGTTCTACTCACGCTAACGGACCGCAGAAACTCTATTGGCAGCTTTTTCATGGTATTGAAAGTCTAAGGGACTCAGATAACACTATTGGTTGTATTTCCGCCCATTCTACGAGGTTTTGATGTCATTAAGGTCGTCTGTGTCCGTTACAATTTAGACAGGTTCTATTATTTCGAAATAGCGACTTTGGTGTCCATTACGTTCAGCCATGATCTGACTTCGCTGCTACCCACAATGAATCGAGAGCCTCCGCATTTGTGGTAACAAAAAACAAGCAGCATCTCTAAGGCTAGAGAGCTGCTTGTCATGATCGCAAACCTATGTTAACTATGAATATAAAGGCTAGCCAGGCTTAGTGCGGCTATATGCTATTTCACGTTCGTATATTTGTTGCCGGCTAGATCCTTGCCTCTCGCCAGCCAAATCTTGAACTCTTCGCCGCGGTGGTCCGTATCTTGAAGAACCTTAATGTTTGTAGAGAAGTACCGCATGGTATACCCGCAGCGCCTGTAAGGGCTCGTGTTGGCGGCAGCGCCATGAATAATGCGGGAATCATGGAGAGAGCATTCGCCCGGCTCAAGCTCAAAGTATACGGCATCTTCTTCCTTCACGTTTTTAATTTGCGTTCCAAAGGTGTTTTTCCGACTATCCACCTCTTCGTATTCGGAGAACCCGTTCCGGTGCGTTCCCGGAATAACGCGCATGCAGCCGTTCTCCTTGTTGCTTCGGTCAAGCGCCAGCCACACCGTAATAATCTGGTCGAAGCCGTCCACGCGATTCTTCCAATAGGCCGAGTCCTCGTGCCAAGGCGTAGCGCGACCTACGAAGGGATCCTTGCAGATGAAATGGCTGGACCACAAGGCGATATTGGGGCCGATAATCGGTTCTACAAGATCCAGCACTTCGTCGGCGAGCAAAAATTCCAGCAAGCGCTCATCGCGGAAATGCGGCGTGTCCAGCTCATCGGACAGCTTTGCCCCTTTTTGCGCAAGCTGCTCTTCGAATATATTCGTTAATTTGGCCATCTTCTCCGCCGAAAACAACTGTTTCTTATGAAGATGGTAGCCTCTCTCTTGGTAAAGCTCGACATCATTATTCAACAAAATCGACATTGTTCATTCTCCTCTTCTACATGTTATCGTTTCCACATCTGTATCTTAGCTCCCGAGAGCCCTTTTACGCTTATGGAGAGTTCGGAATTAATCAACTTATTTTAGGAATCGTCGTGTATCATAAAATAAGTTGTATTTGTCCGATAATAGTCAAAGTTTTCGTCAGAAGCCTTGCGTATAATGAAATTAATTTTACAAGAATGGGGAGCTGACCTTGGAACTGAAAGTATTCAAATCATTGTGGGAGTGGGACGGAGAATGGCAATCCCGTCTAGAAGCCATCGCCGAAGCAGGCTATGACGGCGTGGAATATCTGCCTCCTGCTTCTGACTCCGAGCATGCCGGCTTTCTCGGACAGCTGGATCGTCTTGGTCTGACCTTTGTAGCGCAAGTGTACAGCTCTGACCCTGATCATGCTTCTTCCTTTCGCGAACGCGCGCTGCGGGCCGCAAGTCTTTCGCCGTTGTTGATTAATTCCCACAGCGCTGCTGATCGCATGACCCTTGACGAGCAGCTTGTATTCTTTGAACAGGCCTTGCGCGTGGAGCAGGAAATCGGCATCCCCATCGCTCACGAAACCCATCGCGGAAGGGCCTTCTTTACCCCATGGCAAACCGCTGCCGTTCTCAAGGAGCTGCCGGAGCTAAAGCTCGGCGCGGACTTCAGCCACTGGGCCGTAGCCTGCGAGGCGATGCCGGAAATTAACGACCCCGATGTCAGGCTTGCCATGCAGCGTGCCATCCATATACACGGAAGAGTGGGGTATATCGAAGGCCCCCAGGTAACGGATCCCAGAGCGCCTGAATACGCATCCGAGCTGGAAGCCTTTATCGGCTATTGGCTTGGCATATGCAAGCACCGTCAACAATCAGGAGCACCTTTCATGACCTTCACGCCTGAATTTGGACCTTCGCCTTACTTGCATAGGCTTCCTTATACGCGCCAGCCCATTGTCGACCTATGGCAAGTCAATCTGTGGATGAAATCCGTCTTTAAACAAAGATTTCGTGAGCTTTGGGCATGAGCAAGACCCCGGAGCGGTTATTAAACGAAGATTTTTTTCGCGAGGATGTTCCCATTCAGCTCTTTCAGGATGTCATCAAGGAAAGATTCGAACTGCACTGGCATGAATTTTATGAGCTGACCTACATTATTTCGGGCTCGGGCGTCAATGAAGTCAATGGCCATCCTTATCCGCTGGAGACGGGCGATCTGTTCTTGCTCACGCCCGCCGATTTTCATCAGATCACTCCTGATCCAGGCGAGAACCTGGAGCTCTATAATTTAATCTTCTCCCCCCTGCTGTTGTCGGACGAGCTATTCGAGCTGCTCTTCTCGGAGGCTGGAGACTTCATGACAAGTATCAGCAACCCAGAGAAGGATGTTCAAATTCGGCGCATTTTCGAGAGAATCCGCGAAGAGAAGCAGCAGAGGCTGCCGGGACGAGAGATCGCATTGCGCGGGGAGATGGAGCGACTGCTGCTGGAATGGCATAGAGGCCGCAACCGTGAGGGAAACCAGCCCTCGCCCGGTCTTGATGGCAAAGGTTATAAGACAGGCGTTCATCCCGGCATACAGAAGGCTCTCATTTTTATTCAACACGGCTTTCGCCAGCCGCTTACGCTGGAGGAGGCCGCAACACAAGCCTGCTTGTCTCCTACCTATTTCAGCGAGCTGTTCCGCAAATCGATAGGCTGTACGTTTCAGCAATATGTCTTGCAGCTCCGATTGGCCTTTGCCTACAAGCTGCTGCGATCCTCGCAGTGCTCCGTCACCGAGGTATGCCACGCCTCCGGCTTTAACACGTTAACCTACTTCGAGCGAGTATTTCGCGCGCAGTACCAGATGAGTCCGCGCCATGCTCAGAAGAGGGGATAAATGGGCAGGCGAAACCCCCTCTCCCCGTATGATACGGGATGGAGGGGGTTTTCGTTTACGGCATGAATGGAGACGGCATTGCCATGTGGATAGCAGCTGCTTATCTTTTTACTGCTCTGGCCTTACTCGATTAAAACCGGTATTGAAATCATCGAGGTTAGATGCAATTTGGTAGGCTCTGATTTGATCGGTATACAAGGTCCTCTGTGTAGAGTCGTTGCTCCAGTATGGTCCAACCGTGAAGTTAGGAGCCATTACTTCATCGCCTTCCTTGTTGCTGCCATCCTGGTATTTGTCAAACCACGTCCGGCCATAGTAGTTAAGGACTTGCTTATATCCTCCACCGTTTTCAGAAATCCAGATTTTAATAAATCCATCCGTTGTATGGCGGAATTTAGCATGGATGACAACGTCCGTCCACACACCAGGGGTAAATGGGATTAACGGAATACGATCGCTGATCAAGCCTGCACAGGTTGCCTTAGTTGGATCTTGGTGTTGAAGCTCGTACGTCCAATATCCGTTATGAAGCATAAGATGGTGACCGGATCCGCCATAACCCGACATTTCGCAATTAGCCTTCGTGTATGGCGGTACGACAAGATTGCTAAAGCGTCCTTGCCCCACAATTTGAGATAAAGTATTTGTATATGTTCCATCATTTGGGATGAAATAAGACATGCCGTACCAAAAATTGTTGGTCTTCGCATTGTACTGATTCCAGCTGTTATCATCCAGCTCGGCACGTTTGGGGCTTCCAGAAGTAACATGTCTGAACGAATGAACTCCTCCTCTTTCAAGATTGGTATCCAGATTAATGGAGGCCGTTCCCTGAATAACGGTAGTAAACGTTCCAAAATCATCTATGGCGCTTTCTATTAAAGTGCCGGGATCCGTGCTTAAGCTAATAAGGCGCACATCATCGAATTTACTGTCTCCGAATACAGATATTAAGCCCGCTTTTCCGCTGGTTAACGTACTATTATTAAGATAGAATTCTTGGTAACCGTTTACATAAAGCCTTATAATGCTTCCATTCATCTCCAAGCGAAGTGAATACCACTTGTTCAAGCTCAAATTATAAGACTTGCTTGCCAAAGTCGCCATCGTTCCGCCAGACTTCACTTTAATTCGCAGCTCGCCCGATTCAAAGACGGCCAGGTAATAGTTGTCAGTATTCTGGTACCTCCCCAGAAGTCCGATAGCTCTAAACGTAGTATCTCCCCATGAATCGAACTTGACTTTAGACTCAACCGCATAGTTCGTCCAGCTGCTCTCGCCAACCGTCGCTCTGGACAAGGAATCGCTCGGTGCCGTATCATACACCTTTGTGCCGTCTGTCCCTATTACCCAGCTCCCAGATACTACAGAAAAATCATTGGCCACATTGTCCTCATAGCTTTCATAATAAGGTAAATTTACTGCGGCATTAACCGTTTGAGGCGGGAAGCTTATGCTCGACAATAAAACAAACAATGCAAGCAAGACAATCATTAAAGCACCTTTCTTGGATACGGCGTTCATCATTTCATCTCCTCTATTCTACCATATTGTTTAATTTGACCAAGCTGATTGCAGTCTACTAAGTCTGGCGATTTGCCTGCTGTCAGGCCAACAGAATCGGTCCCCGCTTGTACGCTTCTCCAATGCCACCTCCTCGTTCGGGTTCTATCTTTTTGCAGCCCGCATCATTTTGATTGCGCTTTCAATTCTAAGCATCCCCCTTCCTCCCGTGATGCTTTAACGCCTATTTCGCCGCTGCATCTTCATTATAAGAGCTTCTTTTATAAAACACCGCTAGAGTAGATTTGGAAAATAGCTAGAGGATATTTAGCTTTATCATGCAGCTTCCTTAATCATCTTTTGAGCACTCACAAACAGACAGCTCGAATCTTTCATGCTTCGAGCTGTCTGTTATTGGTTTGGACCCGACAACCAAGCAACGGTCTTTACGCAAAATCAGCAAGCGGCGAGCAAATAGATTAGCCGCAATACAAAAAAGGTACAGCTTCTTCAATTTTCTTAATGAACTGTACCTTTTTTCATGTGACCTACTCGGCCAAAATGGAATCGATTAATGTAAGTTCATTCTGTGAGAATTCCAGATGATCAAGAGCTTTTATATTCTCATCAATTTGGCTTGCGCGGCTTGCGCCAATAATGACGGAGGTAAGCCGGTTGCCGCGAAGCACCCAAGCTAACGCCATTTGCGCAAGCGACTGGTTTCGTGAACGGGCGAGCTCGTCAAGTCGACGCACTTTGGCAATTTTAGCTTCAGTTACTTCTTGCGTCTGCAAATAGCCGGATGACTTCGCGGCTCGCGAGTCGACAGGGATGCCGTTCAAATATTTGTTGGTCAGCAGCCCTTGCGCTAGCGGACAGAAGGCGATGCTTCCCACTCCATGCTCCTCCAGCACGCCTAGCAATTCATCTTCAATAACGCGGAAGAGCATCGAATACATGGGCTGGTGAATGAGCAACGGGGTTCCGAGCTCCTTCAATATTTTCACAGCCTCGCGCGTTTGTTCTTCATTGTAGCTGGAAATGCCTACATAAAGAGCTTTGCCATGTCTCACCACTTGGTCAAGTGCTGACATGGTCTCTTCAAGCGGCGTGTTCGGATCCGGCCGGTGCGAATAATAAATATCCACATAATCGAGTCCCATCCGCTTCAAGCTCTGATCCAAACTGGAGATTAAATATTTTCTGGAGCCCCACTCGCCATAAGGACCTGGCCACATCCGATAGCCTGCTTTAGTAGAAACGATAATCTCATCTCTATAGCTTGCCAAATCCTTATTCAATATACGGCCAAAGAGCTCTTCCGCTGAGCCCGGAGGCGGCCCGTAATTATTAGCGAGGTCAAAATGGGTAATGCCGTAATCAAACGCGCGGGTAATCATCTCTCGCCCGTTCTCGTAAGCATCTACACCGCCGAAATTATGCCATAAACCGAGTGAAATCGCAGGCAACAGCAGGCCTGATCGTCCTACTCGGTTGTATTTCATTTGGCTGTAACGCTCCTGATTCCAGCTTGTCATAATCAATTGTTACCTCCAGTAGCCTTTCGATTTGCCCTGCAGACGTGCCAGTGCTTCAATAAAATAATAATCGCCATAAATTAGTGAACAATCGATATGCGAGTTATTAGGATGATGACCGCATGCGTGAAGGATAAGCCCTTCATCGTCAGGCATTTCCCGAGTGGAATAGTTTAGGTACAGCTCGTCCATCACCTCGTGCACATAAGTCAGATAACGGTCCCGCTCATCTCCATCCACATGCTCGGCAAGCTCCAATAGGCTAGCTGCCGCAATTGCAGCTGCTGAAGTATCTTTCTTGGCAGTCGAACGGTCTGGAACGTCAAAATCCCAAGGCGGAACGAGATCGCCCTCCAGACGGTTCAGATAAACCTCTGCGCATTTGCGAGCAACCTCCAGAAACTCCTGTTTGCCTGTATACGCATAAGCATAAGCGTAGCCGCCTATCGCCCAGGTTTGGCCGCGCGACCAGCACGATTCATCCGCGTAGCCTTGGAAGGTGCGGCCATACTTTGGTTTTCCGCTGACGGGATCAAATACATAGGTATGGAAAGCCGTATAGTCCGGTCTAATAATGGTATTCATGCACGTTTCGGCATGGGCGATGGCCACCTGCTTGAAGCTCTCATCGCCGGTTTCTTCCGTCGCCCAGAACAGAATAGGCAAATTGTACATACAATCGATGATGATTCTGCCCCGGTTTTCCTCGCTGAACGGCTCGCCCTTCTTCCACACATTCCATGCTTGAATAAAGCGACCTTCGGGATTGTAGCGCTCCTTCAGTCTGTCGGCAGCATCAAGCGCTATCTGGCGAGCTTCCTTGCTTCCGGTTATTTTGTAATCGGCCACGAACGACGGGATATACAAAAAGCCAATATCATGATCCAGCGTTTCGGGATGCTGATAAAGACGATCCGTGAACCTGCGAGAGGACGCTCGGGCCGCTTCAACAAACTGCTCGTCTCCGGATATCTCATAGTTCAGCCAGTTCATGCCGGTCCAAAAACCCCCGGTCCAGAAGCCGTTTGGCGTAAACTCATATTTTCCTTGTACCGTGTGTGCAGGTAATTGATCCCCATACTTCTCTATATTGCTCTTAGTCTTATCCAGCACGAAAGCTTCCATCTCTGTCGTATGTTGCAATTGAGCTCCTCCTCTATCCCTGTAATTATGTTTTTTGTGCAAGCTATCCTAATTATACTCGGACGATGAATGCATGCCGCTAGATCATCTTTGGAGGAACACTAGGCGATATTTAGTTGTTTAAAGCTGTGGACAAAAAAATGCCCCGATCATAGTCTGCATCTAGCAGATCAGTCGAGACATTCAACGGTAGGTTAGCGAAATAACCTCTTAACGCGGCGACAACAGATAGTTGTGCTGCCGCCTATGCATTCAATCGACGCTTATAATCGTTTGGCGACATTCCATAATGCTTTTTGAACAGCTGGGAGAAATAGTTGACGTCTTCATACCCAACATGATTGGCTATTTCATAGATCCGATCATTGGTTTGCATCAGCCGATTTCTGGCTTCCTTCATTCTTTCAGCTACGATAAAGGACCATATTGTCATCTCGGTTTCCTGCTTAAACATGGTGCACATATACGATTTATTCATCGCGACTATGTCGGCCAGCTCTTGCAGGTTAATCTGATCGTTAAAGTGCTCAGCGATATAGGCTTTAATCTGACTGATCGCCTTGGTGGTCGGCTGTGATCTCGCGCCTTTCATTGTATCCATTAACCGGTAAGCGCCTTCTTCCAAACGCCGCACCGCGCAGAGTCGGAAATAGCTTCTTATTGTGCCAGTAGGCAATATAGCCTCCCCAAGCCCGAGATCCTTGCCTTCTTCCAGCTCAAGAACAAATTTATGATTCGAGAGCTCCTCGATAATCGATGCCAGCCACAAATTGGAGAGCGCGTTAAGCAAATAATATTTCCCGCCCGCCCACTTCTCCAGCACCTCCAATGTGTCAACAATAAGCAGAGGCAGCGTATCCATGTTCAAGGTCCGAATTTGCTCCAGCCATTGCTTGACCAGTTCACGATTCTGGGGAAGTCTCTTGAGAAGCAGCTCTGCCGCATCGCGTGTTCGCTCATCCATTATTCGATTTACAGCCTTCTTCATGGCACTCTGAAACATATCTTCATCAATTGGCTTCAAGATATAATCCAGCGCGTTCAGCTGAATACTGTGCTTGGCATATTGAAAATCATCATAGCTGGACACCACCATGCTCTTCATCCAGCTATACCGCTGATTCACTTCATTTATGAGCTGCAAGCCGTCCATAACCGGCATCTGAATATCCGTTATACATAGGTCGGCATAATTGGATTCCAGCCATTCCAAGGCCTGTTCGCCATTTCCTGCAGTACCGGATACAATCGTTGTTTCACTAAATTCCGAGACCGCAATGCTTAAGCTCTCGCGTATAATTGGCGCATCGTCTACCACTAGGACTCTAATCATAGCTGCTCATCCTTTCTTCGATAAGGGTATTGAAGCATCACCTTCAGTCCCCCTCCTTCAGCAAGCTCCATTGTAATAGATGCAGCACCGCCTGGATAGTAGGTCTTCATTCGATAGCAAACATTAAGCACGCCTACATTCGATAATTGGTTAAAGGATTGATCTGTATCATCTTTGGACAAAGCAGATTGAAGGGCTACAAGCTTTTCTTGCGGCAAGCCGGGACCATTGTCCGTAATGTCAATTCGAATCAGCCTATCGCTCATGCGAAACGCATGAACGCGGATGACCAGCTTTTTACCTGTTCGTTCAAAGCCATGCTTAATACTATTTTCCACAAAAGGTTGCAAGACCGCCTTCAGGCATTCGGCCTGCAACACATCCGATTCCGCATCTATTCTATACTCAATAGCGTCCCTGTAGACATTTTGCATAATGCTCAGATAATCCTTGAGATGTTTAAGCTCATGCTCTACGGTGACTAAAGAATGTTTGTAATCCGATGTATACCGCAGCATACTGGACAGGGCAACCGTTGTTCTTCTAATCTCTTTATGTCCGGCAATATGTGCCATTGAATTGATGGACTCCAGCGCATTGTAGAAGAAGTGGGAATGAATTTGCGACTGCAGCGCGGACATGACTGCCTTCTGCTGAACGATTCTGGACTCCGTAATCTCCGCGAGTGAGCTATCGATGCGATTCAGCAATAGGTTATAGCTCGCGGCCAGCTCAGCAACCTCGTCACTTCCCTTTACGTCGACCCTGACATCGAAATTACCGATCTTCGTTTTCTTAATCGTTCTCTGCAGCTCCTTAAGCCGCTTAGTAATGGATTTCGATACAAGAATAACAAACATAATAGCCACGATCAGTCCTGCAACCGTCATCATAATCGTCCAATTGCGTACCTCGGATATACTTTTGGCTAAATTCTGATAGGGAACTACAACAACTACTTTCCAATTGTTATCTGGTATTTGTGAATAAACGAGCATCTCTCTTGAGGCTGGCAAATAGAATGAACCTGTGCTCCCGGATCGAACCGCGTCATAGAGCTTAGGCTCCAGCTTTGTCAAAAATCGTTCAAGCAGGGGTGAAGTTATGATTTTATCATCGTCCACAATCATAGCATATCCATTTTCACCCAGTTGAATCTGGTTTAAGATGTCCTGTAAGAATTGTAAAGATAGATCGATTGCGAGATAAACCGTTTCCCCATCATAGACTTGCCTATTAATTAACCTAAGGATCGGGACCTCCTTCTTCTGTGCATTGGCATTCACATAGTCGTCGGATAGGAGCACCAAACGTTGAAAGCCGTCGAGCTCGCTCTTGTCTTTGACATAGCTTTCATTACCAAGCGAATAATTAATTCGCAAAAATGTATCTCTGTTTTTTTCGCTGCGATACAGCGCTTGATTTCCATTTTCATGATAAAAAGCTACGGATAGCAATTCATTGTGATACTTCACAAAGGGGTCAATAAATCGAGTATCCATCGCCGTGTAAGCGGCTAGACGGTTATAACTTTCCTTAGCCTTAGCCCACATTCTAATCTCTTCGCTTGCCGCGACCGTATGAAAGAAATTTTCGCTGTCTCCGATATACCGCGAGAGGTGAATATTGGCTTGCTTCATAACCTGCATACTAAAGCGTTCCACATCTCCATTTATAGCATTTGAGCTTTTATAGTAGCTAAAGGTGCCAATAGAAGTGACGACTAACGATATAATGGCAGAGATCATAAATATAAGCTTCCATTGCAACGAGCTTGTTATCCAAGCAAACATGATTCGCACCTCCTATGTGTGGCCCTTGATGCATCTATCATGATTATATAATGAAGCGGCTTATTGAGATAGGCACTTGCAAGACTCAAAGAGGCTACGCTATATTTGCGCAGCCTCTACAATACAGCGGCCAAGGCTCAGTATGAACATGATCGGCAAAGTGGATTTAATGTATTGCGGTATCCACTAGTCACCGGCCTTTATAAGGTTATTATAAACGTGTTTCTCATCCGCCGTACGGGGTCAGCTATGGTTTATTACATGAGGATATTTGGATGTAATCATTCGTAAAAGAAACTATAGCGTGTAAATCCGATACAAAATAACGGCAGCTTCAGCTCTCGTTGAGACTCCTGTTGGATGAAGCATTTGCTGATCTCCTTGGATAATGCCCGACTGAATGAGTGACTCCATGCTTGATTTAGCGTAAGCTGCCACTTTTTCGGCATCTTTAAATTCCGATAAGCTATCCTCAGTCGCAGTTTTCAGCGGCTTACCTGCAAGGCTCATCCCACGGGCCGTCATTACAGCCATATCCTGACGGGTTATTGGAGCATTTGGATTTAGACGATTATAGCCTTCGCCAGCAGCAATACCTAGCACCTTTGCAATACCGATAGCTTCATACGCGTAATGGGTGCTTGGGACATCGTCGAAGCTTGCTTCCACATCCGCATGCAAATCAAGCGCAGTGACAAGCAATTTAATGAAATCGCCTCTTTTGACTGAAGCTGCAGGAGTAAATGTTGTCTCCGAGGTTCCATTCACGATGCCCTTTGAAGCCAGCACCTCAATAGGTTCCTTCGCCCAAGCAAATTTTTCAATATCCTTGAATGTCTTTGGATCATAAACAACTGCAAACAAGCTGAAATGCGTAATGCTGAATGTCACCTTGCCCGTTACTGCATTATACTTGCCAGAGGGAACCTTGTGAACCTTGCCTGCTTGATCAATATACCAGATGACAATATGATCTGGCTTCCGAAGCTCTTCCGCTGTCGGGGTGTAATCCATACTAATCTGCACAGGTGCCTTGTTGTTTTTCCAGGCTACTGTCTCGCCATCGACCTGCACAGTTAATTTGATAAGCGGCTTGTCTCCCATTTTCTTCTTTAAGGCTTCGCTTTGTAAAGACTTGTCCGCTTCCGCAATCGAGAAGCTGATGGTTTGAGCTTGGCTTAGATCGTTTGTCTTGAACATATGATCAGGCACTGTCAAGTCGGCAATCGGAGTCGTTATGGTTATGCTAGCTGTTGACTCCTTATTTGAAGAAGCAGCTTGAAATACAGATACAGGGAGCTGAAGATTGTATTGCTTCGCTCCAGCTATCGGCTCAAGCACAACTTGAATTTGTTTTATGCCTTCGTTATTCGTTGAGGCTTGAGTCAGCGCACCTAGCAATTGAGTATCAATAACAGCAGCTTGAGCTGTTGAACCGGTCAATAGCGGCGTGAGTCTGATAATGTCAGAGTTACCGCCCGCTCCCCCTCCGTTACCGCCTCCGTCATTGTCTCCATTACCGTCTCCGTTACCGGTCCCAGTACCTCCGCCTGGCTGACCAGAATCAGATGACTGTATTGTTACACTACGAACGGCTCCAACCTCAAAGCTTGATTCGTCTAACTTGACAGGCTCAAGAGCTTTTACAGCTGTAAGAGTAATCGCTGCTCCTCCGGAGGTTTTCCCCCGAAAGGTCACTGTGGCTAGCGGTACCGAATCTCCTGCTCCAGACGCAGTGCCTGATTTCACCATGGCGATAAGAAGATTACCGCCCTTTGCTTTCTGAGCTTTAACATCAAGGCTTTCGTTATCGGAGCCAGATATCACAAAGTCCAGCTTCGCGCTGTCATAAGAGAGCTCCAGTTCATAGGCGTAATAGTCAGGAACATTCTTAGCCACAATAGTTGCCTTCACCAACTGCCCTGCATCCACTTGTGTCTTGTCGAGTGTAAAGTCGAAGGAAACACCAGGTGCCGCATGTACAAGGCTTGCTGTGAAGACGCTGCAAAACATCGAAACGATGAGTAATGTTGAAATAAAAGCCTTCTTCATCTATGTTGCTCCTTCCTTGATGGAAAGGGAAGCCCTATGTATAGGGCCTCCCTCTCTTACAAACTAAGAATTTAGCAGACGCTTGACAACGAATGCCAGCTCATACAAGCCAATTTCGCCATCACCGTTGATGTCCATGCTGCTGTTCCAGCCCGCATCGCCAACCACGGTTCCATAGAGATAAGAGATCATTCCAACGTCGCCGATGTCATAGCCGGCAGTTCCGTTAAAATCGCCTGTCGTACTTGTTAGTACAAAACTCTGGAATATTTCAATTGCCGCATTTAAATCCGCTGTAGCATTCACAATGTCTGTTGAATTCGCTGATGCGTTGTCATACACAACTTCCGCAGCGGCAATAGCCGTCTCCAGCTGTTCTTTCGTTCCTGCTGGATATTGACCATTTTCAAGTCCTTCTACAGCTGCATCATGAATTGCCGTCGCTGTTGCAATGATTGAAGCAAGCTCTGTTTTGTCCACTCCAACCGTCACAGAAAAGCTGGATGGATCAACGCTAAGAATCTCACCACTAGAGTTCGAGAGACTCGCTTGCATTACCTCGATCGTACCTGTACCCAGCCCCTTAGGCTGGAACTTGATCGCGATCAGCTCAGCTGCATCTCCGTTCAGAGCATTTTCTGCTCCAAGTTGGGCTGCAATGATCCGCAGAGTGCCTGCTTCCGGATCCGACTGCTCGTCTTGAATAACAAGCCCTTCTGCAATTGCAGTGGAAGAGGTGTACTCAAACAGCTCGGGATCGTATTGGATTCGAATATCCTGCGCCGTTACGTCCTGCGCTCCTGACAATCCATAGTGAACCGTGTAATCAGCGCCTACAGAAGCCGAGCTCTCGCCCGTTAATAAAACTTCAGTTGAGATAGGGTCTACATCCGTGTCCAAGCTGGTCAAAACCAGGTTGTCATAATAAGCATACATATAGACGGACAGGAATCCCGGGCTGCCTGCCGCTAGAGGATCTTCATCAATAACCTCTAATTGCAATTCGCCGTCGAGATACAATTTAATCTCATTATCGTCATATTCGGTTTTAAGTTCATAAGTCTCCCCTGGTTCCAAGGTAATTTCCTTTGTCGCCAGGTTCACATTTGTTCCATTCTTTTTCCTGCTAATATTTAATGAGGTAGTACCAGCAACAGGGTCCGCTTCATAACCCGTCAAATAGTAATTGTTAGCATCCGTTACTCGACCAAGCACATAAATCTGGCTTTTCGACGCTTGAGTTACTGATTCAAAGGAAATATCCAATGTAGAAGAATAATCAGTCCAGCTCTTCCCTGGAATTAACCACATCCGCTCGAAGCCAGAACCGTTCGCTTTTAATCGATTATTGTCAAAGGAATAGGTTCCATTGACTCGCTGCATCTCGATTAAAGATTGCTCCGTGTCCAGGCCGTTGGAATACAACAGATTTGAATCAGAAATAGCAGTCATTTCATTGGAATTGGCGCTGCTGCCTGTTTCATTGCTGGAGGAGACAACCATGTAATACGGCGTTTGCGCTGCTGGCAGTTGGACACGATAATCCGTATCCGTTACGCCATTCACGGTATAAATATAGTTTCCAGGCTGGAATCCATATTTGATTGTGTAATCCGTATTCGCCGGATCTGTTGTGAACCGAACAATTACATCATCGCCGTCACTTACTATTTCGTTTAGCACTGGCGCAACTGCAGTCGAGATACTCATCACTTGCGTTACAATTTCCGCATTGGTTACAAGTGCGTTGAGGTTGCGTAGAGCACCTGCGTTTATCTTTATTTTCACTTGTGCGCCTGGCTGAATCGTATTCCAGTGTATCTTGAGATCCTTCTTCTCAATCGTAACGGTATCCTCTTCAGCAAGTGGAGAGTACGTTGCTCCATTGTCCAATGAAATCTGAACCGCAGCCCTCTGGGCTGCACTGTCTGCTGACGTCCATTCAATGTTCTCCTTGAAGGTCAACTTAAAGTTTGTTGTTGGAGCTTCATAGGTCGAGCTGTTCAATTCAGTCGGTGTACCCGGATCAACATCTCCTATAAGGAAAGGTGAGATGATGTCCAGATTGACAACATTGCCCTCGGCTCCCTTGAGCGCTCCGCCCAGCAGCCACAATCGGTTTTTCTTGCCAATCAGAGGTATATCCAAATCAATATTTACTGTTTTATCCGTGATGCTGACACTGTCAGCTTCAGCTAACGGCTCAAAATCAAATCCGTTTCTTGCAAGCAGAATTTGTTCCTTCAAATTTCCGCCTGTATGATCAAATACAGCTTTATTGAAGGAGAAGGCTGCTTTGTCAAAGCTTCCTGGAACCATGGCTGCACTAAGGAAGACAGGTATTGGGCTTGAATCTACAATCAGATATGGCAATTGCGCGGGTGCCCATGTTCTTTCTTTGGACTTAAGCAGCACGCGTGGGCTGCCTAAATCTACGGTAAGCGCCAAGGTAGCTTTGCCGTCTGCAGTCTTCTCTTGCTTGATGTAAGAGGTCACATCGGTTTCAAAGCTAGCTCCAGGAGCAACACTCGTTCCCAACTCCAGCTTCTTAACCAGAGCTACTTTAGCAGGCTTATTATTCCAGTTCAAGGTGGTTTCTGACCAATTGTCAGCTGCTACTCCGTAGACGTTCATGCTCACAGGGGTTGCTAGTGCTTCTGAGAACACTCTCAACTTGACTTTAGTAGCAGGGTTGCTCAAATCGATAGAAGAAAGATCATATTTCAAATAGACTTCACTAGTTTGTCCTGCATCATTCCTAGCAATTAACTGATTGGGCGAAGCCTCACCATTATAAGTTGTATCGGGAGTCAAGCTGCTCACATAGGCATCATCGCTAGGCAAGTATTCTCCGTACGTATTCGACAACGTCTTAGGTACAAATTCGGGTCTCACCTTAGTGAAGCCGGTTGCATGGTCATCCAGCAGCGAATCTACTTGATAGGCACGAATTTGATCAGAGTACAGCGTTTTTAATGTGGGGCTGTTGCTCCAATACGATCCAACCGTAAAGTTCGGCGCTGCCATTTCTCTTCCGCTTAGCGCGCTGCCTTCCTGATATTGGTCAAACCAGGTAGGACCGTGGTAGTCCATGACTTGCTCATAACCGCCGCCGTCTTCTGCGATCCAGACTTTAATAAATCCGTCTGTCTCTCTGAATTGGGAATGAACGACGATATCGGTCCAAACCCCTTTCTTGAACGGCTTCAATTCAAAATCCTTCGAAATCAAGCCGGAGCATGTTTCTTTGGTGGGATCCTGATGTTGAACGTTGTATACCCAATGCCCCGTTTCTATCATCAAATGGTGTCCGGAGCCTCCATATCCTGACATTGCACAGTTTGGAATCGTCGCTCCTGCGCCTACAATATTACTGAAGCGCCACTGGCCAGCAAACTGTCTAAGACTATCGGTGTACGTCCCGTCATCTGGAATAAAGTAAGAAAAACCGTACCAATAATTTGATGTCTTGGCATTGTATGCATGCCAGCTGTTGTCATCAAGCTCTGCACGCTTCGGGTCCCCTGAGGTGACATGCTTGAAAGAGGCAGCACCGCCTCTTATGACATCTGTTCCCGGCGTTAGAGAATTCCCAGCACCCTGCACGACGGTTGTGAACGTACCGAAGTCATCGATAGCTGATTCGATTTCGCGGCCAGGAACAAGCTCCAGCCCCATCAATCTTACATCATCAAATTTCGCTTCGCTGTAATGTGCCAACAGGCCGCCTTGCCCGCCGCTAAACGTCTCATCAAAGACTTCTAGCTGCTTAACACCGTCTACATACAGTGTTAGTGTAGATTCATTGCTTTCAGCACGGAAGAACGTCCATTTGTTTTGCGCTATGCTGTATGGTTTGCTAGCCAAAGTGGTTACCGCGCCTTCCGACTTTTGTACAATCTGAAGCTCGCCTATCGCATCATAAACGAATGCATAGTAGTTGTTCAGATCTTGATAGTTTGTAATGATACCCACGGATTGGGACGGAGATTCACCCCATGCTGTTACCTTAACCTTGGATTCCATTGCATAGTTTACCCAAGAAGCTTGGTCAATCTCTGCAATCGACAAGGCTTCAGTTACAGATGATGCATACGCTTTCGTATCTTCATCCACAATAACCCAATTCCCGCTGGCGCTTTCAAGATGGTCCGCCGTTCCGTCTTCAAAACCCTCATAATAAGGCGCAGCTCCGGCTGCTTGTACTGTTTCTTGCCAGGATGCGATCCCCATCGAAGTAAATACAACGACAAAAGCTAGAATAATTCGTTGCATTTTCCAAGAATACGCTTTCATTAGTTTTCCTCCTTAAATAGTTGCTTTTCCAGTTTGACTGAACGATGAAGCAGTACGAGTAGAATGCAGACTTCACGGTCCTGCTAATCGCTTTGACGCGATTCCGATATGTAAGCTTCCCCTCCTTCTCTGTTCTACCTTCATTATAAATGATCAGGTTTTTTAAATTAATAGAAGATGTTTTGCTATTACTATGAGGATATTTGGGAGTTCTATTCGCTTACTTGCTACAGGTTAATCCCAAAAATATCCATAAAAAAGACATCTATCCCGATCATGCAGGCATAGATGTCTTTCATTTTAATTTAAGATCAAAACTTATACCCTATTATCTAAGGTTTTTACTTACTTGTTTTCGTTGTACCATGCAGTAGCTTCTTTAATCAAGTCGTTACCGCCTAGCTCACGCCACGTTTTTACATACTCATCGAAGTATTCGATTGGCTCGGAGCCCAGAACGATCTTAGCAGCAGCTTCTACGAAGGTTGTCGTAGCTGTGCCGAATTCTCCTACCTCAGGAAGCGATGATTTTGGATTGACCATACCCAGACCAACACGCTGAATGCCATCTTTGTTTGCAACTTCGTACACTTTGCTTAGAAGTCCTACCGCTGCTTCACCTAACTGAAGCTTGGCATACTCTTCATTCCAACCCACAATACCAAACACGGACACACGCAACATTTGTGTTTGTTGATCCAAATCTTTTTGTTTGTTGTAGAATATCTGTCCGTTATCTTCTGTGTACGTGTCGCCTGGCACACCAAAGTTTACAAACTTCTGACCTTCCTCCGTAACTAACCAGTCAAAGTATTTAATTGCTTGTTCAGGATTTTTTGCCGCTTTAGTGATGCTAAACGATTTGTTGTATGGAAGTCTGCCAAAACCTGCTTGCTCCACACCTGGCGCTTTTGGTGTCGGGATAACGGTAACCTTGGCTCCGACTCCTGGTAGACCTTGATCCAATTTGGTCTGCCAATCTACAGCCAGACTTGGATCATGTGTCCAAACAGCCGATTGGCCGCTCTGAATCTTTTGCTCCCAAGTGTTGCGCTTATTAGACATAAATTCTGGATCCAATAGGCCTTCATCCATCATTTGTTTAATAAAAGCAAGAGCGCTTTTCATTTTTTGCGATGTGTTCTCAGGGATAAACTCCCCGTTCTCAATCGTTCCGCCAAATACAGAGGTTCCAAACATACCCATCAAGCTGTCCAGCCATGTAAAGTTTTCACGACCTGTGAATGGATACATATTAGGATCAAGTTCTTTGAATTTGCGAAGCATTGCAAGAAACTCGTCTGTGGTTTGCGGAGGCGTTGTAATGCCAGCCTTCTCCATCAGGTCCTGACGAACATAGAGTACACGGTTAACATTTGCATTGCCCTTTGGCATTTCTGGAATCGCATAAATTTGTCCATTTCTTGATACTCCATCCCATGCTTCCTGCGGAATGATTTTTTTCAAGTTTGGTCCATGCTCTTCAATCAAATCATTTAGCGGCAGCAGTTGATCATTGACATACAGATCGTTCGGCACTCCCCAATCCATGATGACATCTGGCATTTCACCGGCAGCGATTTTTATGTTTTTCTGATCATGATACTGTCCGTGAGGCAGAAGTACAAGATTGAGATCTGTGTTTGTTTGTTCCGCAATATAACGGAAAGTAGGAACCTCCATCGTTTTACCGCCAGGCGCCGGCTGGCTAAAGTCCGATGTCATAATGGTCAGCTTAACCGGAGTTGCTGGTGCGGCAGTTTCTTCTGGCGCACTGGAATTCGTATTGCCAGGATTGCCTGGATTGCTTGCATTGTTGTTCGAGCACCCTACGATGGTTGATACCGCAAGGAATGCCGCTAACATTGTGACCCACTTCTGTTTAGCTTTCATTCGTTTGTTCCTCCTCGAAATAATGTTCTACCTATATGAAGACCACATAGGGCCGACATACTGCCTTTAGCCTTTCACTGAGCCAAGTGTAGCACCTTTGACAAAATGCTTCTGGAAGAATGGATAGAGGACTACGATTGGAGCAGTAGCTAGCACGATTGTTGCCATCTCGAGCGCCTTCGGCACCGACGAGAGCGAGCTTTCTGCAACTCCCGGCGTATCGCTCATAGAGCCTTGCATCATGGAATAGATATACATTTGCAAGGTTTGCATATCTCTGTCGTTGATGTACAGCAGCGGAGCCATATAAGTGTTCCAATGACCTACCGAATAGAATAACAGCAAGGTGAACAGAATCGGCTTGGAGAGCGGAATAACAATTTCAAGCACTATACGATAATCGTTCATTCCGTCCACCTTGGCGGCCTCAAACAATTCCTCCGGCAGACCTCTGAAAAACGTAATACACAAAATCATATTAAATGCGGCGACGGCACTAGGTATAATTAATGCCCACATGGTGTTCAACAAGTGAAGCTCCTTGACTACCATGTACATCGGGATTAACGGAGCATGAAAAATCATGGTAAAGATAATATAAAGCAAGATAGGCTTACGTCCGCGAAGAAACATCTTGGAGAGCGGATACGATCCGAATATAGTAAGAATCATATTAAGCAGTGTTGCAATAAACACAACTTGAATGGTCATCCATAATGCTTTCCAGAACGCATTTGTGTTGATTACGCGCTCAAAGTGTTCAAAGGTAAAACCAACTGGCCAAAGAGTAACCTCGCTGTGAATAATCGCATTAGGCGAGCTAAAGGAACCTGCAACAACATGAATAATGGGCACCATAGCTATCACACTCAGCAAGACTAATAAAAAAACATTGAAGGAGTCGAAAACCTTTTCTCCGATTGATTGTTTAATTTTCATGGATTCACCCCCGATTAATAAAGACCTTCGCCTGAAATGGACTTGCTCGCTCTATTGGCACTGACTAGAAGAATAAAACCGATCACTGACTTAAACAATCCAATAGCGGTTGTAAAGCTGTATTGTCCACCGATAATTCCCGCTCTATAGGAATAGGTGTCGAGCACCTCACCAATTTGAAGGGTCGTTGGACTCAAGAAGATGTATATGGATTCAAAACCGACATCCATGACATTTCCGATTTTAAGCAACAATAGAATTACGATTGCAGGCAGCAGTCCGGGAAGCGTTACATGTACAAATTGTTTCCATCTGCCGGCACCGTCAATCTTGGCTGCTTCATATAAGGAAGGGCTAATGCCAGAGAGGGCTGCCAAGAATATGATGGCACTCCAGCCCATCTCTTTCCATACGCCCGCTCCTACAATGACACTCCGGAAATACTCGCTGGAGCTTAAGAACGGAATCGCTGAGCCGCCGGCTTTCTCTATTAAATCATTCATAAGTCCTGATTGAGTGGAAAGCATCATAAAGGCTAATCCGTAAACCAGCGTCCACGAAAGAAAATGCGGAAGATACAAGATGGTTTGTACAGAACGTTTAAAGGCCATATTTCGCAGCTCATTGAGCAGACAAGCCAGAATAATGGGAGCCGGGAAAGCAAAGATGATTTGATACAAGCTAATAAGCAAAGTGTTTCGAATAATTCTCACATATTGAGGATTGGAGAACATCGTCTCAAACCATTTCAGGCCCACCCACTCGCTGTCTATAAATCCCTTATAAATGTTGTAGTCCTTGAACGCGATTACACTTCCTAATAATGGAATATATCTGAATACCAGAAAGTATAAAAGAACGGGTAGCAGCATGATATACAATGCATTATTCTTTTTAACAAATCTCCAGAAGGATTCTCGCTTAAGTGAAATCTGCATGCCTGCTGCAGATTGAAGGGAGACGTTCTTGCTAACCACTTTCTTATTCTCCATGTCTACTCGCTCCTTTTTTCTCTGTACCCTTATTATACTTGGCCTATGAAACAATGCCGCTAGAGCATCTTTGGAGGAACACTGGACGATATTTAGGTGTTTCATCATTTACACGATAATGCACGGATAATATCAGGGCTGAATTGTAGGATCCAACAAAAAGCAACAAAAAAAGCCTGCCCTGCGAGAGGACAGACCATGCAATATGTTTGTATATGTCGATAGTTATTGAAAGAGCAGCACTATCGCCTCACCATTCGAGGCGTGCAGCCGTATCTTTTCTTGAAGGCTCGCTCAAAGTGGTTAAGCGTTTGAAAGCCGGATGCCAGACAAACCTCGGTCACGGTCATCTCCGAGGAAATGAGCAATGACTTGGCGAACTGCAAGCGAACGCTCAGCAGATGCTGCTGGAAGGTTGTGCCTGTCTCCTTGTGAAAGCATTGGCTGAAATAATTAGGAGACATGCTGACTTGACGGGCAATTCGCTCTAAGGTCATTGCTTCTCGGAAATGATGCTGGATATGAACGAGCGCTTGATGAATAGCGGTGCTGGCGCTGCTTCGTCCTTCATTTAATCTCAGGCCGCCCGTCCCGCAGCGAACTAGCTCAATTAAGATCAGGTTCAGCAAATACTCGATGCTTAGCATCCGTCCTTCGCCGTGGGAACGATACTCCCCCCACAGCCTGTGGAAGTCGGCCTCGATCCTGTCGATATCCCCTTGCGCGAGTTGAATGGATTTCGGATGCAAATCTCCAAAGAGAAGCAGTTTAACTCGATCGTCAAGCAGCTCATGCGAGAAGATAACATTAAATTTTTTGAGTACATCTCCAGGCTTGTTCCTTACTTCGTGAAAGTCAGCGGGAGTAAGCAGCAAAAGAACGCCTCGCTTTAGCGGCTCCTCCACCCCGTTGAGCACTTGGCTGCCTTCGCCTTCTATAACGAGACTAAGCTCGTAGAAGTCATGCCAATGCATAGCAACATCACTCTTCAACTCATGAAGAGCCATATGAAAGGTTGCCGCAGACGTTGTGAAGTTATGCATCAAAAGCCGAGTCGGCTCTTTTCGGTTCAAGCTCCCGCCTCCTTTCCCTTGGACTTGTACGTAAGACAATGCTTCTGACACATCATACCCGAGAGGCAGCATGAGGACAACCTTGAGTTCGATAAGCTTGCCAACCGAGCTCGGAACTGATTAGCAAGCCATAAACTATCGCTCCATGTATCCGAAACAGGCTGCAACGTATAGGGCAACGTTTGTTGATAAGGGGTTTGGCCCAGTTCTATACTAACCGTGAAAGCAGAGTCACCACGCTGCCGCTTATGATTATAGATTTGCTCCCACCATTGAAAATGCGCTTCCACAGCAGCCTGGAATTCGGGGGCTGCGGGACATGCAACCTGAGGTCCCTCGGCATAGCCTACCCTGCCATGAATATGTATCGCCCTCTCGCATGACAATTGCAATCTGTGAGCTTGATCCTCCAGCAACGATTCGCAAACGACGCACCAGTGGCTGAAATCAGCCGTAATGTGCAGCTCGGGTATGTCTTTCAGCAGGCGCTCGGTGCTCCAAGGGGTGTACATCGCCCTTCCCCGATGTGTCTCATGCCCTACTTTGATGCCAATCCGCTTCTCCACTTCAATCGCCTTGTGAAAATAATCCAGCTGCTCTTCATAATTGGCGTCATGCCTGAAGGAGTGAGAATTTATTAACATCGGCTCAAAGCCCGCTGCCCTCTCCACATTGCGGGTAAACGAATCGATGGTACCGCCGTCTCTGCCGATCTGAGCGACATAAACCATCCCATACTGTTTGAGCAAGCGTTTGAATTCCGCTTCATCCTCGGGAGCTGGCATTCTTGCCTCAACCCCGTCATAACCTGCAGCCGCGATACGCTCGAATCTCTCACTCAAGGGGATGTCCTCCATCCCCCACATCGCCTTCAAAATATAGGTTTTCATACTCAGGCGTTCTGGTACGTATTGCCCGCCAGATCCCGTCCGCGGCAAAGCCAGATTTCGCGCTGATCCAGAACCTTTGTGCTCGTTGCGAAATATCTCATCGTATAGCCGCAGCGGCGATTCGGACTTGTATTGGCCTCCGCTCCATGGATAATGCGGGAATCGTGCAAGGAGCATCCACCCCGGTCTAACTCAAAATATACGGCTTTCGATTCATCGACGGACTTAATCGCTGTTCCAAAGGTGTTTTTTGTGGAGTCCACTTCCTCATATTCAGAGAATCCGTTCACGTGCGTACCCGGGATAACTCGCATGCATCCATTCTGCCTGTTACTGGGATCAATGGCAAGCCATAATGTAACGATATTCTCATAGGAAGAAGCTTTGCCGTTCCAGTACGCAGAATCCTCGTGCCAAGGGGTTGCTCTTCCTACGAAGGGGTCTTTGCATATAAAGTGACTGGACCACAGCGCAATATCAGGACCGATAAGAGGTTCGATAAGATCAAGCACTTCCTTGCTAAGCAAAAACTCAAGAAGTCTGGGATCTCTTACATGCGGTCTGTCCAGCTCATCCGATATTTTGTCTCCCTTATCGCGCAGATGATCCTCAAAGATACCTTCCAGCCGATTGAGCTTTTCTTCAGAAAAAACGGGCTTATTATAAATAAGGTACCCGTCCTCGCGATATTGCTTAGCGTCAGTCTCATTTAATCTTAACATCTTCTCACTCTCCATTTCGATATTCAGGTTGTATGGCTAATGCCAATGTTACTCTGAATTCTCGAAGCGTTCTCCCCCTATTCCGCGAGATTATGTGCTTTTCTTACGATAAGCCCTTCTGATACTCCTTCGGCAGCTTGCCTGTCTTCTTCTTGAACATGCGCAGAAAGCTTGTATAGTCGTTAAAGCCGCAGCGCATGCAGGCTTCAAGCACGGTGCTTCCCTCCGCGAGATGCCTCTTCGCCAGCGAAATTCGCTTGGAAACGATATAGTCATGGACCGTGCTGCCCGTATACTCCTTAAACTGTCTAAGCAAATGGTATTTGTTCACATAGAAACGGCTTTGCAGCGCCTCAAGGGACAAATCCTCATGGGGATGCAGATCGATATAATCCAGCACCGGCGTCAGCTTGTGATGCAGCTCCAGCGCCGGCTCAATGAGCTTTTGGTTTTGATAGATCCGGTTAATCGCCACAAGCAGCTCCAGCATGCAGCTCAGCTTCAAGATAGACGTTCCGCCAGCGTCGCTGCGCTGCAAGGTCCCGTACTTCATAAACAGCTCCATCAACTGGGAGGTCTCCTTGAACGTAAGCTTCAGCTTGTTCTTCTCGCCGTGAGGCCGGTTGTAGAAGCAGGCAAGAGGATCAAACTCCTGCGTGGCAAAAGACTTAATCAAAGCAGGGTCAAACTCGATCGTGACTCGTTCGTACGTGACGTCAGAAGCGAACGACGGCTTATGAATTTCATGCTCATTGGTGATAATCAAATCCCCGTATTGCAGCGGATATACCGTCTTCTCAACAAAGTAGCGAACATCTCCCTGGATGAGAAAATAAATCTCGCACCCTGCGTGCAAATGGAAGTCGATATTTTGAACGGATCTAGTTACATGCAGGTATTTAATACTTTGATCAATCTGCTCGAGGCTATGACCCAGCATAGGGTTCACCACTTTCATAAGCGAATGATTAGCAAGAATTACGATTTTTTGAGCAATAATCACAAAGATATGGCTATTCCTCTCATCATATATTGAATAGGTAAGGAAATCACCCCTAAAATTTGAGGAGGATTCGCTGGCATGAGTAAAGTGTTGAGAGTGGGACTGATCGGACTTGGAGCGATCGGAGCGGGACTGCATGTCAAATATTTGCAGGAAATGCCTGGCGTTGAGCTGGCAGGCGTGTGCGATCAAGTGAAGGAAAAGGCAGATGGAATCGCAGAACAATACGGCACCAAAGCCTTTTACGATCATAAAGAGCTGTATGAGCAGGCCGAGCTGGACGTCGTCATTCTTGCTATTCCGCACTATGATCATCCCAAGCTTGCGGTAGAAGCGTTCAAACGCGGAATACATGTTATGTGCGAGAAGCCGATTGCCGTTCATCTGAACGATGCGCGTATCATGACTGAGGCTTATGAGGAAGCCAAGAAGCAGTATCCGGAGGTGCAATTCGGGCTGATGTTCCAGGAGCGCACGTTGCCCTTCTATCGCAAGGTAAAGGAGATCGTAGCTGGCGGAGAGCTTGGCCAGCTGACAAGAGCGACCTGGATTCATACCGCGTGGTTCCGTTCGCAATATTATTATGACAGCGGTGACTGGCGGGCAACCTGGGCCGGAGAAGGCGGCGGCATCCTGACCAATCAATGTCCGCACACGCTGGATATGTATCAATGGCTGTTCGGGCTTCCGGAACGTATTACCGGTCATGCCCATATCGGCAAATACCACAACATCGAGGTTGAGGATGAGGTTACGGCTTACTTTGAGCATGAGAACGGCATGATTGGCCATCTCATTGTGACAACAGCAGAAATTCCGGGCACCAACCGCCTTGAAATCGTTGGCGAGCTCGGCAAGCTGGTGCTGGAGGAAGGGGAAATCACCCTCTACAAAAATCCGCAGTCCATGCTGAAATACTCACGGGAGACAACGGATAAATTCAATGGACTGAAAGCCGAAAAGTCTGTTGTGCCTTACGATAAGGACGCTCCGGAGGGTCACAAGGTTGTCGCTGAGGCCTTCTTCAACCGCATTCGGAACGGCGAGAGCCAAGAGCTGATTGCCGAAGGCTGGGAAGGGCCGCGATCGCTTGTGTTAGCTAATGGCATTATGTTGTCCAGCTTCCAGGGCCAGACGATCTCCGTGCCCATCGATGCCGATGCCTTTGAAGCCAAGCTGAAGGAGCTTGCAAGTCAGTCTACTTTTGTGAAGACGGTAGCGGAAGCGGCCGCCGCCGATGAAGATCTGTCGAAATCGTTCGGCAGCAAATAAGGAGGCGACATCGGATGTCAATGAAAATCACATGCTTCGCCGATGAAATTTCTCCGGACCTTAGCGAGCAGCTGGATGTGCTTGCGGAAATGGGTCTGTCCCATCTGGAAATTCGCAATGTATGGGGCAAAAACGTGCTGGCTCTCAGCGACGAGGAGCTTGCATCTATCTCGGGTATGCTTAAGGAACGCGGCTTCCGGGTTTCTTCCATTGGTTCACCGATTGGGAAGTACCCCATTACGGAGCCCTTTGAGCCGCAGCTCGAAGCTATGGAACGGGCCGCCGCTGCTGCCAAAGCGCTGGATGCCAAATACATCAGAGTTTTCTCCTTCTTATTTCCGGAAGGCGAGGACCAAAGCAGCCGCGCCAAAGAAGCGCTTCACCGCATGAAGAAGCTGACTGAGGCGGCAGTGAAGCACGGTGTCGTACTTATTCTTGAGAATGACAGCGGTCTCTACGGAACGACGCCTGACGGCTGTCTCGACATTTTCAACTATTGCGATTCCAGCAGTCTATGCGCCGCCTTTGATCCAGGCAATTATGTCATTGCAGGGGTTAAGCCCATGGATGAAGCGTATTCGAAGATAGAGCCCTATCTGGAATACGTGCACATCAAGGATGCGACGAAGGAGCCGGTCCTGTTCGTCCCTGCCGGCAAGGGCGAAGGTCAGCTGGAGGAGCTGCTGGTGGCGCTGAATGAGAAAGGCTACACCGGCTTCCTCTCCGTCGAGCCGCATTTGGCTAAATATCTTCCGGACGCTACCAACCCCGAGCGAGTCAAGACGGCGATTCGGGCGCTGCAGGATATGTTGGACAAACATAGAATCGCTTGGCAATAGAATGGTTTATGGGAACCTTGCAATTCGTAGGTAAAAAGACCTCAACTTTCACTTCAAAGTGGGGGTTGAGGTCCTTTTTCTTGCAAAGGCGCTGCTGATGTTAGGTGATCTCGATAGTCTTACCGCCTGATAGCAGTGCTGCCTCATATACTTTCATGACCTGCAGCGCAAATTCCAGAGAGCCCTTCTCCGCTGGTTTGTTCTCGAGCACACACTCGCAGAAATCATACATCTCTGCGTAGGTACCCTGCGTGAAAAATGATTTATTCTCCAGCGTACCCAGATGATTCTGCGGCTCCCATACGACAGCGCCTGTATCCGTGCCTTCAGGCAGATAATTCCAGGTTCGATTGTATTCATGCGGAATGCCTCTTTGCAGCTTCACGCGCAGCGAATTCTCGATCTCAAGATGCCAGTTGCGGCCGAAGAAGCGATATTGCTCAATGGGATGCGGACCGGAAGCAAAATGGAAGTTGCCGCTCACCCCATTCGCAAAGTCGAGCAGACATGCGCCGTGACCGCTTCTGGAACGATGCGTTGTCACCGCCTCCACCTGACCTCCTACAGCCATTAGCAACGATAACGGATGAACTCCATTTCCAAGCCAATTGACGAACTTACGCTCCTCAAGCACCTCACGTCCATTATCAGGAATCGTCATCGGATAGACAGCGAGCATGGACTCCAGTCCGCCATATTGCGGGGATTGAGCAATCTCAATCGCCTTCTGAGTGGATGGCATGAACACCTTCTTAAAGCCGACAGCAGATACAAGCCCATTGCGCTTCTCGATCATGTCTTCCACCTCATGAGCTCGCATGGATACCGGCTTCTCCATCCACACATGAACGCCTGCTTGGAACGCTTCTATTGCTAATTGCGGATGATGAGCTGCCGATACGCACAGGAATACGACATCCAGCTCCTCCTGCTCGTACATTTCCTTCGAGCTCGCATAGGATTTGCAGCCATATTCCTCCGAGGTTACCTTGGCAAGCTCAGCGTTCACATCACAAATCGCCACAAGCTTGACGGGCAAATGATGCAAACAGGGCAAAATATTACGATAAGCATGATGTCCCGCTCCAACGACTGCTGCTCTCAGCTTCTTCTTGAATTCTCTCTGATAGGTCATATGCCGTCTCCTTCAACCTGCTCAATTAGCTGCTTCAAATAATGCAGGTCTTGCTCATAGGTATACGAACGCCCCTCCATGGGCTTGCCATGAGAAGGGTTCAGGCAGATGACCGGACTGACGCCGTCCCGGATGGCTTCAGCAGTCAGCTCGGCTACCGGCCAGCTTGCCTCCTCAAGGGTAGACTTCCACACCAGGGCATTGCCCTCTTCCCCTTGCTGCCCGCCCTTTAAATGAAGAAATCCGATCAGCGGACGAAGCTTCCTGTATACCTCGAGTGATGGATAAGTGCCCATTTGCCATAAATTTTGCACATCATACGTATAATGCACCTTGTCTTGACGACCCAACGCTTCATAAAAGGTTATAATTTCCTCCGGTGTTGACCATATGCAGCTATGGGCTTCATTCTCGATCGTGACCTGAAACCCGGCCCCATGGATACGGTCAATAGCCTCCTGGTACAGTGCAATAAGCCAAGGATGTTCGGCTAGAATATAGTCTGTGCTATTCTGCAAGCTTAACCGCTTCGTCGTGCGGGCAGACAAGAGCCGAATCATATTGGGCCTCATTCTCTCAGCAACCTGGATCGCCCGGTCGATCTTGCTTAGATGCTGCTGACGAAAGTGCTCCTCGCCTTTCTCCAGATCATCATGAAACAGCTCAGTGGAGAAGCAATACGCGTTCAGCCCTCTCTCATGCAAGGCTGCGGTAGCAGCATTGGCCTCTGAGTCAGAAAGCGCCTCGATTGATTTGCCGTAGATCCCATTCTTTAAATCAACATGCTCAAGCCCCCATGCCGCAAATTGATCAAGAGCTTGGTGAAAGTCGCTTCCCGCCATGCCGTTAAGCATCGTAATTTGTGTTCTTCTCATCGTATTCACGTTATTCCTGCTCCAGCATGGTTGCGAACTTGCGCACCTGGCTCGTAATCGCCGTCTCTGTCGGCAGCCGCTCGATGCTTGATGCACCGAAGAAACCCGCAACGCCCGTCGTCCGCTTTAGTACATAAGCTGCATCCTCCGGCTCCGAGATCGGACCGCCGTGACAGAGCACGATAATATCCGGATTTACAGCTTTGCCTGCGTCATGAATACGCTGTACAAGCTCTACCGTTTCATCGAGCGTAAGTGCTGTTTTTGCGCCAATTGTTCCTTTAGTGGTCAAGCCGACATGCGCAACCAGAATATCCGCACCGGCTTCGGCCATCTTCCGCGCATCCTCTTCATTAAATACGTAAGGCGAGGTGAGCAGCCCTAGCTGATGCGCCTTGGCGATCATCTCTATCTCCAGATCATAGCCCATACCTGTTTCTTCGAGGTTTTGGCGGAATACGCCATCCATGAGCCCTACAGTCGGAAAGTTCTGCACGCCTGCGAAGCCCATACGCTTCAACTCAGGAAGGAACACATCCATTCTGCGGAAGGGGTCGGTGCCGCACACGCCGGCAAGCACGGGCGTATGTTCAACGATGGTCAGCACCTCGCTGCCCATATCCACTACAATTTGGTTAGCATCGCCGTATGGAAGCAGTCCAGCCAGCGAGCCTCTGCCCGCCATCCGGTAGCGGCCCGAGTTATAAATAATGATCAGATCAATGTCGCCGTCCTCGGCGCATTTGGCTGAAAGCCCCGTACCTGCGCCTCCGCCGATAATAGGCGCACCCTGCTTGATCTTCTGGCGAAAACGTTCTATAATAGCCTCTCTAGTCATGCCTACTCCCTCTTTCTTCGTTCAAGTGTGTAGTATGGATCCTTGGTCTAACCTGTCGTGTTCGTTATTCACCTATCGTCTTGCGATCCGGCGCCGAGTACATAATTAACATGCGGCAAGGCTCCCAGCTCGTTACTTTGGCATTATGCCAAACGCCCCGCGGAATTCTTAGCATGGTGCCCGGTGTCAGATGGAAGCTTTCATCGCCAAGCGTATGGTCGCATTCTCCGGACAGAACAAAAATAAATTCCTCGCAGTTGGGGTGATAATGCTTTGGATTCTCGGTACCTGCATGGATATACACCATACCGAAGGTCATCTCGCACTCCGGATCGATTTCCTGTCCGCACAGCCATTGAATTTTGCCCCACTCCAAATCAAGTACATGTTTGGCATCCTCAAGCTTCATAATTGTTGCCATTTCTATTCACTCTCCTGTTTGATATTGATGTTTATGCTTGCAATAAGCGCCTCCGCAGAGCGCGCCGCAAAGGCCGGGTCATTAATCGTGTTATCCATCTCGATAACGGGAATATCCTTGCGCAGCTTTGCCTTCAACGTTTCGAACAGCACCGCGTCCGCCTCAGGCCAGTGGAACGCTCCGCCTTCTTCGCTGATGACGCTGATCCCGCGTCTCGGCAGCAGGACGGTGACCGGTCCTGTGCTTTGATTCAGCTTCTCTGCAATCAGCTGGCCAAGCTTGTGATTTTCCTCCAAGTTGGTGCGCATGAGGGTAACATTGGGGTTGTGCGGGTAAAATAATCGACCCTCAAACCTCTTCGGCACCGTCTCAGGAGCCCAGAAGTTAACCATATCCAGACAGCCGGGGGCAACAACCGCTGGAACACCGCTGCTCGCTGCCGCAGAGAGTCGATCCGGGCCCGCTGCGAATACGCCGCCAATGAGCTCATCCGCCCATTCCGTCGTCGTTAGGTCCAAGACACCCGCGATCATGCCGGATGCAATCAGCGCCTCCATCGTGCGTCCTCCGCCACCTGTCGCATGGAACACCAGCACCTCGTAGCCGGCTTCCTCAAGCAATCTTCTGGCTTCCTCCACCGCCTTGGTCGTATTGCCAAACATGGAGGCTGCGATCAGCGGCTTGCTATCCAGCTTGGGAATGCCGGCTTTGCACATGCCGCATATCGCTCCTGCCGCCCTGGACAGAATCGTGCCGCTGATTTGGTTAATGCCCGCAATATCGACGATACTGGGATACATGACGATATCCTTGCCGCCGGTATAAGCCGACACATCCGAGCCTGCCACCGTGGATACCATCAGCTTGGGGAAACCGATCGGCAGCGCTCTCATCCCTTGACACGCCACAGACGTTCCGCCCGTTCCTCCAAGCGCGATGACGCCTGCGATTTGCCCGTCCCCATACAGCTTGACGAGCACGGCTTCCGCTGCGCATCCCATAGCGGCTACCGCCTGACCGCGGTCCTGCGCGGCGGCAAGCTCTGCCAAATCGATGTTTGCCGCTGCCGCTGCCTCTTCTCTCGTGACATCCGGCACGATACGCGGCGGGTCCAGCACGCCTACGTCGATCAGCAGCGCTTCGTACCCATTATCCTCTACACATGTCTTTAAGTAAGCGTATTCTTCTCCCTTAGTGTCGAGTGATCCAATCAGGGCTATCTTCGGAATAACAATCCCTCCTTTGGTTACGTATATAATATAATTCAAGTATGTTGAATTATCAATGAAATTTATTTTAATTCAAAGTTATTGAATTGCACCCTTAGGAGAGCCGTGTACAAATAGTTTGAAGTATACTATATTAAGTAGAAACGTAAGCTTCGTCCGTGTCTGCGCACGTTAGAATCTAAACTCATATAAACGAGGTACCTATGGAACTGGGAAAACGAATTCGCATGCTGAGGCTCGAGCAAAGCCGAACCCAAGCTGAAATTGCAGCACGCTGCGGCTTTACGGTAAGCCTGCTGTCCAAGATTGAAAACAACCAAACTACTCCTCCAGTAGCGACGCTCATGAAGATCGCTGATTCACTCGGCGTCAAAATAGCCGATTTACTCAGCCAGGATAAGCAAGCAGCCAACATATTCACCTCTGGAAGCCAGCATCTGGATCCTGACTCGTTAATCAAGACAGATAACGGCTATTCCTTCTTTGCTTTCGCTTCCGCCCGTTCGGAGAAGGCTATGCAGCCTTACTTGTTCGTCGCTAGGCGAGGAGAAATCAAAACAAACACGTTCTCCCATCATGGAGAAGAGTTTATCTATCTGCTAGAGGGTGAAATGCGGTACCGTGTAGGCGCTGTTGAGTACACCATGAAAGCAGGGGACTCCATCTACTTTAATTCTCTTGAGGAGCATTCGCTCATGCCGGTGTCGGAGGAAGTGAAATATTTGGCCGTATTCTCTGAGGCCGGCAAGGGCAGCCAGCCAACCTCATGAGAACGGAGAGGAGACAAGACGAATTGAACCTCGTCAGGCCATGCTCAATCCGGATTTTCCCTTTGAAGAATGAATCAAATACAAACCCGCTATCACGATTAGAGTACCTGCTGCCAATCTGCTGGTTATAGATTCTCCCAATGCGGCCTGGGCCAGGCCTGCGCCGATGACAGGCTGAAGGAATAGAAACCAAATGGAGCGTCCGACAGAAGCGGAAGGCCACAAAATAAGGATAGAGCCGGCCAGTCCCAATGCCAGACCAACTGACGCTCTCGCTGACAATCGTTCCCGGCGAAACCACACCCCGTACAGCCGGGAAGTCAAAGGCACTAGTGCCATAATTAATGTCAAATGACTGGCATAGGTTCGTTGGGCGGACAAAAAGAACAGCCACTGCATCGCGCCGCATCCCAGGACACCGATTAGCCAGAGAGGAATACGATCGCCCGCAGATGCCCAGAATAAAACCGCAATCAACAACACGACATACGCTTGCATAAAGGCCCCCATCTGATCTGGTTTAAGCTGGAGCCGTCGGAAGCATCCTCGTTTCACTTGCCTGCTGGCAATTTGCTACCGTGTCATCAGCTTGTATTGCTCTGGTGCAATCTCATAACGCAGCTCCAAGCCATCTCTGAAACGCTCGAGCTCCTCCAGCATCGACAACGTAAGCAACTCCAGCTCGACCATTCCCGCTACATGGGGCATCAATAGCACCTGCTCTGAGGATCTGAATGGATGCTCTGAAGGCAGCGGCTCTTGTTCGAACACATCAAGCACAGCACGAATCCTTCCTGCTTGCAGCTCTTCAAGTAATGCTTGCTCATCAATAAGCGACCCCCTTGCCGTATTAATGAGCAGAGCGCCATCCTTAAGCATTGCAAGTCGTTGCTTGTTCAGCATATGATAGGTTTCTTCGGTTTTGGAGGCATGCAACGAGACAATATCTTGGTGCTGCAAGGCATCTTCAATCCGATTGGATAGTCGAACATTACGAAAAGCATGCAAGCTGCTCCCATTAACATAAGGGTCATAAATCGTAACACTCACATCAAATGGCTCTAGAAACTCCAGCAGACAACGTCCAACAGCACCGAGCCCAACCAATCCAATACGCAGCCCAATCAAGGTCTGGACGGAGGCTGAGTTCCAATCGCCCCTCCTCATTGAGGCGTGTCTGGCCACAATTTCCCGCTTTTCTGCAAGCATATAAGCCAGCACACCTTCCGCGACATATCTGGACATCACACGATGGGCGCTGCACACTTTAATTCCTCGCTCATAAACGGCTTCCGTAATGAACGGAGCCACGGACGAGCCTGGCGTCACAATCAGCTTCAGGTCAGCAGCCTGTTGCAGCACAGACTTCGAGAACCTGGAGCAACCATTCCATGAAAGCACGATACAGGCATCCGCCCCCTCAAGCGCGGCTGCCAGCTCCGTCTCCGTCATCATATGTCCGCTTTCGTTCAACCTCAATTCGCCTATTGCAGCAAGTCGTTGCATCATGGATGGAGGAAAGAATCGTTCACGAAGCCGACCATCCTCTAAAGTCAGTACTATTTTCATTGGCATCCCTTTTGCCTCCTCTAGACGTGGCAGTTTTTATTTAAAATGTTTGTTTATGTACTCGTGAAAGAGTGGCATAATGACTTCATGACTTTCCAGATAGGGCCGCCACACTCTCTCCCACTTCATCGTAATCCAGCCATCATAGGCCTGGCCGCCAAGCCCTTTGTAGAAATCAGGCAGCGGTGCTTCTCCAGTCCCCGGCAAAACATCATCGTATCCGCTTTCTCTGCGAATAATATCCGCCACATATAATTGCTTCGTCCAGCCCGCTGCTTCCCGGAGCACCGATTGGATATCATCATTTTGAATCAGACAATGATCGGTGGACAGCAGCATCGACAGCTTCGGATGATGAATTCGCTTAACCAATGCCGCAATCTCCATAGCGTTGAAATTGTTGTAATGGTTTTGGACAAGGATAGAAGCCTTAGGCATGCCGCCCTCCATACTCCTAAGCAGGGTTTCCTCTATTCTTCCAAGCCAAGTCTCCTTGTCAAGCCCTTCCGGCCGCATACCCAAGCCTACCCGCACATAAGCAGCTTGAACACGATCCGCCAGCTCCAGATGGGAGCGGATACTGTCGCTCATCCGATGCCAGGAAGCGCTATCCAACTCCCCGGCAGCAGCATAAGACATGAGACTGACAAGCTGAATATCTTCGTTCATAAGCGTGTTTTTGATATAGGCGATCTCACTGCTTGACGCTTCCAGCGTCAATTCACCTTTATTAGCAGAGACACGCATATCGATACCGTGGAAGCCGTATTGCCTGGCAAGGCGAATCGCCTCGGCACCAGAAAGCTGCGGCGTAGCCAGCGTCGTGAAGCTAAGCTTCATAATGTCCTCCTTTGATATTTAGATTCTACTTTCTCAATATTCTAGCGCCATTGCTTAAGAAATACTTGTCTTGTATAGACGTGAATATTGTGTTATTTTGATCTCAAAAAGGGGATGGATCTTTATTGAACGTACAACACTTTACTGCCGAACAGATCATGGATCCCGCTATTGAAGCGTATTACCGCATACACAGCACGCGCAATAACGTCAAGCATCTTCATACGCATGAATATTATGAGCTGCATTTTGTCACGCAGGGAAACATGAAGCACAGCTTTGAAGACGGGCATAACGACATCCATCCTTCTGGAACACTGCTGTTTATTCGGCCTGAGGATATTCATGTCTGCTTGTCGGCTGACGAAACGGAGTGCAAGTATCTGAATTTGGCCTTTCCAAGAGTGACGATGAACGAGCTGTTTCATTATGTTGGCAACGAGTTGTGTACGGCCAGGCTGCTTCATCCAATCCGTCCTCCCTCTATATTATTATCCGGACAGGAGCAGCAGGGCTTTCTTTCTCGTTTTGAGAGAATTGCCACTTTGCCAAGCGAACAGTCAGAGCAGATCAAGCTGGAGCTGCGCATGCTGTTATCTGATGCGTTGTATCGAATCTTTCAGAGATTGGAGTATTCAACCGAGGACAGCAGCAAGCCGAAATGGCTTATCGAGCTGTATGAGGAGCTGCACAAGAAGGAGCATTTTATCCACGGCACCCAAAGAATGGTGGCTCTATCAGGCAAGAGCCAACATCATGTATGCCGGGAGTTCAAGAAGTATTATAAACGTACCCCTACTGAATTTCTTAATGAGCTTCGTTTGAACTACGCCGCCAGCATGCTTGCCTGCAGCTTGCAAAGTGTGCTGGACATTGCACTCGATTTGAACTTTAACAATTTGAGCCATTTTCATCACCTGTTCAAAAAGCAATTCGGCAAGTCGCCCGCCCGATACAGAGCGTGCATGAAAGCAGCATTCCCCGACTAGAATAGCTTGGATTGCACAAGTCACCTCGCATAAGCAACTGGTATTCCGCAAACTTCAGCAGCACTAATCTTGCTTTCTATATGATTGGCAATTCGTTATAATAGCAAGGAATGGGAAATAAGGAGGAGTAGCAGAAATGGTGTATCAAGCAAATGAACAACGTTATTCCGAAATGGTATATAACCGGACAGGCCGCTCAGGCTTGCTGCTGCCGGCTATCTCGCTTGGCCTCTGGCACAACTTCGGCGGAGTCGACAGCTTTGAGAATGGCAGAGCGATGATTCGCAGAGCCTTTGATCTGGGCATCACGCACTTCGATCTTGCCAACAATTACGGACCTCCGCCTGGGTCTGCCGAAGAAATGTTCGGGCAAATGCTGAAGTCGGACCTTGCCGCTTATCGCGATGAGCTGATTATTTCGACAAAAGCCGGTTATCGCATGTGGCCAGGCCCTTACGGCGAATGGGGCTCCCGCAAATATTTGATCAGCAGCCTGGATCAGAGCCTGAAGCGTATGGGACTGGATTATGTCGATATTTACTACTCTCATCGTCCCGACCCTAATACGCCGCTGGAAGAAACAATGATGGCGCTGGATGGAATCGTCAGACAGGGCAAAGCCTTGTATGTAGGCATTTCCAGCTACAGTGCCGAGCAGACCGCTGAGGCTGCAAATATTCTGAAACAGCTTGGAACGCCGCTTACGATTCATCAGCCGGCATACAACATGTTCGGCCGCTGGGTAGAGGATGGCCTTCAGGATGTGCTGGAAGAGAACGGGGCGGGAAGCATCGCGTTCTGTCCGCTTGCCCAAGGCTTGCTGACGGACAAGTATATTCACGGCATTCCGGAGCAATCGCGTGCAGCCAAGCCAACCGGATTCCTGAAGGAAAATGACATTACCGAGGAAAAAGTGGCAAAAATCAAGAAGCTCAACGAGATCGCCAAGACACGCGGACAATCTCTTGCCCAGATGTCGCTGGCATGGGTGCTTCGCGGCGGCCGTATCACCTCTGCGCTTATCGGCGCGAGCAAGGTCAGCCAGATCGAAGATAATGTGGCAGCACTGGCGAATCTGGCATTCAGCTCCGACGAGCTGGCTCAGATTGATCATATTTTGAACTCTTAATTCCAATGAAAAGCAATAGAAACAAAAGAGCCTGCTCATGAGCAGGCTCTTTTCAGATTGTAGAGAAACCCCACGTTTTTTCAAACGTCGGGGTTTCTCTTTTGTTTTCTATAATTGTTTTGAGGTGGTTTAGGAAGGCTTACACCTGTCTTATGCCTCCTTCGCCTTCCGTTCTAAGTGGAAGGCGATCTTCTTCATGTTCTGGACCGCTGCGGTCATGAGCGCTTGCTCAGACACGTTCCGCAGCCCCCGTAAACGGCAATAGCGAAACCCGTGGAGCTGTTTGGCATCCGCGAAGCTTCGCTCAATCGTTTCTTTTCGTTTTCGGTAAAGCCGTTTACCGGACTTGCTCAATCGGTTCATCCGAACCTGTTCTTTGCTGTCTTCCCAAACATGTCGCGTTACGACCTTACGATGGTTGCGAGATCGCGTACACTTCTCCAACATAGGGCAGGCAGCACAGACTTTCGGGTCTGAAGCATATTGCCGGTAACCATGGCGATCCGTTGTCCGGTAGGGAAGGGCTTGTTTTTGCGGACATATATACACGTCTTGCTCCGCATCGTATTTGAACTCCCACTTGTGAAACAAGCCTTGCGTAGGGTGAAAACGCCGATGCGCAATAACGCCAAAAATGTTGCGCTCCTGTAGACCTTTGCAAATCGGGTTCGTTAAGTAGCCGGAATCTAGAGCAACAGCTTCAACTTCAAATCCAAAACGCTCACACTGACGATCAAGGCGAGAGAGATAGGGTACGGAATCATGGACATTGCCGGCGGTGACAAAGACATCCGTGATGAGATTGTACTTCACATCCACGGTACGGTGATCCAAATAGAAAAAACCCTCCGGCTTCCCCTCTCGCACCATATAACCGCTATCCGGATCGGTTGTACTGACCTTCACTTCTTTGTTTTCGTCCACCTCCTCCCGTGGTTTTAGAGCTTTTTTCCCTGGGCTTTGCGGTCGGCCTCGACGGCAGCATTTAAGTCATCCAGGTAATCGCGTGTGTTCTGCATCACCTGTTCCCTCGTGAATTTATGCTTGTTTGCGTTCGCCTTCAAGTGTGTGGAGTCCGAAACCAAAACGCGGCCTCCTACCATGCGATGAGAGATGGCCTGCAAAACAATCTCATCAAAAATTTCTTGAAAAACAGTCGTATCCTTAAAACGAGTACGACGGTTCCAGCTAATCGTTGTATGGTCGGGAACGCGCTCGGATAGACCTAGCCCTAGAAACCAACGGTAAGCCAAGTTGGTCTGAACTCCACGCTCGAGCTGACGCTCAGAACGAATCCCGTAAAAGTAGCCTAAGAAGATCATTTTGAAGAGAACAAGGGGATCAATAGCTGGGCGGCCGTTATCTTACGAGTAAAGATGACGGACCTTTTCATCGATAAAAGAAAAATCAATGTACTTGTCGATCTTACGAAGCATATGATCAGCCGGTACTAAATCTTCAATGGATACCAGTTCATAGTTTTGTTGTTTGTCTCGGTTAGAACGCAACATAGCGACACCTGCCGTTCATGATAATGGTTAATACTATTATACAACATTAACGCGGTGCCGTGTTAAATTTATTGGGCATAAGAAAAGCTATCGAGACTTTCTCGACAGCCTGAAAAGAGCCTGCTCATGAGCAGGCTCTTTTGTTTGGCTTTATTGAGAAATTAAACACATCCCATGATTACGATATCGCTTTGTTTTATCGCAACTGGAGATCGCTCTCTCCGAGAGGATAAGTTCATGGCTGTCTGCTTTGCTGCTTATGCCAGTCTGTAATATGTCTTTATCCAAGCTCTTTATCCGCTACTTCCAGTCTGTTTTGCAAATAAGTCTGCACATCAATCACTTCACCTGTTAAGCCGCTCTCAATAGCAGCAAACTGAAGTGCTGTACCCTGCAGGTTATCATCCAGACTATTCGGAGGAGCCTCTCCGCCCTGTAGCCAGGCAATAAACATTTCCATCAGCCACCTGTGCGTCCATGAGCGTTGCTCAAGCAACGGCACTTCGGCTCGATTGGGATAAGGAAAGCCCAGATCGCTTCGTACAGTTAATTGTCGGTGATCGAGCTCCAAAGAGGCTAGCTCACACTCTGCACGATAATAATCCTGCAGCCATCCGTTAAGCTGTACGGCGTTGGATTTGGAGCCCTCATATAGCGCTCTAACTCCGTTCTCCATTTCAATGGATATTAGTGCAGTGCTATGCTCCTTGAACGGCGCCCAATCCGGATTCCAGGACTGGGTATAGACGGTTTTGGCATTGGAGCCTGCTAATGCACGCAGTATATCTAATTGATGAACAGCGGAAGAAATCAAGAAATGATGATGAGCATATTCTCTAGGGTTGGATACTGCTGCCCGATTATTGGTCGTAAATCTACCAATCAAGTAATGAAGCTTGCCATACTGTCGGGATTGAAGGAGTCTCTGAAGCGTCTGCTTGTCTTGATCGAACCGATGGGAAATGGTGATAGCCATGTTGCGGTTAGCTCGCTTTACTTTGTGATAAATGCGGCAGCTTCCCTCTATTGTATCCGAAATCGGCTTCTCCATAAGGATATGACAATTGTATTCCAGCGCAAGATCAACTGCATATTCGTGCAGATGCGCAGGCAGCACAATGACCACAAAATCACACGGCTGCTCTTCCAAGGCTGTGCGCAGATCCGTATAGCAGCGGAATGCATCCAGCCCGGTATACTTGATTGCATTCTGATGAGCGACCGGATTCACATCAACAGCCCCCACAAGCTCAGCTATATTCAACTCATTAACAATATAAGGAAGTATACCTTCGCACCATCTTGCTCCAAATCCGCCGGTACCTACTTGGATAAATCTAAGCTTCTTATTCATCTCTCTCAATCCTCTCTATCATTTTCAAGTGTAAATTGTCTCAGGATGCTTGCTTGATTTCTCATCGACCTTATCCGCCTAATCCCCTAGAATAGGACTTAGAACGAGTAGACAAGGAGACTTTGTAATGAGACATATGGATAAAATTCGAGTTGCCGTTGTCGGTCTAGGATTTGGGACAAGCTTTGCAAAAATATATATGGATCATCCCGATGTAGAATACGTGGGTATCTGTGAAATTAATGAAGCTCGACTCCACGACATCGGCGAAGAGCTTGGTATTCCAAGCAACCGTCGTCACAATCAGCTCGAAGCAATCCTTTCTTCTGACGACTATGACGCTGTCCATTTATTGACACCTATACCGCTTCATGCCGAGCAATCCTTGGCTATTTTAAACAGCGGGAAGCACTGTGCGTGTGCCGTGCCAATGGGAACTACGCTGGAGGAGCTGCAAGCCATAGTCGAAGCTTCCCGTTCCAATGGGAAAAACTACATGATGATGGAAACCGCCGTCTACACGAGTTACTTCCTCTTAGTTAAAGAGCTCGTAGAACGCGGGGAATTCGGAAGAATCCAATTTCTTCGCGGCTCACATTATCAGGATATGGAGAATTGGCCTGCCTACTGGTCCGGATTGCCGCCTATGCATTATGCAACACATGCCATCGCGCCACTGCTTGCAATCAGCCGGATGAGAGCCGTTAAGGTGCATTGCCTAGGTTCAGGATATATGAGAGAAGAGCTTCAGAAGAGCTACGGCAATCCTTTCCCCATTGAGAGCGCGATTTACCAGCTCGAGGATGGGCGCCTTAGTGCGGAAGTGACACGCACTCTATTCCATACCGCGAGAGAAATACTCGAAGGCTTCCATGTTTATGGAGAAACCGCAAGCTTTGAATGGCATCTTCATAATGAACAGCCCATCCTGTTCCGCAAAGAGGAGCAGCCGCCTGGAGCTTGGGGACTCCGCTTCGTACCCGAGCGCATCGCAGAAGAGCCAGATTACGGGCATCTCCTTCCGCCTGAAATTGCACATCATACGGCGGGCGGGCACCATGGCTCTCACCCCCATCTCGTCCATGAATTTATAAGGAGTATTATGGAGAAGAGAAACCCATGGATTGATGCCGTTACCTCTGCCAACTGGACTGCTGCCGGCATATGTGCCCATCAATCTGCTCTTCAGGGCGGCGCTGAAATCATGATTCCATCCTTCGAGTAAGAACAATGACCGAGACGGCCTCGCTTCAGGACATGCTCCTGCAGCGAGGCTCTTTCTCGTTAGCTTCCCTTTCTGAATTCCGGAAGCGTAACCTTTAGCCCGCCTTGCATAGCAGATTCATGAGCGCACAAGCCGGCAGCTGTCCAATTCGCCGATGTATAGACGTCGGGGAATGGAGGTCGATCCTCCGTAATACTTGTAATAAATTCGTGTGCAAGATGAGGGTGAGAGCCGCCGTGTCCTCTGCCCTGTGTAAAGGACAAATGCTGGTTCGACTTCTCATCATATACGCCTTGGGTAGTGAATCTCCGAATTTCCTCCGGCAGCAGATGTGCATAATCAGGAATTTGCACCCTGCTCCCCTTTTCTCCCACGAATACGACTGGTTGCTCGTGCTCCTGCTGCTGCCACTCAAAGCTCATGCGATCTCCATAAACGTCAAAGCTTTCTACATATTCTCTTGCCGTTTCAAACAACGAGCGGGTAACCTCCATGGCTACGGGTGAATGCTTCAGCTGAAATAAAGCGGATTCAACCGCGAAGGGACTGCCATATCGACTGACTAAGCTTGATGCTATTGTACCTGAGCCCAGACAGACTACGCTTTGCGCTTCCGTTCCTGCAAGAGCAAGGAGCGGACTGACCGCATGTGTAGCATAGTGCATAGGGGGAAGACCTTCCCAATAGCCAGGCCATCCTGCCATTTCCTGTTGGTGAGCTCCTCGCAAAAACTGTATTTTGCCAAGCTGGCCGGCATCCCTTAATGCCTTTACATAAAAAAACTCACGCGTAAAAACCGCTGTCTCCATCATCATGTATTTTTTGCCGGAGCGCTGCTGCGCCTCTACGATGCGGTGACAATCCTCTATGGAAGTAGCCATAGGCACTGTGCATGCGACATGCTTGCCGGCAAGCAAAGCTTGGATGCTCTGCTCTGCATGATCCGGAATCGGTGTGTTAATATGAATGGCGTCAATTTGAGGATCCTCAAGCATCTCTTCATAACGGACATAACGGCCGGCAATTCCAAAATAATCGGCAGTCTTCTTAAGCTTATCCTCCGTACGTTGACAAACGGCAACCAGCTCTGCTTGCGGGTGTTGTTGATAAATGGGAATAAATTCAGAGCCGAAGCCCAGACCCGCTAGAGCAACTTTTACTTTTTGAGACAAATGCAAATCCCTCCTCTTTCGGTAGCCTACTCTTTCAGCTTACGCTCTACTTAACAGAGAGTCGATGAGGATTCAAGTCCGGTTCCTAAGCTTTTTTACATTGACTAATTCCTTTGAACCCTCTATATATAAGGAACAGACATACCAAGGGAGCATAGGTCATGAAAACGATTAAAGCTCGAAATGACGAAAAACCGCAGAAGCATGTAGCCCTCCTTATTGAAACCTCGAATGAATATGCAAGAGGACTTCTCAGCGGCATCATCGCTTATACGAGAATTCATAAACCGTGGTCGATCTATCTCGGGGAACAAAGCCGACTTGACACTGATTTCACCTGGCTGTCCGATTGGCAAGGGGATGGCATTCTCGCCCGAATCGAAACGCCTGAGCTCGCAGCACTAGTTGATAATCTTGCGCTGCCTGCTGTCGATCTAAGCGCCGCCCGTTTGCTGCCCCACCTGCCTTGTGTGGAAACCAATGATCGAATGATTGCAGAATGGGCTGCAGAGCACCTTATCCACCGCGGCTTCAAGCACTACGCCTACTATGGAGATTCCTCCTTTCGGTGGTCCGAGCACAGAGGGAGTCACTTCGAGGCTTATTTGAAGGCCAAGGGCTTCTCGGTTCATCGGCTCATAAGGTATTCCGACATAGATGGTATTCAAGAAAGGAAGGTCATGATTCAGTGGCTTCAAAGCCTTCCAAAGCCAATCGGCATTATGTCCTGCTATGACAATAACGCTTTGAAGCTGCTTGAAGCCTGTAGACTAGCAGAAGTCAGCGTCCCGGAAGAAGCAGCGGTCATCAGTGTCGACAATGACAATCTCCTATGCCACTTGTCTTCTCCCTCGCTCACAAGCATACAGCCTAATACAAGAGAAACCGGCTATAGGGCGGCTGCATTTCTTGATCGAATGATGGCTGGAGAAGTCATCGAGCCGACCATACATACCATTGATCCGCTGGAGATCGTAACGCGCATGTCAACGGATATCATTGCTGTAGAGGATCCCTACGTTGTTGAAGCCATGAAATATATACGTGAGCATGCTTATGAAGAGATGAAGGTAGAGGACTTGCTCGCATTTATCCCCCTATCCAGACGCTCCCTTGATCATCGATTTCTAAATGCAATAGGTCGGACCCCGCATGAAGAAATCATGACGACTAAGATCAAGCTGATTAGCCGGATGCTGGTTGAGACCGACTGGACAATGCCCGTTATCGCTGAGCAACTTGGCTTCAAGCATCCGGAATATATGAGCGTTGTATTCAAGAAGTACACTGGATTATCGCCAGGCGCGTATCGGGATAAGAAGAAAGTACATGCTACAAGTTAAGTTCCACGCAAACAAAAGAACCGTACATCGTGTACGGTTCTTTGATATTAGCAACCCATTACCCCGTCATCCACCGTCTAATCAAAAGCTCAGAGGCGCCTCGATTGAACAGACTGTGAACATCGGTGCAAGCTCGAATCGGAATGTCACGGAAGGGCTGCAGCAACGTTCTGCGGCCTGCCTCCTGCTGGGCGTATGGAAGCATGTCCTGCAGAAGGGCTTCCCGGTCGCCACCGACATAGATAAGCTGCGGATCCAGCAGGTTGGCGAGGATCGAGATCAGTTTGCCCAGATGGAATCCAGCAAAGGCGGCGGGGTGTGGATTGCTCTTCTGAAGCTCATCCAGTCCCTCAGTGGACAGCACGCCTTCTATGCAGCCATGATGGCCGCAATAGCAAGCATATTCCGGGGTACCTATCGGGATATGGGCGATTTCGCCCGCAAAACCTCTGTAGCCGCGATAGATCGCGCTGGAGGACGAGGCAATGCCAAGCCCCAGGCCCTCGCCGATATAGAGAAACAGGACATGCTCCTGAGCGGCGCCCGAGCCATCTCCTGCAACCGCAACCGCAGCCAGATTGGCGTCATTCTCAATGATAATCGGCAGCTGCAAAGCCTCACTTAATACAGCTTCCAACTGGGTGTGGTTCAGAACGGGAAGCGTGCTGTTCAGCACGCTTCCCGTTCGCAAATCCACCAAGCCCGGAAGGATGACTGCCGCTCCCAGCACACGCTCATGCGGCAGCCTCACATCCGCAAGCAGCTGATTGTAAGCTGCTGCGCACTGAGCAGCTGCTTGCTGGATGGATGGAGCCTCCCCCAGAGGCACGCTTGCCTCGGCAACTTGTGTGTGCTTCAAATCGAGCAGCTGCAGCTTGACGACGGATTTATAAGTAAAATCGATACATAAGCTGAGTTTGGCCTGAGCATTCAGGGTAAGCACCTCGGACGGACGGCCTCCGGAAACGGCGCTGCTCAGAGCGGGCACGAAGATTTGCTCCTCTACAAGCTCGTTGCACAAATTCGAAGCGGTTGCGAAGCTGAGTCCCAGCGACTTGGCCATTTCCGATTTCGTTGCCCCCTCGCGGCTACGGAGCAGCTCTACTATGCTCCTTTTGTTAAACATCCGGAGGTCCTTGGTGTTCTTCACTTGATTCATCTCATTAGCCATAAGCGGGTTATTCCTTTCTGCGTATGCGCAGCGTCTTGATTTCGAATGGACGGAACGAAAGCTTAAACCGGCTGTCTTCCGGCGCGATCGCCTCGCCTTCCGCACGCTCCATGATGCTGCAGGTCCAAGCCTGAGCGGCATCCTTGACATATAATTGAGTCTCTCTGTTGGCCCCGGTCGCCTCATACAAGCGAACGATCCAATCGCCGCCGCCATCCTCGGCTGCCTTGACAGCGGAAAGCGCCACATAGGAGCAATCCAGCTCCAGCCAAGTAGCTGTTTGGGAAGCCGTATCATGCTTATCTATTCTCTGGTGCACAGGCGTATTGAAGGCTTGAGCAAGCTGCACGATGCCGGCTTCAGACCAGGACCCGCAATATGGAACCAGCGCGAAGGCGAAGGCATGCTCGCCATGCTGAGAGGAGGTATCGTCCTTCCACATGCCGGCATATTCCGCCATTGGCGCTCTAAGCAGGGTAGTTGATATGCGCCCTCCGGCAGTCTCTATGCCAGAAGCGCCGTTGTTGATTAAAGCAAGGCCATGACGGCTGTCCTCAATAGCGGCGAAACGCTGCACCGGCCACTCGCCGCGGCTGGTCGCCCTGGATCGGTAAGGCTTGCGCACCACCGTACCGAATGGAATCTCGCAGATGGCATCCGAGCTGTCTATGGTTGAGCTGACATTCAGTCGAACTCTCGCCCCTTCTCCCTTCCAATTCAGTTTAACCTTCATAGAGAGGAGGGGCTGGTTGCGGCGCAGCTCCAGCTCCGCTTCCCACGTCAGCACATCCGCTCCGCCAATGGCGGGCAGCTCGGGGAAGGAGCCCTTGAGCAGCAAACGCTGTCCGACCGGCGTCTCCTGAAACTGTAGGAGATCGATCTGGCCAGCAGAAGCCGGAACCTCGGCATAGGACAATTCCTCGATTTGGAAACTGCCTCTATCGATTTGCACCGTAATCAAATCTTTAGCATCCATTATAAGTGCTTCATTGCTTTGTTTCCAGATCAGACGTCTAATCGGGCAAGCCGTGTCGCTTTCCAGTCTCATATAATCATTCTCGATCACTGCGCTTTGCGCTTGCTTGAAGGAGGCTTCCTTAGACACAGCAAGCGTCCCGGATGGCTTAAGCGTATATACCGCAGTACTCATCGCAGGCAGCTCGGCTACAAATCGCAAGCTTCCACCCACTACGTCATGGGACACGGCATGTTGGTCCGACAACACCAGCTCTGCTCCTTCCGATAGCTCAGCCACCGGAATTTCAATCAGCTCGTTTCGCGGAAAGGGAAGTCCATTCGTGAGCAAGATGGAGGTCGCGTGATCCGCAGCTGCTTCTGTGTTTGTATCTGCCTTCTGCCGGAAAAGCGCCTTGCCCAGAACTGCTCTTGCTGTCCGCTCCACCTTATTCAGGCTATCCAGTACGCCATGAAACACGCTAGTCGGATGCGAGCCCGTGAACACATCATGGAACTGGATGTAAGCCATCTCCCACCACGCTTCCGCAAGCTCCTCCCGGCAATCCTTCACGCCCCTAAGTGCCGCCCACTTCTCCGCCTCAAGCAGCAGATTCTCCACCGCTCGGTTTCGCATGCGAATCGCTATTCGGAGGGAGAAGGTGCCCGTAAATTCCGGATTCAAGTCACTGGATAGGACAGGCCAATCCTGACGTTTCTCCTCCAACGCTTCAAAGAAACCGCTTAACGTGCCGTATTGCCAAGCCCCCTCATTGCCGTCTGCATTGCCTTTATTCATATAAAAATCGGAGCGAAGGGACGGGAGGACCTCATTCTCGGTATAGGCCGTAACCAGAAAAGGTCCATCTCCCTCGGCCGCAGCTGCCTGTGTATAGAGTTTATCAAGCGCCTCCCAATTGTTCGAGGTGCGCCAGTGAATATGCTCGGCCTTCACATAAGGCGAGTAGACATCACGGCCGGCGACCAGCAGCTGCGTACCGTCCAGCCCTCTCGCGTAGAAGACCTCCTCCTGCTTGTCCCCGCCAAAACGGTTGGCCATCAGCCGCTTAAAGCCAAATTGCTTCAGCAATTGGGGAAGCTGGGCGTGAAGCCCGAATGTATCAATGAGCCAAGCCGTTGGCACGTCTACGCCAAAGTTTTCTTTGGCCCATAGAAGGCCCATCATTTGATTGCGAACGAGACATTCGCCATGGGGCAAATTCGTCTCCAACGTCGAGGCCATGCCGCCCACAATTTCCAGACGGCCATCCTGTACATAGCGCTTCACTCGTTCGTACAAATCGGGACGACGCTTCGCAAGCAGCCGGTAGTGCGCAGCCTGCTCAATGGTGTATGTAAATGTAGGGTGCGAATCAAGCATGTCCAGCAATCGTGCAAGAAAGATGTCCAGCAGCTCCGCCATTTCATGCCGATCCTTTTTCCAGGCCAGATCAATATGCGTGTTGCCGACGACCCAATAGGTTTGTTTGGCCATGTTCAAGCTCCTTTGCGCTTATGCTCAAATTTTGGTATTCTGCCCTTCCAACAGCGCATCAATAGACTCCCATTTCACCTGAAAGCCGTCCCCCCTGGAAATTACGGCGGCAGCCACGGCGTTTCCCAGCTTCATGCAAGCCTCTAGCGGCCAGTCCCGGTTCAGCCCGTACAGAAACCCGGCATTAAAGGAATCTCCCGCTCCAACGGTATCCCTAACCTCAACCTGGAACCCGCTTGCTTGAAGCTCTTGTCCATCATTTCCCACAAATATGCTTCCTTCGCCTCCGCACTTGATGACGATTCCCTTGCGGCAATACGCAGCCAGCTCACGCGCAGCTTGCTTATAATTGCTGGCTCCTGTTAGCGAGAGCGCTTCAAGCTCATTGGGCAAAAAATAATCAACATCAGGCAACAGCTCCAGGATGGAACGCCTCTTCTCCTCATTCCAGCCAGAAGGAGGCCAACCGGTGTCAAAGAGCGTCGTCATGCCTCGCTGACTTGCGAGCTGCAACACCTTCTTCGCCTCAAGAGCAGGCGACAGCAGAAAATAGCCCGTGAGCAGCATTGCCTTGCTATTGTTCATCTGACCAATATAACTGCTTGCATCGCTGTAGCTGGTCGCATACATGGCTCCGGGATAGGTCACGAACAGCCTTTCGCCATCCATCCGATTGAGCGACAGCGACATGCCTGTTCCGAGCCCGCTCCGGGTTAACCCCCCTGTCCCGATACCCGATGAAACCAGCAGCTTCTCAAGCGCATCGCCATGATGATCGTTGCCGACGGCGGCGACTATATGCGGCTCATCTCCCAGTGCAGCGAGCACAAGCGCCGAATTGCACGCACAGCCTCCGGCCCGCTCCTCATAGGACTCTACAACCGCTTCCGTTCCCCACTGGGGCAGCTCATCCATACTCTTCATGAGCATATCGATATTGGCATTGCCAACTATCGCTGTCGTATAGCGCTCCTTGCTTGCCTTTATTATATGGCCCACCTCTATTCCTTCCTCGTGACTTTCGTTATCCATTTGAAGGCACCGCTGGTACCAAGCCTCTCCGCTAGAACATGCGCCATCAGCTGGACGGGATAGATGTCGGCCAGCACGGAGAAAAACTCGTCTTGTCCGGAAGAGGCTCCAAGCGCCTTCCCCACGACAGCACCTACATGCGATTCACTCGGCTCCTTCTCCGGCCCAGACCCCTGCCCCGGCTCCGTCTTGCCGGCAACTCGCATCCCGCCATTCTCAATCAAGATCACCCTGGCACCGCAGTCGATAAGCTCAGGCACAAAGGCGTGCATGAGATGCCGAGTTGCCCCTTCCGAAGCAAAGACGATCAAGAGCGTACGCTCATCTACCGTCTCCAGCGGACCATGACGGAATTGCGCAGCCTCCATCGGCTCCGCCTGCACCTTGACCAGCTCCTTGAAGGTGAGTGCCCCTTGAAGCGTAGACGCCACAGCCGGTCCTCGTCCGATGAGGTAAATTGCGCTGGACTTCTGAAGCCAGCCGGCAATTTCATTCCAGTTCATCGCTTTCAGCGCTCCCGGCAGCTCTGTCAGCTTGCGGCTTTCCTCCATAATGGATGCGAGACTCTTACTTAGAGGAGCATCGATCATAGCACCGCAAACAAGCAGCGTGACAGCGAGCGAGGCGATGTACGTTTTGCTGGAGGTGGTGGATTCTTCGCCTGCCAGCAAGGGAAGCGTGACGTCAGCCGCGGCTCCGAGCGTACTGCCCGTCTCATTTGTAATGCCAATCACCCTGGGTCCCTCCGGGAGCTGCTGGAGCAGCTGAAGCAGCTGCACGATCTCCGCGCTTTCACCGGATTGCGAGATAAGCACCAGCATCGTTCCAGCCGTGATCAGCTTCTGCCCGTAGTGCAGCAAGTCCGATGCTTCAACAGCCATAGCCGGCATGCCATGGGACCACAGATAAGCGCAGGCAAGCTTGGAAGCCGCATAGGAGCTGCCCATGCCGCTGAAGATAATGGCGGACGGCTTCATCGGCTCAGCCGATGGTCTGCACTTCTTAAGCAGCGCAGCTCCTTCCGCCGTATCGTAATAGTCTGCGATCCGGTTCAGCACCGCCGGCTGCTCGTTCATATCCTCCATAAAAGTTCTCATGAATGCCATTTCGCCCCTATTGAATAGTAGTTATTATAAGTCTTATAATATTAGCATGAGTGTACACCTAAGTACCTAGACCGTCAAGGTCTGACGTAGTCGGTTGGCAATTGAATTCTGCTATTGGTTTCAATGGATTGAATGGCCGCGTAAGTCATGCTAAAGGTATGCCAATTATCGCTCATATCGGTCTCGCCTGGGCGACCTTGGGATAAGCTGTTTATGAATTCCCGAAGCACAGCCTTTAGGCTAATGGATACATCCGCTTCTGTCCGAGAGAAATCGAACATCCTGCCGTTAAGAAGAACCTGTCCTTGGTCGTAGATTAGTAGACCACCGTCCCCTTCTATGCGCCATGTGCCATTCCAATCTGTATATTCGCCCCCTGCATCCAAGCTTCCGCGATAAGATGCATGAACGCCGTTCTCCCATTCTATCAACAAATTTGCATTGCTTCGTTCTCTGTAATTGCTCGAACGCGGAGTCCAGCTATGGGCAAATATAGCTTCAGCCTCGCATCCGAGGAGGTAGCGCATCATATCAAGATGATGAATGGTCACATCCAGCAGCAGCGGGTGCTTGAGATATTGGTGATAATTGAATTTCTGATGCTTCTTGAAGAATGACACGTCAATACGTGAGAGCTTGCCAATCGCGTCTTCATTCAGCCATTTCTTCATCTCGCGAAATGGCGGCTTGAAGCGAAAGTTCTCTGCAATCATGAAGGGTACATTACTCTCCCTTACAGCTTGATAGGTCATGAAAGCTTCATCGTAAGAATCCGATATCGGCTTCTCGCAGAGAACCGGAATTCCATAGTGAAGAGCCAGTTCATTCACTTCTTTATGGGCGGAAGGAGGCGTCGTATTCAAGATAAAATCCGGTTTCTCCTTTTGCAATGCTTCGACTAGTTGAGGAAAAAGCTTGTACTCAGGGATAAGACCCGTTTCTAAGGCTCTAGCCAATTGATTCGGGTTGCGGTCCACAAGACCGATCACCGTTACTTCCTCACATGCCATAAGCACGTCTTTGAACCAAAGCCAGCCGAAATCTCCGAGCCCTACTTGAATCACTTTCATTGACGACAGCCTCCCGAAAAAATCATGATGTTCCATTCGAAAAAATATAATGATTTCTCTTCTTGAAAAACACCCCCACATATAGTGGTTATTTCACTATACATGGAGGCGTTGGCCATGGAAGGCACTAGTTTAGATTGCTAAGCGCATGTGCCGAAGGATTTAAGAACGAGCTGACATCCATGCATTTGCGAGCAGTTCTTTCAGCTGCAAGGATTCCTGCCATCGATCGGTAAGCTCTTCATATTGACTATTGCGAAAGCAAGTTATGGCATAATCAGGTGGACCTAATTCACAAACGACCGGAAGCACTGCATGATCTTTTTGAACATTCGCCATCCAGCTCCGCATGCCGGTTGTCCACCATTTCACATAATAATGCACGGCGGGATGAAGCGGTCGGCCGCGATCGCCGCCAAGGGCACACTGGATTTGCTGTCCACCGGAGATCCGCGCGTGTATGCTGCCGGTTCTTTGGAGTAATGGCTCAAAATAGGGGGTAGCTTTGTCCCAATGTGCTTGCAATATCAATTCACCTGCCGTGACGTAATGCGACAAGTCGATGGTTAGCTGCAAATCCGGAATCGCCTGCAAATAATCGAGGGTACGAAGCAGATCCTGAGTGACAGTTCCTCTATGCGTTTCTATAAAACAAGGGAAATGGGCTGCTGCGGCTTCATCGACCAACTGGTTCAACAGATGAACGGCTTGACGGTCAGTCATGTAATAATCCTGTACTTGAGCATTCACATAAGCCGCCCCCAGCGATTTTGCCTGCTGAATGATGCTACGCAGGTCCTCTGCGCTGGTCGGAAAGGATTGCACTCCGTAGCTCAAGGAATGACGTTCAAGATACGTATTCCATTCTTTATATTTATCAGGTTGGGGCAATCGAGCGAACACGCCGTTAAAGCCAGCCTGAGCAATGAGATCGAATTTTTCTTCCGTGCGCTTGTTGTCCCACATTCCCGACATTGCCCACCACGACATTTGAACATCAAGGCTTGGGACGTTCGCCCTTTGATTACTGCCTGCTTCGGATTTCACGCCTTCTAGCATTCGGCCCCCGTCAACTCATTGGTGAACATGCGTTTGTACTCTTTAGGTCCCACCCGCTCGGCGGATGCTGGGGCATAATGAAATTGCAGCGCCCTGCGTCGCATATGGGAGAAGTTCGACGGCGTACCATGATAGAGCATCCCATGGAAGAAGATCGCTCCACCCGACTCTAATGGCACCACGACATCTCGCTCCACAGGCACTTGGGAGTCGCATAGCTGCCAATCTCTAATGGCGTAATGGGGCGTAGCTCCTTCTTGATGCGAACCGGGAATGACATGCATGCAGCCATTATCGACTGTTGCTTCGTCTAACGCAATCCATACGCCTATAGCCGCTTTTGTGTAGGTAAGATTTCCATACGCCATATCCTGGTGCCAGGGCTTCTCGCCTCCTCCATGCGGAGGCTTTAACAGCGCCATATCCTGAATCAATTTGGGCTCCTCCCCAAAGATTTTTGAAATGGTTGAAATAATCGCTGGATGATAAGCAATTTGATGAAGTCTTTCCTCTACTTTCACGAATTCATGAATCTTGCGAAGGCCAAGCTCTCTTTCCTCCGTGGTTTTCAGTTCGCTTTCCGGTTTGACAAACTGTAATTTGGCGCCATTGGAATCGACCATCCCCAGATGCATGATGGCTTCAATACTCTGAGCTACCTCCGATTGGTTCAACACGTTATTGATGGAAATGAAACCTTGCTGCCAATACTCATGAATCTTTTCGTCTGTAAATTGCTCCGGATCATTTAGACTTACATGCACATTATCATAACGATACAACGCTTCGTTTATTTCTTTCGAGTTTAAATTCAGTCTTGGCATATGCCTTACCTCCTCATAATTTATTGTCTTCATTCTACCAATCCGAATTAGGAATTGGGATAGACTCAACGATAAATTATTTGGACATAAATACTATATCTATTATGAAATCATTAGAGGGTTGCTGCTCCCCGCTCTACTCCTCTTCCAGCATGGTTGCGAACTTGCGCACCTGGCTCGTAATCGCCGTCTCCGTTGGCAGCCGCTCGATGCTTGATGCTCCGAAGAAGCCAGCCACGCCCGTTGTCCGCCTCAGCACATAAGCCGCATCCTCCGGCTCCGAGATGGGACCGCCGTGACAGAGCACGATAATATCCGGATTTACCGCTTTTCCCGCGTCATGAATGCGCTGTACAAGCTCAACGGTTTCATCCAGCGTAAGCGCCGTCTTCGCTCCGATTGTGCCTTTGGTGGTCAATCCGACATGCGCGACGAGAATATCCGCGCCGGCTGCCGCCATCTTTCGCGCATCGTCTTCATTAAAGACGTAAGGCGAGGTGAGCATTCCCAGCTGATGCGCCTTGGCGATCATCTCCACCTCCAGATCATACCCCATGCCCGTCTCCTCCAGGTTTTGGCGGAATACGCCATCCATGAGGCCTACGGTCGGGAAGTTCTGCACGCCTGCGAAGCCCATACGCTTCAGCTCAGGCAGGAATACATCCATCCTCCGGAAGGGGTCAGTACCGCATACGCCGGCAAGTACAGGCGTATGCTCCACGATGGTCAGCACCTCGCTGCCCATGTCCACCACAATCTGGTTGGCATCGCCGTATGGAAGCAGTCCGGCCAGCGAGCCTCTGCCCGCCATCCGGTAGCGGCCAGAGTTATAAATAATGATCAGATCAATCTCGCCGTCCTCGGCGCATTTGGCCGACAGCCCCGTTCCTGCGCCTCCGCCGATAATGGGCGCTCCTTGCTTGATTTTCTCTCGAAAACGTTCAATGATGGCTTCTCTAGACATTTCCGGTTCCTCTTTCCCGTACTAATTTGTTGTATTTTCCTAGCTATTCTCTTATATTCGTCTGTTTGTTGCTGTTGTCTATATATGAAATTAGCGCTTCCGCAGAGCGCGCCGCAAAGGCTGGAGCATTGATCGCGCAATCCATTTCGATAACGGGAATATCCTTACGCAGCGCCGCCTTCAACGTTTCGAACAGCACCGCGTCCGCCTCTGGCCAGTGGAACGCTCCGCCTGCTTCGCTGATGACGCTGATCCCGCGTTTCGGCAGCAGAACGGTAACGGGTCCCGTGCTTTGATTCAGCTTCTCCGCAATCAGCAGGCCGAGCTCCTGATTCTCTTCCACATTGGTACGCATAAGCGTGACATTCGGGTTGTGCGGGTAAAATAATCGACCCTCAAACCTCTTCGGCACCGTCTCGGGCGCCCAAAAGTTAACCATATCCAGACAGCCAGGGGCAACCACAGCTGGAACACCGCTGCTCGCTGCCGCAGAGAGTCGATCCGGGCCAGCTGCGAATACGCCGCCAATGAGCTCATCCGCCCATTCCGTCGTCGTTAGATCCAAGACACCCGCGATCATGCCCGATGCAATCAGCGCCTCCATCGTGCGTCCTCCGGCACCTGTCGCATGGAACACCAGCACCTCGTAGCCGGCTTCCTCTAGCCGGCTTCTGGCTTCCTCCACCGCCTTGGTCGTATTGCCAAACATGGAGGCCGCGATCAGCGGCTTGCTATCCAGCTTGGGGATGCCGGCTTTGCACATGCCGCATATCGCTCCTGCAGCCCTGGACAGAATCGTGCCGCTGATTTGGTTAATGCCCGCAATATCGACGATACTGGGATACATGACGATATCCTTGCCGCCGGTATAAGCCGACACATCCGAGCCTGCCACCGTGGATACCATCAGCTTGGGGAAACCGATCGGCAGCGCTCTCATCCCTTGACACGCCACAGACGTTCCGCCCGTTCCTCCAAGCGCGATGACGCCTGCGATTTGCCCATCCCCATACAGCTTGACGAGCACGGCTTCCGCCGCGCGTCCCATAGCGGCTACCGCCTGACCGCGGTCCTGCGCGGCGGCAAGCTCTGCCAAATCGATGTTTGCCGCTGCTGCTGCCTCTTCTCTCGTGACATCCGGCACGATACGCGGCGGGTCCAGCACGCCTACGTCGATCAGCAACGCTTCACAGCCGTTATCCTCTACACATGTCTTTAAATAAGCGTATTCTTCTCCCTTAGTATCGAGTGAACCAATCAGGGCTATCTTCGGAATAACAATCCCTCCTTTGGTTTGAAGTCATGATCTCCCAGGCTTTAACGGATCGGGCCGGTCAACGAAGGGATAAAACTCGCCGTCCGGATTCTGCGTCACGATCTGGTGAAACCGAAATTCGCTTGGCCATACCCCGGTTTCTTTGTGAAACATTTTGCTGAAATGTCCTGCATCCTCGTAGCCGACCTGCAGTGCGATCTCCGAAATCCGCAGCTCGCCTCGTTCCAGCAGCCGCTTGGCCTGCTCCATGCGCAGCCACCGAACATACTGCTGCAGCGTCCGGCCCGTCGCTTCCTTGAATACCTTGCGCATATATTCGGGCTGCAGCCCGCAATCAGCAGCCACCCTGTGCACGTCCATGGGCTCCGCTAAATAGGCTCTCAGGTGCAATATAATTTCATGAGCGAGCATATGCCCCTTATTCCCGGCGGACTTCTCTTTCTTGCTGCCGCTCGCCTGTCTGCCGAGCTCCCAGATGACCTCTGCTACGCCCAGCTGAAGACCCAACTGGGAGCCCGTCTTTTGATGTATGCGCCAGAGCAGACGTTCAAACACGCTTTTGGCGGCCTTGGGATCCTCCAGCGTCCCGACGATAGGAAGCCGCACCTCCGAATGCAGTGTTTTGGCGCCGCTCTCGTCGAATATAATCCACCAGAATCTGTCCCCCTCGCAGGCAGGGCTTGTCCCTTCCCATAACGACCCGCTGGGAACTATCGCATATTGCCCAGGCTGCAGGGAGATGGGCTCATCGTCAACGACGATATCAAAAACCCCTTGCTCGCAGACGAGCAGCTTATGGTGCGGTTGGCATTCCTTGCTGTGAATCCAGCCTGCGCGAACCACGCATTCTCCGGCCCCAACCAGCACCGGCAACGGATCCAAATGAATGCTGATGGAGTCCTCGGCAGCTACCATGTGAACACGACGCCCATCATTTCATGACTTCGGTCTCTAAGACGTATATACTGCTCCTCGCTCTCCTCGATGCTCACTCTGTCTTGGATGACAGGAGCAATCCGTATCGTACCTTTGGCAACCATATCGGTTAATGTCAGGAGGTCGATACGATCGAAGTGACCAACATGCAAAATGTTTAATTGCTTTGCCTGTGCGGCGTTAAAGTTATAAAGTACCTCTTTGCGTCCCGCTACCATGACCACAGTGCCGTGCATTTTGACAAGCCCTCCGGCCCAGCCTTCGCCAATCAAGACATCCAGCACAGGCGCGCCGCTGTCCTCAAAGACGATATCGTACGGTCCGACTTCCTTCAGCCTTTCCAATCCTGCCTCTGTGCCCGTGTTAATGGCCTCGTCCGCGCCGAGCGCAAGGCTAAGCGCCAATCGGGATTCCACTAGGTCGCATGTGGTGACCCGCGCCCCGGCGGCTCTCGCCGCCTGCGCCGTAAACTGTCCGATCGGACCCAGGCCGACGACGAGCACGCGGCAGCCTAATCCGGCTCCGCTCCGGCGCACATTGTTGATCGCCACGCTGGCCATGCCGAACAGCGCGGCATCCTGCAGTTCCACCCGCTCGGGAAGCTTGACAATCAGGCTGCCGCTGTCCTCTTGGTTAGAGCCGGAAACCGCAATATATTCGCGGTGGCCTTGTCCTCCTTGCCCGGAGAAAACAAGATCGCCGATGCGCAGCGTCGTGTTTGTCTTCTCTCCTATCATGACGACTTCCCCTACATTCTGGTAGCCGTAGGAGAGCGGGAAACGCCCGCCGTAGTTGCCCCCAATAAGCACATTGCGCTCCGTGCCGTTCGTAATGCCCGAATACAGCGTGCGTATCACAATTTGATCGTCTCCGCATGCGGGAACGGGCAGGTCGGTCCGGAACCGCGGGCTGCCGATGTCTTCGAATACGACCCCGCGCATCACTTGCGGAAGCTCGACTCGCTTCCGGTAGCGCTCCGAAGGCACCTTGCGCAGCTCCAGCTGCGGGACGTAGCCTTCCTTCTCGACGTAATAATGTCCCGGCTTGTGCGCACCTTCCGGCATCGTCCCGTTAAATACGCTAATGATAAAATCATCGCTGTTGGGTCCTTCCGACCCGTGCTCATATCCCGCCGGAATAAGCCAGGCATCGCCGGCTTGAAGCTTGAAATCTGTGCGTTTACCCGAGTGGTCGATGTAGTAGCCGGTTCCTTGACCCCCAATAACAAGCCACGTTTCGTCATGGTCGTGAAAGTGTTTTTCGCATTGCGAAAGGTTGAATCCATTCATCATTTTTTGTTCATAGAGCGGCATAGTCATATCCTCCTTTGTATTTAAGCTCATTATATAATGAGCTTAAATACGGATATATGGACGAATCCGGACATTACATGGATGATTTGGTTTGCTCAAGCAGCTGTTGAACGTTTACCGGCTGCCCTGTCTTACTGCTTTCAATAGCGGCAAATACGAGCGCCACGGATTGCAGATTCGCCTCCACATTGGTTTCCATCTCGGGCCCGCCGTCTAGCCACTGGACAAATTGTTCCATCAGCCAGGCATGACCCCACTTGGCCTGCTGCAGCAGCTGCACAGACTCTCCTTGACCTTCAAGCTTGTTGTTGCCTGAGCCGTGCGCGAACTTCTCGACCTGCTGATGGCTCATAATGAGCGTCGATTTTTCGCATTCTGCTCGAATATATTCGTTCCCCCACCCGTTCAGGCCGGCCGCGTTCGTCTTGGCACCTTCATACACCGCCTTGACGCCGTTGCCCATATGCATCATGACAAGTCCCTGGGAATCTCCGGCATATTCTCCCCAAGACGGGTTCCAGGTTTGAGCATATACGGTGTCGCACGTATGCCCGGCGAGATCCGCCAGTATGTCGAGGTGATGCACCGCGCCCTCGACCATCAGCGCATCTGCCATCTCATGCCGAAATTTGCCCCAGCTGGCGAACTTGCGGCAGTCCATCGTAAATCGGCACATCAGATAGTCGAGCGACCCGTGGCGCCCGGAACGCAGCTCTTCCCGCAGCGTTGTCTTGTCCTGCGCATAGCGATGGCTCATTGTAACGGCCATTTTCTTGCCCGCCTGCTTCACTTTCCGCGCAATTCGAAGCGAGCCCGCCAGCGTGTCCGCAATCGGTTTCTCCGAAAGAATATGCATATCGTGATGGAGAGCGAGGTCGACGACTTGCTCGTGGAAGGCGGGAGGCACCACGATCGTACAGAAATCCGCCTTCACCTCCGCGAACGCTTTCTTGATATCGGTGTAGCATTGATCGTCACGCAAGCCAAGGTGCCGCTTCGCATTTTGCAGCGCATCCGTGCTCAGATCAACCGCTGCGGCCACCTCGATGAGTCCATCCTTCACATTATCCGGGAGAAAGTTCTCGCACCAAAGTCTGCCAAACCCGCCTGTTCCTACTTGAATTACTTTATAAGCCATGCCTTTATCTCCTCTCTTTTGCAGGCTCGGCCAAGCCGTGCGTATGCTCCCACAGATGCCCCGGCCGCTTCAGCCCTTCCATCGTCGTCTCAAAATACACCGCTTTCACAGGCTCGTAGACGATTGGGAAATCGTGATGATAACCTCGCCCAGTCGCAATGCAGTCGCCGGCTGTAACCTCGTAGTGCTTACCCTCGGATACCGCTACTCCGCGACCCTCCACCACAATCCAATATTCGTCGCAATCGTGAAAGTGGCTGTCAAAGTTGGTCTTCTTCAAGTAGGACACGGCATCTCCTTTATCCTTCGGCTCCTCAGAGGTTCGCACGCCGAATATCCCGCTCCCGCCAAGCTCATCCCCCCATCGCCCGCACATGCGAACGATCGTCATCTCCTCGGCAGCCCCATCCGCCTGCCAGCCCTCCATCGATGCATCGAGATCCACCTGGCTTCCTTCCTCCGCCAACAGGCTTCGATCACCGACGACGATGCGGCACTTGCCTCCGATCACGATCAGCTTCTCCTTCTCTGTTACTCTGACCGATTGATAACGCTCGCCAGGCTTCAAGCTGATTATCTCGAAGAACTCCAGCTCGCACCAAGCCGGAGCCTGGCCCGTTCCGCTTTGAAACAAAGGCATGTTTGTTCACATCCTATATCGTTATTTCATTCATGCACGGGGGAAGAAGAAGACGGTTCGCCTCTTTCCCTTCCCGCCATATTAAGCTTAGTATAGGCGCTTATGTCTGCGCGGTGAATGTGCGAATGTATAGAATGCATACATGATTTTCAGATTGTAATTTATGCCTTATAATGAGCACTAGAACCGGAGCGCGATGGAGGAAACTAGCATGTCCAATCAAGTCTTACTTCGTTACGACAGTATTCCACTGGTCAAGGATATCGGATTTGGCAACCCGAATCCGCTTTGGACACACCCCGATCGTTTACTGGATTTTCATGTTTTCTTGTATATTGTTAATGGAGAGTTTCAAGTAATCGAGGAGGGCACGGAGTATATTCTTCAAGGGGGAGAAGCCTTCTTTCTGCGAAAGGGACTTCATCATTGGGGGCTGCCGAAAACATTGCCGGGGACATCTTGGTACTGGATTCACTTTTACGATAAGTCGGATGGGGAAGACTGCGGACCGGACGAAACGACCGCCTTCATGGCCGGCCCGTCCGGAGGCCATATAAGCGCGGAGCAGTATCAGGTCAAGCTCGCTCTGCCCAAGCGGATGAAGCCCGCATCCTCTCATCAGATACAAGTGAGGCTGAAGGAGCTGAAGGAGCTTTACGAGCAGCCTGGCAGCTGCCGTCCCATGATACTGAGCCTGAAGACCGCTGAGTTATTGCTGGACTTATACCAAGAAGCGGCAGCGAATGAAACGTCAAAGGCAGATGTAACTACTGGAAAGGTGATCCAATATCTAGAGGCTTGCGACCCTGCGCATAAATTCGAAAGCAAGCAGCTGGCCGACCACCTGAACATGAATTACGCCTATTTGAGCACCCTGTTTACGAAGAAGGTCGGAATGAGCATCCAAGCCTATCACACCCGCCTCCGGATTCATCAAGCGATGGAGCTGCTTCGTCATCCCGCCAGCAATATCTCAGAGGTAAGCGAAAGGCTTGGCTTCTCTAGTCCCTACCATTTCAGCCACGTGTTCAAGAAGACGAGCGGACTAAGTCCTACGCAATTTTTGAAGCAGATTTACCGATCTTGATTATGGATGTCGGCTTTAATTATTCATTCCAGGAAAATAAGTTCGCATCGGCAGCAGGTTCGCCCAAATCCTCAATCTCCATCCAGGCCCCTCCTTCAAGAATGGACTTGTATGCCATGATTCCAGGGGCGTTATATTTGGCGGCCATCCAAATATTATTAATCGGCAGCTTGTTCTCCTTGCAGCACCGGATAAATTCATGCACCAGGAACGGGTGGGAGCCGGCATGCATGGTGGAGCCCCAATCTCCAAACTTGGGCTCCGGCATCCTTGCCATCAGCGCCTTGTGAGGGTGTCGATCGTCCAACGCTGTCGGGAACCTTCCGCCCTTATAAGGATGGAACAACCATTCCAAATTCTCGACCGTACCGCCGCTGCAAAGCGTTTTATCAGCCGTCTCATTGTTGCTGTATAACGCCTCGGTTCCATATATACTAAACATCTCATCACCGAAGCCAACATACCGAAACTCGTTGATCTCGCTGCAGCCCCCGTTTTCCATGACCATTCTGGCAGACATATTCGAGAATTCATTTGTCTGGAAATCGGGCAAACGTTTATGGAGAGCTACCTCTTGATGCAAGCGGGTATTGGCATGTGCAGTAACCTTGGTAAATCTGGAACCAACGGTACCAAGCACTCTAGCCGTAGAGTGTGAAACGTACAGCATCGAGGGCAAGTTTCCGTAATAATCCCGCTTCCAAAAATTATAGGCGCTGTAATCAGGCGAATAACTATATGCAGCTCTCGCAAAAACAATTTCTCCGAATCCGCCTTGCTTATGCAGCTCTCTGCAGTAAATGACATCGGGATAATAGTAGGACGTTTCCGCTGTCATATAAACCTTGCCGGTTTCGCGAACCGTGTCCATAACCTGCTTTAAGTCCTCCATATTCAAAGCAGCAGGAATTGCGCAAAAGACATGCTTACCTGCCTTTAGTGCCTGAATCGTGTGCTCCGCATGAAGCCATGGTGGAGTGAATATCGCTATGGCATCAACATCGGAGGCGCACAGCTCCTCCATCGTAGCTACCATTCTGGTCAGATTCAGCTTCTTTTGCGCGATGAGGCGCAACTCATCATTTCTCTCTGCACCGACAATCTCCTCGACATCCTCATGCAGCTGCATCGTACTAGCAATCGTTTGTCCGAACCCGCTCAGCCCGCAAAACCCTACTTTCATGACCCCGACCTTCCCATCTGACCTTGTCCGCTGTAAAGCTTGTCATCGATCAATGAAGCTTGGAATCGGACGGGTTTGCCTTCAAGGGCAGCAAGCGTATCCAAGCAAGCATCCGTAAAGCAGCGGGTATGGCAATACAGCGTATCCCCCGCAACGTGCGGGGATGGAAGTACGTTCGGATCGGTACGGAAAGACGCATCCGCTGGAGGCGGCTCCGGCTCGAATACATCGATGGCAGCTCTAATTTGGCCGCTGCTCGTGCGTTCCCACAATGCGTCCTGATCCACCACAGCCATGCGCGTAACCAGAATCAGCAGCGCCCCTTGGGGCAATGCCTGGATGACTTCGCGGCTGATGATTTGCAAGGTAGCGGGAGTCGGTGGTATCCCGATAACGAATATTTCGCTGTGCTTTGCAAGCTCCACTAACGAATTCGCCCTTTCGCCACCATATTGCCTGATCGCTTCATCAGACACGAAGGAGTCAAACACTCGAACGTCGCAGCGAAAAGGAGCCAGCAGCTCTGCGTAGCGTCGGTTAATGCTGCCTAATCCGGCCAGTCCTACCCTGCGCCCTGTCAGATCGCCAAATACGAAGCCGGCATTGCTCCAAGGCGCCGACTTCCAGCTTCCCCTTCTCACCAGCTCCAAAGAAGCCGGAATATCGCGAATTAAGTTCAAGGTCATCGCCAAAGCGAACTCGGCTACAGATGGCGTCATGCTTCGCGAAGTGTCGATAACGACCGTGCCTGCGGTCAGCCGCTCCTGCAAATCGATCCAGCCGCTGAACCGGTTATCGAACGTGCCCGCTATAACCTTCAACTGGCTTGCTTCCTTCCATACCGCCTCATTGTGAGCCGGCCGATACCAAGGGCTGAACAAAACAGCATCCGCTTCCCGCAGCTCTTCACGATAAGTGTCCCATGCCTGATCCTCCGGCAATTGCGCCGTAATCACTTTAACCTCGCCCGCAGATTTCAGGAGCTGCACGCCTTCCTCCACATAATCATGTTCTCTTGACCAATGATTTTGAACCACTACAAACTTCAATCTATACACCTCCATGATTTCTTAAAGTCATGATTTAGTATAGATCGGAGTGGCGAAATGGGGCTTCCGGCATTATGTCAATGGATTCCGGAAAACGGCTATACTGCTTCGACCTTCGCGATATTCGCCCGGCGTTTCGCCGACCAGCCTGCGAAACGCCTCGTAGAAAGCAGCCTGACTTTGAAAGCCGCAAAGAAATACGATGTCCAGAATCGTTCGATTCGTATGGATAATCAGTGATTTGGCTTCATCGATTCTCAGCTGAAGCACATACTCCTTAAAGCCTTTGCCCAGAACCTCAATAAACAAATGGCGCGTACGCGAAGAGCTGAGATGCAGCTTCTCCGCGATCTGCTCTAGCCGAAGCGGCTCCCGAAAATGAGTACGGATGTAATCCAGCGCCGGCTGCAGCTGCTCCAGCCGTTGCTTCTGTTTGTTCCAGTCTTCCTGAGTTTGACTCTCTCTGTAGTACCTGGCTAGCCATATACAGATCATTGTCAGCGAATGCCTCATCAATGGCCGGTAATACGCGGCGGTGTTGCTCTGTTCCATAAACATTCGTTCCACAAGGCTTCGGATTTCGCCAGCCACAGACTCCGAGGCTGGGATACGATGACAGATCTGCGTAGAGCGGCACGTAAAAGGCAGCAGCAGCTCCGTTTCTTCCTTCATGAGCACGGAGGGCGAGAAATGAATGAAGATGTAGCGACTGGGATCCTCGCGGTCAGCTTGACACATGTGTTTCTCCAAGTGGGTCGCCAGAAAAACATCGCCGGCTTGAACGGGATAGGATTGATGCTCGTAGTGAAATTGTCCCCTGCCCGATAGACAAACGCCCACTTCCAGAAAGGAGTGCCAGTGCAGCGGGGTAAACTCGGTATGCGGCGTCCATTCCGATAATGACATCTGAAGCTGCTCATCAAAGCTGACTTGATATCTCAAGCGACTCACCTCCCGCCATATAGTAGAGAATCCTAATAGAATAAATTAATATTCTAATTATAGTACGCCATAAACGGAGTTGACCACGCATAGCTGTGAGCAGTTCTATCAGTTGCAAGGATTCCTGCCATCGATCGGATCGGTGAGCTCTTGATATCCTATTCTTTCACGGCGCCAATCACAATCCCCTTGACGAAATAACGTTGAAGGAACGGGTAGACGACGAGCACGGGAATGACGGAAATAAAAATTTGGGCCGCTTTAATAGATCGTTCTGTCAGATTAGCGACGTCATTGACGTCTTTGATCAGGTCCTTCAAGTTGGTTTGCACGATGATCTTCTGCAAGTAGGTAGCTAACGGAAAGTGCTCCGGTCTAGTCATATAGATCATGCCGTCAAACCAGGAATTCCAATGGCCGACCAGCGTAAACAATGAAAGAGTTGCGATAGCCGGCAGCGAGATGGGCAAGTAAATGCTCCATAACGCCTGCGCGTGGTTGGCGCCGTCGATATGCGCCGCTTCTTCCAAATCCTTTGGCACATTGCGAAAGAAGTTCATCAATAGAATCATATTCCAGACGCTCAGAGCGCCGGGAAGAATAAGCGACCACAAACTGTTAATGAGTCCTAGATTAACAATTAAAATATAGCTCGGAATCAAACCGCCGCTAAATAGCATCGTAAATACGAAAAACCAGGCGAAGACGCTGCGCCCCTTAAGCGTTCTCGACTCTTTGGACAACGGATAAGCGGCGAGAATAACGACTAGCATGCTTACCGCGGTTCCGAAGAAGACACGTTGGAAGGATACCCACAGTGCTTTACTGAATTTCTCATTGGCAATGGTCTTCTGGTACGCCTCCCAATTCAAGTCCATAGGCCAAAACGTTACGAGATTGGCGCTGACGGCCGCTTTATCGCTGAGCGAAACCGCCAGAATATGAATAAGCGGCAAGATGCATAGAAGCGCGAGAAGCCCAAGCAGAATGAGATTGAATATCGTGAACACCTTGTAGCCAGTCGTTTTGTAATACATGGTTCTGTCTCCCTTCCGCTGTTTAAAAGATGCGATAATTGCCGTACTTGTACGCTAGACGATAAGCAAGAACGATTAGGATGGTAGATATGACGGACTTAAACAAGCCAAAAGCCGCTCCAAAGCTGAATTGACCGCTTGCCAGCCCGATTCGATACACGTACGTATCGATAATGTCACCTTTGCCGTATACCATTGGACTGTACAAATTAAAAATTTGGTCGAAGCCCGCATTCAGTATATTGCCTAGCGACAACGTACCGAGCACGATTGCCATCGGCAGCAAGGCGGGAATTGTAATATACACCGTCTGCTGCAGTCTTGTTGCGCCATCGGCTTCCGCGGCTTCGTACAGCGCGGGGTTAATTCCTGCCAATGCAGCCAGATAGACGATGGTCGAGAACCCGAATTCCTTCCATACGTCGCTAATGACGACGGTTGCCCTGAACCAGTCGCCGTTCCCCAGGAAAAATACCGGCTCTATGCCGAGCAGCGCTAAAAATTGGTTTACCAGGCCTCCCGACGGTGACAAAATATCGATCAATATTCCTCCCAGAATGACCCACGACAGGAAGTGAGGCAGATACACCAGCGTTTGAATAAAACGCTTGTACCCTTGTAAACGCACTTCGTTCAACAAGATTGAGAAGAAGAACGGAACGACCAGTCCAGCCGTAATTTTCATCATAGCGATGATAAGCGTGTTCCATATGACCCGCTTCGTATCCGGGAACTCGAAAATGGCCTCAAAATGCTTCAAGCCTGCCCAAGGCGAGCGATCGAATCCCAGCCATGGTTGGTAGTCCTGGAAAGCCATGACGATCCCGCCCATGGGAATGTAATAAAAGATAAATGCCATAGCAAAGGGAATGGCCAGCATGGCATATAACAGCCAGTTCTTGCGATAGGAATACGGTGCTCGATTCATGTAAGTCATCTCCTTGTCGGCATCAGCGCCAATCTTATTATTGGGTTATCTTTATTATAAGAAAGAGCCTGTTCGCCTAACTAGAACACAATATCGTCTTTCATGTTGTTTTGTTCGCCAATGTCGAGATGCCATAAAACAGCAAAACCGCGCCTGACTGTTTAAGTAGGGCGCGGCCTGATTCGCTTGTTATGGGTTAACGCTCTTATACCATTCCGTCATCTCGTCTCGCACATTGCCATAGCCCGCTTTGTCGTATTCTACAAGGAACTCATCAAAGCTGTCGGGGGATGCTCCGCTGTAGAGAATTTTGCCAACAGCGTCCTTCCACATCGTCTCCAGCATTTCTCCTCGCGCCATTTGTGTCTGCGTAGGAGGAGCCCCCTCCGCCAAATTCGACTTCTCGTGGCTGTTCTGTTGCAGAGAGATGGTAGCCGCGTGCAAGCTGCGCTCATCCTCGCCGCCCATCTGCTTAATCTCCATCGGCGTCTCTGCTTTACCTCCGGTCGTAAATTTGGTCAGCATTTCCTTCCAGCTATCCGGCAACAAAATATCCTTGGGCAGGCTGACCCGCACGACGTCAATATAGTTCGGAACCTTGCTCTTGTCGTTAGTCGGCTGGCCGTCCACGACGGCCCAGTCATAGCCTTCCGCAAGACCCCACTCGTACTTGCTTCCCTTCTCCGGGGTGACGTAGTTCTCATACAGCCAGTTCATATAATGCATAACAGCTTCCGGGTGCTCGGCATCCTTCTTCACCATTAGTATTCTGCCGTTCGTGATTCCTTCCGCACCGATTGCCATCTCGCCGTTAGGACCTGTTGGGAACGGATAGGCTTTGAAATCCGCTCCTTCTACGTTTTTCAACAAATCCGGGAAAGGCCAAATCGACAGCCAGTAGGAACCGAACACGATGCCGCTTTTGCCGCTGTTCCAGCTCTCCACTGCTTTCATCTCATCATATAAACCAACATCCTTCGGCATGTATCCCTTCTTGATCCAATTCGAGATCTTGGCAAGAGGCTCTTTCATCTGAGGTGTCGCCATCGACTCTACCAGCCGGCCGTCTTCACCCATCTGCCAGTTCAAAGGCAAGCCGTAAGCGGAGAATAAAAAGTCCGCGCTGCCTAGCCAAGTCTTCATCACATTCTCTTTGAGGGCCATCGCGATGCCGTACGTATCCTTCTGGCTATTGCCATCCGGATCCTGATTGACGAATGCGTCCATTACTTGCTCCAGCTCATCAATGGTTGTAGGCGCTTTCAGTTTGAGCTTGTTCAACCAATCCTCGCGAATCCACATGACGCTGTTGCGACCCACCCAGTTGAACATCGGGATGCCGTATCGCTTGCCGTCGATCGTCACTCCGTTCCATGCCTGCGGGTACTTCTCGAACGCTTCCTTCCAGATTGGAGTCGCGTTCTGTTCGAACAAATCGGCTATGTCCATGTAGTGGCCCGAAGCCGCTAGCTGACGGTACAGAAGCGGATCGGAAATCGTCAGAAAGTCCGGAAGATCCTCGCCTGCCGACAAAGCGAGACGGATGCGCTCGTTAAATTCGTTATCGTCGGCAGCAGTCCACAGGTAATCCATTTCGATGCCTAGATCTTCCTTAATCGTCCGGTCGAATACGTTGTCGTCCAAACTTTCGCCTTCCTTGAACTGTACGTCTCCGTACATAACCTTGGCGGCCGACAGCTTGATCGGCGGGTCGTACTTCGTAAACGGCCCATCGTTCATCTCCTGCTGAGCGTTCGAAGACGCAGGATCCGGCTGCTCTTGATTGCTCCCGCCATTGGAGCAAGCCGACGCGACCAGCAGCGTCAAAGTCATACTTGCAGCCCATAATCGTTTGTAGTTGCGCATGGTATTGCCTCCCCTTGTTCATTGTCCCTGCTCCTTAATCTTATCCAAAGCGCGCTTGCGACGACAGATAACGATTTCGAGAAACATAAGACTTTATGGTGTTCTTTCATCGATCGACTTGCAAAGTCTCCCGAAATTCCTGGGGGGTTACGCCGAAATGCTTCTTGAATACTTTGATGAAATAAGGCGGATTTTGATAGCCTACCAGCTCCGCGATTCGATATACCTTCTCTCCGGAATGTCTGAGCTGGAAAGCCGCTTTTTCCATGCGCAGCCGATGCAAATAATCGCTAATATTTTCGCCTGTCGTCAATTTGTACACCTTGGACAAATAACCGGGGTTCAAATAAACATGATCGGCGATAGCCTGCAGCGACACATCATCCGACAGATTTTTCTCCATGTATGCCTGCGATTTCTGAACGATGATGCTGCGAGAATCTGCCCGTCCTTGCTCCATATCCTGACGCAGCTTGTCCAGCATCCCATTGCCCCACTCCGCTAGCTGACGGATGAATATCGATGGATTTCCTTCCGTGAGGCGAAGATAATACGACTGGCCGGCGATCTCCGGCAATGATCTGTAATTGCGATGTGCAATATACGAGAAGGCCGCCAGCAATGACGCGTATGCTTCCAGCAAGTGCTCCTGAGAGCCTGACCATCTATCGCGCAGCTCTTGTATAATAGCCTCAAGCTTGTCGGACGCTTCCTGCCATCTTCCGGCCTCCAGCAGATGCGGGAGAAGCGGCGGCTCGTACAGGCTCTGCAGCGAATAATCAACATGGGTGACGGCTTGCGGGTATGCGGCATACAGCAGCTCATTCTCGTTGCCGATGCTCCTCCTCATCTCCAGAACCGCATGATCGTAAGGCCTCTTCACGGCCGGGAATTCGGACTCCTCACCGACGACGATCGAGATACGGCCTTTTAAGTAGTGATTGACGTTGCTCTGCAGCTCTGCGGCACATCTCCTTGCTTCTTTGTTATGATCATCCAACCATGCCTCGCTGCGGGGTTGTATAAGCAATACGAGATAATCAAGGCTGTCCTTGCCCAACCACACATAGAAAGAATGCCGGAACAGCTCCTCCGCCATATTGCCGATCGCGTATTCGAACAAAGCCATGCTGCGGGAATCGTATGCGGTGAATCCTTCTTCCATTCGAATGAGCAGCGTAACAAACGGCATCCCTTGACGGAAGGTAAGCTGAAGCAGCTGCAATCTCTTAGCCGTCTCTTCTGCCGGGATCGTTCTGCCTTGCAGAAGCTCGTTTAGATAATAGCTGCGCAGGAGCGGCAAGTGGCTGTTCAGCGCGTTTACCGTATTTTGGTGAGAGCTGATGACTTCCCATTCCTTCTTCAATAGATCCAGTTGTGCGGAAACAATCTCCATCAGCTCATCATCGCTAGCTGGCTTCAGCACATATCGGACTGCGGCATGATCCAACGATTGCCTCGCGTACTCAAAGTCGGCATGTCCAGACAACATAACGCAGCGAGTGCGCCTGCCTGATTTCTTGATCCACTCCAGCAACTCAATCCCGCTCATGCCAGGCATGCTGATGTCCATTATGGCAATATCAATACTGTATTGCGTCAGAATCGTAATGGCTTCATAAGCGGAATAGGCGGAGTGAACATCGTGAATCCCCAGCTCTCTCCATGGAATTCTTATGGATAAGGCATCCACAACCGAAGCCTCATCATCCACTAGCAATAGCCGGCTCAACGTTCGCCGCCCCCTTCCAAGATGTTATCCTTCCTGTATTTCCAGCGCAGAACGAATCGGACTCCTTGCTCCAGACCTTCAATTGTAAGTCCGGAATGGACACCGAACTGGTATTTCATGCGTTGTCTAACGTTCCACAGGCCGCAGCCGGCATCGTTGTCAATAAGCGGCATTTCCAGCTTCCGTCGCAGCTCTGCAATGGATTCTTCGCTCATCCCTTTGCCATTATCCTCAATAATCAGCTCACAGTCTTCATTGACTATAATTCCGGTTACTCGAATAAAGCCTGGGCCTGGATTAGGCTCCAAGCCGTGAACAACCGCATTCTCGACGATTGGCTGAAGCATGAGACGCGGCATGGGCATGGCTCTCATAGCAGGCGGAACGTCTATGGCATATTGAATTCGGTTCATGCGAAGACGCTGAATGGTCAAATAATGTTCGACTAGACGAAGCTCCTCGTCGATAGCCGGCAATTGATTTTCCGTCCGAGTCGTATAGCGGTAATAGTGTCCCAGATTAAGCGCCATCTCCCTGACGGCATCGTCGTTCCCTAGCGTTGACATATTCATAATGAAGTACATGCAATTGTACAGAAAATGAGGATTAATTTGGGCTTGCAGCTGTTTCAACGTCGCTTCGCGCGATCGAATCTCCTCCTGGTACACACGCTCGATCAACGTTTGAATTTGATCCGCCATTTCGTTGTAATGCAGGGACAGAACGTCGAATTCATTATGATACTTCGATAGAACTCTTAGTGAATAATTGCCTTTCTTCATTTGCTTGACATTGCGAAGCAGCTCTCTGATCGGAGTCTGAATTTGTTTGTACAGCACAACAGCAATGACAAGCCCAATAAGGGCGATTGCCGCCATTGTGGCATAGAACAGGGCATTGTTTCTCTTCATGGGACCTACGATGTCTTCAAGCGGGACATAGTCGACGACATACCAATTCAAGCGTTCGATCTTCATCACATTCACCATCAAGCTTCGATCGTCCACCCGGATCGTTTGGTTCTCGGACTCAAGCATGGCCAAATCGCTTTCCAGCTTTCCGACTAGCGTATGCACGTAGGTATGCTCGCCTGTCAAATTTTTAATCACCCCGAAATCGGGATGGTAGAGGAACGTCTCATTCCGCTCGGAGCGGTTAAATTGCTCCAGCATTCTGCGTATGCTGTCCGGCGTGAAGCTGGCCTCGATAATTCGATTGGCGTTAGCTGGGGGGATATTCAGACCGAACGGCTCGGCATTGTATTTCACGAATCGATAGCTGCCGGAATGTTGATCCGGATAGGGCCGGTAGCTCCATCCTTCGGACGTCAGACTGGCCACGTACCCCGGATCGTATGTGACCAGACCTTCCTTGGACAATGCGAATTCTGCATTGGGAACGAACAGCCGGAATTCGCTCTCCCAGCCATTCGCGATGCTATGAAGCCGCAGCTTGTCCATTATGTTCGTAATATAGGCGAAATCTTCGTGTGTCGAAGCCGGCAGATGATAATACTCCACCGTCTGAATAATGGGATCTCTGCTGAGCAAGCCGGACAGTATATTGATGCTGTCCGCTTCGCGCTCCATCTGCTGGACGAGGAAGCTCAGCCGTTCCAGATTCGTGCTGCGAATATCCTGATTCACGATGGACAGACTTACACGGTTAGCGTTCACATACAGAGCGACGAGCGGCACCCAAATGATCAGCATGAGAATCAGAATCCTCGAAAACATATTGAATCGTTTCATCTAAGCACCTGCTTCACTGTAGATTAATAGCAGCTGGTCAGCTCTGCCAAAATAGGCTAGAAGGACCTGATTCAGGATCAGGTCCTTCGGTCCTTGCTTATACACTATTTGACGTTATGCACTAAGCGGCTGGCCCTGATTACCAGCTCCGCCGCTTCCGCCATACTCAACGCGGCTTGCGGAGATAATAATGATCCCGGCTGGCCTTTCAGTAATCCCATACGGTGTGCCAATCGAATATCGGCAACGGCCCACTCGTCAATTTCTTGTTCGTCCTCGAACCGGAAGCTGTCAGGTGCAATAGCAAGCTCTGCTTCAGGGGCAGCTGCACGAACAGCACGCATCATCATGGCGACGGCCGCTTGTCTTGTAATCGGCTCATCGGGAGCAAAGAGCCCCTCGCCAATACCATTGACAGCCCCAGCTTCGGCTAAGGCGTTAATATCCTTGGCATATGCATGGTTGACTGCATCAGAGAATAACGCCTCTCCCCCTCGTTCCGGCAAGGCTAAGGTCCTTGAGACGTAAGCGGCAAATGCTCCGCGTGTCATGTGTGCAGACGGTTCATCCATTGGCATGATTATATTCTGCTGAGCGTAATCCAGCAGGAATGCCGTCACCCGCGACATTGCTGAATATGCCCAATGATTATGCAGCGAGTGCTCTTGATGATTCGGTTGGAATACGAGAGGAGCATATAGGCTGAAATGCGAAACGTTCGCTATCGCTTCTCCCTTGTTGTATCGTGTCGGCATATATTGCAGCGTCCCGTCTTCATGAATGTAATAAATGACCGGCATGACTGCTGGCTTGGACTCATTAATCGAAAACCGCAGCTCCACTGGGACATTAAATGTTTGAATAGTGGTGACACGGCCATCCTCGGCTTGCAGCGTCAAGGACAAGTCATAACCTTCTCCTGCATAGACGGCATTGCCGAAAGGCACTTTGGGTCGAATTCGATTCTGCTCCTTCAAGCGGTTCATGGATAGAAATAGAGACATCTTTTCTCCTGAACCTTTTGTTTGCGATTCTCGCAGCAGATCGTCTGTAATCGTCAAGCTTAATCCCTCCGCGTGAACGACAAGCTCCTTCCCGGTAAGGATGCCAACCAGACTAAGCGGAATCTCTAGTCGAGTCTGCCCCTCCTTCCAGGTTACCTCAACCGTCTCATCGGTAGCCGTAATGACGTCTGCTGTTAGGACAACGCTGTCCGACTCCTCGCCATTGCCTGCATCGGAACCTTCGTGGTGGCCGCCATCTTGGCCGCCGGTTTCTTCTCCGCCGGTTTCTTCTCCGCCGGTTTCTTCGCCGCCGGTTTCTTCACCACCGGTCTCTTCTCCGCCTGCCTCGGCAGCTAGGAGATGAAGATGAATCTCATGAATAGACCACCAGCTTCCGCTTTCACCACGCTGATCGATTCGGACGTATCTTGCGGTTACCGTGTCGAAATGAATATCTGTCAAGACGCTGCCTGATCCTTCTGCTATAGCAGAACTCCAAGATTCTCCGTCGTCAGACACCGAAATTTGATACCCTCTCATGTAGTCGCCTGAGGATGACCCCGAATCAATGACGATGCGATTAAAGGACTGCTCCGATCCCAGATCGATGGTGTACCATTGACCAGCTGTCATGGGCTGGCCCGAGCTCCATCTGGTAGACGATAAGCCGTCCAAGGCGTTCGCGGCCGAGCCGCCCGGCTCCGTAGAGGATGCCGTTCCGCTCCATCCATCTCTGGACAGCTTCGTCGATGGCTTTGTCACAATCGTAATGGCATTGGAAGAGGCGGAGCGATTGCCCGACAGATCCATTGCAACGACAGTAGCCGAATAGGATGTGCCGCCTTCCAACCCGTCCAAGTGAATCGACGTTTCCTCGGTCCAGCCTCGGTTTACGCCGTCGATCTTAATCTCATAGCCGTCAATTCCGACATTATCCGTAGATGCATCCCATGCAAGATCGATCGTCTCGCTGCCGACGGATGTCGCCCGAAGCGCTGTCGGCGCCGCCGGCGGATAGGCGTCAGTCAAGACGGCTGTCACGCTAACGTTATCAAAGAAGGCGACGTTATAGGCAATCCCCGTTCCGATTCTCCCGCTGGTTAAGGAGTCGTCCTGCACCTCTTCGAACAGAGTCGTCTCCATCCCGCCTTTGGAGCCCGTTACCGAGATCGCGCCGTTGCTGTACGATATCGTCAATCTAGCCCCATCCTTGATGTTGTAATCGCTGTAGGTAGCAAGCGTATCCTCTGAGCCATTCACCCGCTTCTTCAGTGCAACGCCGCCGCTGCCGCCTTCTACCGAATAATAGTTGTTCTCGTTGCGATAGTAGAACAACAGCTTGATTATATTGGATTCAGCCGTTCCCCAGCCTGAAACATCTGCGCTGAAGGTCAAATCACCGGAATAGACATCCCCGTCGTAGATCGCATGCGAGACGCCGCCCCAGTTCTCCAGCTTCAGCTGGCCGTCCGCTGCCGCTCCATGATTGCCTAGGAGCCAGTTCTCCGCGCCGGCGGCGGACCCAAAGTCTGTTTCATACTCTTTAAAGCTGTCGACTTCCGGCGTTGTAATTGCAATGGCAACGCTTCTGTCGGACTCGTTGCCCGCTTCATCAATAGCAGATACCTCGAATGTATAGCTTCTCATCCGCTCCAATCCCGATATCTTATACAGCGTGTCGGTCTCCCGTCCAATCTCAACGTCATCCTGATATACAATATATTCCTTAATTCCTATATCATCCAAAGATGGCTGCCACTTCAGCGTGGCGGTCGTCGTCGTGACGACCGGCGCCTCCAACGACTCGGGAACCGACGGCTTAGTCGTATCAGGCGTGTCGTTCGTTCCTTCAATCTCAACTCTGACATTATCGACGAACGACTCCGTATACAGTGATGCAACACCGATCTTGCCCGATGAGAAGGCAGTATCCTGGATACGGTCGAACAACTTCGTTGAACTCCCTCCGGATGGGGAAGCGGATACGGATATATATCCGCCGTGCTCGTACGTTACGGCGACCGTGGTAGCATTTCGGACAGGGAACGGCGCAGGATCGTTACCCGTTCCCGTGTATACAGCCAACATGGTTGCCGTTCCATTCACGATCTTGTTCAGCTTGACCGTGTTGGCTGTTCCTCCTCCGAATTCTACCTCATACGTGTTGTTGTCATCCTGATAATTAAACAACAGCTTGGTCTTGCCATTATTGTCATTGGCAATTGTATAGATATTAGAGGTGAATCGGTAGCTAGCCGTTCCCGGCGAGAAGATACGATCTCCATATACCGCGCTAGCCCGTCCGGACCAATTCGACAGCTTCAGCTTCCCGTATTCCAATCCGGCATTCGTTAGAGCCCATTTCGATGCCGCATTATTGTTAAAGTCAATTTCATACCCATCATATGTACGGGCGCTTCTTTCGATCGAAGGCGCTGATTCGTTTAAATTCGTATCGACCGCTCTAACGCTGAATGTATATAACGTATTGCGATTTAGACCGCTCGCCGTGAAAGTCGTTGCACCGTATGTTGATCCAACGCGGATCCCGTTTGTATAAACATCATATTTCATGACTCTAGTGTTATCCGCCGACGATTGCCACGTCAACGTAACGGAATTCGTCGTTCGTCCGGCAATCTCCGGGTTTGCCGGGACACCGGGGGGCTCCGCATCCATCGGAATGAAATCGGGACTTGCAAGCGGCGCTCTTCTGTCGCCTCCGCCGCCGATATTGGATTCGGAATTGTTGCCGATAACGTGCAAATTCTCGATAAGCGTTGTTAAATCATCATAGTACTCACCCGCTTCGCCGCTGCCGCCTGCCCCTTGATTAAAGGAGTAACCGTAATGCTCGGCGAATTCGTATCGCGCTTCATAAGACAGGCTGAACCCATACGCATCCCATCCCGTATCGTCCGCTATATAAGCGCCATAGTCCTGCAGCGCGTGAAACAGCTTAAGCCCGGGCTTGGTTGTAATGCCCAAATCTTCGGGCGATACATCCGGGAGCAACGCCATAAGCGAACCCATCTGCACATTGGAATCCGTCCCGTGATAGGTGTTCGGCGCCGCATTATCGTTGCGATCCGCCGGCCAGCGATACCCCTTGTTCGTAACTGTATCGTAATACAGGTATTTACCCCATACATTCAGCTTAATTGCATGTTTAAGCGGCTCATCGCCTGTCAATTCTCCTGTCCTTATGGAACCTCCGATTCCGGACAAGCCGGAGCCCCAGTGTGTGCCATTAATGCCTTGACCTTGTATATCTTCATTGCGGGGATATTGGTAACCGTAAACAGGACCCGTTGGATCCGTCCGGCATAGAGGCTCCAGTTGTACAAGCGTTCGGCCGTCCGGCTTCAGAATGGCCGCAACGTTGTTTGGCGTCTCATATACGCCTCCCGTCGTAATGGCGTCTGGTATAACAATACCGTCTGGAAAGTGCATCTCGCTCTCGAATTCGCCAGGCGTCGTCCCTGCACAGCGCTGGGTCCAGGAGCCCGGACTATAGATCGTACGAATGGGATCGGATGCCTTTGCCTTCAAATGAATTTCATCATCGGCATGAATATAGCCTTGACCGGGGAAATGGCCGCCGGAGACATACTCCGCATCCGACCCGATAGGTGTATTCCAGATACTATCCTGCGAGAAGGGCCATAACCAGGGATCCCGCGGCTCTGCATATACATCCTCGGCCGCTTTAATCCTATTGTCGAAGGGACCAGGACCTGTCGGTGCCGCCAACGTTGCCGCCATCAAGCAAGCAAGCGTTTTCAATATTAGTCTCTTTCGTTTACTCGTTTTCACATCATCAGCTCCTTATTACGGATACCATGATTATAAGGCAGTCCTGCCGTCGGCTATAGAATACGATTTCGATATTCATAACGTTTTGTTGGGATGTTACGGTCAATTATGGGCAGAACGTTATAAATGTCCAAATTGTTATCTGTCAGGAAGTCCTTCATCTGCGCTAAGCTATCCGTGTGAGGCGCTTTTCTGTAATGCAGCGGTGGAAGGAGGCGAACGATTACGCGCTAATGCGTCTTGAAACCATTCTGAAAGGATGTATGGATAATGAACATGTCTACTACTCAAAAGCTCGCATGCTCGCTCGTCCTCGGTTTAATCGTTTCGCTCGCGCTTTCTATTGGAAACGCTTACGCAGATCGCGATCCATGGCTTCAACCCTTCTCCCAGGACAGCATTTGGAATATGCCGATAGGCTCCAACGCAGACTATCAATCGTTCGGTCACTTTCCGTCAGGCGGGTATATTCATCTGGATCATGAATATCACGTCAAAACAAGCGCTTCCGATCCTGTACGCAATATATACGGCGTTCCGTACTGGACCGAGAGATGCAGCGACACTTCTCAATTCCAAGGAACGATACATATTCCCGACAACTTCCTTGTTGGCGACGTAACCGCGACCGACACGCCGAACAATGTCGCCGCGTTTCTCAAGCCGGACGGGCGTCATCTTATTCAGCTTGAGCCGCTCACCAGATGTACCGCGGGAGGAGACGTCTTCGGATACAAATGGGCAGAGGACGTTGACATTCAAGGCCAAGGCATCGGAGGTACGCATTGGGGTTCGGGATTATCGGGCATCGGCGGCTCGCTCCGTCACGGTGAGCTGACAGGCACGGCGCCGATCAAGCATGCGCTTAAACTGAATGTTTGGGGCAATTACTTGTACTACAATACAAGCGATAGCACCAAGGGCTACCGCTGGCCCGCCGATCGTTCCGATGCCGGCGCGCCCAATCAATATCATGGAAGTAATCCCCGAATCGAGATGGGCGCTTTGATGGCGATTCATCCCGGTGCGACTCCGCAAAGCTTAGGCCTGCAGACAGATGCCGGCGTCAAGCTGTTTCACGCCCTGCAAGACTACGGCGCCTACATTGCCGACGATACAGGGTGGAATGCCTATGCTTTTAGCTCCTCGGTGGAAGCCATGCAAGAATTCCAAGAGTATTACGGCTATTCGTTTAATCAACCGTCCAGCGCGGGTGGCGATGCAGGCCTTTTCTTCGACGATATGATGTCTCTCATAACGAATCTGTATGTGGTAGACAATAATTCCGCTTCCTCGGTCGGCGGCGGCGGGACTCCCAGACAGCCGCTCGCAGACGCAGCCTTCTCGGCAATGGACAGCACGCCGCCTTCCGTTCCAGGAAGCTTGACGGCTACATCCCTATCAACCAACTCGGTTACGCTGGACTGGAATGCGGCTACGGATAACGTGCGCGTCATGGAATACGAGATTTACGACGGCTCCCAGCGCGTAGCCTCAACCTACCACCATACCCAGGTTACGATTAACAACCTTGTGCCGGGAACGGTCCATAGCTACAAGATCCGCGCCAAGGATTCCAATCTTAATGCCTCCTCCTTCTCCTCCGCCATAAGCGTAACGACGCTGGACGGCTACGACGAAAATTTTGACGACAGCCTAGCCCAGAGCTGGAACCTGAGTAACGCTATTGTGGAGTACGGGAGACTAAAGCTAACGAATTGGGGAGGACACGCCTCGGCCATATATTCCGGAAGAACTTTTTCGGGAGCCTATACCTATCAAGCCTCATTGCAGACGGACGCCAGCGACAACAACGGCAAGACCCGCGTTTACTTTAATTATTCCGACAACGACAATACCTACTTCGTGCAATTCGGAGGCGGAGTCTCGAACTCGGTCGAGCTGAAGAAGCGCATTGGCGGCACGGAGACGACGCTTGCCGTCTACTCCGGCTCCTATTCCATACGAGACTGGGATTGGCCCGTCATCGAAGTCAGCTTTAATAATGGCTCCATTACCGTCAAAGCAAAGCGCAACGGGAGCTCAACGACGCTGTTCAACGGCATTGCGGATTCCTCCCTCGCAAGCGGCAAAGTCGGCGTCGGCTCCATGAATACCCAATCCTTCGCGGACAACATCAACGTAACAATTCATTCGCCATCCGAAACGCCGGTATCGCTAAGCAATGCCGGATTTGAATCGGGCTCCTTGTCCGGTTGGTCGCAGTGGCAGCCTTCCGGCCAGCTTACAGCCGGGAAGGTAGACAGCGGGGGACAGCGAGGCGGGTCCTATAAGCTCGTCCATTGGGAAGCCGGGAGCTATCAGCAGCTTACGGAGCAGACGGTAAGCGTTCCAAACGGCACATACCGAGCCAAGGTTTGGTCTCGCTCCGGCGGCGGTCAGACTGCCATCCACTTTTTTGTCAGAGATTACGGCGGCAGCGAGCTGCAAAACGCCATAGAGACATCCGCGAACGATTGGCAAGAACAGATCATCGACAACATAGTGGTTACGAACGGTTCGCTTACCTTTGGCATATGGTCGAACGCAGGCGCAGGTCAGTGGTCGGTCTTTGATGATTTCGAGCTTGTAAGACTGCAATAGTTCCTTGCTGGAGGAAAGGGCTCTCATCGTCAGATGAGCTTCCTTTCCTCTTGATAGAGCTTGCCTATCGCCACGGTCAGTTCCAATTTATCACATCAAATAAAGCAGCTACCATATTCAATTCCTGATTAGATATCATTCTGTTGGCGGTTTGCCCGTTATCGACCAGCACTCCTGCGTTTGAGAACAAAAACCGCCATATAGACGAAAATGACAAGTGAAGATAAAATCAGCGTGGTCATCCATGGCGTAAGCGAAAACTTCTCCGTCAATACAATGGAATAGGACAAAGAAAAGGATGTTACGATTTTGGATAACAAGGCAACCATCAAAAATTTCCGCAAATTAACTCCGCTGATCGCCGCGCCCACGCAGATGACCTCGTCAGGAAGAACGGGAATAATAAATAATATAGCGAGAAACAGGATTTCATTTTTCGCGACTATTCGATTGTACTGAGACAGATGCTTTTCGCTAACTATCTTGCCTATCCACTTGGCCCCGCTGATCCTTGTTAATAAGAACATGCTAAGAATACCTAGTGTCGTGCCGATCACCCCGAGAACAAAAGCTTGGAATGCCCCCAATACAGTGCTGCCCGCAACTACGGTGACAACCTCGGGAATAGGCAGGACGATAGGTTGGGCGAAACAGATGAGAACATATATCCAAGCAGCCATGTCTTTATATTGCAGCAATAAATTTTGCAGCCCATAAGTATCCGTAAGTACGACAAACGCGCTAATATAATAGATCAACATCGTAAAGGCAACGATACCCGCACTATAATAGGATTCCCACCTTGCCACACGATTGAGGTTATCCCGTCGCCAAATATAAGTAGCTGCCATAACCAATCCAAGAACGACAAGCCAGACTGATCCTGCGATCTTGTAGGCCGGCAGCAAGTCAGGCACTAACTTAAGCACCGAAAAAAATGCGAAAATCAATACTACCTCCGTCCATATGAACGGAAAGGTTCTATCGTGAAAAATTTCGCGTTTCAATGGGTCTCATTTGTTTTATTGTCCCAAACTACCCCAGGAGCTTATGCATCGCTAATGATAGAAATTTACTTCCTTCTATATTCGGAAGGCGTCACTCCGAAAAATTCCTTGAAATGGCGGTTGAAATAGATCAAATTTTTGTATCCTGTAGCATCAGCAATTTCATAAATTTTCATAACGGGATCAGACAGCAGCTCGGCTGCCTTCTCCATCCTCTTCTTCATCAAATAATCGGTAAACAGGTCTCCCGTGTTTTCCTTGAAGAGCTGACCCAAATAATTAGGCGTAAAGCCGAACACGACCGACAGGCTTCTCAGTGTCAGCTTCTCTCCTAGATGCTGCTGCGTATAGTCCAGAATATCCTGAATCAGGGTGTGGCTGCCCTTCTTCTTCATCTTCAGCATGAACAGCTCTGAAATTTCGAATAATCTTCTGCGAAGCCAGGATTTAATATCCTCGACCGTCTCGAATTGAAACAAAATATCCAGATTGCGATAATCCCACGATAATAGATCAAATAAGCGTTCTCCCAGACGTTCGAACTGCTTATCCAAGGTCGCGATGAGATGCAGCGTAAAATTATAGACATTGAGAGAGGTATCCGAGGCTGCAACATAGTCGAATATCTCCACGACCTGATCATCGATTCCAACCAGGTCATAATGCAGCATGCTGTGGAGCAATGCGGCTGTCTTGACATCGAGATCGAACGCCCCCTGCAACACCTTTCCTTGCAAATCGTCCGGACCGATAACCCGGCTCTTGCCCAAGAACATTTTGTAGCTTAACGCAGACTTTGATTCCTCATAGCTCTGCGGCAAGTCGTATATACGCTCCACCCACGTCCCAAGTCCAGCCGTAATCGTGAGCTCGGAGGAACTCTTCACTTGTTCGATCAGCGCCCCAAGAGAGGACCGGAGAACGGAATTGGGCACTTCGCTAACTATAACAATCACGTATGATTTGTATGAAAAGGCTGCTCCGAGCTGATGGGTATCAACATAAGCAACCAGCCGTTCAAGCACCTCGCGCCTGATGCGCTCCTGATCGGACTTCGGATATCGATTCAGCTTCCAGTCCAGGTCATCGAGCTCGATCCTGACGGCCATATAGCGGTTAGTAGGAGAGACAATCTCATAGGATTCCGCCAAACGCCCCCCTTCCTCCCCATCGATATTGCCCTCCAGCCATTCTTGAACAAACGCATCCTTCAGCATGGGCAGCGTACGTTCCATCTGGTGCTTCTGAATAAGCTGCTGTCGCTCGTTGTCCAGCGCATTTGCCGTTTCCTTGAGCATTTGTTCAAGCTCCTGCAATTTCACCGGCTTCAAAATATAGCCTATTGCGGATAGCGATAACGCTTGCTTCGCATATTGAAAATCCTCATAGCCTGAAATAAATAAGATGCGTAGTCCTGGATGGCTTTCTCTTGCACGCTTGGCCAATTCAAGACCGCTCATGATGGGCATGCGTATATCCGTCACCAAAATATGGATCTCTTCATTCTCCAGACGCTTAAGCGCCGCAAATCCGCTATGCTCCGTTCCTGCAAGCTCCAGGCCTAGCGTCCGCCAAGGCACCGCTCGCTTTAGCCATTCCAGATCATATTGTTCATCATCAACAAGCATCACTCGATAGAACATCAGAGGCTGCCTCCAATCAGATGGGATGCACCCTGCTTGAAAGCGGGAATGCGTATCGTTACTGTAGTCCCAATTCCGATTCGACTGTAGAGCGTAACGCCATACTCCGATCCGAATTGAAGCTTGATTCGCTCGTCCACATTGTGAATGCCATATCCGCCTTCCGATTCCGGGTTATTCTCTCTTCTCTTGCTAGCGCGCGGGTCGAATCCGATACCATCATCAATCACCTTCAGTACAATATCGCCATTCATCAAACATCCCGTAATCCGAATGGTCATACGACCCTCGAACCAGGCATGCTTCAGCGCATTCTCTACAAACGGCTGCAGGATGAGCTTAATACTGTCATAATGTAGAATGGATGGATCGACATCGCTAATAAAGGTGAATCGGTCTCCATATTTCAATCGTTGAATTTGAGTATAGGTTTCCACCTGCTCCAATTCCTTCGCAACGGAAATAAACATCTGTCCATTATTAAGCGTCAGACGGTAAAAATGCGCCAAGCCCGCTACCATATCGCCCAGCTTCTCCACTTCGCCAAGCTTGGACATACTGCTGATGGAGGAGAGGGTGTTGTACAAGAAATGGGGATTTATCTGGGCCTGCAAGGCAACGAGCTCCGCTTCCTTCTTCTGCAGGCTCTTCATATACACTTCTTGAATCAAGCCTTCAATATTGTCCGCTAACGAATTAAAGGTGTGAGAAATAATCGCGAATTCATCCTTCCCTTGAATGTTCATGCGTCTCTTGAATTCGCCGTCCTGAAAGGAATGAGCCATGTGAATAATATGCCGTACTCGGCGGGAGAAAAACCTTGACACCAGGAGGCCGATTAAGGATGCGATCACGAAGCTGATCAGACATACCCCAATCGTCACTTTCCTGATTTTATTTGCTTCTTCCTTGAATACTCCTCTCGGAACCTTGGAGATGAGACGCCAGCTTGTGTCAGGCAAATCCTCTGAGACGATTAAATGATCCGAAGCCTGCAGGTCTTCCTTCCATACCGTCATCTCCTTGCTGCGGCTGTACAACACTTGATTGGAATCCTTCGAAACGACGAAGACATCCATGCCCTCCGATAGCTGGAAGGAGTCAATGGACTTGAACAAATCCTTTAATCGAGCCTTCACTTCAATGACGCCGATTTCCTCAAAGGTATCGAAGGATACCCACCTTCTGACAGACGAGATGTTGTCGTATTCAAGATCATTGTTTATTTGCACCCATTCATTGATTTTCTGATTCCGGAGCATATTCTGATACCACCGCTCGCCCTTAATGCGATCGCTATGCATAATGTTAAAGTAGCTTCTAATATTAAAGGGATTTCTTGGGCTGCCCCAATACGAATAAATTTCTTTGAAATCATGATTATTTATATACAATGATAGAATAATATCATTAATAGGCAGATGAATGGCCAAATCAAGCGCAGGCTTAATATACCCTTCCGTCAGTTCATACACGCGATAGCTATCTTGCTTGCTTAACAGCAATCTTTGCAAATTTATATCATTGTAGATTTGATCGGATACCTTCTGATAATCATTAAATTGATTCATTATATTATCACTAATTTGCTCCAGCGTGCGGTTCATATTCACTTGATTGGTTTCGGACATCGACTTGACAGAAGACGAATAAGAATAATAGCCTACGGCGCTCACCGTAACCAAGATGAGCAGGAGATAGGGAATCATGATTTTATACGCGTAGGGCACATAGCTGTTTGGTTGATACACGGACCCCATTCTCCTCCCTCTGTAAAGGAATAAAGGATGTACTCGCTTCAGTATAGGTGATTATACCTTCGCGAGTACATCCAAGCTTAAAGCTTCTTTTAGTGGTGGATGAGCTTAGTTGCCGTTCATCCGCTCAACATTAGCTTTCCACACTTTATTCATAGCAGCAAGAACTTTACCATAGCCCGCAGCATCTACCTGCTTCTGTGCATCTTGAGCAATTTGGGCTACTTCTTCGTCTGACTTAGCAAATACCATTTTGGACGTTGCTTTCTCCATAATCTGTTTAATTTGCTGCTTGGCAAGATCCTCCGGCGAGCCCTTGGCAATATTCAATACATTATTGAATTGATCTCCATTTACCCTCGAATATTGTCCATAGAATAAATTTGCTTGATCATTCCAGCTCGATTCTCCGCCGTCTCTCGCTTTTATGCCATCTTCCATCTGATCCCAGCGAGGAGATCCCTCTAGATTGAAGTAGAAGGTGCCAATACCATCCGTGTCCTTCTGCTCGCTTGTTGCATTTTTAAATTTGTCGTTGAATACTGGAAGTCCATTCTCGTCCAGATCGTAGTAGAGTCCCGGAGGACCATACTGTGATGCTGCCGTTCCCTCTTTGCTCAGCAGCCAATCAAAGAATGCATAGATCGCTTCCGGATTCTCGGCGTTTGTTGTAATGGCATTGAAATTCCAGCCCAATAGACCGTAACTTGTTGGAGAAACCTTGCCCACATCTACCCCCTGTTGAACGATAGGTGCGATAAAGTCGTAACCCGCTTCGGGATCTGCCGCTTGGAGCTTCTGATTGGCTTTGTCTGCTGCGCCTACAGCATCATATACAGCTGCGACAGCGATCTTGCCCGTTCCCAGCTTCTCCTCGAATTGCTCCCGTTTCTGACTGAACGTGTCTTGCGACAGCAGCTTCTCTCTAAACAGCTTGCTCGTCCATTTGTACGAATCCAGATAGGCAGGATCCTCGAAGATAGAAGTCAATTCCATCTTTTCAAAATCACCGTATGCGAAGTAAGCTGCGCTTTTGGCAAAATCTACGATTCGATTCTCGCCCATACCGCCATAGATAAAGTTCTGCACTTGAATCGTGCCATCATCCGTATTGGCCGTATCCAACGGCACAACATCAGGGAACTTCTCTTTTACCATCTTCAAGTAGGCATAGAGATCATCAAATGTTTCGAGCTTCGGAGAGCCTAGCTCCTTGTATATTTTCTTATTAATGATCCAGCCGGCATTGGACTTTATTTTCGTCGAATCGCCGAACCAGTTCGGAATACCGTATAGCTTGCCGTCGCTGCTGCGAAGAAGATTCAAGGTCTGATCATCCATAAGCTCTTTCAGATGCGGATACTTCGGATTGTTAATGAAATCATCTAGCGCAACTAATCTCCCTTCGGATACCAGCTTGTCAAAGTTGGCGTCGCGATCCATCTGGATGACATCCGGCAGATCGTTGGATGCAATCATAGTGCCGAACTTTTGCGCAGCATTGCCGTTAGAGCTAATCTCTTCAATGTTCACTTTCAATTCATCTCGCAGGTAGGTATTAAGCGGCTTCGCATCTGTTTCTAGACCCTTCGGGGAATACCAATCATAGTTCACATAGAAGCTGAAGTTTACGGGCTCCAGTCCGCCTCCCTCTGCATCACCATTATTTCCTGCTTGACTGTTGTCCGTTCCTTGATTCGTCGCTTCCGGTGTTGTGTTCTTGCCGTTCGAATTGTTGCCGCTATTCGAGCTGCAGCCGGAGAATACAAGCGCTAATGATATCATTGCCGTGAAACTCAACATGCTTATCTTCTTCATTCCAAGCTTCCCCCAATCATATTCTTGTATTTATTAAAAGCCAATGGCCTTTAATCAAGGTTGATGAATCATACCAGCTATTCCTTTAAGGAGCCCACCATTACGCCTTTCACGAAAAATCGCTGTACGAATGGATAGACCATAACAACCGGCAATGTGGCTACCATAATGGAGGTCATCTGAAGCGACTTGGGCGTGACTGATGTCTGAAAGGCACTGGCTGCATTCGCTGTGCCAGAAAGCTGCGCCATCTGCTCCTGGAAGGAGCTCGAGTTAATGACATTGATCAAGTAGGTTTGAATAGGAATCAAGCTCTGATTGTTAATATAAATACTGGCTTGAAACCAGTCATTCCATAAGTTAACGAGCGTAAACAAGGATAAGGTGGCAATAACAGGTCCTGATAATGGCATCACGATTCGGAAGAAGGTTCCATAATATCCGCTGCCATCAACCTTGGCCGACTCTTCAATTCCATCCGGAAGACCGCGGAAGAAGGTGCGGAATACAATCATGTTCCATACGTTGATCAGCCCTGGAATGATCAGCACCCAGAAGTTGTCGAAGAGCTGCAGCTCTCTCATCCAAAGATACGTTGGAATTAATCCGCCTGAGAAGAACATGGTAATGACGGCAACAACCATATAAAACTTTCTGCCGATTAACTCACTCTTGGACATGCTGTAGGCGAATACCGCCGTAAAGAGAATGGATAGGAACGTACCGGATAGCGCTCTTAATACGGAGATCTTCAAGCTTTGAAAAAACTGGTCGTTCACAAATACGATTTTATAATTTTCCAGCGTCCATACCCTTGGCCAGAAGCTAAGACCGCCTAAAGCGGTGTCCTTGCCTTCGTTAAACGAAATGACCAGCGTATTCCAGAATGGATAAAAGGTCAGAAAGGCCAGCAATGCAAGGCTGCCATAGACAAACCATTTTAACAATCGATCTTCAACACTCATTTTCATCAGCTGTCACCTTGCCTCTGTTGCGAAATGGATTACCATAATGATTCTTGCCCCATTCTTCTGGCGAGTTTATTGGCTCCTAGCAGCAGAATGATGTTAATGACTGATTTGACAAGCCCGGCTGCTGTCGCGTACGAATACATTTGCTGCCGAATCCCTGTTTCGAGAACAAAGGTGTCAATGACATTGGCTCGTTCCATCAATATCGCATTATTGCCGTTGTTCGTCAGAACAAGAATATCCTCAAACCCTGCATTAAGAATGTTGCCCATCTGAAGGATGAAGAATATGACAATAACAGGCATAATGGAGGGAATGGTGACGACAAAAATTTGCTTCAGTCTGCTTGCCCCATCCACGGATGCCGCTTCGTACAGGCTCGGGTTCACCCCGGCGATCGCTGCCATGTAGACGATAGAACCAAATCCGATTTCCTTCCACACATTCGCTGAGATCAGAATGGTGTAGAAGTAATTGGGAATCGAAAGCCAATTAATAGGTTCGTCCACCAGCTTTAGTGTTAAGAGCAGCTCATTAATCGTCCCCCCGTCAACTGCCAGCAGAGAGATGGCAAAACCGCCTACGATAACCCAAGATAAGAAGTGAGGCAAATACGTCACCGTTTGGATAAGCCGCTTGAACCTCGCATTCACAACCTCATTAATCATTAGGGCCAGCACGATCGGTGCCGGAAAAACGATAATGAGCTTCAACAAGCTGATTGCGATCGTATTGCGAGTAACGGTCCAGAAGTCGGGCGATTGGAAGAACATTTCGAAGAATTGCGTACCAACCCATTCGCTATCCCAGAAGCCTCTGTACAAATCATAATTTTTGAACGCTGTCAGCACGCCCCACATCGGTACATAGCTGAAGATAATGATGAAGATTACCGCAGGGATCGCCATCGTCTGCAGCTCCCATTGCCTAAGCCACCTCTGAAATAGGGACTGTTGCGGAACGTGTAATCTATTCGATAGATCCGGCGTTTTTGTCTGAAGCACGTTTGTATCCTCCTTAGGTCCTGCCCTGTGCTTCCATTATAGCTGTACTGATTTTGCTCAATCTATTTATAAATCCAACAAACTCTAATACAAAAGTAACAAACGATATATATTTGCAGTGGCTCATCTAGATGGGGGTTCAACATGCAAGAGAAGTCTTCGTCACATGACGAAGACTTCTCTATCCTTAATTAGGGATTAGCTCAACAGAATCTACATACAGCCATTGATTAGCCGATGCTTGAGAGCGGAACCCGATTTGGATTTGATTGTTCGTGATTTGTATATTGGATATTACAATTTCAGGCCACGCGTAATATCCGCTATATGGAATATTTACGGATTTATTTGTGCCTCCGAAGCTATTTGCTTCCATTCGGGCTATACTTTGGCCTCCTCCTGAGCTCGTCCTCGCCTTCAGGGTATAAGTCCCGTTGGCAATTCCCGTAATCGTCTGATAGGTGAAAACCTCATAGGCGCTATTACTCCAGTGAGTCAGATGATTACCTTCATACTCTGCCCAGTTTTCCGTATAATCCGCTGATGGATTAGCCCCCGAGGTGCTCCAGCCTGACATGCCATTAGTAAAGTTCCCATTCTCAACAGGATTAGCGGAATCATATTGCTTATTATTCTCATCGAGTACAAGCACGGCAATCGAATTGTTCCACAGCTGAAGGCCTGCTCCCGAAGTGAGCACATCATATCTCACCGTCTCATAATTAATGCCCCAGTTATAGATACGTTTGACCGTAATTAGCGTATTGCCTGGAATCGACGTGCTCCAGCCTGTCATACTCAGCTGTACCGTCTGGTCGGCTCCGGATCGATTAACCAGCATCCACTTCTTCCAATTGCCCGTCTTGACAGCCAGCATATCCAGCTTGCTGCTATCATTGACCGTGGAGGCTACGATATCGCCTTTCATATCTGTATTCAGTACATTGAATAGGTAGGCTGACCCTCGTTTGTTATAGGGCGCCCAGCCCTCCAGCTTGCCATACCAGCCATCGGACTCATTCCAAGCCAATGTCCCTGCAACTCCAGCCTTGGCCGATGAAATGACATTCAGCGCATCAAAGATCATGCCGATCTCATTGTTCATGCGACCATCTGGCGGATTCCAGCTAATATTATATTCATCCTGGAACACGTCTATCGAGCTTGTTGTATATTGGGCGATTATCGATTTGATTACCGTTGTATGACTGCCCAGTCCTTGTGCAGCATCCCAGATTGAAGCGTTGGTGTCAGCTGTGTTGCCGCTTACATAATTATGAAAGGATACGAAATCCAACTTCTGGTAGCTGTTTGCAATAAAGGTATCGACCTGGCTTGTTAGATCCGGGCGAGCGAAGGCAGGTCCGCCAATCTTAATTGTGGAGCTTTTGGCACGCATTGCGTCGTATGCTTTGTTGTAAATCGTTGCAAGCTCTGACATGTTGGAGGCATACGCATCATCCTTTTCATTCGTTACTTCCCAATATTGTACTTGATGACCTTGATTCAGGTTGACGATCTGAACCAAATTTGCGCAGAAATCGGCATAGGCATCATACATATTTGTCTTCAGCTTGCCTGTTCCGTCATCCATATAAGATGGCCAATTCGCAATATTAATCATTCGGACGGGCTGATTAGCGAATTGCTCCGACAGAATGGCATTAATTTTGCTGGCATCCCAAGCGTAGCTGGAGGTTGTTGGATGGATTACCCAGCCGCTTGATGTACTAGAATCGTTCATCATATCCGCTCTATGATAGCGGATTATGCCCGGCTTCATATAGGCTACATTATTTTTGTAATCCGCATTGGATGCGACACCGCTCTCTTGTGCCTTGTAGATATTCAGGCCATACATGAAATCTCCCGCACTCTTACCCGAACCGTTACCCCAATTCACCGTGCCGCTTACCGTGGCAGCGCTTACATAATTCTGCCCCGTATAAGCCATTCCACTGCACAAACATACCATCAACAACATGCATACTGCTTGCCTAATCCATTTCGCATTTCTATTCATCAACATCATCTCCTTTTCCTTGTTTGTTTCCATTAGCATTTTTCCTTTCATTTATTTGGAAATGGGAAGCTGAAGCTTTACACTTTAAGCTTCAAACTCCCCATTATCACACTGGATTCTTTGTCTTCTATACCTACAGAGTACCGGATTGCAACTTTATCGCTCGATAGAGCATCGCTGCGCTTTCCGCTCTTGTCAGTTCTTTCTTCGGCAAGAACATTCCGTTGCCCGCTCCTTGCACAATGTCCTGCTGCTTCATCCGATTCACGGCTTCTGTTGCCCATGGTGCAATAAGTTCATCGTCCTGGAAGCCTGCTGGATTGTTGTTAGAAGCATTCATGACGCCGCTTGCTTGAAGGGCTCTATCCAACATAACAGCCGCTTCTTCCCGTGTGACAAAAGCGTCGGGCTGGAACGTGTTCTCCGATTTCCCGTTCACAAGTCCCGCCTCGTAGGCTGTGAATAGGACAGACGAATACCAGGCATTCTTCGGCACATCCGTGAATGGTGTTTCTCCTTCGATTAATTCAAGTCCCAAGCTGCGGACCAAGAAGGCTGACCATTCTGCTCGAGTCGTTGCATCATTGGGATGGTAGAGCAGAGCTGATTGTCCTTCCACAATATGCTTAGCGGCAAGAACCTCCAGCGCTCGATATGCCCAATGAGCTGCAGGAACATCGCTGAACACCTTCTTGTATTCCATCACACTATACGTACTGAAGTGCGGCAGATGGACAATCACTTTGTTTTCGCTTGGCATTACATCACCAGGTATATAGCCCCATTTGTTATTCTCTTCATTCAGGAGATATACACCGAGCAGCGCTTCATCTGCTTGCTTCTCATCATAAGAGAAGCTGACCTCAACAGGCTCATCAAAGGATGAAATGGAATGGTTGACGCCATCGCCCGTTTCTACTGTTAGCTCCAGGTCATACAGCAGGCTTGCCAACCGAGCGTTTCCTGCGTTGGCAGAATCCAGAGCCAAGGCTTGAGCATCCGTCTTCTTCGTTGTTACTTTCAACAGCAGCTTCGCATCAGATAATGATGATTGATTTAATTTGGCCGCAGCCTGTTCCATAAGCTTATGGTTTAGCTTAATAACGGCTCCTTCGGCATGAACCTCCAACCCTTGCTGCAACAAACTATTCGTATATTGGAGAGGTATCGATAATGTCGTCTTCCCTGCCGGCAATGTAATGGCTAACGGTTTATTGCCGCCTTCCGAGAGATCTGCTGCTGATAGCTCCAGTCTTTCCGAGTTAACTGGCTTGTCAATGATGACTTCGCTACCATCGCCGCTATTGCCTGGGTAGGTGATCTGGTCAGAAGCATTTGTCGTTACAAGCAGCGGCGCACTAGAAGCCGATACGTTCCCAGCCGCGTCCTTAGCTACAATCGTGAAGCTGTAGTCCGTGTTAGGCGATAATCCATGAATGTAAGCTGTTTTCGTTGAACCGTTCGTTATAGCTACTAATTTTGTCCCTTTATATACCTTGTATTCCGTAATGCCTGCATTGTCGGATGCGCCGCTCCACTGAATCGCCGCATAGCTCGCTCCTGTCGCCATAGGCGCTACTGTTGTAGGCGGGGTGGGAACCACAATATCTGCTCCAGATAGAGCCGCTCCTTGCAGCCATAGCACATTGCCCCAGTGGTCGTAATTCATCGTATATTCTATTGTCAGCACTTGATCCGGGGATCCTGCTTGATAAGTTAAGCTTACGACTTTGCTGGAAGCGCCCCCGCTATTATTAATGACATTGGGATGACCGTCCTCATAGGACGTAATAAAGTCCGGAGCGCTTCCATCGCTTAAGGAGGCTTTCAATATCCCCTTCGCTCCCATGACGCCAAGGTAGATCTTTAGCGTTTTGGCTGTTTCATCCGCCGGCACAGTAAACGTAAATCCGTTATTTGTCCCTTCTGTCACTAAAGCTACTTTAGATTTGTCTCCGCTTGCCACTATATCGCCGTCGCTCCAGGTTGCCTCCGACGTACTCCACCAATCACTTACATATGCTCTTGCATTGGCCGTTTCACCTAGAATCGTTACCTCAGAAATTTGAGCAGGCACATCTTTTTTGGACACAACCTGACTCAAATTGTCACTGTTGGTACCCCAAACAGCCCAATCCACATTCCCTTCCTTCGTATAGTCGCCACCAGACGAATCTCCTACGCTGCCTCTTAGCATCGCTGATTTGGGGGCAGACAGGCTAGCGCCTTGGAGCCAAATACTATTCCCCCAATGGTTGTAGTTCATGACATAACGAACAGTCAGCGTTTGGTCAGGGGAGTTCGCCTTATAGCGCAAGGTTACGACTTTACTGGCTGCCCCGCTGCTGTTATTAATGACTTCCGAGGACGAATCCTCGTAAGAGCTCGAATAATCGGGGGCGCTTCCATCGCTCAATGAAGCCGTAAGCACGCCCTTTGCACCTAATACGCCTACATTCACCTTCAGTGTGCGTTCTTCCAAACCGGCCGGCACCGTAAATTCAAAACCATTGCCCTCGCCAGCCATGTTCAATGCAGAGCTTACATTTGTAGCGCTTGCTACTGGATCTCCGTCGGACCAGGTCGCATTATTCGCTACGTCGGTAACAGTAGGGGGATTGGTACCGATTAATGTAATATCGGTAATCTGTTGATCCCCGCCAGCTTTGTATACCGAGCTTGTCACATCTGTCTCGTCGCTGCCCCAAATTCGCCAGTCCAATGTACCGTCGCTTGTCAGATTAGTAGAAGTAGAATCCGCCACTTTTCCGCTCAAATTTGACGGCTCTTCCGTCTCCGGCTCCTCGCTTCCTCCTGTATCCTCCAGTTCTGTAAGTAGCGGATCGGGAGCTATTGCAGGCTCCAAACTGCTGTCCGTAAATACAGTTACAGAATTAGGAGGAACGGCTTGAACTTGCTGGCTGATTGTATACCAATTAGATTGCTGAATAGAGTATCCAGCCGATGACAGCTGGTGCTTTTGAATCGTTGTACCATCGGCCATGATGCCGCTAAGTTCTGCGTTTACTAATTGCACATCGTTCGTTCGATTAACCAGCATAAGCGAATGTTTGCCATTGTTCTTCACCGCGTAAGCAACAACCTTGGCTTCATCTTCCGAAATGCCTTCAACCGTCTGGCCAACAAAATAATTGTTCATCAATTGGAATGTATGGGCATTAGGTTGGAGTGCGAAATCCGAGCCCGTTATTTTACCGTATATGCCATCATAATCATTCCACGCTGTCGTCCCTTGAGCTCCGTTCTTCTGGGCATAAATCATAGCCAGAGCATCAAACACAGCCCCCTTCTCATTGTGCATGCGGGGATCATTGTTCGTCCAGGACCAGCTAATATTGTACTCATCCAGCCAGAGTGGAATGTGGCGGTCTGGACTTGCGGTATCCAGTATGGACCTGATCGCAGAGGTCGTTGTTGCCAGCGTATTAACGCTCCCATCCGTTGGATGGTGGGGACGATCATAGATCTTCGTGTCCGATTCCCCAAGATCGCCGCTTGCGTAGAAGTGATACGTTAGAAAGTCAAGCGTCGTGGGGGATTGCTCGTTAATCGTACCGTCAACAAAGGCTTGCACCTGCGGGGTCAGATCCGGTCTGGCGAATGCAGGTCCACCCGTCTTGATCGTAGGATCCACAGCCTTCATCGCTTTAGCAGCTTGATTATAGATTTCAATAAGTTCATTCATTCGATGCGGCTTGCCATCATTGACTAGATGGGTGTAATAAAGATCATCACGCTCATTCGTTGGTTCCCAGTAGACGACTCCAAACTGATGATCTACATTAATAATTTCAACGAGATCCGCACAGAACTGTGCAAAGTCATCAAATTGATCCTCATCCAGATACCCGTCACTATCTAAGTCCATCCATGACGGCCAGCCTGGTATATTCATCAAGATTTGAGGCTGATTAGCCTCGAAGCCAGATAAAGCTTCTGCAATTTTGGCGGCGTCCCAAGTTTGATTGTCCACGTCAAGCCAACCATTCTTTCCATCGGAGGCTCCTGAATCCCTTAGCATCTCCCAGCTATGGAAGCGAACGAGACCCGGATTCATGTAAGTCATCTTCTCATTATAGTCGGCATTCCCTGCAACTGTAGGATCGAAGGTGTTGAAAGCGTTTAATCCATAATTTAGCGACGTCGCTTCCGTTAAACCCTTCGTCCAATTCACGTTCACTGATATTGCATCATTTTCTGCATGGAGAACATGGCCTAACGGTGCAAACATCGTTAAGACCATACAAGCCACTAACGTAATTGAAAGCTGTTGGATCCCGAGTTTCATCTTATGCTCCTCCTTCATTTCGAGGCCTGTCCTATCGACGTGCTGCTCATCCCTTTATTGCAAGCGATTACAGACAGGCTTTCTACAACCATAATAGACTTCGCAACATCGGTATATCTATCCATCTATTCAACAAAATCTATTACCTTTTCAACGAATAAAGGAGTCTAGATTAAATTACTTTTAATTTGAAAAAAAATAGCTGACAGGATCGAAATCCTGCCAGCCATTCAGCCAATCTTTATAGTTGAGTCAACGAAATATCATCTAAGTAAAAGTCGATGCCCGCATCGTTCTTCCATACATAGATCCACATGTCGGTCAGATCGGACGGGGTCGTAAAGGTGATCTCCTTGTACGTCCAGCCTGTTTCGTTCGTAAAGCTGAGCTCGTTATGCGGGTTGGAGCCCGGCTGCTGGAATTTCACGCCGACAGCCACTGCCTGCGAAGCCGCGCTGCTTACCCGTCCCCATACGCCAAGCTTATACGTTTTGTTCGGCGCCAAATACATCTCTTGGCCGCCGCCGCCGGATCCGCCGCTCGACACCTTAAGCGCTTTGCTTCCTCCGTGAACCGGGTTCGTCACCACGCTCAGATTGCCCCAGTTAGACCAGCCGGCCAAGTCGCTTTCGAAGCCCCCATTCGTATAGGCCGGATATTGCGTATTCGCGCCTACCGGCGTCGATAGCGTTCCGTGGTTGTCGTCCCAGACCAGATTGCCGTACCACGACAGGTTCGTCGGCTTCGTTCCGTCCGTCTTGTTGATCTGCCAGCCTGCGCCTTCCGTAGTGCCCGTTGTCAGATCGTAGCCGTCTCCCTGCACTGAATCCCATACCCATGCGAAGCGACCTATTCCGTTCGGTACAGCTGCGTTAAACATGGCTTGAGTCGTCGACGAGCTGACCGCGTCCTTGGCGCCGTATTCGCCGATGACGAGCGCCATGTCGTGGTTGTCCGCGAAGTCGATAAGCCCGTTCAGGCGATTCGTGCCGTTCGCCCATATGCCATACATATGGAGCGAAAAGACGAGATTGTCGTAAGCGGCCGCGAGCGATGGGCCATGTGTCATGATCGCGCTGTCCGCCGCACCGTTGATATGACCGTTGCCTTGCCCCATGTTATGCTCGTCGAGCACGATAATGTTGTTCGCTCCTGCAGCCCGAATTGCGTTAATGAGATCCAAATGAATGTCTTTCCACGTATTAGCCGAGTCCGCGAACGACATGCCGTCCGTTCCCGGTTCGTTCATAACGTTAAACCAGACGCGTGATTCGTTCTTGTACGTATTAGCTTTGTCGACCCAGAAATCGATCAGCTGCTGCTTCGACATGACATTATGGTTATTGTGCCACCTGCCGCCCTCAGTGGGGTAAATGCCGGTATGGTCGTGCTGCTCCAGCATGACGATCATACCCTGGTTCAAGTAAGCCTGCACGATGGCGTCCAGATTCGTGTTGTTGTTGTTATATTGTGCGAGTCCCGGGAAAATATTGACGCGCACCGCGTTGAAGCCCCATACATCCGCGATCAGTTCCGCGTCTTGTACGGAATCCCGCGGATAAGCCCAGTTCGGGCCGCTGATGTTGACGCCCTTAAGCACGGCGGGATTGCCGCTCGGATCCACGATTACCCCGTCGCTGACACGGAAACCCGTTAACGGCTGTACGTTGCCGACCTGCTCAATCTTGACATTATCGAGATACAGGGAGCTTGCATTATTATTCCAAGTGAATACCATGCTCTTGTAATTGACCGGATCGATGTTCTTCGGAGTGACGAACACGACCTCCTTGTACGTATAAGCCGATTCTGTGAACGACAGCACCTGATAATCATAGGGCTCCGTTTGTCCCGCCGTCGTCACCTTCAGGCCTAGATCGGCTCTGACTCCATTATCCGTCTTGCCATAAGCGCTCAGCTTGTAAATCTTGTTCGGCTGAAGGGCGATGCCCTGTGCACCGCCTCCCGAAGCGACCTGCAAGGCTCCGCTTCCCGCATAGGCGTTCGAGCTCGTCTGGAACGTGCCTGTCCATGTGTCCCAGTAATTCATTCCGTTCTCGAAACCGCCGTTCATCACGGCATCCGTGCCAGAACCGCCGCTGCCGCCGCCTGTTGTGTAGGGAGACAGGAAGCTTCCAGGAATAACGGTGATGGAAGAGAAGCCGGGTCCCGTCCAGCCAACGGCCATGTTGTCTCCGCCGCTGCCCTCCTTGTGAAGCACCTCGACGTAATAACGGACTCCCGCCGTCATGCTGACGGCAGAGGACATCTGACTGCCGTATTTCCCCCACTCGCGCGAATTCGTCCAGCCGGCCACCTCTGCGATCTTGGCCTTATTGGCTGGATTGTCGCTCGTGCTCAGCCACAGCTCCGTCGCGTCGTCGCCCGACACATAGAACGTGTAGGATCCGCTCGTCGAAGGCGTAATGTAACCCCGCACGCGGTCGCCATAATTGTCGCCGGCATTGGTCGGACCTTCGAGCTGCGTCAAGGATTCCGTACCCGATGGAGTGGAGGTCAGCGGTATATCCTGAACGGACGTGCCGGACACCCCGTTCCAGTATTCCCTCGATATCGTTCCCGTTCCGCCGCCTGTGCCGCCTGTGCCGCCTGTGCCGCCTGTACCTCCTCCCGGGCTACCGCCCGTAAATTTGAAGTGGTCGAAATGAAAGAAGATGTTGGGGCTGCCGCCGCCGTTCACGTATTTCAGATACAGATCGTGTACGCCAGTCGCCCCGCTGATCGCGCAGGTGACCGTAGTCCAGGCGCTCCAACCGCCCGTATTGTTGAATAAGCATGTGCCCGCGAGCGTGCCGTTCACGCTGCCAAGCCTCGCTTCAATACGGTGATCGCCGCCCTGCCCGCTCGCTACGCGCACCTCCAGGCCCGTCGCTCCCGTGCCGAAATCGATAGCCGGATAAACGGTGTAATCGCCGTGATCCAATCCGCTCATATAAGCGCCGCCGCTCGCGCCAGCATCTTGACTGATTGCGACGGAACCGCCCGTGCCGCCGTGGGCTTCCGCCTCCAGCGTGCCGTAAGCGGAAGCTGCCGCCGAAGCCGCATTCGGCGTGCCGATATAAGGAAACAGAAGAATAAAGGCAAACATAATCAACATCAACGATCGTAAATGTTTGGTCATCTTAATCCATTCACTCCTTTGGAATGATCATATTGGTCTTACACATGCTCCTGTGCCATTACCATGAAGATGCTGGAGGTCCAAGTAACCGTCGGGTCACGAAGAGGCTCGCCCGTCACCGCATGGAAGTTCTCCGGGAAGCCTCCCGCCGCAGCAGCGTCGCAGAACCGGCGCGCCAGATCCCTGGACAGCTCGTGTCTGCCTGATTGCTTGAGGCCTTCGCAGATAAGGAGCATCGCCGGCGCCCAGATCGGCCCCCTCCAATAGCCGTCCTCCGAATAATGCTCGCTGGAGAGGCTTTCGCTTGCAAGACCGTATGGCGTCACGAACCGATTCGGCAGCGTCAGCTGCTGAATCATCGTCTCGATCACTTGTTCGGGAAGTCGCTTGCCGAGCAGGATCGGGACAAACATGAGCAGACTTTCCGACGCCACAGCTTCTTGTGTAACGGCAAGCCTCGCGACGAACCGTTCGCCGGTCCAGAAACGTTCCATCATGCGTTCGAACAGAGTATCCGCCCTTTGTTTCCAATCAGACGAGCTTTCCTCCAATCCTAACTTTGACGCAATCTCCGCAAGCGTCTCCATCTGTAGGATGAGATGCGTGCACAGATCGGGGCTCTCGAGGGGAACCCCTTCATAAAAAGCCGTGCTGTTGTCCCAGCCGCAGTCGTTCCCGTTATGATATTCGGGTATACCGTTGCCGTTATGGTCGCGATGCTCGAACCACCACTCCGTCCATCTGGCGAGCGGAGCGTAAGCTTCCGCCAAATGATGCTTCGTGAGCCAAGTGGATCGGTCCATTAACCATTTCAATGCCCAGCCGTGAACCGGAGGTTTCGTGAAGGAGTAATGGCAGGAATGGTCGTCGAACTGATCCGGCAAAGCGCCGAACGCATCTTGGTTGTCGAATACGATCATCCACTGATCCCAGGCCAGCTCGGGATCATGATACGATGCCGCCATAGCGTGGAAGCAATGGTCCCACGACCAGATGCCTAGCATCCAGTTGATCGAGCTGTACATCGCGTATCTCTTTATGCGCCCATGAGGCCGGACAACGCACGCCCAGTTCATATAATCCGCTAATTCACCTCCTTTGCGGTAAGGTTCGGGAAGCTCCGGCGTTTCTCGGGTCCACTTCGTGTACAATGCCTCCGCTCCGACCTTACTGAGCGAGAAAGGCTGAACGGCGTGCAGATTGGGTCTGCTCTGATGGTGAGACAAATTGATCTCGCCTTCGCATCGCTCGTTCGTGTCCTGTTCAACCGTCAGTTGAACAAGCGTCGCGTTATCCCCGTCCCAATTCATTCGCGGAACCAACAGTCCTCTGGAGCAATGAATTTGGGCTTTGCCGTTCTGTTGATTCAGATTCACCTCGTAAATTCCGTCTCGGACCGGTGTCATGTGGGACGATCTCACGAATGTCAGCCGGACATCCAGTCCCTCCGACCGGAACGCGATCGTATCCGGACTGCGGAAGCAAAACTCCGCTAAGCCCTTTTCTCCTATCAGAGTAAGCGAGAAAGGCGTGCCGTTATAGTCTACTTTCTGCTCCTCGCCTCCGATGAAGCATTGCACTCTGGCTATACGATGTTCGGTGACTCCCTTGTGCATCGTTCTCAAATAAAGTCCTTCCGGATGCTCCTCCCACGCTTCCAAATGCTGAATGGCATAGTACGAGCCATAACTTGTCAATGGTACTCTACGCAGATTTAATTTCATTCCGATCTCATACCTCACCCTCTGTTGTTTTGTGTTCGTTTTGTATTTCTTTAAAATATCGGTTGGAGAAAGGGGGCTTACCGCCCCCTTTCCGCCTGGTTAACCTTTAAATTCGCCGCTCTGGTAGACGCGGTGCAGCAGCACGGCGACATCCTTGCGCTTCGCTGAAGCAAGCGGGGCGAACTCGCCTTGCCCAATGCCTGTCATCAATCCGGCAGCCGACAGCTTACTAACTTGCTCCTTCGCATAATCAGCTATAGCCGATTCGTCCTCGAACAGAGGAGGATTTTGGTTCTGAGCCGATATCGCGAAACCCTTCGCGTCCATTGCCCGGAGCAGAATGACGGCCATATCCTGGCGCGACACCCTTTCGTCAGGTTTAAACTCGCCGCGTTCATTTCCAAGAACGATGCCCGCTTTGCGAGCCGCTCCGACAGCATCCGCGTACCAGGCATCGGATGACACGTCCTTGAACAAAGCGGTGTTAGAGGTATCCAAGTCGAACAAACGGACGATCATGGCGACAAATTCTGCACGAGAAATCGCCTCCTGGGGCATGAAGGCATGCTCTGATTTGCCTCGAATTACACCAGCCAGTGCCATCTCCTCAATCGCCGCCTGCGAATGGGCATCCAATCCGCCGATATCCATGAATTCATTGAACGTGCGGTTCGCATCCGCCATGTATTTGCTGAAATGATACGCTGTAAACGACAGCTTGCTGGCTTCGGCTTCGTATTGAATGTCGTCGGTTATCTTACGTATCGCGCCTTGCTCGCCAATATAATACACGATGATGGTGTCTGCACTTTCGCCTTCTGCCAGCTCATAAGGCACAGTAATCCTCATTGGCGCTTCGGGATTGAATGTTTTGATTTCTTTCCCGTCCGCGAACAACGTCAAATCGTAGATTGGACGTTCGCCTAGCTTATCGGCCAAAGAACCTAGCTGCTTCCGTACAGCCTTCTTGCTCAAAATGTCCGCAGCAAACCGCAGGTTTTCCGCGCTGCCAAGCTCCGCTTCGCTCATGGTATCCGGACTCCATTCGACCAAAATACCTTTCACGTTAACCTCGATCCGCTCAATGCCGTTCTCCCTCGCCAATTCATTCAAGCTTGCCGGCATGACCAGCTCGCTTGCGCCGTCAGGGACGACAAGCTGTATACGGAATGACAGTCCCGGCTGTAAACCGTTTCTTGCCGCTAGTTCGGACAAGACATCGAACGCCACCTTAAGATCGGCCATCCTCTGAGCAATTTCATCCGAGTCTACGACAGCCGTTTCACCTGCTCCACGCTCCGCCTCGTAGCGGTTTAACACGGAGAGGAGCTTCGCGGAACCGCGCTGGAATGAGAGTTGCCGCTCTACTGGCCCGCTTGCTGAGTTCCATGCGGCATATATCAGCTCGAGTCCTTGAATCAGCTCTGCAGGCGCTCCTGCAGGAACAGGCACTCTTATCATGGAACCGGAATTGGTAGACGGAGGTTGTACCGGTCCGACTGGATCCGACGGATCTACTGGATCCGCTGATTCTGAAATTCCGGCTTCGTAAGCTACGCTCGGCGCTTCGACCAGCACGATATTGTCTGCGAAGAAATCGAAATCCAAATCCTTATGCTTCCAGATGAACAGTCGACCTTCCGTAAACGTGTCTGGCGTCGTAAACATAAGCTGCTTCTGCTCCCAGTCGCCTTCTGTGAATCGGAGAATATGCTTCACTTCCACACCGTCCACCGTATATTGATAGCCGATATCCGAGGAGATGGAAGGGGCCGCTTGTTCCGCATTCCGTCCCCATGCGCTCAAGATATAGGTGGAATTCGGCTTGACGTTGAACAGTTGTCCTCCGCCGTCGCCGTACTCGCCTTCTGATCCGACCTTCAGAGAAGAGGTTCCGATTGCAGCAGCATTGGTCGAGAGGGATAACTGGCTCCAATTCGACCAGCCGTTCATGCCCTCTTCCGCGCCGCCGTTCACGACAAGGCTGCCTGCCTTCGACAACACGATATCGTCGGCATAGAAATCGACATTCGTATCGGCATGCTTCCAGACAAATAATCTACCGTTCGTGAACGAGGCAGGCGTAATGAACGTCAGCTGCTTACGCGTCCATTCTTCTTCGGTAAAATGAAGAAAATATTTGACTTCCTCGCCGTCAACGGTATATTGATAGCCAATATCCGTTGGATTCGAAGAGGAGACATCGCCGACATGCTTGCCCCATGCGCTGATCGTGTAAGCCGTGTTCGGCTCCAGGTTGAACAGTTGCCCGCCGCCATCTCCATGCTGCCCGGCTGATCCGACGAAAAGCGACTTCTCTCCTGAAATTGCCTCGTCCGTCGTAACGGATATTCCGGACCAATTGCTCCAGCCTTCCAAATCGTCCTCGAAGCCGCCGTTCACAACGACGCTGCGCACTTCCTTCAAGGTAATGTCGTCAGCATAGAAAGGACCTGCAACATTGCTCGACTTCCAGACAAATAATCTTCCGTTAGTGAATGCGCTTGGCGTCGTGAATGTCAGCTGCTTGTATTCGTACTCGTCGTGCGTAAAGGAAAGGATATGCTTGATTTCCGTTCCGTTCACGGTATACTGATATCCGATGTCGGAACTTAACCCCTCGCTAAGCTCTTCCTCGTTCTTACCCCAACCGCTAAGCACGTACGTCGTGTTCGGCATCAGTCCGAACAGCTGGCCGCCTCCGTCGCCGTGTTCGCCGCCGCTGCCGACCTTAAGCGACTGCTCCCCGTTATGAACCAGGCCTCCTCCGCTTATCAGCTGGAGATTCGACCAATTGGCCCATCCGGACAGCCCGGCTTCGAACCCGCCGTTCATGACCAGATTTTGCGGTTCGGATACGAAGTCGACGGAAGTAAACAGTTTATCGTTTCCGTCATTGAGATCCTCCCGCGTCTCGACCACGGCTGACACATGGAAGCTGTGCTCGAGCGTCACTTTCCAATCGACCAACGAGGCCACTTCCCTTGATTCGCCCGGCTGGAGGGTCATCATTGCATTCGCCCAGCCAACCGGCTGGCCGCCCGCTGTGAATGCGATCCGGACCAGCTCGTTCGAGAGCGCCTGCGTCCCTGCATTGCGGATGGTCGCCGCGAACCGGGTTGAGGCCCCGGGGGTCAGCGGTTCTCCGTTTCCATACACAATCCGGTCAATGACCAGGTCCGCACTCGCGGCAGCCGGCACGCCGACGACGTTCGCAGCCAGCGTGTCATTCGTTTCATTCTCGTCCTCAAGTCCCGGGCCCATGGATTCAATGACAGCCTCGATCGTTATACTCGTTCCCGGAGCGCTGAACGGATCGGATAATACGGATAACGTCTCGCCGATTTTGAGAGGACCCGCAACCGATTTGCTGCTGCCGATCTGTACACCGTTGACATTGAATACGACTTGAACAGAATCCTCGGCAGTCCAGTTCCTGGAACCGAGAAGCCGAATTTCTGCGCCGAGCCGAATGGAATCGCCCTGCTGGAAGGAGGTGTCGCTCACTACGACTTCGCTTACCGCCGCATCCATGCCTTTATTGACAAACAAGTCATGATTGTCGTCCCAGATCATGCTGCCCATCCAGGTCAGATTGGAAGGCTTTCGTTCGTCCAGCCTGTTAATCTCCCACCCCGCGCCGAACGTATTCCCGTTCGTCAACCGAAGCATGGAATCCGCTACGTTGTCCCAGCTCCATACGATGCGGCCAACTCCATTAGGAATGGCAACGTTGAACATCGCCTCGGTTGCGCTTCGCAGCGACGACGAGCCGCTGTCAGCATACTCCCCGATTATGATGGGCAAATTCTTCGATTGGGCGGATTGCACATATTGATGAAGGCGCGTCTCCCCTTGATCCCACAGCTCATACATGTGGAGAGAGAAGATGACATTGTCATACTTCCCGGCGAAGTAATCGCCTTCGGAGAGCACCGCGCTGTCTGCGTCTCCCCTGACATAGCCGTTGCCTTGACCGAAGCTATGCTCGTCGAGCACAATCATGTTCTGGGCACCGGTATCCCGGATGGCTTCCGCGACATGATCATGAACTTCTTTCCATCGCTGTATGGAATCATCATTCGACAATCCGCCCATTCCTGGTTCGTTCAAGAGATTGAACCAAACGTAAGGATTGTCCTTGTAACGGTTCGCTTTGTCGACCCACCAAGCGGTCACCTCGTCCAGAGACGGAATTCGAACGATCGTGCCGCTCGAGCTCATGGGATCGGGGATCAATTGCGCTTCTGCTTTTGGGTATACGCCCGTGGAGTCATGATTCTCAATCATAATAACGAGCCCTTTCTTCGTATACCAGTCAATCAGCTCATCCAGGTTGCCGTTATGCTCCGGCACGCCATGGTACTCCATGCGCGGGAACGCGTTCAGCCGCACTGTATTGAACTTCCACAAATCCGCAATGACTTCAATGTCCTGCAAGGTACTCCTCGACCATGGCCATCTCGGCCCATTGGCATTGACGCCCTTCACGACGAACGGCTCGCCCGAAGGGTCCAGTATCGTCGATCCAGACAACGAGAAGTTGCCGCCGGCCATCGTCGGCGCCTGTCCGCTCGGCGCGGATGGCGGGGGGATGACAGGTAATGTCGCTTCCTCCGTTTCTACCTGCTCCAGCCGAACATCGTCAACCGTAGCAACTCCGCTGTCGTTATAGAAGAACAGCAGCGATGCCGTCATGGTGGATGGCACGGTAAATGTGGAGGTATTCAACGCGTATGTATCCGAATTAAACGTCAGGACCGAAGGGGCGAAGTCGAGCGCGTCAGCGGATTCCTCCTGGTAGCTGTGCTTCAGCTTCAGACCCACATCTATTCGGCCCGTCGATTTCCCCCTCGCGCTAAGCTTGTACGTCGCGTTCGGCTGCAGAGTAACCGGCTGCGCTCCGCCGCCTTGCCCTTCCGAGCGCAAAGCCTTTTCGCCGCTATACGGTTCACCTGTCTGGCTGTTGTTCCCCCACCAGAACTGCCACGGAGCAGCGCTCGCATCTTCGAAGCCCGCGTTCAAGACCAGGTTCTCTCCGTCTGACGGTTCCTCCGGCAATTCCGGTTGTTCCGTCTCCTCTTCTATCAGTTCCAGCGACACATCATCAACGGAAGCGCTTCCATTGTCGTTGTAGAAAAATAACAACGAAGTCAGTATCGTATCCGGAACGGTGAACGTCGCGGTTTTGAGTGAATATTCGTTCGTGGTGAACGTGACGATCGAAGGCTCGTAATCGAGAGCGTCCGCCGATTCGGTTTGATAGTTATGCTTGATTTTCAACCCGATATCGATCCTGCCGTTCGATTTGCCCCATACGCTTAGCTTGTACGTCTTGTTCGCTTCCAACGCGAGTGGTTGGGCGCCTCCGCCTTGACCAACGGATGAGAGCGCATGCTGGCCCGAATGCGGATCTCCCATTTGGCTGTTTGTGCCCCACCAGAATTGCCATGGCGCGACGGACTCCGCTTCGAATCCCCCGTTCTGGATTATATCCTCCGATGCATAAATCAGCGTTCCGCCATAGTTCGGAGAGTAAATCGTCAATGCCAGAATAACAACTGCCAATATTCGGCTTGTCGATTGAATGAACCGCCTGCTCATTAGAAAACTCCTCCCTATTAGAGATCTTATTCCTACCTGCATCTCGGAATAAGATCTCACTAATTTGTGAATCTGTTATTCTTTGACCGATCCCATGACGATTCCGTGGATGAAATAACGCTGAAGGAACGGATAGATCATGACGATTGGAATTAAGGATACGATGATTTTGGCCGCGTTAAGCGTCTTGTTGGATACGAGTCCCGCTTCCTTGATCTGCTCGACGGACATGCGGGTTGGATCGATCTTGACGAACACCGTCTGCAGGTACGTCTGAAGCGGAATCAGGTCGTCCGACCGTGTGAAGATCAGTCCGAACAGATACTCGTTCCACGTATTGACAATCGTGAACAAGGTAATCGTCGCCATAACGGGGACCGACAGTGGCATATATATTTTGAAGAGCAATTGCCAAGGTCCCGCTCCGTCAATCGCGGCTGACTCGTCCAGCTCCTTCGGCAGACTGCGGAAATAGTTAATGACGAGAATCACATTGAACACATTCACAATAAGCGGCAATACCAGCGCCCATATCGTATTGTACAAGCCCGCATCACGAACCGTCATATAAAATGGAACGAGCCCTCCGTTGAACAGCAGCGTGAATACGAGCAGCCACATAACCGGATTTCGCAAGACGAATTGCTTTGGGTCTCTGGACAAAGGGAACGCGATGAGCAATGTTACGACGAAGCTTAATGCAGCCGTCATGGCGACCCGTTTAATTGAAATCCAGAACGACAGCAAAAACTGATCGTCCTGAATGATTTTTTCGTAAGCATTCATATTCCAGCCGTTCGGCCACAACGTGACCATCCCCGCCTCCGCCTTCGCGGATTCACTTAACGACAAGGAGATCGTATGCAATATCGGACCGACTGACAGGAGACAGATGACGAGCATCGCGGCCGTCACGATCAGATCGAATGTGGTAAATTTCCTTCCGGCCATGCCCATAATTTTTTGGCCCCTTTCTAGAAAATCCTGTATCCCGCGTATCTGGATGCCAGTTTGTATGCAAGAACGATCAGCCCCATGCTGATAACGGATTTCAGCAATCCGACCGCCGTCCCAAGCTCATAATTGACCTGTTCGAACGCTACGCGATACACATACGTATCTAGAATGTCGCCTGACGGATATACGGTTGGATTATACAGGTTGAACACCTGGTCGAAGCCGGCGTTGAGAACATTTTGAAGACTAAGCGTTGCAAGCAATATAATGGTCGGCAGAATGCCCGGAAGTGTAATGTAGATCAGCTTCTGGAATCGGGTCGCCCCGTCGATATCGGCCGCTTCGTACAAAGACGGGTTAATGCTCGTCAGCGCCGCGAGGTACACGATGGCCGCGAAGCCGAATTCTTTCCAGACGTCCGAAGCGACGAGGATGCCCGGAAACCAGGTATTGCTGCCGAGGAACGCGATCGGCTCTCCCCCTGCCCAACCGACAAGTTGATTGATCAAACCGTCCATGGCGAACATGTCCTTAAGGATTCCTCCGATAATAACCCAGGACAGAAAGTGCGGTAAATACACGATCGTCTGCGTCACACGCTTGAACAGCATGTTCCACACCTCGTTCAGCATGAGCGCGAAGACGATGGGCACGAGCAGATTGACCGCTATCTTCGCGCATGCGATAACGACCGTGTTTTTCATCACTTGCCAGTTGTAATCCGCGTTGAACAAAATTTTGAAATTGTCGAAACCCACGAAATCGGAATGCCACATTCCTTTCCCTGGATTATAGTTCTGGAAAGCCATCATGATGCCAAGCATCGGCTTCAAGCTGAAGACGGCAATCAGTATTAATCCGGGAATCAGCATGAGCAAATAATGCAGCGTCGTCATTCGGAACAGTCGGTTACTCATGTCGAACTCCCACCTTTCGTTCGCTGACGTTCTCTATACGGCGAGCTTGCGGGGAGCGCGTAACGGCGCTTCCCCGAAAGCCTCTATGCCTTAACGCTTGTCAACGATTTCTTGCACTTCAGCGGTAATCTGATCGCCGCCTTGCTTCTTCCACTCCTGTACGAACGTGTCGAAGTAATCCACGTCTTTCGATCCCAAAATAATTTGCAGGTACGCTTGGTTCTGGAGCGTACGCAGCGTCTCCCATTTATTCTTCATCGTTTCTGATGTTCCCGAGAAGGCATTCGGAACCGTAACGATAGGGAATTCCGTCCACATGCCAGCGCCTTCAAGCCACGCGACCGCCCCAATATGATTGTTCAGCGCCGTATTCCGATCATCCTCCGAGAGCTGTTGCCAGTCCTTCAGACTGTCCTCCCACGGCTTCTCTTGCTCGAACTTGATAGCTGCCCAGTCGCCGACCTGCTTACCGGTCAGCATGGATTCATCCGCTTTGCCCGCCAAGATGTCCTTGTACAAAGTGATTTTTTCCATAATATCGTTCGGGTTTGCTACACCTGCATTCATAAAGGCTGGGTTCTGTGCTGCGAAGACGGTTCCAGCTTCAGTCGTCTTGTCGTACCAATCCTTTAATTCCGGCACCATCTGCTCACTGATCTCCGTATTCAGGTTCAGAAGCTTGATGGCCAGCTCAGGATGCTCGAAGCCCTTGCGCACGACGATAAAGCTCGTATCGGCCGGATTGGTGGTCGCCTGAAGATTGCCTTCGCTATCGCTGAGCGGGTATGGCTTCCACTCCGCCGTATGATCGTTGCGGAGCGTGTTGCCTAGCGGGTAATACGGTGCGTACCAAGCCTGGAACACCATGCCGACCTTGCCGGCGCTTGCGTCCTCCGTCGTCTGGCCGCCGTCCTTCTGTCCGAATGCAGGATCCAGACCTCCCTCGGCGTACATTTCCCGGAATACGGCCAGCGCTTCCTTGGCCTCTGGTTGAATACCGCCCCACTTCACCTTGCCGTCTTCGCCTTCAATCCAAGTCATCGGAAACGCTTTGAGGGACCAATTAATAGCATCAAGTGTATGCAGGTCGAACGAAGCGGACATGAACGCCTCCTGCGCAGCCAGTCCGATCGTGTCTTTCTCGCCGTTGCCGTCCGGATCGCCGGTACCGAACGCTTTGGCAACCGCGCGGACGTTCTCGATCGTTGTCGGTTCAGGCAGACTCATTTTCTTGCGCCAGTCCTCGCGTACCCACACCTGCATCGGATTCGCGATGGAACCCGCTCCCGGCACGCCCATTAGCTTGCCGTCAAATTTGGCGTTCTGGAACGCAAACGGATTCGAATTGAAATACCCTTTGACCTTTTCGGAAGCATATTGCTCGAATTCATCCGTCAAGTCCTCGATCATATCACCCTCCACCAACTGATTCATGAGCGAGAGCGAGTTGCTGCCCGTAATGAGGAAGATATCGGGAATTTCATTGCTCGCCACATCAAGCGCGACCTTCTGCGAATATTGTTCGCCGTCCGTAGGTGCCGTCCACAGCAGTTCGCCCTTGACGTTAAGCGTCTTCTCGATATAGTCCTGAACGGGGTTCGCCTCCCAGGACGCGCCTTCAGGAAATTGCGGATTTTGGTCGATACCGCGGACCGTTGTATACTTCACCGTCTCTGCGTAAGGAGCCATTGGATCCGTGACGGCATCGAGCGGCTCGCCATTGTTCACTTGCCCTTGGTTGCTTGGCGCGGGTGTGTTATTGCCCTCACCGCCGTTATTGCTGCATGCCGACGCGACCGCAAGCGCCAGCAGCATAGTCACCACCAATGCTTTTTTGCTTTTTTTTCGTTTTTTCATTTGTTCTTCCCCCTTGATTCAAGTTAATGATTGCTGGCTTACACTTACATCTTATAAGATTCGACACGTATGCAGGGAGAGGGACTTGAAAGCGGTAGGTACGAGTGGTGGTAGAAAAACAAACGGCAGCGGCGAGCCCCAAGGTCTCGCCGCTGCACTTTTTCTTACCTGCCGCTGTCGTTTTTCTTCCGGGCTGCTCGTTGATGGCGATATTCCGACGGGGACACCCCCTTGTGCTGGCGGAATACCTTGCTGAAGTATTTGTCATCGCGGAAGCCCGTCTGCTCGGCAATCGTATAGATGAGATCGTTGGTCGACGTCAGCCATTCCGCTGCCAGATCAATACGCAGCTTGGTCAGCATCTCATGGTAGGAGGCGCCTGTAATCGGTCGGAAGCATTGTGCAAAGTATCCTCGGCTCAAAGCGACCCGCTGTGCGATCTGCTCCTGGCTTAACGACATGCCGCTCTCCCCGTTCATCAAGACAAGCGCGCGGTGGATGCTGACGCATGTCTCCGCCGTGAATCCGTCGTTACGCAACGCTTCGCGAACGCGGATAAGCAGCTCCCTCCACTCCGCCCAACAACAAAGCTTCTGTAACGTAAAATCATTCAGACAGAACTCCGAAAGGCCTTCCACGTAGCGCCACGCTTGAAGCGTAGAGCGCATGAGCGACTGCAAGGCCGCCGAATTCGGCCTAAGCTCCTCTACCGATCTGCTCCAAGCAGCAAACTTTCCTTCATCGGAAATCCATCGCAGCGTATTCCATTCCTTTTTTATCGATTCGGGCACTTGTTCGTCTCGCGCTGCGGCTGGATCGACCGACTTGAACGTATACACGCCTTGCTGCTTGGGATCGGCCTCGTAGAACAAGTCGCGGGAGATATACTGCTCCCATTCGTCTCTCGACGGCAAGCGTTCTCCTTCCAGGACCACCAGCAGCCAGCCTTGGCTCCAGCCGCGTTGTGCCCATTCATTGGCCGCAGCATAAGGCGTTGCATATGTATGGCCCGCAAGTCTCCATCCGATTCCCTTCATTCTAATCGGATCGAACATCGCCGGGAGCGGCTGTTCCTCCTCACCGAACGGGACGGCCACGAGTTCCCAGCTTGCTGTCTTCTCGTGGACCGGAGCCGCCTGCTTCAGCTTCTCCTGCTCGTATTCCACTCGGTTGATGATGCGGCCAAGCGCCTCGTCAAGCTGGCTGTCCTCGATCTGAGTCTTGACGAGATAGTCGATCGCGCCAAGCTGAATCGCTTCGGTCGCATAGTGAAATTCCTGATGGCAAGTCAGAACGACCACGAACAGCCCGGGATAACGCTCCTTAACCTTCTTCATTAGCTCGAAGCCGGACATCTTCGGCATCATCAGGTCAGTGAACAACACGTCGACTTCGTTGTTCTCTAGAAACGCCAGGGCCTTCTCTCCGTTTTCGGCTTCGCCGACGACGCTGAACCCGTATTGCTCCCAAGGAATTGTGTGCAGCAAACCTTTGCGCACGAAATGCTCGTCATCCACGATAAGGGTTCTACGCTTTGATGTCATTGTCATATAGACTCTCCTTTAAGCCGTCGACAGGCAGGATCAGATGAACGGTAGTGCCCTGCTGCAGCTTGCTCTGAATGTCCAGCCCGTACTCCTTGCCGAAATATTGATGAACGGTCTGCTGCACGAAACTGAGCCCAATGCCGAGCCCTGTTTTTTTGTCGCCGGAATTGTCAGAGGACAACAATCTTCTCACTGTCTCTTCGCTCATTCCTTGCCCGTCGTCCTTCACGCTGACCGCGAAGTGGCGCTCGCCTTCCCGTCTGATGTCGACCTGGATCATGCCGTCGTTATCCTGAAACGCATGATACAACGCATTCTCCACGATTGGCTGGATGACGAATCTCGCGATTGGCAATCCCAGCGTATCCTGATCCGCGTTGATTGTGATTTCGAAATTATGGTTGTAGCGGATCTGCTGCAGCTCCACGTAATCCCTCAGCGCGTTCAACTCTTCCTCGACCGTGACAATCTCGCCTTCTTTGCCCAGATTGTAGTGCAGAATGCGGGTGAAGATGGAGACGAGCCGAATGATTTCGTCCTGCTTGTTCATTCTCGCGATCCATTGAATCGTATTCAGCGTGTTATGGATGAAGTGAGGGTTGATCTGGTGCTTCAGCTTCTCTACCTCCAACCGAAGTTTCCGCTTCTCCTTCTCCTCGACCTCGATGAGCAACTCCTGAATTCGCTGCCTCATCGTATAGAATTTGTGGAGCAAATCGTCGAATTCCTTGACATGAATAATCGCCAGCGGGCGAGCAAATTGATAGTTGCCGAGCAACTGGATTTCGTTCTTTAATTGAAGCAGCTTCGAGGACACCATCTGCCAGTGCCTCCAGGCGAGATATACCGCAACCACTAGCGACAACGCGCTTACGAGCAGGAATCTTCTTGTCCATGAGTCGCGTTCTCCCGACAGCTCCTTGGCGTCGACGACCGCCACCACGTACCAGTCGCCCGTTCCCTGCTGGATGAACAGATGGCTGTCAGTGGGCTCATCGACCGTCTGCCGCCGGCTGGCGTCCAGCACCACGCCTGCCGAGAACATATCCGGCACCGTGCTGTACACGACTTGACCACTGCCGTTTAGAATGAGATGACCCACATGAAGATTGTAGGACTCGTCAGAGAACAAATTCCGCAGCGTTCTGTAATTCGTCTCAATGTAGACATAGATTTCCCCGCTTCCCTCGTAGCCCTCCGTTTTCTGCGAGATGGAGATGACGGGATGGTCGCTGTAGCGGTACATGCTCTTGTGCGGCGTGTAGTAAGTCAGCTTCCGGTCCTTGTACAGCACTTCGAACTGCAGCGGATTCCATTGCGTCTTGACGAGCAGGTTCTGGAACAAGACCTCCCGCTTCAAGGGATGGTAATAGAAGATGCTTCCCACCTCGGGATTCGCGTAGCTGATAATCGAGATCCGCTGCTCGATATCGTTCCGGATTTCGATCTTCTGGTAATTGGGAGTTTCAGGGTCGAAATAAAGCGATAGCCTGTCCATTAAATCTTCGTCCAGCGCCATCTGCTTGGATACAAAGCCCAAATTGTCGAAAACGCTATCAAGCGAGTTCGCCATCTCCTTCAGGTTACTCTCCACGCCCTTCTCGATTTTGGTCTGCAGCACGGAATGAATGGAGTAATACGAAATACCACCGATCAACACCAGTGGAATAAACAGTGTAGTCAACTGCATGAAGATGATGCGGCTCTTTAATGTGTACGGTCGGAACATGGCTTGAAGTCGCTGAATCATCTTGGGCTCCTTGCGTTACGACGTTTACGTCATGATCTCCTTATTATATCGCGAAACTCGTCGAATCGGAGGTCGAATAACGCCAGCGGGAAGGGGGAAAATAGTCAGTTAACGCAACAACCTTGCCGCTTAGGGCAGGATTCCGCCGTCTATATGCAAGGAATAACAATTCGAATCATCCTGCCAACGAATGTGCTCGCGATAATAGTGAATATGCCGATAGCAATAAAGAGCAAGAAGCAATCCCGATTCAATCGGAATTGCTTCTTGCATGTGAATGCTTGAATTAAGGAACAGGAATAATCTCAATGTCGTCGAATACTGCCCAATTATTAGCGTTTCCGTTAGAATAGATTCCGACCGATATCTGACCTGTCGTAACCGTGACATTCTGAACGCTGTATGGCGTATAATCGGTTATCGCATTCGTCGGTAAATTAGCGGTTAATTGTCCCCCGCCGTATCCATTCACTTGCATTTGAATCCCATTCTGACCGCCGCCTGAACGTGCATACAGCCTAACATGATACGTCCCGTTAGGTATGGATATCGTTTGATAGGTTGTTTGCTGATAAGCATTCGGCGCCCAATGAACAAGCTTATAGCTTCCGCTGCGCTGACCGCCCGAATCCACATTGTGCGCCGCCGCTTGACCTGAAGGCGCCCAGCCTTGCCATCCCGTTAAGTTGCCGGCTTCGAATCCGCCATTCTGGAGCCCGCTTGTTTGCCCTTCAATTGAACCCTCCCAAACAAAAGTAGCTACTGCGGATGCGGGCAGGGAATAGGAGAACGAATGATTGCCCCACTTCACCTTAAAATCTCTCGTCCCCGAACTTGTATTGACCGCCACCAGTACATTGCTGTCGTCCTGGTTTTTGAAGCCAACCGTCTGGACTCCGTTCGCGTCTGCTGTCGAAGACATCCGATGAGCGCCTTCCTTAACGAACTTGCTCACGTGACCCAGGGCATAATACTCAACGTTTTTCGTGTATACACCGTTTGCCTGATTGATCGTTACGATCCCCCTGCAATTCGGGCACCCTCCATTCATAGGTCCGTCTGCCGTATCTAGAGCAATATTGTAAAGCAATATGCTGCGCGACCAGTTCCGCGTGGAGCCAACGATCAAGTGTTGGGTTAACCACTTCAGGTTATCACCAAAGTTTGTTGCCCATCCTCCCCCGCTGCACTCCGATAAGTAATGGGATTTGCTCGGGAAGCTATTGTGAACATTGGATTGCACTTCCGGTGTCGTAGCACCGTAGCAATGCCAGGCAATGCCGTCCACATATTGGGCCGCGCCAGGGTCGCTTAGAACCGTTGACGCATAGCTCTCGCCGATGTCCCAGTTATGGTCGAACATCAAAATATTGGTGTCAATCTGATTAACGGCAAATGTAGGTCCGAGATAATTTTTAATAAAGTCTCTTTGCTCTCCTGCCGACATGGACATGGAAGGATAGCTGGATGTCGTGTGAAGCGGTTCGTTCTGTATCGTAATCGTGTCTACGTTCAGTCCGTTCGCCGCATACGCTTCGATATACTTGACAAAGTAGTCGGCTAACGCTTGATATACGCCGGAATCCGTATAATTCAGATAGGAGCCGTGCAGCGTTTTATCTACCTTCATCCAAGCGGGAGCCGTCCACGGTGTTCCCATAATCCGCAAGCGATTGTTGCGGTTCTGAATTTGCTGGAACGTCGAGATGATGTCTGCATCCTTGCTTATGTCGAACTGTTGCAAGCCGTAATCCGTACCCGACGCAATATCATTATACGTATAACTGCCGATGTGAGTGAAGTCGCTTGCGCCGATAGGCTGGCGTAAATAATTTAACGCGATTCCGGAATCGGTGAAGAGATCATTCAGCAGCACGTCTCTTTGCTGCGCATTCATCTTGTTCTGTATGAGCCATGCTGAAGATTCCGTCATTGTGCCGCCGAATCCTTCAATGGGCTGATAAGTAATGGAATCGTCCACCTGAATAACCGCTGTCGGACCGCCCGATCCGTCTTGCTGGAAGCTTAGAGCGGCTTGCTGCGAAAGCAGATTGGTCTGATCGGCTGTCGTAAGCCATGCTTGAACGGACTCGCCTGAGGCGCTTGCAGTCTGCAATGGCGATTGAAGTTGGATGGTAGTACCCATAACTGCAACTGCCAGCAGGGCATAAAGCCCTCTTTTCATTGTTTGCTTGAACATATACAAATGTCCCTCCTTCTGATTGCCGGGTTGAAGCCGGGCCCTTGCTTCTCCCATTTGCAATATCAATCTACCATGTGAATTGAAGCGCTTACAATACTCAGATTCTGTCCGTATAGCAATCTATTGGTCAATTAGCGCTAACGCCTAACATCCTTATATGAAGCAAACATTTTATTATAGCTACTTGAATTTGCCCTTCCTATACTTAAGGTAGGCAGATAGAAAGACCTATCAGATTCATCCGCCTAAACTTGCATATGGGAGGCACATGATATGTTGAAGAAGTTAGAGCACCCGCTGGCCATTACGATGTGGGATTTTTCTTGGTTGGAAAGACGCTGGCCGGGGGCCGGATACGAGAATTGGGACGAAGTGCTTGACGAACTCAAGGTAAGGGGCTACGATGCCGTGCGAATTGATGCGTACCCCCACTTAATGGCGGTTGGGCCTGAACAGGAGTGGACATTGAAGCCGGAGTGGAGCGTACAGGATTGGGGAGCGCCTACCTTAACCAAAATCTCGCACCTTCGCCGCAATCTTGTCGAGTTTATTCGCGCTTGCGGAAGAAAAAACATCCTCGTAGCACTGTCTACCTGGTTCCGCGAAGACGTTGACAATCATCGTATGAACATTAAGTCGCCTAAAGACATGGCTGATATTTGGATATCGGTCTTGAATATTATGGAAGAAGAAAAACTGATGGAGCATATCTTATACGTCGATCTCTGCAATGAATTCCCCATTAGCTGTTGGGCTCCGTGGCTGGCTCCGGCGCTTGGCAAAGCACCTGGCGAAGAGGTGCTTCGCGCTTCCGAAGAAGGGACGGCTTGGATGCGGGACAGCATCTCAGCGTTGCGCAGCGCATACCCCAACCTGGAATATTGTTACTCGGTTTGCTCCGAGTTTGATACGTTGAGCACGCAAGATGTTTCCTTTATGGATCTCCTGGAGCCCCACATCTGGATGGCTCAGTGGAGTGACTTCTATACGCAGGTTGGCTATAACTACGAGCGATTCTCTTCGGCCGGATACGATAACATGGTCCAGCATGCCGAAACGTTGTACAAGAGCAAACCGGAATACTGGCAACAATTCATGTACAAGGGTATCGATACGGCGGCGCAATGGTCAAGGGACACTGGCAAGCCGCTCGTAACGACGGAATGCTGGGGAATCGTCGATTACAAGGACTGGCCTCTGCTGAATTGGGACTGGATCATTGAGTTGTGCGAGCTTGGCGTTAAACATGCTGCAAGTACCGGCCGTTGGGCGGCCATATCGACCAGCAATTTCTGCGGCCCGCAATTCAAGGGCATGTGGAGAGACATCGAATGGCATCAACGCATGACTTCCATTATTCATAACGCGGCTTTACCTAAATAAGCGAATACAACATAAAAACGGCGGTAATTGGAGCATTCCAATAACGCCGTTTTCTTTGCGCCTTATTCCACACGCCTTAATCCACACGCTTCATTCCACGCTTCATTTCAATTGCTTCATTCCAAATAAAAGCAGCCTCATTAGCTGAGGCTGCTTTCCTTTCGTCCTATTTTACGCTGTCGTACCACGCATTAACTTCTTCTGTTACTTTCTCGCCGCCGTTCTGCTTCCACTTCTCTACAAAGTTATCGAACTCGTCAAGTCCGATTTGACCGTAGATAATTTTGGAGAATGTCTCCAGCTCGGCTTGCCACAGGATATCCCATTTACTCTTCATCGTTTCTGTTGGAGCGCCCATGAAGTAGTTAGGCTTGCGAATTTCCTCTTGG
>JAESFX010000069.1_pt1 | contig 166377 bp, 133 predicted proteins | sample 9269501 | NCBI WGS metagenome assembly JAESFX01 (sample SAMN14515570, study PRJNA621655) | algae metagenome | isolation source: Desmonostoc geniculatum HA4340-LM1 and co-occurring heterotrophs from cave... | place: USA: Maniniholo cave, Kauai, Hawaii | collected 2009-07-28
GGGGTTGGAACAAAGGGCTTCACGCCTTTCGCTATAATGCCTTAATTATACAGCAAAAAAGGCACTGCCCCTCAAAGAGTTTGAGGAACAGTACCTTGTTTTGTGTCAGGACTTTTTCAGTGGCCTCGCTGAACGCGGACGGCCTTTCGGCGGATTCGAATACCTTGTCGATGTGGACCCTGCCAGCAGCGCCTGCCGGCCTTCGCGTCGTCAGCGCCTCGGATGATGCCGTCCGGCTGGCGTGGCAAGCCGCGTCCGGCGCGTCCGGCTACGACGTCTTCCGTTCGGAGTCGAAGGACGGTCCGTTCGTTAAGCTCAACGCCGACCCTGTGACGGGCCTTGCCTTCACGGATTCCGACATCCTTAGCGGCGTGAACTATTATTACCGGGTGGCGGCCGTGAACCCGGGCGGCTCATCCAAGCCAACCGCCGCGATTCCGTCTTTGTTCGGGATCCCCGCCTCCCTGATCGACGAGAACTTCGACGCGATGAGCCTCGGCGACTTGAACGGCCAGAACGGCTGGATCGGGAACAACGGCGGCAATCCCGACAACACGATCGTCGTGCAGCCCGAGGACGGTTCAACGACCGACCGGTTCGTGAAGATGTTCACCAAGGTGAACCAAGGCACGTCCGCTGTGGAACAATCGTTCGACGCCCCGCCTGGAGGCACGCTGATCGCCGAACTGACGGCCATTCCGGACGACTCGAATTGGAAGAACGCGCTGATTCTGGCGGACGGCAGTCTGGCCTCGAACAGCACGGCCGCCCACGTCGTCATCGAGAAAGGGAAAATGTGGGGGTATAACGGCGGGACGAAAACGGATATCATGCTCGGCATCGAGGTCGGCGTCCCCTACCGGATCAAGGCGGTCGTAGATACTTCCACGCGCAAATACGACGTTTACGTCAATGATGAACGAAAAGTATCGGGCTGGAGCTATCGTTATGCCGGCGTCGGGACGCTCGACAAGCTCGTTATCGGCAATTCCGGCAACGCGAACAGCTACTTTAGCATCGACGACGTGAAAGTAGCCTATTTGCCTCTTGCGCCAACCAACGTGCAGGCCGCGCCGTTGTCCGCTTCTTCCGTCAGCCTGACATGGGACGCGGTGACGGCGGCCGAAGGTTACCGGCTGTACCGGTCGACGAATCCTTCGGCAGGGTTCGAACGCGTAGGCGACGCGAGCGGCACGGGCTTCACGGACGAAGGGCTGTCCGGGAATACCGTCTACTTCTATAAGATCGCGGCGGTTCAGGGGGAAGGCGTGTCGCCGGAGTCGGCCGTCGTGTCGGCTTCCACGGCGCCGGATTCCGTTCCTGCCGATATTCCGGCACACGTGATCGACGAAAGCTTCGACGGCATGACGCTCGGCGGGCTGAACGGACAGAACGGCTGGCTCGCGGGCAATGGCGGCGTGACCGCCAACACGGTGACGGTGCAGGATGCCGGCGGCGGAAGCGGCGACAACCAAGTGTTAATCTCGACCGCTTCTTCGCAAGGCAGCGCGGAAGCCTACGCGCTGTTCCAGGCGCCGCAAGGCAGCATCGTTACGACCGAAGTCGAAGTGAAGACATCAGATAACAATTGGAAGAATGCATTGATCCTGGCCGACAGCAGCCTTGCTTCGAACAGCTCGGCGGTTCACATCGTCTTGCAGAACGGCAAGATTTGGGGCTATAACGGCGGCGCCAAGACCGACATCGTCGCCTCCGCGCCGAACGGATCAGCCTATCGGCTAAAGGTGGTTGCGGATACAGCCGCTCGCAAATTCGACATATACGTGGACGACGAGCTGAAGGCCTCGGGATGGAGCTACCGCTATTCCGGCGTCGGCACGATCGATAAATTCTCGTCCTCCATCGGCGGCAACGTCAGCTCGATGACGCTGGACAACGTCCGAGTCTCGTACGAGTTGTCGGCGCCGGCGGGCGTGCAGGCGACGGCACAGTCCGCCTCGGCGATCGGCCTGACATGGGAAGCCGTGCCAGGCGCGTCGGGCTACCGCGTGTACCGGTCGGCCGCGGGAGACTCGGCTTACGAATGGGTCAGCCCCGCCGGACTTGAAGGCCTCTCTTATACCGATGAGGGCCTTGCCGCGGACAGCGCCTACGACTACAAAGTCGTGGCGGTACACGGCGGCGCCGTATCGCCGGAGTCCGCCGTCGCGACGGCAACGACCGAAGCGGACGACAATTCCGGTCCGGAAGCGCCGGCCGCGACGTTATCCGGCCCTGCGTTCGCCGCGCTCGGCGGCCCGGTCGAGCTTGCCGTCGGCATCGGCGAGACGGACCTCGAAGACGGTTCGGCTATCGTGGAAGCCGTCATCCAGTACGATCCCGCGAAGCTGGCGTTCGCAGCCACGGAGAATACCGGCGGCCAGCTTGAACTAGACGCCGACGCGATCGAACCGTCGCAAAGCGGCTTCCAAGTGCTCGCCAGCGGCGTCAAGCCGCAGGAAGGCGAGATTCTCGTCTTGCTCGGCCGAACGTCCTCGGGGAATGTCGCTGCGGGAGAGTTGTTCAAGCTTCGCGGCACGGTGAAAGCCGACGCGGCAGCCGGAAACACTGTTGTGCGGCTGTCACGCCTGCGTGTCTCGTCGGATGGCGAGCTCGTCGAGGCGGTCACGGATGCCGCGGACGTGACGATCGGAGTGAGGCTTGCCAATACGACTGCGCTTGAAGCGGCGATTGCGGCGGCCGAAGGGATGCTGGCGTCGGCGTCCCCGGGCTCGCAGCCGGGGCAATACCCGCAAGGCGCGATCGACGCCTTCGACGCCGCGATTGCGACGGCGAAAGCGGCCGCGCAGAATGGCGACTTGACGCAAGACGGCGTCGACGCGGCGCACGCCGCTCTGCAAGCTGCGGTCGCGGCGTTCCAAAGCAGCGTGGTATCTCCTCCCGTCACGGACAAGACGGCGCTCGCCTCGGCGATACAGGCGGCGCAAGCGAAGCTTGACTCGGCTGTCGAAGGCGATAAAATCGGGCAATACCCGAGCGAAGCGATCGACACGCTGGAGTCGGCCATCGCGGCCGCGCAGCTTGTTCACGGCAATGCGGGCGCGACGCAATCGGCAATCGACAGCGCACGCGCGGCGTTGGACTCGGCAGCGGGAGCATTCGCCGCCCGAATCGTCACCCTCGTGCCTGGACAGACCGCCGTTACGATCCGCGATCTATCGCTTATCGCGAAATATTACGGCACGACGGACACGGACGCCGATTGGACCTTCGTAGAGAAAGCCGACTTGTTCGGCAACGGCGAAATCACAATCGTCGAGCTCGCCGCCGTTGCCCGCATGATCGTCGCGGACTGGCTGGCCGAATAGCCGACCTCGTCCATCGATCAAATGCGCAACGTCCCGGTAACGGCAAGGAGCGGCGCGGATTAACATCCGCGCCGCTCCTTCCCTTCCGTGCATCTTCAACTATGATAGCTATTTTGCTGGAAACGAGGTTAACCAAATGACAAAGACACGACTTCCGCTAGCTTTCCTGCTCGCCTTGCTGCTGGGAATCGGCGCTTGCTTGCCTCCTGGCACCGCCGTCGCCGCCGCGAACGAAGCGCAAGCCGCCCCCACCGCGTCCGAGCTTGCGAAGACCAACGCCAACGCCAACGCCCAATTTCGGCTCGATTGGAGCGCAACCGGCAGCCGAGTGCAGATCACCGTTCATGCGGATCGGCTGGACGATCTGTATGCTTTCGAGATGAACTTGCATGTTGATGCGGCCAAACTTCGGCTGACGAAAGCCGAGCTGCCCGCCAAAGGTTTCGCGCTGGAGCCCAAAATCGACGGCGACACGGTGAAGCTCGTCTTCACCAAGACAGGCAGCGTATCCGGCGAGTCGGGCAGCATGAAGCTTGCCACCCTGACGTTTGAGCGAATCGGCGCCGGCCAGGCGTTGCTCTCCCTCCCGAACGTTTCGCTGGTCGACTCGAAGCTGAACCGCCTCGACTTTCTGCCAGGCGCGGATATGGTAATTCCGGCGCATGCGGGCGGCTTCCCGTTCCCGGATACCGCCGGCCATTGGGCCGAGGCTATCGTACGGGAAGCGGTAGAGCAAGGCTGGGTCGACGGGTACGAGGACGGCACCTTCCGGCCGGATCGTCCCGTCACCCGCGAGCAGCTCGCCGCGCTGCTCGTACGGGCTTTCGGGCTTACCGCGGACGAAAGCGAGCCTCGCTTCGCCGATGCGGCGGCGATCGCGGACTGGGTCAAGCCGTACGCCGCGGCCGTGCAGGCTATCGGACTAATGGGCGGCTACGAGGACGGCGCCTTCCGGCCGGATCGTCCCGTTACGCGAGCGGAGCTGTCCGTCGTGCTGTCCCGCGCGCTCGGCCTTCCCGCAGGCGATGAAGCGGCGTTGTCCGGCTTCGCGGACCAGGAGCGCATTCCTGCATGGGCGCGTCCGGAGGTCGCGGCGCTGACCGAAGCCGGCATCCTCCGCGGCAAGGGCGGCGGCCGTTTCGCGCCGCTGGATGCCGCGACCCGCGCCGAAGTTTGCTCGGTTATCTTGATGGCATTGGATTCCAATTGACGGAAGAGTTTCTTAGAGCAGGCGGGAAGACCTCGCAGGACCGCTATCGTTACGGTCCTGCGAGCGTCCCCTTCCCGTTCCGCCAACTCGCCGTCCATACTCCCGAAGGCAGACTAAGTTTCAATTCCGCCTCCTTTAATCGATCGGGTAGTTTCGGTTCGAACCGAATTTTACTCCACCCGGCTTCCTCCGGCGTTATTCCGAATAAATCCTCAATAATGATCGGAATCGGCGAGCTGGCCCACGGATGGCATAGGCTCGTGTTCCATTTCTGTTCTTTGCCCCATGCCTCGAAGCATGTCGTGGCGCCCTCCTTGACCATGTTCCCCCAAGACCGCTCGTCATCCGAGAGAAGCAGATCATAGATATAGGCATGTTCCCCAGCCTTCGCCAAGCCCTTGAGCAAGAAATAGGCCGTATACACGCCGCAGCTGAGCCGCTTCGACTTCAAAAATTCGACGATGCCGGGCTGGATCTCCGCGGATACGATTCCCCAGAAGAGCGGAATCGCATTGGCATGCAAGGAACTATGGCTGCTCTCTTCCGCATCCTTGAATAGACCGGTCTCTTCGTGATAGAACGCATTCATGAACGAATTCCTCAGCCGATCCAATTCCTCCCGTCCCTCTGCCGACCGTCCGCCTCCGCCGATCTTCCGCAGCTCTTGAACGGTCGCCATTGCCCCGTAATAGAAGGCATTCACGACATTATGGCAGCCGGGCGACACCGGCCTGGTTAGCGGAAAATCGTAACCATCGCGCAAATTTTCCGGCCAATCCACTAAGTTCCACTTGTCCGTCACCGTTTCCAGCAATCCGTCCTCCCGCCCGAACTGACGGAAGTGAGCCAGCATACCCTCGGCGACCGGCAGCATGGCTTGAACGAACGCGGCATCCCCGGTATATCGGTAATACGTCAGCACTTGGTAGGGCCACTGCAAGGAAAAGTCGGCAATCTCCTGCATAAAGTGGCCTGGCGAGACCGCCATGAGTCCGCTGCATATTTCCGAACTGCGCGCCGTATCCTCGATCGCCTTGCGGAACAGCCTGGCATCTCCGGTCAAATACATGTGGCTGTGGCCGATGATCGTATTATCGCCCAGATACTGGCCCTTCTCGCGAGTAGGACAGTCGACATAATGCTCGTGGGATCCGTATTTGACGCCGTTCGCGCATAGGGTCCAAATATCGTTCAGCAAGGCTTCCGACGATCGAAACGTCGCCGCCTTCTCAACGTCATAGGGATAATGCCTGACGATGGCCGCAAACGTGTCCGGATCGAGCGCATGCTCCGGTCCGTGAACCTCCGCGTATCGAAAGGCTTTGTAATCGAAGAGCTCGAGCGTATCGCCATGCCCCGATAACGTCCATCGGTCATGGTACTCGCAATTGCATCTAAGCTGATAACGGACGCTCGTTCCGTCTTCGGCCAGCTCTTCGCCGCAGTAGATATCGATCGTATCTCCCGCTTCACCCGTTGCCCGCATCGTGAATTGACCGGTTACCTCTTGTCCAAAATCAATGAAATAACGTCCGGGCGAGAGCTGACGCGTGCGCGCCGGCTTTATCCGATAGACTTGAACCGGCGGAGTGTACTGCTCGATCAGATTGTAATCCGCCCCATCATCGGGCTCGGCGCGCAGCCAATCCGAATCGTCATAATCCGGCTTCCTCCAGCTCGGATCGCGCAGTCTTTCGTCGATCAGCTCGCAAAATTGCGTGTCATAGCCGATCCGCTTTCCGATCCCGTACGCTTTCTCGATCCTGTAACGCCACTCGGGGCCGCTCGCGGCCGCCAGCCGTCCATCCGCGTACAACTCGGCGATCATGCCTTGTCTCAAATCCGCGGAGTTAAACGCGCGATTGCGCAAGCCCTGATAATACACATGGACGGCTATCACGTTCTCCCCTTGCTTCAAGTACGGCGTCACGTCCAGACGATTGTAAGGATAATGATGGGAGAAACCTTGTGCCGGACCTTGGGCGACAAAAGAATCGTTCACCCACAATTTATAATAATCGTCTGCGGTCATTTCGAGCCATGCTTGATTGGTCAGATGGGTCAAATGGAACGAATGCCGAACAAGCATGTGCACGCCCAGCAATTCCTCCGGATGGTTGAATTCCGGAAGAGGCGAATGTTCTTTTCCTCGATAATCGATCGGAGTCCGGCCTATGAATCGCGGGTCCGATATCCATTGCGCTTCCCATTGCTTCGTCATTGCAGCTCTCCCTAAAATTGAATTCTAATCCGGTTATCCTTCGCTCTAATCGCATGATTTTTATCCAATGTTCCCTGCCGCAATTGAATAGCCGTATAAGCAAAATGATCATAAACCATACGCAATTCGCTTTCTGATACGCCGACCATCTCCGGTAAATAGGGAGAGCTCTCATCATACTGCGGAATCCATATTAAATGTTCAGCATTCCTTTCAATATTGATCGTCATTTCATTGTCCAGCAGTATGAATGTAATCGTTCCGCAAGCCGTGCCTTTAAAAGAGATTTCAGCGTAACCATTCTCCTCTTTATAATCTACCTCTTCAAATGCGAGCGGCTGATGTTCTCCGTCTACGCTGTAATAGGGATAAATACCGGCACGAATCTGATTGCCGCTCCATCGATTTCCATCCATAATCGGCAAGTTGTTAAACAGCAATTGATTGCTTTCGCAAACCTCATCCAGATATCGCTCGCGATAGTCCTCACGGAACAGGTACCAATCCCGGATCCAGAATCGTTCATTCTCTGCATACAAATTTACTCGGTAATATTTGCTGTTATACCAAACAGACTTATGCCCTTGTTCGATTGGATCACTGAGTGCAGCAACAACGGACGCAGGAGTCGTCTGATAGGTTTGCTTATACCAGCATCCCGTTTCGCCTAGTGTTTCAACCTCAAGCTTTCCTTCTTTCGATAGTTTATCCAGCTGTTCCAACTGATAAAGCAGTCCTTGACTCATCCTCTCCCAACCGAAACTGTTTTCCTGTCCGACCTGCGTATATCCGAATGAGAGACAATTCCCGCTGAAGTTTTCTTCGAAATACCAGTCCGTCCAACTATTCACCCCTCCCCCCAGTTCATGATTGATGGGTTCCAGCGAGATGACGGGTTGGATGGCAGACGGGCCGGATTCAAGGCTCAAGCCGGCATCGTATTGGTAAATAGGATCGGATCCAAGCATGCGGAACACCGGTATGTTAATCTGTTGTTCAAGTGTCTGGGCCGGGCAGAAATAGTTGTTGCGGCTAGGATAATAACCCTGATTATAGTAGCCTCCCCAAAGATTATATCCATCCGTTCCCCACTGATCCTTACAAATACATATGGCATCGATATCGTATTTTTCCGCCAAATAGGTAACCGTATGAACGTCCAAGGTCCAAGAACCGATAGACCTCGGGTATCTATGAAATACCGAATAAAAGTCTTGCATAATGATGTCAATGATCCGCTCGCGTTGCTCCAGCGTGTATCCGACCGTAAATCCGCAATTTGCATGCCAATCCCATGAGTAACGGCCTTTCCAAGGGATTCCCATTTTTTCGGCAAGCGGTTCTACCACCTCCAACCATACTCCAAGCTCCATTTTTTCAGCATCCGCATCTTCGAACATCGAAGTAAATACCGGGTTGATCAGTGCATCATATTGAAACAAAAAGGTTCCTTTTAGATCATGTTTCTTCAAAAGCTTAATTTGTTCCTGCACGGGCCGAACCAGATCAATATCTCTTCCCGGCCTCGGCTCGACAGCGCGAATAAAGTTAATAATGTTGACGATTTGTCTTTTCAATTGAAACCCTTCTCTCTGCGGTTATGTCATTGATTTTCTTCATCATATAACATAAAATGCTCTCCAGGGAGTAAGAAACCAACTTAATATGTGGACAAATCAACTGGAGTGATAGGGTGAAGCAACAGGCCTATTATCGTAATATTTTGGATAAGAACAATGATTACGCTGTTAACGATACCTATCTGATCGTAAACTGTACCGGTTGTCAGGTGATGCAGAGGCGCTATGTGGCAAACTCGGTGCGAAATGATTACTTTTTTTTGTATATGATGAAAGGAAAGATTAACGTAAGGGCAGAGGAAACATCCGCCTTCATGACTCCGGGAGAATGCATGATCTTCACACCCAACGTTCCGTTCTTTTTTGAAAGTGCCGAGGACCAGGAGCTGGTGTATTTATGGGTGCATTTTTCCGGAAACGCTGCAGAAGAAGTACTGAAATCCTGCGGATTACCCACGGGTAAGGTCTTATATGCAGGCAGCATGGAACCGATCATAAGGACATTTCAGTCGATTTTTCAAGCGTTTTCCCATAGGGATTCCTTATTTCAAATGGATGCCATTCAAAATCTGATCTCATTGTTAGCGTTAATCGGACGAACCGTACACCATTCTAAATGGCCATTAGGCAGCAATCACAATCGAATTGAAAAAACGTTGCGATATATGCATGAGCATTTTCATGAGGTACTGACTCTACAACAGCTCGCCGAAATGGAACATCTGAGCGTTAGCCGTTACCGGACCGTCTTTACGGAAATCATGGGCGTGTCTCCCTACGAATATATCCTGTTGCAAAGAATGAATCGCGCCTGCGATCTGCTGCGCCATTCGCTTCTAAGCGTTGCGGAAATAGCAGAAATGATCGGTTACCAGGATCAGCGGTATTTCAGTCGATTATTTAAAATGAAAACGGGGATGACGCCCCAGATGTATAAAAATATGAATGAATAATGGAGCAACTGCCTTAGGCTGTAACGAATCGAGATAACGCTATTGTGCCGCTGAAGCTCGGAAATCGGTCCATTTGGAGGTGATAAGAATACTAGGATTCATTAAACTTCGAAAAAGCCCTAAAGTATTCCAATATCGTGATGAGGATTCTTTAGCCTAACGAGGACTTCGCAGCCCCTTCAAAAAGGAGAATCGGCGCACGCCGCATAAAAACGAAACGGCGGTGCAGGGATACCCTCCCTGGCACCGCCGTTTCGTTAATCGCGACTGATTCGATCTATCTGCATGCCGTCCGGACGCCAGCACTCACGGTTGGCAGTTCCACCCGATTGCTCGCGTACCGCTCCTTCGTCTTGCCCGGAGCCACGACGTTCGCCCAGGAGATGCCGACCTTTTGATCCGCTGCCCCGTAAGACATGATCAACTCTTCGCCCATTACGATTCCGCCGGTGGTAAACAGGCAAGGCGTCGGATAATCCGCCGGCATCTCCCACTCCCGCTTCGCGAACATCAGACGCTTGAAGCACCGAACCGCCATTCGAGAAAACAGTAAGATTCATCAATTAATTTAGGAAGATCCATCATTCTCGCCTATATAAAACGCGGTTTATAATAACATTTGTAAGCAAGCATGCGGAGGAGGCGGAACAAAATGAATGATGAGAAACAGTATGATATGGTCATATACGGAGGTACCTCTGCCGGCATAGCGGCGGCCGTTCAAGCCAAAATCATGGGCAAAAGCGCGATCGTAATCGAGCAAAGCCGGCGAATCGGAGGCTTGACCAGCGGAGGTCTGGGAGATACGGACATGGGGATGACGCAAGCGATCGGCGGCTTGTCCTTGGAGTTCTACCATCGCGTAGCCGAGAAGTATTCGGTAGACGGTCCTTGCTGGCTTTTCGAACCCAAAGTAGCGCTCGAGGTATTACAGGATTGGGTGCGTGAACACAACATCGAGGTCGTCTACGGGGAACGGCTTGATTTAAACGACGGAGTGACGAAGCAAGGATCGAAGATCATCTCCATTACAGCGGAATCCGGGAACGTCTATCGCGGCAAGATGTTTATCGACGCTTCTTACGAAGGAGATCTGCTTGGCAAAGCCGGCATCTCCTACTTTGTCGGCCGGGAGTCGAATTCGCAATACGGGGAGACGTTAAACGGCATTCGTCCCGGCAACGAGCTGCCAAGCGGGATCGATCCTTACGTGGTGAAAGGGGACCCTTCGAGCGGCTTGCTGCAGCGCGTCAATCCGGACCCCGGCGGAAACTTTGGCGATGGCGATACCAAGCTTCAAGCTTATAACTTCCGCATGTGTTTGACGAACAATCCGGACAACCGCGTGGAGATCGAAAAGCCCGAGGGGTATAACGAAGCCGATTATGAAATTCTGTTCAGAGCCATCGAGCAAGGGCAAAGCACGAAATTCTTCAAATTGAACATGGTAACCGCGGATAAGACGGATTCCAACAACAACAGCGGCATTTCCACGGATTACAACGGAATGAACCATAGCTTCGCAGCGGCGGATTACGTTACGCGGGAGCAGATCAAGGAGGCCCATCGCATCTATCAGCAGGGCTATGTCTGGACCATCCAGAACCATCCGCGCGTGCCGGAGGCCATTCGCGCGGTCTACAAGCCGTGGGGCTTGCCGCTGGATGAATTTATCGAGGACGGGCACTGGACTCCTCAACTGTACGTTAGAGAATCCCGCAGAATGATCGGGGATTACGTCGTGACGGAGCATGACGTCAGACTGGACAATCCGGTGCCGGATTCCGTTGGAATGGGCTCCTTCGCCATAGACTCGCACCACACCCAATATTATGTCAACGAAGATGGACATGTGAGCACGGAGGGCGGATTTTACGTGAAGCTGAAAGCTCCTTATCCCATCAGCTATCGGGCGATCGTGCCCAAACAATCGGAGTGCACGAATCTAATCGTGCCGGTGTGCGTATCCGCTACCCATGCGGCCTATGGCTCGATCCGGATGGAGCCCGTCTTTATGATCCTGGGGCAATCGGCCGCCACAGCCGCCGCGCTGGCGCTGGATGCGGACGGCATCGTTCAGCACGTAAAGTATGAGCAGCTGAATGCCAGACTTTCGCAAGAAAATCAAGTTTTGTACGAAGGGATCTAGGTCCGCTACTCTAAGGCAAGGCTATTCGTTGAAGCGAAACCCGAATCTGCGCCGGTATTCTCCCGGAGGATATCCGAACCGTTCCCGGAACGCCCGGCAGAAATGGGCATAGCTTTGGAAGCCCGTCTTGTCGGCCACTTGCTCCAGCACCAGATTTCCGTAAAGCACCTGCTGCTCCGCTAGCTTTAGCCTAACGTCAATGCAGTAGGCGAACATAGACCCGCCAAACGCGGCTTTGAACAGATAGGAGCTCCTGGAGACGCTTAAGCCGACGGATGCCGCTATTTGCTCCAAGCTAAGCGGTTCATGGGCATGATTCTCGATGTATTGCTTAAGCTTGTATGCGGTATCCGCTCCCTTGGTGCGCTGATTTCTTTGAATGGCTTGCTCCAATGTCAAATATAACGTTCTGAGAAGGAAATCCATGATCTCGTCCTGGTTCTGCATGACCTTTTTCTTTTCGCTGATGATATGCTTCCATAAAGTGATCACGGTATCGTCGAAGCCGATGTTCGTTTTGGTCGGCAGGCTTTTGTTCCTCCACCGCGAATCCAGCCACTCCCCTTTGCCGATCAAAAAATAATCGCCGACGGGTTGAACGGCGCCCGATACGGGAGCGCTTCGGGGCTGTACATCAAGCTCATAGGGTTGCTTGGGAGGGTAGATGAGCAAGTCGCCGGGAATGATGGTTTCGTAGTTCCCCGCCACCAGCGCGCGACAGGTGCCTTCCGCCTGATATCGAAACAGGTAGAAGGTCAGCCCGTCGTTATACTTAACGGAGTGCGGCTTCGTGTGAGTGGAATAATTGGCATACATGACGCTTGCGCCATGCGGGACTGGATTGGTCATACGCGGCTATTCCTCCTGAGAGTAACTTTTCTGCTCCTAATATATCCTGATCCCACAAGTGGACGAAACGACTGTCTCCGTTCTTTGGCGGCGTGACGCGTCTCGTTCACTTGTGGGCTAAGGGACGTCGAACGGGGCGTCGGATGGGACGTCGAACGGGCGTCAAACGAGGCGTCGGCATTTACGAATCTGCTGGGTAACGGACAAGAGTGCCGCTATTCTTGGATTTTTATGAGTTTTGAAAATCTAACGGACTCACGCGACCCTATTTGCACCATTCAAGCAGGTTTCGACTACGTTTCGACCAATTAGCGCCTTTCTTGTCCGTTGCAGTTTGGATATTGCTGCAAATGATGAATTAGCGTCACGTATGTCCGTTAGGGATCATCCAATCAAGGCGAAACGGTCTGCAGCCGTTCTTGGGCGTGGCGCGTCTCGTTCACTTGTAGGCTAAGGGACGTCGAACGGGGCGTCGGATGGGACTTCGAACGGGACGTCGAACGGACGTCGTCCTTTACGAGTCAGCTGCTTAAAGGACAATGCAAAAAGGCGGCATAGGGACAACTCCCCCATGCCTCCTTCGCTTCCGCTCCGTGCCGCTATCTAACCTACCGCTCGGCCGGGATAAAATTCTCGCCGAGCCATACATCCTGCTCAAGCAGTCGCCGCTGAAGCTCGGCTACGGATATGCCGCGCGAGCCGGAACCGTCGCACAGCGCGAGCGTAGCCGCCGTTCCCGCAGCCTGCCCCATGGAGAAGCAGTTCGGCATCACCCGCAGGGAGCCTTGCACCGCCCGATCCGAGGATACGCAGCGCCCCGCCACCCACAGGTTGTCGATGCCGACCGGCAGCATGATCCGGTACGGTACCCCGTGCGAAACGCCCGGAGGCAGGTGGTTGAAGGTCATCTCGCTCTTGCTGTTCGCGAGATGAATATCGATGTAATACGCGTTGCGGGCAATGTCGTCCGGGAAGGAGCGCGCGGTAAGGAAATCATCAACCGTCAGGATGTAATCCCCTTCGATACGCCGAGTCTCCCGGATCCCGAGCTGCTCACCGCTTGCCACCATATGGGCATACTCAAAGCCCGGCACATAGCGGCGGAAGAACTGCAGCTGGCGTTCCGCCGTGCGCCGCCCTTCAATCGCCCCTCTGGTCAAATCCTCCGCGAGCGTGCCGTCTACCCCGAATACATGGCCGAAGTTGACGCCGACCAGATAGTCGCTGACCCAGGCAAGGCCGGAGATCGACTTGCGCCCCTCGGGAAGCGCCCCCTCCTCGATCGCCCGCTCGACCGTCTTATGCAGCTGGCCCGTATCCCCGCTCTCCTGCAGAAACCGGTTGAATGTCGGACGATCCACGTTCGCAAGCAGGTAACACATGCTGCCGGGCTGCAGCTCTCCTTCGTCTCCGCCCTTTTGGAAAGGAACGCCTGCCCGCGCGGCAATATCTCCATCGCCCGAGCAGTCTATGATATACCGGCATGGGATGAAGGAACGTCCTGTCTTGTTGACGACAATGACGCCTTCTACCGTCCGGCGGTCCTCGGACAATACCACATCGTACACGAAGGTGTGAAACAGCGGAATCACGCCGCTTTCAAGAATGGCATCGTCATAGACCCGCTTCAGCACCTCGGGATCGATCGGCACCCAATCCAGCATCTCCTCGTATTCCTCGCGGAACTCGGGATAGCAGGCCTCTTTCATCCGCTCCATTAACTCGAGGCCAATACCGCGGATAATCGGCTTCTGTTTATCCGTAAAGGGGCAGAACGCCGGTACGAGCGCCACCGTGCCCATGCCGCCAAGAAATCCTCTCTGCTCCACCAGCATGGTACGCGCGCCGCCTTTCGCCGCGGCAATAGCCGCCGCGATTCCCGAGGCGCCTCCGCCGATGACGAGCACATCGACCTCGCTCGCGACCGGGATGCTGGCGGACGGCAACGTAATCTGTTCGTTCATAGTAGCAACCTCTCCAATTCTGTAAGGGTATTACCTAATCTATATAAATTGAACTGATGTTTTTCCAATAGATTGCTACGCAAAAGAGATGATCTTCCGATCCGTGTTGTTCGCAGATTACCTGAATATATCGTCTGAGGTGGTAATCTGCTCACAAAGGCGAACGCTGACGCTTCTCCAGATTCATCTCTCTTGCTTCGCTCCTATCGGAGTCTTTCGTTCAACTTATCTAGTGTTTATTTCACTGCGCCTTCCAGACATAGCTTCAACAAATCATCGACATGGGCGGTAGCCAGACATTCTACGGTATCGGCGGCGCCATAGTAGATTTTGACTTCTCCGGAGTCCTCCAGAATCATGCCCCCGGGGAAAATAACATCGTTGCGGAAGCCTCCATCGGTCTCGTACGAGGCTTCCGGCGCCAGCAGCGGCGCTTCCGCCTTGCCGATAATCCGGCTGGGATTCTCCAGATCCAGCAGCATAATGCCGGCCGTATACCGTTTCTTCCAGCTCGGCTCCCAGCCGTTCTTGCCCCGGTTGCGGTCGATATCCACGGCATGGAACAAGGTTAGCCAGCCCCTGTCCGTCTTGACGGGCGGAGCGCCCGGGCCTACCTTGTCGTTGGCATAGGTTACGTCTTCGACCGCAAGCAGCAGCTTGGAGTTGCCCCAATACTTGAGGTCGGGCGAGTCGCTCATCCACATGTCGAAGCGGTCGATGCCGCCCCTGCTGTATACGGGCATTGGACGCTCCAAGCGGACATACTTGCCTCCGATGAGCTCCGGGAACAAGACCATGTTGCGATTGTCCGGCAGCGACAGGCTTAGCACGTCGAAAGAGACAAAGTCGTCGGTGACGGCGATGCCGCCGCGCAGGCCATGCTTGGTATCGACGGCAAAGCACATATAACATTGCTCGCCGATGACCGTCAAACGGGGATCATATACGCGGATCACCTCTTCGTCATGCCAGGACCAGCAAGGCGCAGGCCGCACATCCCACTTGATGCCGTCGTCGCTGAAGGCCACCCCCAGATTGGTCGTATGATGCGGAGCAACGGTCTCTTTAAGCTCATCGCCGTAGTCGTTGCGAAACACCATCACGTATTTGCCTTTGAACTTGGCGACGCCCGCATTAAATACCATTGCCGGACCGTAAGGCACATCCCCCGGAGACAGGATCGGATTCGCGGAATGCCGGGTCATGACCGGGCTGGAAAACAGAGGTCCTACCGTAAAATCGCTCATATGATTGCTACTCCTTTTATATGGTATTTAGGTAAAGCAATGATCAGGTCCAATAGAACGGATCTGTCGAGGACGGAATGGACTCCTTGCGGAATAATAACTGTAAAGTGTCATGTTAATTCATTTCAGCTACCTCTACTCTTTCATTTACCTGTAGAAGGTACCGTTAATTCGGAGGCGCCACCTATTAAGGCGCAGAATCAACAAAAATAAATGTACATTTTACATCAAAATAGGGAATGTCAGCGATTTGGGCCCCGATTAACTGCATGTATTACATTTCATCCTGAATTCGAGATCCGATCGCTTAGCAATACAAGCTGGGAACAGGCGCAATTCGAAGTATGCGGCCATCGGTGGGCGGACATTTCCGAGCGGAACTCCGGCGTCAGCTATGCAAATGCAAATTCCCCCGCTAGTCTGCTACACCTTCCTCTACCCTTTGATCGAACCCGACGTAACCTGAATAAACGACTTGTTGGCCAAAATATAAGCTAGCAGCATCGGCAGGATGGACAGACACGCGCCCGCCATCATCAAGTGAATTTGCATGGCGGCGGAGGAGCCGTACCGAAGATTGGCAAGGCCGACGGTAAGCGTCTGCAGCTCCGGATTCGTCATCGTGAACACCAGCGGCAGAATGTATTCGTTCCATGCATGACGGAATTCGAACAAGCCGGCCACGCCGAGTCCCGGCGTCAAGAGCGGCAGAACAATACGGAAGAAGGTCCTGACGAACCCCGAGCCGTCCACCATGGCCGCTTCGTCCAGCTCGCGAGGGATCGCTTTGAAGAAGCCAAGCAGCAAGAAGAACGTGCTGGAATGGGCGCTGATCAGAATCAAGATAACGCCCCATAACGTGGTGTTCAGGCCCAGCACGACCATCAAATCGAATTGCGGACGCAGCACGATGGCGCCTACGGATATAAACATCATCGCCGCCTGAGTCGTCACATAGAGCGACTTGCCGGGAAATTGGCGCCGATCGACTACATAAGCCGCCATGGCGGATACCAGAAGGGCGCCCACCGTAACAACAATGCTGACAAAGACGCTGTTCCAGGTATAGCGGGCGAAATTAGCTTGCTTCCAAGCTTCCGCATAGTTGGCGAATTGCATCTTGGCCGGCAGCAGGCTGCCGCCGGTCATCATCTCGGCGCCGGTCTTGAGAGAGCCGGACAGCGTCATTAATAGAGGAAACAAGGTCAGCGCGGCCGTTGCAAGCAAGAACAGCCACATAACCGTACGGCTCGCGATTCTGCCTAAGCGTCCCGCATGCGGGCCGACGGCCGTTTTGCCGCCGTTCCTTTCCGGCTTTCGGGATACCACCTGTTCGTTCATTTGTTTATCCTCCTGCAAGCCTGCAGCCGTTTATCATAAACGCGTCTGCGGCGTTGTGTTCGAATCGTAAGGTCTTCGCATGATCGGCGCTAAACGCCATTAATACATTTTGTTCATTTTGCGGCTTAACAGGAAGTACAGGCCGGTAATCGCGCCGACAATAACGGCGGTAACGAAGCCTACGGCGCTGCCGTATCCAAGCTGCTGATCTACATACCCGCCCGTAGTGGAGACCGGGAACAACAGTTTGTAGAGATAGAGATACATAACCTCGGTCTTGCCGATCGGTCCGCCCTCCGTGATGACCATGATGCTCTCATAGCCTTTCAGGGATGCGATAATCGCGAGCATGATAACCAATTGCGCAACCGGAGCCAGCATCGGAAGCGTAATGTTCCAGAACTTTCTCCAAGCGTTCGCGCCGTCAATCGACGCGCTTTCGTACAGATCCTGCGGGATGCTCTGCAGTCCCGCCAGAAACAGCAGCATGTAGTTGCCGACCGCGCCCCATACCGCCACAAGAATGAGCGTAAACATCGCTAATTTCGTTCCAAGCCAGTCGACCGGCTGCGAGACCAGGTTCAGCTTCATCAAAGCGGTGTTAACCATCCCGTTATAAGAATTAAAGATCGTATAGAACACAACGGATATAACCGCGGTACTGATGACCGTCGGCATAAAGTAGATTCCGCGCAGAAAATTGCCGCCGCGCAGCTTGCCGTTCAAGATTACCGCAAGCAACAGGGATACGGGGATCGTAATCAGCAGCTTGCCCCCTGCATAGACAAAGGTATTGCCAACCGAATCCCAGAACAGATCGTCTTGCATGACTCGCCGGAAATTGTCCAGGCCGGTAAACAGCGGCTCGCCGTATCCGGCATAGTCGTAGAACATATAACGCAGCATCCAAATCAAGGGATAAACGCCAAGCACCGCCGTCAAAATAATGCTCGGGGATAGAAACAGAGAGTTCTCCCCCAATCGTTTCCATTTAAAGCTCATGATCGTTCCTCCTTTTGGGGAAAGAAAAAGGGCATCCGCCAAAACATGCGCGGCAGCCCCATTCTTGCCTGCTAATTATCCCTGCGGCTTGGTTGGATCAAAGGCAGGGTTCGGCGTCACGGTAACCTCGCCTTTCTCCACTGCTTTGGACAATGCGTCATTGTATCTTGCGTTCAAATCGGTTGTGATGGCTTGCAAATCTCCGCCTGCAAGCACATATTTGAAGAAAGCGTCGGCATAATTCGCTCCCTCCGGAGTAACGGTAGGCGAGACCGGCCAAATGGAGTCGTGTTCCCCAACCAGGAAGCCTTCCATCCCGTTAATATCCGGATTAGCGGCTTGCTCTACGATAGAAGGCACTACGGCAATTCCGAAGCCCTTTTCATGATAGCCCTTTAGATTCTCGTCCCCGTACATGTACTGCATGAAGGTCCAAGCCGCTTCCTTATTGGCCGACTGGGCGCTGATGCCGAGCCAGGTACCGGCGGACACGATCTCGGAAGTACCTTTGATCTGACCGTCGATTGTTGGAGCCAAAGCTCCGGCCCAATTGATTTCCGTAGGGAATTGATCCTTGTATACGCCCGGCTCCGTCGAGAAGGATAGATACATGCCGATTTTGCCTGCGGCGAATTGGGCGCGCAGCGGGTCGATATCGAGTGCTTCCGCACCTGGGAGAATGCTGCCGTCTTCATACATTTGCTTGAAATATTCGATGACCTGCGAATAAGGCGCAAAATCGAATTGTCCTGTTTTCAGATCAAAGCCAAGACCTTGATGACCGCTCAAGGAAAGAATTTCCCTAATGGAACGGTCGAATGCCGATTTCGGGCTTTTGAAGTTCAGAGCAAAACCATAAATGCCTTCGCTCTTGCCGACTTCGGTAATTTTCTTGGCGGAGTCGACCATTTCCTGCAGCGATGCCGGAGGGTTCTCGATACCCGCTTTGGCGAAGAGATCCTTGTTGTAAACCAGTCGCAGCGTATTGCCGTTATTGGCCAAGCTGTACACTTTGCCGTCAAAACGGTTAACGCCGTCAAAAACCAGATCCCCGAACTTCGCTTTTATTTCGTCGGTAAGAAACTCGTCAATCGGCGCCAGATAACCTTTTTTGAAAAATCCGGGCGCCTGGTTGCTCTTTAGTCGCAGCACATCCGGAGCCTGGTTGCTGGAAAACGCGATGTCGACGCTTTGCGCATAGTTCTCGGACATAACGGTCAATTCCACTTTAATGTTGTCCTCGTTCGTCTCGTTAAACTTGTTGATGAGTTCATTGATGTATTCCTGATCGTGACGATCGTCCGTCCAGTACTTCAGCGTCACGGGAGGCTTGTTCGCCTCTGCCGTCGGCGTCGCCTTGCTTCCTTCGGAATTCGCGTTCGTTGCAGCGGCATTGCCGTTGCCGTCATTCCCGCTGCAGCCCGCGATTACGGTAGCCATAATGAGACTCATGCCGAGACCTAACCATTTTTTCTGCATACATTCTACCCCTTTAGTTAACATTTGAGTTGTGAGCTCTTTTTTATTATAGGTCCCCGTACTCCGAAAGGGAGTGCGTCAATTTCACTCTCGAGGGATAGATTTCTATGGTCTATGCCAGACGTTCCTCATGCCTCCGGACGTTCCGTATGATAGCCCGCCCGGAATTCGGAGGGCGTCTGGCCGGTGATCTTCTTGAACACGTCGCTGAAATATCGGCGTTCCTCATACCCGACGGCGAGTGCCACCTCCTGAACCTGCGCCCCCTCGATAAGCAGCAGCTTCGCCTTCTGAATACGTTCCGAGGTCATATACTGCGTGACCGTCATCCCGGTCACCTGCTTGAACAAGCTGGCAAAGTAGCTGGCGCTAAGATGCACATGGGCGGCGCATTCGCCGACGGCAAGATCCAAAGACAACCGGCTCTTCATGTAGTCGATCGCTTTATAAACAACCTTCTGGCCTTCGGACAGGCTATTCTTGTGCACTAACGTTGCTCCCTCCGTGCACAAGGCAAGCAGTTGGCGCTGCAAGAAAGCGAGAGAAAGCCCCGCCGATCCCTGCGCCGACTTGAAGCTCTGGATGAGCGGCTGTATGTCCGCATACGGAACCATCTCGTAGAAGGTACGGATCGCCGAAGCAGCCAGCTCGTCATACAAGCTAAGAAGGTAGTTCGGATTTTGCCGAGAAATGAGCTTCTGCAAGGAATCCGATATCGCGGACAGGATGGAAACCGTCTTTCCCACATTGCCGGAACGAAGGGCAAGCAGCAGCTCGTCCTTATATTCAAGCGCCAGCGGCTCCTGACTTCCGCTCTGATGGATATCGTCATACATGATCGCCGTGTTGCCTTCCGTGAACAGGTGATGGGAAAGCGCCTGCTGCGCTTGGCGATAGGAATCCGGGAGCTCGCTAATCTCCGTCACCCTGCTCCCGACCCCGACGGAAACCGTAAACTTGGCATATCGTTCGATATTCCGGCATATTTGCTCGGCAATTTCGATCGGACTGGACTTGTCTGCGTCATTGAGTACGGCCAGGTACTGGTCCGGACGGTAGCGGAATACAACGCTTTGCGCATATTCGGAGAGCGTCTCCTGCATAATATTGAGCAACGAAAACCGGATCAGCTCCATCTCCCTGATGGACGGCTCGACAACCTCTTCCCGGACATTGTCCATTTCGATCAGCATGACCACAAAACCCCGCGGCGCAAGCTTAATGTTCAGAAAATCCCACCGTCCCGAAGCTTCTTCCCATGAGGTGCGGTGGTTGACCAGCATCGTAAAGTACTCCTGCCGGAGCGCCGGCATGCTCTCGCGAAGCTTGTTCTCCATTTCGCGCAGGCTTAGCAAGTGAATTCTCTCTTCCATAATCTCGGCTTTGGCCCGCAGCGCCGCGGACAGGATATCTTCTTCCGAAAAGGGCTTGACCACAAAATCGAACGCCCCAAGCTGCACCGCCTGCTGCGCGTAATCAAAATCGGCATAGCCGCTGATCAGAATGAATTTGCAGTCGCTGTTCTCTTCCAGAACCGCGCGGAGCATGCTCAGCCCGTCCATGATCGGCATCCGAATATCGGTGATGACCAGCTCCGGCCGCAATTCTCCGATCATCCGCAGACCTTCTTCGCCATTGCTCGCTACGCCGGCGACCCGAATCCCGTGTTCTTCCCAATGGATAGCGGTCAATCCGTCTACCACGCTCTTAATATCGTCTATAATGCACAGGCTGATTGCTTCAGTTTGATTCACCCGAATGCTCCCCTTTCCTTGGCAAAGAAATCCGTATCTCCGTCCCGCGCTCCGGCGCGCTGTCCACATGAATCTCCGCGTCGTCCCCATAGTAGAGCTGAAGACGCCTCATCATATTGGATACGGCATACCCCTTTTTCGATTCCAGCCAGAACAATGCTCGCACCTGATCCTCTTCCATGCCTTTTCCGTTATCGCGCACGACGATACTCCAGCGCTCCCCTTCTCCGCCGATCTCGATCTCGATACGCCCGCCTTCCTTCAGATCGCGAAACCCATGCAGAATGCTGTTCTCCGTCAGGGGCTGCAATAAGATGCGCGGAATGGAAAGCGCGAGAAGCTCGGATTCGCGCACATTAATTTCATAGGTAAACAACCCTTCATAACAGCTTAACTGCAGCTCCAGGTATTGACGCACATGCTCCAATTCCTTCGATAACGTCGTAATTTCCTGGCCATTGTTCAGCCCGAGCTGGAACAGGCGGGAAAGCGACATGACCATCTGCTGCGATGGTTCAATTTGCTTCAATTTCAGCTTCCAGTAGATGGTGTTCAGAGTGTTATACAGAAAATGGGGATCCATTTGGGCCGACAGCGCTTTGATCTCCGCGGACCGTTTATGCGTCTGCGCTTCCGTCACCTCATCAATCAACACGACGATCTGCTCCAGCATCCGATTGAACCGCAGACCGACTTGCCCGAATTCATCTCCGCTGGCGCTCTCGAAACGGGCGGTCAAATCGTTGTTCTCGACCCGCTTCATCACCTTCATTAACCCTTGCAGCGGCATAAGCAAATAACGCGAGAACGCGCCGGAGATCAGCATGGTGACAACGAAAGCGGCCAGAGCTACCGCCGCGATCAGCCATTTGACGTAAACCAGATCCTTTAGGACCCCAGCACGGGACTGAATGGTGGTCATCGTCCAATCCGCAATGCCGATACTCGCATAATTAAGCAGATAGGTCTCGCCGTTCAGTTCAAAGGATTGACTGCCCTCAGGGCGATTCATCATGCCCCTCAGCTTTCCCCCTTCCACCGCCTGGCGAACCAGCGGCTGATTCGCCGGATAGATCGTCTCTCCGTTGTCGTTCAGCAGAAAGCTGGACGCCTCTTCCGAGTCTCCTTGCACCAGCCTTCGAAAGCCGTCCTCCCGGATATTCACGACAATATATACGCCGCTGACCGGCGTGTCGAAGATCGGCTCCAGAATAAGCGAGATGACGCGATCCTTGCCGGTGAACAGCATATCCTCATGACCCTCCACCCACAGGTTCTTCTTCTCCTGTTCGATGCGTTCATACAAAAAGGTATCCTCGAACGCGATCAGCCGATTGCGATTCATGGACGAAGGATAAAATTCGCCGATCGGCGTGGACACGTAGATGGAATGGATCAACGGTTCGGCGACGCGCGCCTGCGAGAAAACGTTGTCAAGATCGCTTAAATGCTTGTAGTACCTGCTGTCGTCTCCGAAGACGACATCCCTCAGCATCTCGTCAAAAGGTTGGCTGATCATAAACGTCATCATAATTAACATCAGCTTGTTCAGCTTCTCGTCTACAATCTGCGCGGACCTTGCCACCGTGTCCTGCGTCAGCTTCAGCGCGTTTTTCTCCAGAGTGGCGGCCGAGATATAATAGGACAACCCCCCGGTCATCAGGACGGAAATGACGATGATGGCCAAAAACGCGATTTTGAGTTTGTTGCGCAGCGATTGCCTGCCGAGGTAATCCAAGCTCGTCACACCCTTCGTTAACATTCTTTCCTATGATTATGTCACCCCAGTCGCCGCTTCGACAATGAAAAAACGAAAGCTGTCCCGCAGCCGGTTCGCGGCTTAAGGGACAGCTCCTTCTGTTGCTTTGCCTACCGACGTTAGGGGGTAGACGCCAGCACCAGGGCGTCGTCAAAAGATACGCCTGCCGAGGTGGTCCGGAATCCGATCCTCCCCGCCGTCAATTCCGTTACGGGGTTGGTCCATTCCGTCATCAACGCTCCGTTCACATAACCTTTTACCGTATTGCCTTCGATGAAGACCTTAACCGTATACCATTGGTCCGCACGAGCCGCGAAAGGAGCGCTGGACACCAGAGTCAGCGTCTGGTTCGCGGATTTGTACAATTCCACAACCTGAGTCGCCGCATTGATTCGGTACATATAATAGTTATTCTCGTCTTGTACCCGGAATAAAAGGCCTGCATTGGCATTGGCGATGGGCAATTTCATTTCGGCTTGATAGGTATAATCCGTCCATGGATCGCCGGCCGTCGTAATCGCGGCGGTCCAGGCGGCTTGGGTCAACGCTTTCGATCCATCTGCCGTCACGCTCCACGAACCGGAAGACGATGTCCAGCCAGTCGAATTTCCGTCTTCAAAGTCGTCGCCGAACCTTGTGATCGGGTAAACGGCTGCATTGTCAAAATGAACGCCTGCCGAGGTGGTCCGGAATCCGATTCCTCCCGTCGTCAATTCCGTAACCGGGTTGGTCCAGTCCATCTCTGCTTGCCCGTCTACGTAACCAATGATCTTGTTCCCCTCGACTACCGCTTTGAGGGTAAACCATTTCTTGCTCTGGGCTGCGAACGGGCTGCTTGCCGCCAGCGTCAATTGTCCATTCACGGATTTGTACAATTCCAGCATCTGGTTTGATGCGTTAATCCGGTACAAATAATAGTTATTGGCGTCCTGGACTCTGAATGCGATGCCTGCATTGGCATTCGTAACCGCCATTTTTACTTTGGCTTCGTACTCGTAATCACTCCATGCGTTGCCGGCGTGGGCGGTAATCAATGACGTGACGGTCTGGCTTCCGCTGGACAACACGCCATTATCGCCTTCCGTCGGTACGCTCCAGTCGCCTGAAGCTGACGTCCAGCCCGCCGTATTGCCGTCTTGGAAATTGTCGCCGAACAATAGCGGTCTGGAATTGGCAAAGGTTACGCCGGTTACATTGCTATTGATAACGGAAACCTTCAAGTCGGTCAGATTGGTCGCGAGCTTGCCCTTCACGTAAACATCCGAAAACATCACGTTTTTCACCATTCCGCCGTTGGTCACATTCCCGGAAAGTCTGGATTGCTGCGAGCCCAACTGGCGAATATTGATGTTTTTCAACGCGACGTCGCTGACATCGCCGGAGGTGCTGGTTGAGATCCCCAGCCAGTAATTCCCGAACTGATTGACGTCTACTCGTTCAATATCGATATTCTCGAACGTAATCCGCCTGGCGTAGCCTTCCTCCGGCAGCGTGTTCATGGTGTAGCCGTGATCAATCAGCAAGGCTCTGGCGCTCTGATACACATACGAATTGCGGACGGTTACCCCGATTTGCGCCTGGGCCACTCCCTGGCCAATCTTAAACGCCACGCACCTGGTCCATGCAAACGCGTCGTCGAACACGACATTCTCCAAGTGCTCGAGCGATCCCGGCCACCCGCTGGACATTCCCGTCTGCAGCCAGGTTTTCGTGGAATATGTATCGTCATCCGAAATGGCGATCGAATGCTGGACAAGCACGTTCTGACTCTCGTTGATATCGATTACGTCATTCTCGATTTTATATAAATCCTGGAATCCTTTCAGATTCTTGATGGTCACATTGTCGGAACGAGCCACCATGAACGACCAGAAGCCGGCGTCCCGCAAGATGAGACCGTCAAAATTAAAATTGGACGTTTGCATCGGAACCAGCAGATTATTCAAGAACCCTTCGTTTTTGTTCGGCGCCGGCATCTTCCGCTCCCGCATCTCTATGCCTTTTCCATCGATGGTTCCCCGTCCCCGGACCGTAATGTTGCTGGAGCCTGCGGTCGTCTGTATAAAATACGTGCCGTCCGCATTTCGCGAAGTCTTGCGGAAGTCATTCCGGTAATCCTCTCCTTTGCCCGTGCCGAGGATGACGGCGCCTCCGGCCAGATAGAAGGTTACATTGCTCTTCAACGTAAGATTGCCGCTTTTATAGACGCCTGCCGGAATAAACACAGTGCCGCCGCCGGCATTATGGGCCGCATCGATCGCCTGCTGAATCGCGCCCGATGCCATCGTGGCACCCGTATTGTCCGCGTTGTACGGCGAGTGGGTTACATTATAAATCCCGGAGCCCAAGGATGGAGGAATATTGGTCTCCAAGGGATCCGCCGCGATGACCAAACGCTTCCTGAGGCCATTGATTTCGACGATGACATAGGTAGAAGAAGAAAGCGAAAAAGTCAGTTTGTTTCCGCTTACCGTACCCTCGATATTTTTGGCCAAAGGGCTGATGGAATAGGAGGTAATAGGGGCATTGAAGGTCACTTCCAGACTAACCGTGCCATCAAAGGAAAATTGCGCGTAATCATAGTCGTCCAGATAACTAACGACGGGCACAGATTGGTTGTCCGCTTTTAACGAGTATACGCTGGATGCGGTATAGATGGAGGGCATGGGGTAATTCTGAATCGTGGCATTCCCGTTCGCATCGGCCGATCGCGGCAATGCTCCTACGATGATAAAGGCCAACACAACCAACAAACTGATCGCTTTCTTTGTCATGGTAAGCATAAGTACCTCCTTAAGATTGGTCTCTGCCCGCCAATCGTTCGAAACGAGAATCCGTTCCCCGGGCGGCGGCCCCGCTTGCAGTCCCGCGAAAGCGCTAACATTTTTCGGAACAACACATTTTGCTACTGCTAATCCCCTCCTCATGATCCATCTTCCCGCTTTCAAATCGATTATAATGCCTGACTACATAGAAGAGAGTGGGGCAAGCTCACTCTTTAGGGAGAAATTCTAACGATTCGGGCATTGCCGCGGACCCGGTTCCGGTCCAACCTTACGATTTTATCCCTTGAGAGTGAGATTACCCCACTCCTTTCTTCTGGGACAAGGATTATAGTAAATGAATAATTCCGTGAGAGGGGGTCAAGGTCAAAGCAAGACAACCGGTACTACTTGCAATTGATAGCGTTTGCAACAACGCACTATGCAGTCAACAGGGGAGAATAACGATTTTCGGAGGTATGTATGTTTATGAGAAAAGTGTTGAGTCTTTTATTAGTAATGGCGGTCTTGCTCACAGGTTTGCTGCCGCAGACAGCCGGTGCGTCCGAAGTATTCGAGTACGACCCGGTCACTTTAACGGATACCGCGGATGCGAATTCCGCGTCCTTGCTTGAGGCAACGGATGGCCCGGCGATCATTCAGAATTATCCCATGCCCTCCATTTATACGCCGTCCAGCGTCTATTCATTGAAAGCGGATGATCAGTCGGTTCCCGTCATCCATTACAAGCCTGAATATGACTACGCTCAATTTTCTTTCGAAGGAACGGTCACCATCGAGGTAACCGCGAACGAACCGATTACCTCGTATTCCATCAGCCCGCTAGCCAAAAACATCACGGGGACGGTCGATGGGAACAAGCTTACGTTTACGCTGTCTACCTCCACCTACGTGATCGTGGATATTAATGAAGATCCGGGTGAAAAGGTCGATGAAAGCGACCCGGCGAAAATAAGGAAAAGACTCGTCATTGCGGCGGATCCGCTGGAGACGGATATTCCCGAACCGACCGCAGACAACGTTTATGATGTGACAGCCGCGCCTTACAATGCGGACAATACGGGCGCAACGATGGCATCGGATGCGATTCAACAAGCGATCGATGCGGCCCATAATGCCGGCGGCGGTACCGTGTATATACCAGCCGGAGTCTACAAATCCGGCAATCTGGTCTTGAAAAGCAATGTCGACTTTTACCTGGCTGGGGGCGCCGTCATCGTCGGGACGGGCAAAGGCGAGGATTACCGGATCGACTTCCGCAAGGACTCGCTCTCAAGGGATGGAACCTACTTTATTAGCACGGAAGTCGATTCCGAGAATATCACCATGCGGGGCCGCGGAACCATCGACGGCAAAGGGGTGGAGATGCGCAATCGCAAGATGACGGAAGCTCCTCCTACGCATAAGCAAGGGGAAGGCTTCATTAACAACCTGTTGGTGCCGATCGCGACCAGCAACTTTTCATTTGACGGCTTGACCCTAAGGGATGCCGGCTTCTGGACATTCATGGTGGTTCGTTCCGACAACGTAACGATTACCAACTATAAGGTATTCCAGGATTTGCGCATGCTTGAGAACGACGGCATCGATATCAACGAAAGTCAAAACGTGCTGGTGAAGCATGCCATCGCGATCTCGGACGACGATGCCTATTCCACCAAAACCTGGCCGCAAATGGGTATGTCCAAGGATTGGCCGGGCGCTATTGAAAATCTGTCGAATGTGGTCTTCGACGATGCTCTCGCCTGGACCCGTACCGCGGCTTTTAAGCTTGGCATGGGCATATGCACGCCGCAAATCGGCGTAACCATCCGAAATTCATACGTATACCAGAGCGCCAGGGCTCTGCTTGTCGATCATGCTTTTACAAACAATCCGCTTCCGGAGGAAGGCTACGCCCAGGATGTTACCTTCGAGAATATCGATATCGAACGAGTCGGCATTAATCAATTCGGGAATTATTGGTTTAGGGTTTCCACCAGCACATCCGGAAATGTAAGCAATATCCTGTTCAAAAATATTAATGTCCGCCAAACGGGAGGGACATCCCAAATTCAAGGAAACACCACCAACGGCGGATGGGTGGACGGATTGACGTTCACGGATGTTTATGTAAAAGGTCAGCTTGCGAGAAGCCTGAGCGACCTGAAAGCATCCGTGAGGAATGAAAACGTGCGCGGAGTAGCCTTCGTCAATACGACCCCGCCTATCTTCAGCGATGATTTCGAAGACGGGACTCTTGATAACTGGGTACCCCAAACAGAAGATCTATGGACAGTTACGGAGGATGACGGGATCTTAAATGAAGGAAAATTTCTGTCCAGCGGGAATCGGACCAGCACCTCGCTCCTGATTGCCAACGAAGGCGCTTCATGGACCGATTACGCCTTTGAAGCCAGAGTACATCCTCACTTGGCAAACGGCCAAGAAAACGCAGGCCTTATCTTCAGGGTGAAGGATGCAGGCAATTATTATATGTACCGTATCAATGCGAAGGAGAAAAGGCTGGAGCTGTTTAAAGCCGTGAACGACACCTTGACTCGTATAGCGAGTGCCGACACTGCGTTTACGCCTAGTAAGCAATGGTATACGATAAAAGTAGCCCTTCAAGGCAATACGATCCAAGCTTATGTGGACGGCGTGCTGATGACGACCTGGACTAATCCTGTCGAAGAATTAACTACGGGAGGAGTCGGATTCCGAACCACCTCGGCCAATGTGAAGTTCGACGATGTCATCGTGTCCGCCATTAATCTGGCGCCGACCGATTTGATGCTATCCAATGATCTCCTGGTGGAAAATACGGCCGTAGGCAGCTTTGTTGGCGCCTTCTCCACAGCAGATCCCGATGAAGGGGATGTATTTTCATACACGCTGGCAGCCGGAGAGGGAGATACCGACAATGGAAGCTTCTCCATTCCCGTGCTTGGGAATACGCTGATTCTCCGTACTACGCTGGATTACGACACCAAAGACAGCTACAGTATCCGAGTTCGGAGCACGGATTCAGGCGGACTTTCTTATGAAAAGAGCTTTACGATTCGTATCCTTGAGGCAGATGAATTGCCCGTTGAATCCGATCCGAGCAACGTTCTTTACAGGAATGATTTTGCGGACGGAACTACTTCAGGCTGGACTTCCAGCGGAGGCACCTGGAGGGTAGAAACGGAAGAAGGCTCGAATGTCCTTGTTCAGAAAGCGACTGCGACGGCCCTCCTCCTCCTTACAGAAGGTAGTTCATGGTCGGATTATTCCTATGAAACCGATGTAAGAGTTCCCATCAAGGATGCCAATGCAGGTCTTGTCTTCCGAGTACAGGATAGCCAAAATTTCTATATGTACCGGCTCAATGTAAGCAACGGCAAACTGGAGTTATACAAATCCGTGAACGGAACCATGTCTCTCTTATCCAGCGCGGCTGTCACGGCTGTGTCGAAACAATGGTATACACTAAAAGTGCTTGTATACGGGAATTCCATAAAGGGTTATATGGATGGAGAATTAAAGTTGGAATGGACCAATCCCGTAACCGAATGGACAACAGGCTCGATAGGACTTAGAACAACATCATTTAATACAGCCCAACGCAATGTTCTCGTTACAGGCATTAAGCAGGCGCAATCGGAGGTCCCCACGGCCGACGCGTCCAATAACACCGTAACCCTCGACCGCAGCAGCGTGACGGCTGGCGATACGGTAACGATTACGGCAGCAGGCGACAGACAGAATGAAAGCGGAACAGTGGTAAATGAGGAGCGGTATTATCCCGTAGAATGGAGCTCTAGCGAGCTTGGTCAATCGGGTGAATTCACGGTAACCGATCAGGTATACTCTTCCAGCCTGACCGCTTCAGCAGAAGGACAGTACCTCATTGAGGTTACGTTCCAGAAGCAAAGCTGGGACGGAGCTGCTTGGCTTGACGTCACCACCGATACGAAATCGGTCGTATTGACAGTCAATGGCGACGATGGAGAACCGCCGTTGCCTCCAACGGCCGACGCGTCCAAAAACACCGTAACCCTGGACCGCAGCAGCGTGACGGCTGGCGATACGGTAGCGATTACGGCAGCAGGCGACAGACAGAATGCAAGAGGAACCCAGCCAGGAGAGGAACGGTATAATCCCGTTGGATGGAGCTCTACCGAAGCTGGCAAATCCGGAGAGTTCACGGTAACCGAGGGAGTCTATTCCTCCAGCTATGCCACTTCGGCGGCAGGACAATACCTCATTGAGGTTACGTTCCAGAAGCAAAGCTGGGACGGAGCCGCTTGGCTTGACGTCACTACCGATACGAAATCGGTCGTATTGACAGTCAATGACGACGATGGAGAACCACCGTTGCCTCCAACGGCCGACGCGTCCAAAAACACCGTAACCTTGGACCGCAGCAGCTTGACGGCTGGCGATACGGTAACGATTACGGCAGCAGGCGACAGACAGAATGAAAGCGGAACCCTGCCAGGCGAGGAACGCTATAATCCCGTTGGATGGAGCTCTAGCGAAGCTGCCAAATCCGGAGAGTTCACGGTAACCGAGGGAGTCTATTCCTCCAGCTATGCCACTTCGGCGGCAGGACAATACCTCATTGAGGTTACCTTCCAGAAGCAAAGCTGGGACGGAACAGCCTGGATCGACGACACAACCGATACGAAATCGGTTGCTTTGACAGTCAATGCCAAGGCTGACAACGGCGGGGATCCACCATCGTCGCCGCCGCCATCGGGCAATACGGGCGGAGGCACTCCGGTAACCGGCATCAGCACGGAATCCACGACTCAGGAGAACGGCAAGAGCGTCACTACCGTTTCCATTGATCCCGCCAGGCTGGAGCAGAAGCTGTCCCAGGAGAGCAACGGCGCAACGATTGCCATTCCGGTGAATGCGCAATCCGACAAGGTTGTCGTGGAGTTGACGGGACAGATGGTACAGAGTATGGAAACAAAAGAAATGTTGCTGCAGATTAAAACGGATAAGGCAACTTACACGCTGGCAGCGGCGCAATTCAATCTGGAAGCCGTGTCACGGCAGTTGGGAACGCAGTCGGGCTTGCGGGACATCAAGGTCCATATTACAATCGCAACGTCAGCGGAAGATACAGCAACTCAGTTGCAGGACACTGCGGAGCGGCAGGGCTATCAGGTTGTTGCGCAGCCGATTGAGTTCAAGATCGTCGCCAGCCTTGACAACAGCATGGTAGAGGTTTCCAAATTCAACGGTTATGTGCAAAGAACCATTGCGCTTCCCGAGGGAACGCATTCGGACAAGATCACGACAGGCGTTATCTTGCATGCTGACGGATCCTTCTCCCATGTGCCTACGAAAGTCGTTATCATCGACGGCAAGCCTTATGCCCAAATCGAAAGCTTGACCAATAGCGTCTATTCGGTCATTGGGAGCACCAAAACCTTTGCGGATGTTCAGGCGCATTGGGCCAAGGAAGCGATCAACGGGCTGGGCTCGCGGCTTGTCATTGACGGCACCGGAGAAGGCAGCTTCGAGCCCGATCGGGATATGACTCGCGCAGAGTTCGCCGCCATTATCGTCAAGGGACTCGGGCTCATGCGGCCTGGTACCGGGGCGGATATTTTCAATGACGTAATGAAGGGCAGCTGGTATTATGACGCCGTTGCCATCGCGCATGAGTACGGAATCGTTGACGGATACGAAGACGGCACATTCAAGCCAATGGAAACCATTTCCCGCGAGCAGGCCATGACCATGACGGCAAGGGCGATGAAATGGACGGGCTTGAAGGTGGAGCTTGGCTCGAACGAGACCGAACGGCTGCTTTCCGCGTTCGAGGATGCCGGCGATGCTTCCGACTATGCCGCGCGTAGTCTGGCAGCATGCTTGAAGGCCGGTATCATTACCGGACGGGACGCGCAAGTATTGGCTCCTCAGAACAATATCACTCGCGCCGAGGTTGCGGTCATTGTAACGAGACTATTGCAGCAGTCGGATTTGATTTAGCACTAGGAGGAGGGGGCGCCAAGCCACCGCTCTAGGTAGAAGGGCCACTGCCGGTGGCCCTTTTCGGCGTGCGGATTCTTCTCGCCGGGATTCCCCGGAATTGGTTTCGCAACAATCAAATGCGCCAAACGACATAAAAGCCCCGCAGCCCGGAATATCCGTAGCTGCGGGGCCATACTTGCGGTTTAACGGGCCGCTATGAGGCTGTCGATTCATTGTGGAACAACGCAGTCAAGTCAAAGCTGAACGTAACGGACACCACAGTCGCTATTTCACAACAATAGGACCTTTCCAAATTGTAACGGACACAGACGACCTTAATTCCATCAAAACCGCATAAAATGGGCGGAAATACACCAAATAGCGTTATCTGAGTCCGTTAGATTTTCAATATCGCGAAAAGGCTGCAAATAGAGGCTTTGAGGTCCGTTAGCGAGAGCAGAACGTTTCCGCTCAGTTACTCACAATGAATCGACAGTCTCCGCTATGAGGGTAGCCTTCTAAGGCTCATATCGTTATGGCAATCATATCTTCCGTTCTCGAACGAGCGTTCGCGATCCTCATTTACTTAACATTACTTGCCCTTGCGGTAACGGGAATTTTCGATCCTTTCCTGCAACTGCGTATAATACAATTCTTCGTCAATCGGCAAGTCCACCCAATTGTCGGTCCAGGTGGATAGCAGCATCGCGTTGGATAACATCAGCCCTTTAATGCCTTCCTCGCCCGGAGCGATCAGTTCTTCGCCATGCAGGATCGCGTTTGTCCAATTGCGCATAATGCCTCTATGATTCGAATTTTCCCCAACGATCGGAACCTCGCATTTCCAGCATTCCGGCTGGCCAAAGCCGCCCTTGAAGTTTGCATTGAACTCCCGTTCGGATTCGCGCAAGCGCCAAAATGTCAGCTTGTCGTCTTCAATGACGACTTTGCCGCGGTCGCCGCTGATTTCGAGCCTATTGGTGCCGGGCGCCTCGCCGGTCGTCGTTACGAATACGCCGGTCGCTCCATTCTCGTATTCGACAAAAGCCGTTACATCGTCTTCCACTTCAATATCGCGATGTTTGCCGAAATAGCAGAAGGCTCGAACCCGCTTTGGCATCATGCTAATCGTCCATTGCCACAAATCGAGCTGATGCGGATCCTGATTCAGCAGAACGCCGCCGCCTTCTCCTTCCCATGTCGCTCTCCACGTGCCGGAATCATAGTAGCTCTGAGAGCGGTACCAGTTCGTAATAATCCAGTTGGTTCGTCTGATTTCGCCAAGCTCCCCGCTGTCCACCAAATCTTTAAGTTTGCGATATAACGGGTTCGCTCGCTGATTGTACATCATGCTGAATTTTACGTCCGTTTTGGCAAAAGCCTCGTTCATCTCGCGGACTTGCTTCGTAAACACGCCGGCAGGCTTCTCGACCATGACATGCAAACCGCGCTCGAAGCATGCAATCGCTAATTCCGGGTGCGAATAATGAGGCGTTGCGATCAATACGCCGTCAACCTTGCCGGAATCCAACAGTTCATAAGGATCGGCGTAAATGGCGACCTCCTCGCCTGCGTTTTCCTTTGCCCACTGCCGCCCCGCTTCCGCGATGTCGCTGACTGCCGCCAGCTTCGCGCCGGGAACATCTCCTTTCAAAATATAACGGATATGCCCTTTGCCCATATTCCCAAGTCCAATAACGCCTAAACGCATAACTTCCATTTCCGGTTAGCTCCTTACCATCTCGAATGTATTGTCAGGTCCTGCAAACAACCCTCTACGCTTAGTTGTATCGTACCACGATGAGATGAAGCGGGCTTCATTCGCATTAATGTAATAAAATTTTTATTTGACTCTGGTTGCTGTATAATGGGAGTACTTGCAGGAGGAGCGCCAATGAATAATAAAATGCGAATTAAGACCCCCTTTATGATGGTCACTTCGACCAGTTATAACAACCAAACAAAATATCATACCCATTTTCATTATGAAATTTATTATTTTCGCGGAGGCAAGGTCAATTATTTGATTAACGATCGCATTTATGTACTTGAGCCAGGCGATATGCTGCTTATGCACGGCATGACCTTGCACAAAGCACATATCATAAACAACGATGCTTACATACGCACCACGCTGCACTTCGATCCCTCTTTCTTCAAACAATACATTCAGCCTGCCCACGCTCCGGATTTACTCGCGCCCTTCGAGAAGCTTCACAATGTCCGGCTGCAGCTTCGAAACGAAGATAAAGCCGAAGTAGAAGACGAGCTGCATAAGCTTGAAGCGCTGTATCATCAGAATAAGCCTCATGCCAATCTGCGGTTTCAGGCGCGGCTGCTGGATTTGCTCATTCTCATTTACGATCTTTGCGAGCAGCCCCTTCAAACGATATCCTCATTCCCAACCTATAAAGAACAGCATGTCCAAGCTGTAATATCTTATATAGAAGCCATGTTCAGGGAAGAGATGACGCTTGATGCGATACAAAACGAGCTGCATTTAAGCAAATATTATTTGGCCAAAACCTTTAAAGAAGTGACGGGAATGACCATTTTCCAGCATCTGATGCACCGTCGAATTTATCAGGCCAAGCTTGAATTGATCGAGCGAGGCAATAGCATTACCGAAATTGGCTATGTGGTCGGATTCAAGCATCCATCGCACTTTAGCCGCGTATTCAAGGAGCATACGGGCATGACGCCGGAACGCTATCGCATGAAGCACAAGCTTCATGCCAACTCCCCCCGCATTGAAAGTTAATCGGCAGAAAACATACCGACAACGAAGGACGCTAGCGTCCGCCCGCTCCTCCCATCACGAAAAAAGACAGGCAAGCGCAATCGTCTGCGCCTGCCCGTCTCCCTCTCTCTTAACCGTTCTACGCCTTGGTTAAACCCCGGCCGAGCCCGCCGCCGGCAACCGGACGCGGCTGTTCCGCAGCCTAGCCGACGTCTCGCCCGGCGCTACCGGAAGCTCGACGGACATGAGGTCGTCTTCCTCGCCCAGCGATGCGCCGATGGTATCGGCGCCAAGCTTCACCGCGGGCTCCGACAGCTCCTCGCCTTCCGCCAGGAACGCCACCTGGAACAGCCAAGCCGCTTCCTTGACCTCGTGGAAGTCAAACTCGCGTTCTTCGCCGGCGTACAAAACATAATCCACGTATAGAGCTCGATTATCGCCATTCGGCACGCCGTCGGCATCGGGATGCTCGGAGTCCGCCCCTTCGCCGATCGAGAGCCGCAAGCCGCCGTAATCGCTGCGCTCCGCCAGCAGTCTGATCGCGAGCGAGCGCGCTCCGAAACGCATTCTTACAAGTCGCCCTTCGTCGCATGTCTCCGGCTCCAGCCCCTCGCGGACTCCCCCGATCTTGAAGCGAATCCGCATATCGCGGCTGCGGAACCGGCCGTTGACGATATCCAGATCGGAGTGCCATGCGCCGTTGTCCGTAAGCAGGCTCATGCCGAACAACACGTCCGTCCCGGACTGCGCGCCCGCGAACAGGGCCGAGCAGAAGTCGGCCCCGTTCATCAGGAACTGCAGCTGCACGTTGCTCGCGCGCCCTCCCTCTTCGAGATAGGCAATCAGATTTCGCCGCTGGTTCCACATCAGTCCCTTGCTGAACGTGCCCAGCGACAGCTTCTCGTCGCGGTACAACGTCGCGTGGACCTGATAACCCGCAAGCTCCTCGTTTAACGTCGGTTCGGAGATGCTTCTAGCTTCCACGGCTTGGAAAAGATGGCGGTGCCGCAGCGGGCATCGGATGTTTTCGCCGAACTCGAACGTTTCGTCGAGCATCGCCTCCTCGAGAAATTGGCGCTCGTCAGGGCGAATCCAGGAGCTGTAGGTCCGGCTGTGCGGCCCGCCCCACTGTCCCGTTCCCGCATGGTAATGCTCGCCCGCCATTCGCCAGGCCAAGTCCATCAGCTCGTCGGCATATTCTACCGCCGCGGCGTTCGAGGAATAGGCGGCGATGCTGTGCAGCTCCTTGATCGCGATCGGCGTGTAGCACGGGCTGTTGTATTCGGAGAACGTCCCGATGCCGAACGTGAAGTCGTAGAACCGCTTAAGGCGGGCAAGCCCATATGCCCGGAATTCCTCTTGGCCCAGCAGCTCGCCGCCTACGAGCGTAACGAATGCCCCCATGATGGCGATGTTCGTGTAGTGGGGACCGACGTTGCGCTTGATAATCGCCCTGCACGCATGTCCGATCGCCTCCCGCACCGTAGCGGCGAGATCCGCCCCCAGCTTGGCTTCATGCTTGATAAGCGTGAGGATCATCCGCTTGCCGTGGAAGTCCGCCATGTTCCAATCCGGGCGGTCCATCTCCTGCAGCGTCTCTTCGTAAAAGTAAGGCCAAATGCCGTAGGTCTCGGAATCCGGATTTGTATCCTGCAGCGGAACGACCTTCTTCAACATGCCAACGGCCCTATCGATGCCGACTCGTTCCCCGGCCTCAAGCAAATAATAGGCATGCTCCGCGGAGGTCAGCAAAAAATGCACCTCGGGCGCCGTTTCCCGTTTCAACGCCGTATGATAAGTCGCGGTCAATTGGGTGCGAACCAAACCCGCGGCTTCGTCGAACGACTCCGTTCCTTGCCGGATGACCTCCAGCAATCTTTCTCTATTCATCAGCAGCCACGACTCCCTTCCTAATCGCTTCGGCTAGCAGCATGAGCGTCAACCCCTGGCCGTACAACGTCGGGTACGTCGGAATGTCGTTGTAGGCTTCTACCGACTCCATGACGGGAGTGCCGCCCGATACGCCTCCCACGATTCCGTTTTCTCCAATATAAGTTACGATCGCGCGAAGCGCCATCCCCGCGGCAGCCTCGTACTTGGCATCGCCCGGCAAAAGCCCCGTTTCCGTGCCCAGCCACAAGCCGCAAGCGATGCCCGCGCTGCCCGATACTTCGCGGTAATAATCCGGCCGATCCATCACGGTGCTCCATAACCCGTCCTCTTGCTGGAATCCGACAAGTCCGTCCATCAAGCGGCGATACCGCTCCCGCAGCTCGTCCCCGATCGGCGCGAGCCCCGCGATTTCCTTGACGATCATGGGCACGCCTACCGCGATCCAAGCATTGGCGCGCGTCCATCTCACCGCGGACATATGATCGCCGGCCGCGCAGTTCCAGCCATGGAACAGCACGCCGGTGGACGAATCCTCCAGCAGCCGCAGGTGCAGCAGCGTTTGGCGTTGCGCTTCCGCCGCGTAAGCCGCATTGCCGAGCATCGACGCCGTCCGCGCCAAGAACAGCACGGCCATAAAGACCGTATCCGCCCATACCTGCTCCGCGAACTCCACGTTCTCGGTCACCGTGTGCTCGAACGCTTCTTCCCGCGTGCGGGGCGCTTGCTCCACCAGCCATTTCGCCACGCGGCCCGCTTCTTCCCTGAACCGCACATCACCCGTTCCCCGGTACAAGGCCGGGAATATCGCATACGGCGCCACCGCGTTAATGACGGGCTCCGGCGAGGCCTTGGCCTTATTGCGCGTTGCCCACTCCGCAAGATAGGCCGACACCTCCGGCTTTTCTGCCTTCTCCGCGTATTCCAGCAGCGCGATAACGCCGACGCCGGGCACCCAATCCCACAAGTCGATATTCATTCCCCAATCGCCGGGATGCTCCCTCGTCATCTCCTGCCATACCTTCTTCGCGATATCCTCCATCCGCTACCCACGCCTTTCCCTTGACTGATGCCCTTATGCTACCACCCCGTACGGGAGCGGCGCTTGGGGCGTCATCCGCAAAAAGTGGGGAATCGTCCGCGATGTCGTTAGTCGGCATGCTTCCGGAACCAGTCCAGCGCGTCCGGCATGCGGTCCTATAGCCATTTGCCATAGACTAGATTTCTCAAGAACCTGTTCTTGTTATTCGGCGGTTACCCGCTATGATGCCGGCTTTGGGCTCATCTTCGCGCGGGTAGCGGTGGTCGTGCAGCTGCAAATTGGGGCGAGCCTTGGCATATAGAGCTAATCGTGGATACGGGGCGGCTTCCCTCGCCTCCCTCCGCCTCCCTCACCTTCCTAACCTCCTCCCTCCCTCCCTCCCTCGCCTCCCTCCCTCACCTTCCTAACCTCCGCCCTCCCTCCCTCGCCTCCCTCCTCCCTCCCTCGCCTCCCTCCCCCTTTCGTAGCTCTAATGGACACAGATAACCTTATATCAACGAAATCGGGTTTTTACAGATTCTAGCGGACACAGCAGCCTCTATTTCGCGGTTTTGCCCCTATTCTAGCAGCTTTTTTACCAAATAACGCTTCCTGTGTCCGTTACGATTTCAACATGCTCGTTTCGTGCCGAATAAGGCTCGTGATGTCCGTTACCATTAAAAGCCTAACGAACAACTCTAACGGTGTCCGCAGTCGAACAACTACTACCTCCGTCCGCTCCCCAAAACGTGGTATAATATGACAAAAACAATAGCGCATGAGGAAGGGGTTCCGTCGTTGAGCGAAAAAATGGCAAAGCAGCATCGGCCGGCAGGCGAAAAACAGAAGGACCGGGAGCATAAACCGGAAGCATCCGGTCCCGTTACGCAAGCTCAGTCCACGATCATTCAAATGCAGCAGTCGGCCGGCAACCGCGCCGTCTTGCAAAGGATGCAAGAATCGGCCGTTCCCGAAGCCGCGGCTCCCGGAGCAAACGCCGGCGGCAATCGGACGGGCTTGCCGGACGGATTAAAGGCGGGAGTGGAGAGTCTGTCGGGAATGTCCCTGGACGACGTTAAAGTCCATTACAACTCTTCCAAGCCGAAAAGCCTGGACGCCCTTGCCTACGCCCAAGGCAGCGACATCCATGTCGCTCCCGGACAAGAGAAGCATTTGCCCCATGAAGCCTGGCATGTCGTGCAGCAGAAGCAAGGGCGGGTAAGCCCCACGATGCAACTCAAGCAATTCGGCATCAACGACAGCCCCTCGCTGGAGAAAGAAGCGGACCGGATGGGCGACAAAGCCGCTTCCTACGCCGGATCACCCTCCGAGCCCGTCAAAGACGCGGCAGCCTCTACTTCTTCGGCTCCCGTGCAACTGTTCGACGGAATGAACAAGGATAACGAAGACAGGCTGAAGCAATCCCGAGTAGATTCGAAAGAACCCAAGATGCAGCTGGATCATGCCGTATCGCAAGACTCCATGAAAACTCTGGCTTCCACCATGGGCGATATTCAAAAAATGATCGATCATCCCGACACGAAGTATACGAGAACGAAAGCGGCCTACGCGGACTTCGAAGAGGCTACCGGCGACTCGGCCGCCCTTAAGAAAACTTTGCTTAATCTAACCAACAACATTACTCCCGGCTACCAATTAACGACGGGCAATCCGGGCTCCGGCTTCGATCCGCAGATCAAAATGGTAGGAAACAAATCCATGCCAACCAACGCAAGCGACAATCTGCTGGTCTTGGATACCGAGATTCGAAAGCTTTACCGCCTCCCGTTGCTTAATCAGAACGAGGCGTTGCATAGCGAAGACGAGGGTCTGGATACGGCTTTCTCCGAATCCATTGCGACGATTACGGCATGTATAACGGAAGTCATGAAGGGAAGCGCGCCGACATTCGATGCCAAAACGTGGTATACATTCGAGGACAAAAACGTAAAGCGAGTACCGGCGGAATGGTTGGACAGCCCGGTCAAAGTAAGCGAAACCGCTAAATATCCGGCGTTACAGGATGTCGATTTCACCTTCAATTACGAGGTTCCCGTGTTCAAGAAGGATAGCGTAAAAGGCAAAAAAAGAAATGAAGGGCCTACAGTCACCATAACCCGCGAGGATAAACAGTTAGAAGTGAATGCCACGATTCCCGTCTCGTGCTGGGAGCATATCTACGACCGGCATTTTATGCCGACCTTCGTGGGCGACGTTCAGGCCATCAATACGTTTTGGAAGCAAAATCCGGTCGATGCCATTACGGAGGAGCTGCTGGATCCCGAAATCGAGCTGTTGATCGATCGCAAACGCGGAGAAATCGATCAAGTTCCGGATGACGGATACGAGGAAATCAACGTTAATGAATACGTCGACTCCCTGTTCTTCCAAGGCGTCATCACCGTCGATAACGGCACGATTTCTTTGGAATTCAAGTCTATCGCTCCGCAGGATTCCGGCTTGGGCTATGCCGTCGAGCCTCAACTGATCCAAAGCAAGTCCAAGGAGGAGCAGGAGGAGCTGCGCCAGAAGAGAAGGGACAATCAATAAGCGGAGTTCCTCAGAATAAGCAAAAACAGCGGCAGCCCGGGATGGAAGAACTGCATCCTCGGCCGCCTTTGTTTATCCCAGCCCATTATCTCTTTCGCCTCCATTTTCTCCCCGCATAATATACAAAGCATCCAAGCAACAGCAAGCCCAAAACTTCTATCGTTGTCCATACCGGGCTTATGACGTAGCCAAACGCGACTTCTTGCTGCATATATTCAACCGTATTATAGGTCTCCAAGACATCCGGCACATGATTCGTCGTTAGATAAATGCCTTGCACGATTCGAAACGCATAGTAAACAAAAACAAATAAGAGTCCTATACCTATAGCTCGAACAAACGTTTTTTTCATGGTTCTCTCCCCTTCTATTTCCTGAACCGGCCTTGCGCTTTCCATATGGCAGTTAAGGTGGCTATCGTAAGAACGACTACAAAAACCATCATATATTCCTTTACCCAAGGAACCGCGAGCCGGTTTAGCGCTTGTATATCTTCGTTTGCATCGGTCAACAATTTATTTCCGCTGCAAAGACTGGTCATTTCTTTTCCTTTAAAGTTATAGGTATAAACCAAATATTCGGACCCCAAATTAAACTCCGTGCCGCACATCCCAAAGAAGCCGCCAAATACATAACCGTCCGGCAGACTGCCCTTCCAAACCTTATCTACGTTAAATATATTTCCGCCTTCCGTATCTTTGCTGACCAACGTTCCGGCAAAAACGACGCTAGCTCCCTCAAACCTCTTCGCAACGCTCGGGTTCCCGCAACTACACGCGTAAGCCCGATCGGATTGCAGCAGTTGGATACCGACTATTAGACACATTAATAAAACGATGGCTACCATCTTTTTCATTTAAGCTGTCACCCCCCATAACAGTTTCGTTCTAAAAATGTAAAATCCTTCATTACGCTAATAAGCCTTAGGCAGCGAATAACGAACGACAAACAGGAGCAAGCCGCCCGGCCTGCTCCTGTATTACTCGATCGCATGTTTTGCAATAGCCTACCGCTTAAACAATGTTGGCCAATACGCTCCTTCGAACGGCTGTCCGTCGTACGGGCGAGGTCCCAGCAGACGGACGTTGTCGTGGCGCTGCACGTTCGCTTTGTACGCCGTGCCGCCGGGCATAACGTGCGCGACGATGGACAGGCGCGGATCCGGCGTCCGGTTGGCGCCCGAGCCGTGGAACGTCAATGCATGGTGGAAGCTTGCCTGGCCCGCTTTCAGAATACAAGGCTCCTCTACCCATTCGTGCCCGAGCGCGGCGTATTTGGCCTTCAGCTCATCCATGTTTTGGTTAAAGAACGTGTCGCTATCGGGAATGAGTCCCCACTTGTGCGAACCGAGAATCGTCGACATGCCGCCATTGGTCAGGTCGGTGTCCTGCAAGGCAATCCACACCGTGATCATCTCCGAGGTGCTCGCGCTTTGCCAATAGCCGAAATCCTGATGCCAGCCGACGTTGCCCGCCTTTGTCTCCGCCTCGCCCGCTCCGGGCTTGTAGATGACCTGATCATGCCATAGGCGGATTTCGTCCACCTCCAGCAAATCGGCGCACAATTGACCGATCCAAGGATCCGTCACGACGCTCCGCACTTCGTCGTTGATCCACCAGCCGTTGTCCAGCTTGCGCAGCGCAAGCGGATTGGCGGACGGCACATAACCGCCGTTCATGGGATAGCCGTCTCCATCGTATTGTCCCGACCAAATACGTTCGTGCGCCTCTCTCAGCTTGGCGATCTGCTCGTCGTCCAGCAGCTTTGGGCTAATCCAATAGCCATCCCTCTGGAACGTCTCCTTGTCCGCCGCCGTTATTTCGTAATCCCGTTGTACCTTAGTCGTCATACCAGAACCCTCCTAGTTATCGATTCGCCTTTAGTATAAGGCCGGCTCAGGTTCGTTGACGTTCTCGCAAACAACGGGTAGTATTTAAAACATTCGGGAAAGAGGTGGCTGCGGATGAGGTACACGTACGAGACGGAACGGGACGGAATCATCGCCGGCTTGCCGGAATTCGTCATGCTGGGAAGCGAGAGCCTGCGGACGACGCTCGGACTGCAGGAGCATGATCACCCAGGCTGCTACGAGTTCGTCTGGATAGAGAAGGGGCAAGCGGTCTGGGAAATAAACGGCTCCACCTACGAGACGGTGTCGGGACAGCTGTTTCACTCGCGCCCTGGCGAGCGGCACAGGGGCAACCGCGACGTCATCGAGCCGAGCAAATTTTGGTGGCTCATTATTAAGGCGCCCGACAAGGACGGGTGGCTTGGGCTGGATGCCCGCGACGTCGGCGCGGTCTCGGCCGAGCTTCGGGCTCTGCCGCGCGTCGTTAACGCGGGATTTCGGGCGAGGGACATTTTTGCCAGGATGAAAGACGGGCTCCAGCAAGGCGGGCCGCTGCGCAATATAATGATCCGCCAATCCATATTAGAGCTGTTGCTGCTTGCCGTCCGTCCGGGCGTCAAAGCGCCGGGCGTTGCCGACGACCTGCAGCGCAAGCTTCATGAGCTCGTAGCCAGAATGGAGAACGAGCCGGCATGGCGCCCGGCGATCGCGGAGCTCGCGGCATACTGCCTAGTCAGCCCGACCCACTTTCACCGGGCTTTCCAGCGGCATACGGGCCTTACGCCCGTCGCGTACATGGATCGGGTCCGCGTGGATGAAGCATGCGCGCTGCTGTCACGCCCCCAGGCGACCGTCACCGGCGTGGCGCATGACCTCGGCTACTCCTCCAGCCAAAATTTCGCCACCTCGTTCAAGAAATATACGGGCCTCACGCCGACGGCGTGGCGCGCGCAGCAGGCTGCCCCAAGCGGCGAAGTCAAGCTTCGTTAGCCGGACCGAACGGTGACGGGAACGAGATGAACCCGGTACGGGGCCGCCGCTGCCGGCCAAATGATTGCGCGCTCGTCGTAATGCCGCTCTACGATGGCCGCGATGATGCGAGATTCGCCGATGCCGTAACCGACTAAAATCATCGTCTGCTCTCTGCCGTTCGCATCGAGATATCGCGCTCCGAGCGCTTTGCCGTACTTCGTGCCCAAGCAGTTCAAGTTAGCGGTGGAAGTAGCGGAGTAGAGATTATCGAATCGCAAGTTAAACAAGTCTGCTGTATATCGATTCAATATCCGCTACCGTCATCGGCTTAGGATTATTATTCAGCAATCGGGTGACTCTTGAGGCTGCCAGAGCCAACTCCGCAAGATCCGATCGCTCCATGCCAAACGAAGACAGCTCCTGCGGTATACCAAGGCTTTTTATCCAATCCTCAAGCGCGGACACGACTCGTTCCCCAGCTTTACCATTGGGAGCCGCTTGCCCGTCGCTCTTCAGTCCCATCGCAGATGCCACATCCGACAACCGATCCGCGACAGCATCATGGTTGAATCGCATGACATGGGGAAGCAGCATGGCATTCGCCGTGCCATGAGGGATATGGAACGAACCTCCGAGAGGATAAGCCAGCGCATGAACGGCTGCCGTTCCGGAGCAGGATAACGCCATCCCTCCGTACATCGAGCCTAGGAGCATATCCGTTCTGGCTTGAAGGTCGTCCCCCCTGCGATAGGCAGCCTCCAGGCTCCGCGAGATCCTCCGCATGGATTCCAACGCATACGTATCGCTTATCGGATTGGCTTTGTTGGACAGATAGGACTCAATGGCATGCGTGAAAGCATCCATGCCCGTCGAAGCGGTAACAGCGGGAGGCAGTGACACCGTCAGAAGCGGATCAAGCACGGCAAGCCTCGGGTACAAATACGGACTGACGACGCCAACCTTCAGCTTTTCCTCCGGCAGCGTAACAATGGCATTGGGCGTGACCTCCGCGCCGGTGCCGGAAGTAGTAGGCACGAGAATGGTCGGGATGCCCGCTGTCTCCACTTGCCCGATACCCAGCATCTCTCTAATCGGCTTGGCCGTCGTACATCTGACCGCCAGCAGCTTTGCCGCATCCAGCACGCTGCCTCCGCCGATCCCGATGATGCCGTCGGGATGCTCGGCATTTGTTGCTGCCGACAGCGTCTCCAGCAGCTCCAACGCGGGCTCCGTCTTGATTTGTGCTACGAGCACGCCCTTAATGCCCTCCTGCTCCAGCAGCCGCATGGCCTCTGCAACGACGCCCTGCTGCACTAAGCTCGGTGAGCTCACAAGCGCTACCCGCCTAAGCCCTAACCTCGCGGCGAGCCCTCCCAGCCGCATGAAGCAGCCCTCACCGAATACGATTTCACCCGCCGTTTGGAAGTGTACCGCGCCATGAGCCATCATCATGCCCAAGACTCCCTTCCCGCCGATTGAGGCACTAGCTGCGCCGCTTGAGACAAAGCCTCCAGCATGCTTCGTTCATCGGCAATTCCTTGTCCCGCGATGTCGAAGGCCGTTCCGTGATCGACGCTGGTTCGGATAACCGGCAAGCCTACGGAGATGTTAACGCCCGCTTCCAGACCAAGCACCTTAACGGGTCCATGCCCTTGATCATGATACATCGCCACAATGAGATCGAAATGACCTCTGGTCGCCCGATAAAACAACGTATCCGCTGGCAGCGGCCCCGATACCTCCATCCCTTCGGCACGGGCACGAATAATCGCCGGCTGGATCTTCTCCTCTTCTTCTCCATAACCGAACAACCCGCCTTCCCCGGCGTGCGGATTAATGCCGCAAACAGCAATCCGGGGCTGTGTCATCCCGCTTCGGCGCAAGAGCTCATGGCCCAGTGCAATTACTTGATAGACACGCTCCGGTGTTATCTTGGCAATCGCGTCGATTAATCCAACATGGGTCGTTACGTGAATGACTCTTAAATTAGGGGCTGTCAGCATCATGGCCACTTTATCCGCCCCCATCAAATCCGCTAAAATTTCCGTATGACCGGGATACATGTGGCCTGCTTTATGCAACGCTTCTTTATGGATTGGGGCTGTACATATGGCATCGATGAAGCCTGACATGCCGAGACGAACCGCCTCTTGGATGCAGCGGAAAGCAACGTTGCCGGCAATGGCGGACTGCTCTCCGAAGGGGGGAACATCATCAATCAGCCTTAAATCCAAGAAAGGAATAACATCAGGGCTGCTCAGCAGGGTCCTGTCCGAGAGCTCTTGTGCACCAATCTCCCGAAATCCGACAGGGTAATTCAGCAATGCATTTGCCCGTTCCATAACATTGCCGTCACCGATCAGCACGGTTGTCATGCCAGCATGCAGCTTTCCATCCGACAAAGCCTTTACAATAACCTCCGGTCCAATGCCCGCAGGGTCGCCCATCGTAATGCCGATCACCGGCTTTCGCTTTTCCTTCTTCATTGCCCTCTCCCCCTCCACATAGTTGCGACATCGGCTAGCAGCGTTTCATGGCCAAACCCGCCTGACTTGGTCATGAAAGGGCAGGTGCTGCCGTCGCTTAATGAAATCTCGCCTAACACCGTCCCCGGCGCAACCTCGCGAAGGATACCGAAACGCCGAACCCCCAACGCTTCGCAGATGCCCCGCGCCGTCTCTCCTCCAATGACGAATAACAGGCCCGGATTCGCCCTATTGCAGATGCGGCTGACAAGCACACCGAACCGGGAGGTTATACTTGCATGAAAGGCTTCAATGGATAAATAATCAAACCGAGCAGCCAGCAACGGCGTATCTAGCGTATCAGACCCTGCCCCAGGATGCCGAGCGACGGAGAGTATGACGTCTTGTCCGTCCAGGAGTCCTGAGACCGCCTTGCCTTCCGCCGCGCCGCGAGCCCGCTTGGAATCGTCAGAGTCTAGGAGCAGCTCTCCAAGCGTTAACTCAATAGACTTAAATTCTCCGTCTATTGATGCATGCTTGATCTGCTTGCGAGTGACTTCTGTCTGGCTGGTTGTCGCCAGAAAGGCAGGTGACTTCACCGGCCTCCCAGCCCCCGTATTGTGCTGAGGCTCCCGCCCTGCAACGGCTCGGAAGTGACCCGCTATTGCGGAAGCCAGCCCGCCGGACCCGGCAAACATGATGCGTTGCGGCAATAACAGGCCATAGGCGACCAGGCTCTCCAGATCCGTCTCCGTCTCCGCATCGACAACTATGTATCTGCAGCCGCTAAGGTAGCGGTTAGTCACCTCCTGCAGAAACAAGCTTGCATCTCCATGGCGCAAGACATCCACTGAGATAGATGCCGCACGATAAGCCGATTCCTTCTCGATCAGCCTCGGAATGTTGGAATCCGCAACAGGGGACAGCGGATCCTGAGCCGTTGCCGTCAAATGAACGGGAACCCCGTTTATATGATGAATTCCCCCCGTCGTAGTTCTGTTCATCAGGGGATACGCCGGCGCAATGAATCCTATTTCGGCCCCGGTTGCTTCCAATATGGCATCGCATTCCTGCATAAAGTGACCGCGCAGCGCAGAATCCATTTTTTTATAAATGACACGAGGTTTGTTGGAAGAGCTTCCGGTTGCCGCTGCCCAAGTTTTCTTATAGGCCTCTTCCTTTGTGCCCCCTCTTGTTCCAACATCAATGGAAAGCACCTCAGCCGCGGAGCTCCAAGCGGCCGTTTCCTGCGGATGGTACAGCTGCACCTCCGTCTCAAACCCTTGCCGGGCAAAGCCAACGCCTGTGTCGCATGCGCCTGTCAGGTCATCAGCCATAATAACAAATTCGCACATCTACCATCGCTCCTTCGGCATAACCTTCATCTGCGAAGCCTATTCTTCAACATTGCCACACAACATGAAAGCGGCATAGTCAATAAAAACTGTCATTCATGCAGTATAGGGCTGAACATATTATCGTTTTCCTGAACAAAATAAAGGCAGTCCCCCGCCAAGCGACGAGTGGACTGCCCATTCTAGCTGCACAAGAAATTAAGGAGATGTAATCTTAATCTCATTAATATAAGATGTCGTGCTTCCTCCATAGGAGCTGCTGAAGAAGATCTGATTGAGGCTCGTCTGCGCATTTCGGAACGGCGCTCCGCTTACCTTGAGGGTACCATTGACGTAGATATCGTACGCATCGGTTCCTACATCGCCGACCACCTTGATCGTATACCACGTGTTCAAGCTTATGCCTTGCACAAGCACAGCCGTTCCAGCGCTGTTCTTGTAATACAGATTGCCGCTCAGCGTCAACAGATCTACCGCGGACGAGGTTCCGTTCCTGATGGCGAACTGCGTGCCCAGAGTCGTCTCCATGAAACTCCACACTGCCGTAAAGGCCCCCGTTTGCGCCGCAATTGTCTTGTATACGCTAGTGGAGCCTGCCGAGGTCGTATCCTGCAGTCTCATGCTCTTATCCGATACGGATGGGGTATTCTCCACCGTTGTCGCCGCATTCGCCACCACGGCTCCGCCATTTGTCCAGCCGGCCGGAGCCGCGCCGCTCGTCATGGAATCGAAGGACTCCTCGAGAATGACAGTCGCTGTCGCCGGGGAGAAGAAGAACGCATCTATATTCGCGATTCCGCTCGTTCCTTTGGCCACCAGATAGACGGTCTGCACCCCGCTCGCTCCGCTCACATTCGCGCTCTGGGTCGCGAACGAAGTGAAGCTGCCCGTCGATTGTGCCGTCAAGGTGCCGATCAGCGTGCCCGTCGCGCTACCTAGACGGATTTCGATATCCTGTCCTGCATACGCCGAAGGCACCGCCAGATGGATATTGATCTCCGATGCCCCGCTTCCAAAGTCCACATTGTCGTAGCGCAGCCAGTCGTTATGATCGAAGCTTCCAATATAGGTTCCCGTATTGGTAATGCCGCTCATCGCTTCATAGCTTTCCGCTTCAATGGTCGAGTAGGCGTCGCGGTTGCCGGAAGACGCATTTGTTGTCACCTGCAGGCTGGAGCTTGACGCGGATTCATTGCCCGCCGCATCCTTTGCTCTGATGGTGTACGTATAGGCGGTGCTCGCGGATAAGCCGGTATCCGTGTACGATGTGGCCGTAATCAAGCTGGTATTCACTTTGGAACCGCCTCTGTACACATCATAGCCCGCCACACCGACGTTATCCGTTGATGCCGACCATGATAATGCGACAGAGCTGGAGGTTTTGGACGGCGAAGCCAGATTGGAAGGCGCGCTCGGCGCTGTCGTGTCCGGCGGCGTTGTGCCTGTTGATTCATACTCGATAATCAACTGCGGTCCATCCGTAGCTTCGCTTGAGAAGTACACGTTCTCATTGGCGCCGCTTACCGGCAGAAGCGCAAACCCGTAGACCGCATTGCCGGTTACCGCCGCAGGATCCAGCACGATATCCATAACCTTGCTTTCCCCGATGCTGGCATCATATGCGGCGCCATGGATGTCCAAAGTAAAGCTGCCCGCGGAAATCGCTTCTGTCGTCGGTCTCGTATTCCAGGTAACCGTGGATTCCGACCAAGCTCCCGTTGTTTTTCGAAGCTGGAAATTTGTATTCCCGGCAGCGTTCGTGGATGACTCTTTGATCCGAAGCTTAGCCGATTTGATCTCTCCGGTCAGACCCGTTACGTTGAACTTGATATAGCTGTAACGCGCAGCCGTTCCGGATGACTTCACATGAAGCCTTTGCTCCCCATCAAAGTTCGAGCCTGCCGCATCCTGCTTCACATAGCTGTCCTCGGTTGGGGAGAACACGACTTGTTGATACGGCTTGGAAGGCATGGTCCCCGCGCCTGCCGTCCAAGGCGTCTGCCCGTATTCGAACGCTCCGATATCCGGAGCATTGCCGGCATAACCATCCGTAATTCCAGCTAGCGCTTGACCGGCGTTTATTGCGCTGGATGTGGATTGCAAGGTATAATTGCCGGCCGCGGCATTGACAAACAGCGGATTTGTGCCGGAGTACAAGTTGTTTTGCTGCACGCCCTTCGTATTGCCGTCCGACGGGAAGAAGCCTTTGGTAAAGATATTGTTTTTGAGGTAGGTCTCTCCCCAATCCTGATCGGCAGTACCCGTGGGAGAATACGTCATCCCCAGACTTGTGGCATCGAAGGTGTTGTTATAAATATAACGATACTGTCCATCCTTAGGAAAGGATGCGCCCGGCATATTCAGAATAAGCGCTCGCTGAACGTTGTAGGTCAAGTTATGATGAACGACCGCATTGCGCAGCCTGTTGTCCAGATAGATGCCCGTCTTGTTGCCGCTGATGACTCCAGCGTTCATATCATGGATCTTGTTATAGGCAACCTCAAGGCGGTTGACGTCCCGATTCCAGCCATAGATGGCTCCTGCATCAGCCACTTGCAGCAGACCATTATAGAGGTGATTATGATGAATGCTTCCGCCCTTGATGCCTGACATGGAGATTCCGACTTTACCAAAGTTATAGATCGTATTGTAAGCTATCTCGCCGAACATATTCGCATGATCAATGCTGCCATCGTCCTCATCGCTTGAGCCGCTGTCAACGGCGGCTCCCGCCATGGAATAGCCGACATTGCTGATCGTATTGTTCAGCACCCGATTGTTCGCCCCGTCGCCGATGTACACCCCGTTGCCGGCGCTCCAATTGACCGTGCTGTTCTGGAGGGTATTGTTGCTGCCGGCCAGAAACAGGCCGTGCTTGAAGGGTCTGCCCACCCACATATTCCCGCCAACGAGGGTGCCGAAATGCGATACATATTGAGCATTCACCCCATCAAGAACGATATGCTGAGCGGATGCCGCGAACGTCGACGGCGTTTCATAATCAAAGCCGCTGTTGGTCGTCACTGTAGCCGCAACGATCGTTATGTCTTCCAGCGTAATGTAGGAGCGGCCCGTCATATTGAACGCATACTCCCTTTTCTTGGCTTCTATCGTATGACCGGCTGGACTGCCGCCGTCCGGCATCCATAGATAGAGCGTGCCGGTGCTGTCTCTGAAAAATTCCGTAGACGTATCAAGCGCATTAAGATGCCCAAATATATAATAGGATTTTGTGCCTCCCGAGGTCTCGTAATCGGGCGAAGTATCCATTGTCGCCTGGATCGTACCCGTTGAATAAGAAGTAATAATGCCTGTCTGCGGAAAGCCGTTATAAATATGCATAAACAGATTGGCTCCGTTCCAATAACCGGAAGACTGCGTCAGGTTGGCCGTATCGGTAAACGTGACGGATTTGGTAGAGGTGTTGCGAGTAGTCGTTGTAGCAACCGTCTTGAATACGGGCTTATTCAAATCCGTGGCATTCGGCCATCGCGCCTCCTTCATCATTGCACCGTCAACAAACAGCTGATCCATCCCGCGGCCCAGCGTCCAATTCATCCCTGTCGTCTTGTAGATGGAGCCGCTGTGTACGGTCCAACCCGTGGAAGAGATGGGGTCGGCGCCTGTTACGGTAACACTCTCGTTGTTGTACGGCTTGAACAGGATGGGGGAGCCCGCCGTACCCGAATTTGTCGGCGTCACGGTTTCCCTGTAGGTGCCGCTGCGAATGTAGCATGTACCGCCGGCAGTCACGAGGCTTGCGCATTTCTGAATGGTCTTGAAGGGGGCGGATAATGTTCCGCCATTGGAATCGTTGCCGCTTGGAGAAACATAGTAGTCGGTCGCCGCATGGGAAATTCCAGCAGGCCATATGGGTACGATTGACACAATCAAAGCGGCTATAATAACCATCGCCAATTTCTTATTCCCGCTCATTCCAGCGAAATGTAACATAAATAATCCTCCATTACGATATAATATAGTTCAGCCTTTAATGGTACCGCTTACATTTTGTCGCATCCCACTCCTTGCATAAGCTACAAACATACCACGAAGTCGCATAAGGTGCGCCCGCTCATCCTTTTGCTTTCCATCTTTCATTTCCATCATTCGATCACAACAGCCGCATCCAACCTTCTTGTCCCTCCGGCTCCATCCATCCATCCATCCCTCCCCTCCTAAGGATGGCTTTATTGTGCTGGATGGCAAGCACGGCGTATACTATACAATTTACGTTTTCACTGAAATTTCTCCCTGCATTTTTTAAGCGGAGGGGCCAATCAACGGTTCAGTAATGTCCCGCAACAAATCCTGCTATATACGCTCCCTGCAACGCTCTCACATGCTCCTTAAAATGAACATGATCGCAGTAGGCTTCCTCGCCGAACCCGGCTGTCAACGTATAGAGATCAATAGCCGGAACCTCATGCAGCCGCATGACTTCGTCCGCGATCCCATTGTATCGCAGAACGTCCGCGTTATAACGCAGGAAACCTTCCTTATTCTCCGCATGGATGACATCAACAACCGGCGTTGTCTTCATCCAGATCAGTCGGGTTGCCAACTGGCGGGCGCTTGCAACGATTTCATGAAGATGCTCCGCATAACGTTCCGGCGCAACTTGCTTTTCTTTCGTGACCGGATCGGTCTTCAGATCGTGAAGACCGCAATTGAACAATAACAGTCCGTAAGCGGCTCCCACCGCCTGCTCTTCCTTCAGCACCTCCAGAACCCGCTTGCTGTCTCCCCCGTTTCCCCCGACGGGCTGATCAAGGTCGATTAGCGCGGCCTGTTCCCCCGGCGTACGATGGAAGGTGAAGTTTGGGCCGAGATATTGCTTTAGGTAAGGTCCATAATGGAGGGAAATACTGTCCCCGATTATAAATACCGACTCTTGCTTCATAGATGCTCCCTCCGGATCTCCTCAACCATGACGGTACGCAGCCAGCCTTCCGCCAACAGCACGCTGCCCGCATGGGACAAGTGCACGCCGTCTGTCGTTAATAGTTCCTTCGGCTTCTCCGCTATCCAATTCAGGAACAGGTGATGCGCAGGTACTCGCAGCGCGTTAAATTCCACAGCCAGCTCCCCTACCGTACGCACATACTCCTTCAGCAGCGCATTCCCTACAGCATGGGGATCCTCCGAGATGACCGTAGGCTCGACAAGCACAATTCGGGCCCGGCTGTGTTCTCTGGTATGGGTCAGGAGACCTCGGTACACCTCACGGAATCGATCGGGCAGCACCTGCTCGATATGCGGACTGTCGATTTGTCTCCATACATCATTAATGCCAACGGATACCGTTAGCCAATCCGGTTGATGCCGCAGCACATCCTCCTCCCAGCGTCCGGCGAGGTCAGTCACCCGGTTGCCGCCAATTCCTTGATTCAGAATGGTCAAGCCGAGCTCAGGCATGCGCCTATGCAACGCATCTCTGATCTCCCTTACATATCCATTGCCAAGCTGCTCCTGATCTTCATGCTTGCCTGCATGCGTAATGCTATCGCCTATAAAAAGGAGCTTATCGTTGGTTCGAAATTGCATATTAGCTTACACCTCCTATGTCTTCGTATTCAAGCACGACCATTTGATGGCATTCCAGCTTGGGCAGCTGCAAGCGAACCTCAACACCTTGCTGGCGAAACGGGATAACCTCGCCTTGGGGTTCCAGCCTTACAGCCGTAATGACTTCCTCCGCACGGAAGAGCACGTCCAGCTGATAGAGAGGCACAATATCCTCTATGGCTTCAATGCCTGCTCCGCGCTTGACGGGTACCGCGTACAGGAGATGGACGATATATCGATGATGACTGTCCTGCCTCATAACTGTAGCGATGCCTTGCGACGGCAGCGACACCTCGATCGTTTTACGATGCTCCAGCAGGCGATCAAGCGCGGAACCGATAAGCTCCTTAAGATGCAAGCTGCCCTTCACGGCGTAATCCTCGAATATTTTCCAGGCCACATAGATCCCCCCAGCACTTTCCGTCATGCCCGGTCCGCTCGGTGTCAACGTGCTGGGCGCGTGCTGGTGGGAGCAGAAGTGATCCATGGTTCGGTTGAAGTAAGGATCCACTCGATGGGCCATAGCGGCTGCCTCCCCCTCCCGAATCGTTATTCGGCTTCCCTCTCCGTACATGATGAGAGGAACCTCACGCATCGACACCATGGAAACATCCGGCACCACGTAATCCGGCTGAAATTTATTTTTCCCTTCGTATGCGATGCCCAGGTCCAGCACAAATTCATCCCTATTCTGATCCAAACCGGATTCCCCGCTAGCCAGAATCCGCCCTCCCTGCTCCACATAGCTCTGCAGCTTCAGTCGCAACGGCTCATTAAGACGTATCTCATCGGGCAGAATGATCACACGGTAGGGGGTGAAGTCGCTTTGCGTATCCAGCACATCAAACAAGTATTGCCGCTCAAACAAGATCCTTGCCGCTCCGATATCCGGCTTGGGCTGATTGTATTTTCCGTATGAAACGGTTGTATTGACCGCTTCCACGGACAGAATTCCGATATCCACAACCGCTTCTACGTCTGTGCACCAGGGCTCTTTGGCCTCTATTAGACGATACGCCTTCCCGATCTGCTCGTATGCGGCCTCCTCAAGCACGCCGGAGGGATGCATCTGATCTCCTATCGAGCACTTGGCCCCATGCGCCAAATATAGCGAGGTTTCGTACCACAACGCATGCCAATGCTTGAACCCGCCGAACTCTCCCCAACGGGTATGAAACTTGCCCGTCATACCGATATACTCCTTGCTCCACCCCTGGACATAACGGGCGGAGATCGGGAAGTGATCGTAGCCCCACCCGCCTGTAGGCAGCGATTCCAATTCCTGATGGGTGTTCCACTTCGCCAGATCCCGCCGTCCCCGCCGAATGTGACCGTTGTTATGAATGACATGCATGCCCGGCTTCACTTCATCCACAGCGGCCCGGATCGAGCTGGCATAACGCTCATATATTTGCTCGCTGAGCCGCTCCACCTCGGAAGAATCGGCGGGGTTCATGTCCTCTTGACGCATGGAGGCTCGGCAATATTGACACCAACAAGGACGCGGCTTGACGATGTCGAGGAATATTCCGTCGCCAGGGTACAGCAGGGCGGCTTCGCGAACCTGGTTCACCAATAGGTCAAGGTAAGGCGTATTCAGACATATCAGATGATAGCCCGGCTGCATAAAGTCCGGCACCCATGTGCGGTCTTCCTTATCTCGCAGAAGCCAGTGAGTATGCTCCCGGGCAATCCGTTCATCATAACCTCCCGACAAATAGATGGGCGTTTTGACGCCGATACCCTGCGCTGCCTCCACCATAGCGCCTAACAAATCAAAGGACAGCTCCGGGTGCATTACCCCATGTTGGGTGGGATGGTAGCTCCAGCCGTGATGGCACTTGGAGAACAGCGTAATGGAATTGACTCTGCCCGTTATTAGCGATTGTTGAAATGCAGCGGGATGGAATCGGCTCCCAATCCCGGGTATCGCTTCAGAGGTATGGAAATCAAGGTGAATTTGCCGAAATGGTGTCGCAGACATCTTCTGTCTCCTCTCTACGGTTCGTTTCATGATAAAGAACGGAGTGAATCGGATGATTCACTCCGCGAGGCTGCAATTATTTAGCGGCCTTCCAAGCATCCACTTGCCGCTGGAGCTCGACGATCAGCTTATCAATCCCCGCTTGCTCCAGCTTCTCAAGCAGGATGGGATAATACTTCTCTACATCCACGCTGCCCGTCCGCAGCGGGACTTCGTACTCGTCGATCACCGTCTTCAAATTGGCAATCTCCGTCGTCACATTGGTGGAATCGAACGCAAAGCCGGATAACGGCATCACTTCCGCGCTGTCATTCATCGCTTGGTCTGCCTTGGCGGCCTCCACGCTTTCACTTTCCTTCAACAACGAGTTGAAAGTATTGCCCAGCACCCACTTAATATCGGGGTTGTATCCGCCGTTAGGATCGATGACCATCCGCCCTTGATCGTCCAACGTATAGTGCTTGCCCTCTATGCCCCAGCTAATGAGGTTATAGAGCTCCTTATCCGTATTCAGCAAATTGATAAACATAAGGGCCCGTTCCGGATGCTTCGAATTTTTGCTGATCGCAAGCATGGTAGCCGCATAACCGCTTGCATCCGTAATCGCCTCGGCTGTTTTGGCCCAGACCGATTTGGCTCCATCCTTGCCTACCGTGCCGTTAAGAAGCCGCGTTTCCGATACACCCGAGCCCCAGCCGATACCGATCAGGCCAGCCTGCTCCATCGCTTGCAGGTCGGTTTGTATAGAAGCATCTTGATTGATATATCCCTTCTGGTACCAGCTGCGTACCGTTTGCAAATAATCCTTATAGGCTTCGGTTTCGAACAGATGGATGACCTTCAGCTCCGGATCATCCCACTTCACGCCTGCAACCTGAACCGCCCCCGTCAAAATTTGCCGCAAGCCGATCGACTTCTGCATCTCCCCGAAGATGCCTCTGTTGTCGAGCGCGTAAGGGATGATGTCCGGCTCGTTCTGCTTGAGCGTTTCCAAAATCGGCTCCAAATCCTTGAAGGCTTTGACCGAACCCAGATCAATGCTGTATTTGTTAGCCAGCTCCTCGCGCATGCCGATGCCTTCGCGCTGGAAGTTTAGTTGATAGTTGGGAATGGCGTACAGCTTGCCGTCTACGCGTGCCGCATCAAAGATATGACCTGGAAGAGCTTTCATCAGATCGGTCGCATACGGCTCCATTAGATCATCGAGCGGAAGAAACGCTCCTCTCATGACATTTTCCTTGAAGGGGAACGACCAGTTAGACGTCCATACGACATCCAGCTCCTCGCCGGCCGCAGTCATCGTATTCAAGCGGTCTCCGTAGGATCCGAAGTCGATCAGCTGCAGCTTTACCGTTGCATTGATCTTCTCTTTAAGAATTTTGTTGACCTCGTCCTCCACTACCTTCATATCCTTCTGCTCTCCAGGACCAATAAAAACAAATTTCAGCTCCACCGGGTCCAGCGCTGCCGCTGTTGCGGCCGGCTCTTCTTTATTTGTGCTGTCCGCCTCCGTCTTGGCCGTTGCCTCGCTGCCCGCATTCCCTCCATTACTGGAGCAACCGCTGATTACGCTTACAAAAAGAAAACAAAAAACCAACATCAGAACAAACATTGTGCTCTTGCGCATTGTTTACATTCCCCTTCCTGTAATCGTTCTAATTTATTTTAATAACGGTCAGGGAGAGAGATCATCCCCGCCGCCATTCAAACCTGCATGTCGAGAAGCGGAGTCAACCTTTTAGCGATCCTACGGTCAAGCCTTGTATAAAGAAACGCTGGAGAAACGGGAAGAAGAAGAGCGCCGGTCCAATCGCCATAATGACCATTGCCATTCGTGTCGATAAGGTCGGGAACTTGGACAGCTCAATCATATGCTCCGTGTAATCGATCTGGGATTGCAGGAATAATATGTTGTTAATCATACGGAACAGCAAGAGCTGCAGCGGCACCAGCCCGCCATTATGAATGTAGAGCATCGCTTGGAAATAGTCGTTCCAATACCCGAAGGAGATGAATACGCCAAGGGTCGTTAAAGCAGGCGCGGAGAGCGGGATAATAATGGTAAAGAAGGTTCTCCATTCGCTCGCCCCGTCCATCTTGGCCGATTCGACGATCTCGTACGGGATTTTCGACAAAAATCCATTCATTAGCATGACGTTGAACGGACTAATCAGGAGCGGCAAAATCAGCGCCCAGATGGTATTGTTCAGATGCAGCACTTGCGTAACCAAAATATAAGACGGCACCAGTCCTCCGCTAAACAACATCGTGAAAAAAACATAAAAGGCTGTGAATCTGCGATAACGATAATTCCTTCTGGATATGGCATAACCTAGCATAGACGTCAACAACAAGGAAAGCGCGGTGCCGATCACCGTAACCATGGTCGTAACCCCATAGGCATGAAGCAAGACGCTAGTATTGGTAAATACCAGCTTATACCCTTCCAGGCTGAATTCTACAGGCAGTGCCTTATATCCATATCGTGCCAAAGCGCCCTCGTCCGAGAATGAAATGGACAAGATGATAAGAAACGGCAATAAAATCGCAAGCGATACCGCAATAAAAATGAGATGGGCAAGCAGCTTGCCGACAGTAAACTTACGTTCTGCAACCATGGTATCCCTCCGTCAAAACAAAGCATTATCAGAATCAAGCCTGCGCACGATCGTATTCGTAACGATGACCAGAATAAAACCAATGACCGATTGGAACAAGCCCACCGCGGCCGTCATGCCTAACGTGCCTATGCTTTGCAGCGAGCGGTACACATACGTATCAATGACATCGGTTACGGAATACAAGAACGGAGAGTTGTTGGGGATAAAGTAAAACAATCCGAAATCCCCTCGGAAGATCCCCCCGATCGACAAGATAAGAAGAACCGCTATAAGGGAGGCCAAGGAAGGCAACGTAATCTTCCAGGCCATCTGCCATTTGTTTGCGCCGTCCATTCGCGCCGCTTCGTAATACGACTGGTCGATCCCGATAATGCCCGCATAGTAGATAAGCGTGGTGAAGCCGATTCCCTTCCACAAGTTAGCCAGTATGAGGATGATCGGCCAGTACGTGGCATCATTATAGAAGTTGATGGACTCCCCTCCGAACATCTGAATGATGCCGTTGATGTATCCCTTCTGGGGATCCAGGAAGGCAAGTCCAACATAACCGATCACGACCCAGGATAAGAAGAACGGAATAAACATAATCGTTTGGTGGACTTTAATCCACTTTCTCCCCAGCTCATTAAATAACATGGCTAACACAAGACCGCATACCGTTCCTACCGCTATAAATCCGAGATTGTATACGACCGTGTTACGAGTAATTCGTACCAATACATCGGACTGAAACAGAAACTCGAAATTGCTCCACCCCACCCACTTGCTGCCTATAATCCCCAAGTCGTATCGGTACTCCTTGAACGCAACGATAATACCAAGCATCGGAATGTAGGCAAAGATAAAAATTTGCAGCATCCCCGGCAGCGCTAACAAAAACACTTCTGCATTTCTGCGGAATAACGACAGCTCATTCTTCATTTTGTTCATGTCTTGGCATCTCCTCTCCCTTCGCTAAGCTGTTAAATTTGGCGTATCTGTTTGTGACCTCATCATGACACAAACGTTCGGCGGTCCGGTACTTAATAAATGCTGCAAAAGGTGCAGAATGGAGCTGAACTTTCCGCGGTTTTCCTGAACTATTTGCGAGCGGGAATAGAAAATGCGTCAAAAGGATCCCTTTTAACGCATTCCGCTTCTTATTCCAATGTTTTTTTAAGCCGATATTCCTTCGGGGTTGTTCCGAATTTCCGTTTGAAAAGCTTGAAAAAGTACGTTTCGTTGGCATAACCTACACGTTCTGTAATCTCGTTAATCGTATAATCGGAATCTCGCAGAAGCACTAGCGCCTCTTGCAACCGAACCTCATTAATAAATTCGGGAATGGACATCTCCGTGTACTGCTTGAACAGCTTGCTCAGGTTGGGCGATGAAATCTTGATGGCGGCCGAGAGGCTTTGCAAGCTCAGGTTCAGGTCCGGATATTGTTTTTTCACCACTTCCTTCACGGTTTCCACGATGACTTTATTTTTATTTTCTTCCGTCGTGGAATATTGCTCCGCGATTCTTTCGGCGATCCCGTCGAACTGCTCGACGACCTCCTGCAGCGTTTCACATTCTGTTAAGCTGCGGTTCAGCTTCGCAATATCGATTAATATCGGCGATAATCGGTTCCGGTTCATATCGGAGATGGTCGTTGCCATGGAGCTGGCGATCTGGAGGATGCTATGCATCATCCCTTCATAAGAGAAGGCGTACAGCTCCTGTACGATGTGCCTGATCATCAACTTCTGATCCTGGAGCTTGCCCGTGCGCAAGGATTCCACTAATTTCTTGATCCACTCCGGTTGTAATTGCAGTCTCATATTCCCGATATTGGGCTCCACCATCGATGGAAGAATGACGGAACGATGGCCATATTTCATCCGGTACAAGGCCACCTCCACCAGCTGTGTATAATGCTTGGAGATCAGCTTGTACTCGGTTATATTGCCGCTGACCGATGCCGTGAAGGAAATACCGTAATAATTATGGATAACCTCCTGGATCGAACGACATATTCGCACGCATTCCTCATCCGACATCTCTCCGGAACCGCTAATGACAGCCCCTACGAACCTTCCCTGAAGATCCACCGTCTCGCACCCGGCTGCTGGGGACAGACATTCTCCCGCCACATTGCCGATAGCGAATTTATACAGGCTTCTCTCCAGCTCTGTGTACCGGCTTTCGAATTCATAGTAATGATCGATCTCGAACAAGAGCAGTCTGTAGCTGTCGCTGCGCGAAATCGCAAGACCATGTGTCACGATGGCGCTTTCCAGCTCTTCCGGCTTAACGAAGGCGCTCTCTGTAATGAGCTTCCTCAGGAAGTGCTGCTTAAAGATAAATAAATTCCGGTTCTTCTCCGAATTCATCTCCGTGAGCCTCTGCGACATAAAGGCCAGCTCATCCGGAACCTTTCGCGACGTCTCCTTGGGAACGGACATGTAGCCGAATTGCTGCAACACCTTGTCGATGGGCTTATATATTCTTCTTCCGAGATAGAAGGCAAAGAAAAGTCCCATAACAAGGAAAATGGAAGAAACCACGATAGAGATCATTCTTAGCTGTACAATATCGCCCACCACCTCCTCATAAGGCTGGACGCTCACTGCCTTCCATGACAAGTGATCCATAGCGGCGAAGGAAACAAAGTAGAGTCTATTTTCTATGGTAACGGTAAATGATCTGCTGTCGTCCGACCTCTCCTTAACCGCTTCTCCGGCTCCCTCGATGACTGCACGCTTGGCGGGTGTTATTCGACTAGGCACGATCGAATTGCCTTCCGCGTCAATAATAAAGATTTCTCCCGTATCCCCTTCGGAATTAATCGTCTCCAAATTATCGAACAGCCATTCCGGCTTTACATTGATCGCCATGAAGCTTCCCAACGTGGGCAGCTTGCTAAACCTTTCGAATACGAACATGCTGAACAGATCCGTTTCCTGATCCTCCTGCAGACGCACCGGCAGCAGCCGAATCGGCTGAATCTCCTGCTGTCCCGATACATAACGTTTAATCGCTTCGGACATGGGGGTCGTTCCTGCCACACCGGAATCCGTAGCGTAAAACTTCTTGTTGTAGTCATTAAAGATAACAATGGAGTGAAGATGCGAACTCTGCGTAACGACATTTCGGAGCAGATTCATTTTGTCCGTAAACTCATACATGTCCAAGTCCTCCTGCGAACGGGAGTACAGCAACGGGACCGTGTTCTGGCTGTAGAACACGGAAATCGCAAGCGACTTGATGGTTTCATTCATTTGATTAATCTGGTAAGTCATTTGAAGCAGCACTTTTCTGTTCGCTTCCGTCTGATTTTTGCGCAGCACATGTTCCGCGTTGAAATGCAAGGTGGCCGAGGTCAATATCAAACTGACTACTAGCAGCACCGCAAGGGAGAGCAGCACCTTCATCAAATATTTGCGCGGTCGGTATTTCTTGAACAAGCCGGCACCTCCTTCATCCTGTACCTAATCGCAAGCCGCCCGAAAACAGGCAACCCGGAACCTCAATCGTCGTACAGCATACGACGGCATCGTTTCCGGGTATTGATTTAATCCCTTCGAATCTGGATATCGGATAGGAGATAGACCGCTTCCTTCGTCGGCAGCCCCGCATGCGGCAAGTCCGGCATATGCTCCGCGGTGCTAGTGTGGATAGTAGGGCTTTCCCGACGAGGTCCGGTTCTGAAGCACAGCCGCCCTATTCCGGCAACTTTATGAAGCAACAGATTCTTCTCACGCACCACTGAGCCATCTATACTCAAGCTGAGTTCCGCTTGTTCCCCTTCCATGTCCGCATGTAGCTGAAACGCCAGGCTTTGGCCTGCGCCATATCGGCCTATGATTTCCCAGCCAGTCTGGGTACCCGCCAACACTTGACCGTGATGGTCCAATGCCAGTCGCGATGCGAGGCTGCCACAACTGTCCAGCAGCTCCATCTCGAACCATCCATGATCCTGCTGTTCAGGGCATAACGTAAATTGAATGCGGACGCGACCGGCTTCTCGAAAGAGGCGCTCGGCTCTGGCATAATCATACGGCTCGCTATCGCTGATCCGCAGCATCCTCCCCGACAAATCATCTCTCTCAACCACCGCTACAGACGTCCATGCAGGCTGATACACATTCCATGATTTCGGCGGGGTACCCGGCTCTTCCTGCATAAAGCTCTCCACGATCTCGTCTCCCCCGCCTCCCGAGATGGGTACGGGTATGCGGCTGATCCAGATGTCCTCCTTATTCATGCTGTATGTAACCCACAGCGCGCCATCGTCCGAATATTGATCATAGGCTTCGATTCCTCGCACATATTGCGGCCCGTAGTCCTTGCAGAAGCCGCTGTACCGTCTGGGGGGCACCTCTCCGACAACCATCAGCAGCTCATCGTAATGGATGCCGTCCTCGCTTACAGCAACCGCAAGCGGCCATCTATGCGCGTTGTCCGCAACCGGATTATAGACCATCGCAAAGCGGTCGTCTGCGGTTCGTTGCCCCCACACCTTCGCACCTGCCATTATAAAGCTGGGAATGTCGGCTGCCTCCGTCCAGGATTCGCCGTTATCGATGGACAACGCGGCCTTCGACCACTTCCATAAGCCGACGACGGCGCCATCCTTTCTACTGTAGTAGGAGAATGACTTCTGTCCCTCCACTTGATAATAGCCATCCGTGCTCCGGTCCTCCTCCCACCATTGAAGCGTGGCTAACCGATCAGACAGCAACTCTTCGCATGCAGCGACAAAACCAGAATCATGAGACCGCGAATAATAATGGTACGCCGTGTTCTCCTCCGACCAGCCCGCATGAGCATTATATCGGATAAAATAGATAGGACCGAAAGTGCCGTCTTCATACACCTCTCGGATCACCCTGCCAATACCTCTGCCATCGTTAGGCATATCGAACCTTTTGGCATCCTCTACAATTCCATAGAAAGCTAATACAAGTAATCTGGAGTCGGAAGAAACGTAGAAGCCCATCCGTTGGTGAGCTGTGGCGAAGCCTCCTCCGGGAAGCGGATAAGAAGGAAAGATGACCGTAGGCGGTTCCCAATCTCTTCCGTTAACTGAGCGCGTGAGGAGCGTTCGTGTCGGCTGACCGTTCTCGTATACCGGGGAGCTAAGATATTCAAGATAGTACTTCCCCCTCCAATACGCCAGCATGGGTGCATGATTATACGTCCAACCGATATCTTCGCCAAGCAGTGGAAGCTCTCGATTGCTACGCATCACTTGATAGCTATGTACGCCCGCTGCAGGCGGCAAGCCCCCGTCATGCCTCAGCATATCGGCCTTGCGCAATCCTGTATACACCACAGGCTCCCTGGCGGAGCCTGCACCTGTTTGACCATCAAAGTGCGTTTTGCTGTTCATACTACCCCTCGATCCGTTGTGTTTTTCAAGCATTGCGTTTATTTCTGCGTATATAAGGCGAGCAAATTGGTCAGCTTGCACAAGTTTTCAGAAGAAATAGGGCTGACCGGACTCCGCGGAGGACCGACGGCTATGCCGAGATGCTGCAGGGCAGCCTTATAAACAGCCGGCGTAGAGCCCATTAACGATGCTTCGCGAAGCGGCAGCAGCAAGCGCTGTGCTTCTTGCGCCCCTTGGTGATCGCCTTCTCGTTGACAGGAATAAATCGAGAGAACCAATTCCGGACATACATTTGCAGTCGCGGCAATTGCGCCGTCGCAGCCATGCTGCAGCGCCTCATAGATGAGCGCATCGCTTCCGCTAAGCACAGCAAAGTGCTCCGGGGTCGCCCTGCGATAGCTCATCAGATTGTCAAAGCTTCCGCTGCTGTCCTTGATTCCTACAATATTGGGGATTTCGGCAAGAATGGCTACCGTTGCCGGCTCCAAATTCAAGTTCGTCCGCGATGGCATATTGTAGAGCAGAATCGGCAAGCTCGTGCTGGCGGCAACCGTCCGATAATGCTGGATCAGCTCCGCTTGCGTAAGCGCAACAAAGTATGGGGTAATGACGGATACCGCAGCCGCGCCAATCTCCTCCATACTCCTCGTCAGCTCCACCACCTCCCGAGTCGAAACGCCTCCCGTACCTACTATGACAGGCAACCTGCCATTCGCTGCCTTAACCGCAGCAGAAGCTACGGCAACCTTCTCCTCTTGCGTGAGCGAGAAAAACTCTCCATTGGTCCCCAGCATAAAGATCCCATGCATTCCCGCTTCGATAAATCTTTCCACCATAACGCCGATTGCCTCTTCATTTATACTTTGGTCTTCATGCATAGGCGTTAATGCCGCCGGAATCATACCCGATATACGCACAGCGTTCCTCCCTTTCTTTCATTCGCATGTCATTATCTTAGTTGCAATTCGTCCCGCACTTCCACTGAACAAACTGGCGAAAAACTGAACTTACCACCATATACCGATAGGTTGAGCGATGAGCAATCCAATACGATTCCCATTCAAGGCCTATATGTAAAACAAAGGGGGAACAACGAAACATAACACTTTTGCTAGGCCGCCCCCATTCGAATGCTGAGACCGGTCTCATTGTTTGTCTCGTACAACAACTTTCGAGGCAAATGAAGTTTTAAATATGCAAAAAGAGAGCTAAGCGCACTAGCTCTCTTTTCTTTAAGAATTTCTTATACAACCGTATTGCTAATGACTTTCACAAAACCGTTGGCTTCGGCATTCTGAAACAGATTGCTAATCGATTCTCTGGCGGATTCGCCGAACAAATACCACTTGTCTTGGGTGACGTCATGGACCAATCTTACCGGATATCCCTCTAGAAGCTCCTCGGGAAATTGTTCGATGAGCGAATATACATCGTACCGGACGACGGTGTCTCCCTTCGAGTCCAAAAAATCAAATTGCGCGTTTTTATAATAGGATCCCAAGATATCCATCGTGTAAGCCCACGAATAGTGGGTTGGCGCTTCGACTTCCTCCAGCGCATTATCCGCAAAAAGATCGTAGATTCCTTCTATGTAGGCATTGCCTACCACTTGCTGCACGATGCCGCCCATCGTCATATGAACTTCGTTCCGCAAGGCCACGATTGGCGTATCATCGATAACCAGAGGGTCGGTTTCTACCGTAACCACGTAGCTGCCGTAATTGACTTTGCTGCCGAAGGTTTCGGCGATGAAGCGAAGCGGAACGAATACGCGATCGTTTTTTATGTACGGTTTGGAATCAAGCCGCATTTGTTCGCCGTTTTTTGTAGCCATATTGCTATTCAGAGATAAGATTATTTTCATTCCGCCTTTAGAGAGCGTAACCTCCGGATTGGACCATTCGACGGTTGCCCCCAGATTCTCGCTAATCACGCGTACAGGCACCATAACTCTATCGTTGCGAATTTCCGGCTTTGCGTCGGATGCAATGGTTACCCCGTCAATTTTAATGACATTCTCGGCAGCGTAAACGGTTGAATTCGTGAGACTAAAGATGATAACAGCAGCTAGAGTCAGAAATGCTTTTTTCATACCATGACAGCTCCCTTAATAAAAAAGTGTCGTCTCTTCCCATATTAAGACGTAGCTGGATATCATTTGTTGCGATTTTCAAAATGCCATTACTCTTATATGGGCTTTAACAAAACGCTTCTCGTTGATGAGCAGTGGCTGGCTAAGGATTAAGAGCATTCCATTATGCAAAATGCCGAACTAGAAACTCCGCCGCGTTCGTGCTATAGTGCTAAAAGCAAAAAGAAACCGATGAAAGAGGGAAACTACCATGATCGATCGCACGATTCTCGTGAAATTCGGCGAGCAAACAACCGAAGCGCAGCTGCAGGAAATCGCGGAGCGGTTTAAAGCGCTGAAGGAGCACCTGTCCGGCGTTGTCGAAATCAACGCGGGCGTCAATTTCTCGGACAACAACAAAGGCTATCAGCTCGTGCTTCGCGTTCGGTTCGAAGACAAGGCGGCGTTGGACGCCTATGGACCCAATCCGCAGCACCAAGCGGTGGCCGCTCTCATCCGCGAGTACGGCCGGGAAGACAGCATTGCCGCCAATATCGAAGTGTAGCAGCAGCGATCGATAAAGCCCGCGTCCATTCGGAACGCGGGCTTTATCGTTGTAAGGCGTTCCGTTACAAAGCGATCTCTCACAAATCCTGCGACAGCCGCACCATATCGATAACCTGAATCCCGTTCTCAAAAATGACTTCATCATAATGCCGTATGAAGAAGTCCCTGTCTATCCCCGTCATTCGAAAGCCGCACTTCTGATACAGCGCAAGCTGACCCACTCCGGAATTTCCCGTACCGACTTCAATCGTTGTATAGCCAAGCTCCTTTGCCGTATGTACGGCGTGCTTCACGAGCTGCTTCCCGTAGCCCTTGCCTTGATGATTTTCATCGACAGCCACATTAACCAGTTCGATCGTATCGGGTCTTGTCGGCAAAAGCACATAGACGCCAATGATGTGATCATCAAGCTTGCCAATGAAGCATAGCCCTCTTCGAAGATAGTCATCCACCAGCTTCCGCGACGGATCTGCCGATAAAAGCAGATCATATGGCGGCATTTCATTTGGATCCAGCTTCTGAATTTGCATGTTTACGGCTCCTTGTATCCCAGGGTTCTCCCTTTTGCATATTCAAGCACCGCGATGGCTGCGCGTTCTCTGCGTTCCGGATCTTCGCTTTGCATCGCGGCGTGCAAGATGGCAAGCGCTTCTGTAATCATACCAGCATCCGGGAGAGGCAGGCCATGGGGGTGTTCGGGGTTCGCTTCGGCTACGCTAGTCGCATTGCGCTCTCCCAGCTCCGACCGGAGCTCCGCTTGCGAGATGGTGCGGCCAAAGGCGGATAGGTTCGCCTCTTCGTTCAGAAGCGCTCGCATTTCACTGCCGATCCCCTCCTCTGGCACCGTCATTAGCCAAGTCACGCCTCTTCGATGGCAGCTGCCCTCTTCTTCGGAATCGAACGCGTCGACGTAATAGTAATCCCCGATATCGCCGAGATACACGTTGTCATTGTCTTTCATGATGACATAATCGCCATCCTGCATGACTCGGACGAAGAGCAGCATCTCAGCGGAAATGGCAGCCCGCTGCCGCTCGTCCCGAGCGACATTCGCCAGCCTATTCTCAAGCTCCGCCTCCTCGCAGTGCTCCAAATCTCCAATGCCCGCGGGACCCGCGCATACATAGTTATGCTCAAGAAAATCGTCCATCCGATTACGTCCGTTCACTTCCGCTTTCATCTGAAACAGCCTCATTTGGGCCTCCTTTGTTTAACGCATTGCGTGATGATAGCCGTCTTCCCCCACAAGTGTAACGGACAGCAGCGACGTTATATGGCCCGCATCACACTATTATAGATTCTTACGGACACAGAAGTCGCTATTCGAGCAAAAAATGGGGCAAAGCGAGGTTTCATCTTCATATAACGTCCCCCTGATGCTGTCGATTCATTGCGAGCAACTGAGAGGAAACGTTCTGCTCTCGCTAACGGACCGCAGAGACTCTAGTTGCAGCTTTTTCGTGATCTTGAAAGTCTAACGGACTCAGATAACACTATTTGGTGTATTTCCGGGATTCTACGCGGTTTTGATGTCATTAAGGTCGTCTGTGTCCGTTACAATTTGTACAGGTTCTATTATTGCGAAATAACGACTGTGGTGTCCATTACGGTCAGCCACGACTTGACTTCGTTGCGCATTCACACGGTCAGCCACGACTTGACTTCGTTGCGCATCCACACGGTCAGCCACGACTTGACTTCGCTGCGCATCCACAATGAATCGACAGCCTCCCCCTGTCCGTTGCCATTGCTAAATAGACGAAACTAGCTCATGAAGGTCTATACGGTCCGTTAGCTGGCTGCCTGATTATGCCGCCAAAAATCCGCGGGCAGAGCTTCCAAAAAACTTTTTTCGAAGCATGTCGATTTCCTCCAGCATCAATCGTTGTCATAATAGAGACACGCAATTCGGAAGGGAGCATCACGCATGAACACGGTTATTTCCAAGGACGGCACGACCATCGCATACGACAAAACAGGGCAAGGACCGCCCCTCATCCTCGTTTCCGGAGCGTTCAGCTACCGCAAGTTCCCCGGGACGGTTAAGCTGGCCGGACTGCTGTCGGAGAAGTTTGCGGTGTACAATTACGACCGCCGAGGCCGCGGAGACAGCGGAGACGCAAAATCCTATGCCATCGAACGCGAAATCGAGGACCTGGACGCTCTTATCGGAGCGGCCGGGGGCAGCGCATATGTATGGGGTTTATCTTCGGGAGCGGCGCTCGCCCTCCGTGCGGCGGCTAGCGGGTCCGCCATTAACAAGCTGGCGCTGCACGAACCGCCTTTTATTGTGGGAGCCGCGGACCGAAAGCCGCCCCAAGATTTTCTCCAGCACTTGAGGCAGCTGATCGCCGACGATAGACGGGGCGACGCGGTTCGATATTTCCTGACGACTGGGATGGGCGCGCCCTCCTTCGTAGTCGGCATGATGCGCATCATGCCCGGCGTATGGCGCAAGCTGACGGCCGTCGCCCATACGCTCCCCTACGACGCCGCTCTTCTAGACGGATATATGGACGGCAGACCGCTGCCCGCGAACCGGTGGACCGGCGTCACCATGCCGACCATCGTGCTTGCCGGGTCCGAAAGCCCGGAGTCGATGCGCCGGGGCTCAGAGGCGGCAGCGGCCGCGCTCCCTCATGCAACGCTGGTATGCAAAAAGGGACTCGGACATATGAAGCAGTTGCCCGCCGAAGCGACTGCCGCCGAGCTCTCGGCATTCTTCGCGCTTTCACATGCAAAGGAAAGGATTTGATACTCATCGGTATGTCTCTCGTCGGCTCGGCCGGCAACATCATGGGCATGGCCGGCATCGTTGCTTTCGACGTTGTCTCGGCGCTCGCGGCGCGACCCGCGTCTCGAAGCTGCCGCCGCCTGACCCTCGTTACGCTTGGCAGGACATTCCTCTGCGCCTATCGAAACCTAAGTAGACTAATAACGAAACCCAATTACAGGAGGGAACACCCATGAGATTTATGATGATCGTAAAAGCGACAACCGATTCCGAAGCAGGCGTCAAACCAACCCCCGAGCTACTCGAAGCCATGCAAAAATATAACGAAGAACTGATCAAAGCCGGCGTCTTCCTCGCCGCGGACGGCTTGCAGCCAAGCTCGAGCGCCATCCGGATTTCCTATCCCGAGCCAGGCGGCAAGCCGAAGGTGATCGACGGTCCCTTCACCGAAGCGAAGGAAATGATCGCGGGTTATACGCTCATCGAGGTCAAGTCGCGCGAAGAAGCCATCGCCTGGGCGATGCGCATGCCGGATCCCCACGGCTTCGGACAGGGCGAGATCGAGCTTAGACAAGTGTTCGAGATGGAGGAACTGACGGAGAATCCGGACTCCATCGCAAGAGATGCCGCGCTGCGGGAGCAAGCAAAGGAACAGTCTAAAGCGTGAATCCCGACCGGATGGAGCGGACGATCGAAGCCATCTGGCGGATGGAATCGTCCAAGCTGGTAGCGGCGCTCACCCGGATGGTACGGGATGTCGGGCTCGCCGAGGATCTCGCTCAGGATGCCTTGGTCATCGCGCTAGAGAAGTGGCCCGCCAGCGGCTTGCCGGACAATCCCGGCGGCTGGCTCATGACGACGGCGAAGCGGCGAGCGCTGGATCATATTCGCAGATCGAAGCTGCGCGATCAGAAGTATGTAGAGTTAGCCCACGGCATGCCGCTCTACACGGAAGACGACGTGAATCAAGTCATTGACGGGGAGATCGGAGACGATCTTCTCCGTCTGATCTTTATGACCTGTCACCCCGTCTTGTCGCCGGATGCCCGCGTCGCTTTGACGCTGAGACTGCTGTGCGGCCTCGCGACCGACGAGATCGCCCGCTCCTTCCTGGTCGCCGAATCCACGATCGCCCAGCGCATCGTCCGCGCCAAGAAGACGCTTAGAACGGAGCAAGTGCCTTTCGAGCTTCCTTCGCGCGACGAAATTCAGGGTCGGCTATCCGCCGTTCTCGAAGTGATCTACCTCATGTTTAACGAAGGCTATTCGGCAACCTCAGGGGAGCAATGGACTCGTCCCCTGCTCTGCCAGGAAGCGCTGCGTCTCGGTCGCGTTTTGGCGGAAATAGCGCCTGCCGAGCCCGAGGTTCACGGACTGGTCGCGCTCATGGAAATTCAGTCCTCCAGGCTGCGCACGCGGGTGGACGCGCAAGGAGAGCCGGTGCTGCTGATGGATCAGAACAGGGCGGCCTGGGACTGGCTATTGATCCGGCGCGGACTTGCCGCGCTGGATCGCTGCCGCGGGCTGGGACGGCCGCTCGGACCTTACGCGCTGCAAGCGGCCATCGCGGCCTGCCATGCGGGGGCGCCAATCGCGGAGGAGACGGATTGGCCTCGCATCGCCGCGCTTTACGAAGCGCTGTCGCGAGTAGCGCCATCGCCGATCGTCGAGCTGAACCGGGCCGTGGCCATCGCCATGGCTTTTGGCCCCGCCTTCGGGCTGCAGATGCTGGATGCGCTGCAAGGAGAGCCGGCTCTCGCCGAGTATTACCTGTTGCCGAGCGTGCGCGGCGACCTCTTATTCAAGCTGGGACGCAAGGACGAGGCCAGGGCGGAATTTCTCCGCGCCGCTTCCATGACCCGGAACGAGCGTGAACGTGCCCTGCTGCTGGGCCGGGCTGCGAATTGCGAGTCGGTCCCGTGATTTTTTTTGCGCATGCCTGTCGATTATGGACGCTCCCGCTCGTTGCATGAATAAGGGAAGGCAATCGCTCGACACCTCCTTCCCGCGAGGAGTGACGCCTGCATGCGTTATATGATTATCATTAAGTCGACTGGACATCGAGAGGCCGGCATTCCCGATACCGCCCAGCATGTCCATGCCGTCTCGGCCTATCGTCGGTCGCTGGAGGAAGCCGGCATCCTGCTGGCGGCGGAGGAGCTGCTTCCCAGCTCGCTAGGGACAAGAATCACTTACTCGGCAGACGGGGATCTTCCCCGCGTACAGTCCGGGCCGTTCCCGGCCGCCGATGGGATGCTGGTAGCGGAAATCGCCTTGATCGAAGCCGCATCCGAGGAAGAGGCGTTGAGCTTAGCGCTTCGGGTTCCGGTACCGGCCGGCTGCGGGGAATTCGCAATCGAGCTGCGGGGGCTGAAGGAGCAACGACCGGCAGTAAGAGCGCATAAAGATTGGCCGCTCGAATTCGACTTGCAGAACCATTTGCACATGCTAAGAAAAACGACCTATTCACCCAATCAATCGCGAAGGAGCGCTAAACCATGAACCAGGAAGTAACCGATTTTATCGAAGCTTTGCAGCTGCCGTGGCAGAAGGAAATGTCCGTCTCTCTAAGGGAAGCCGTCTTGCAGACGATACCGGAGGCAACGGAACGCATGCAATACAAGAAACCCCATTTCCTCAAAAACGGCAAATACGCCGCCGTCATCTCGACCTCCAAAGACGCGGTCAGCTTTACCATCTTTAACGCGGTCGGCCTCGAGTTCCCCGAAGGCCGCTACGACGGTCCCCCGGAGCGCAAGACGATCAAGCTCCGCCAAGGGGATTCGGTCGACCTAGAGGAGCTTGGGTCGTTGCTCGGGAAAGCTTCGAGCTCGCTATAACGTTCAAGAGTAGATGGAGTATGCAGCCCGTCGGCAGACGCGGCTGCATTTTTTGAGTGGGGCAGCAGCAACTTCGTTTGATAAATTGGCGTATATTGGAATATGGGCAAAATACTTGCGTGATGCGGCTTTTGAATTGCACTGCATCAATGAAGGGTGGCTAATGGATGTTGAGCTCGAAATTCTATGGGTTCGGCGCGGCAGTCGCGTTGGCGCTATTGCTTGCGGGAGTGGCGGTGTTTCTTTTTTGGCCCAGAACGATGAGTGCTGACGTGGTCTTCCTATCGAAATGCGAAGTAAGGGACGAAGCCATAACCGTTCGAGGCGACTTCGCCGATAGCGCGAACAAGTATCGCGGGTACAAGCTGCGCTACAACGATGGCATCCTGTATATCCAAATAAGAGGAAGCCTCCTATCCTTGAGGGATTCCGGAGGGGAATTCGACATCGCCTTGCCGAATCGTTACGATGGGCTCCGGGAGATTTACATACAAGGCGCAGGCGCTTCTTCGGACCGTTTGCTGGCGTGGCCCAGAGCATCCTGATACGTTCCTAAGTTAGATCTCCTCCGACGGATTAATGATCGCCAGCACCTGATGATCCTCCCACACGCCTTTAATTTTAAGATTGCTGCGCGAAATGCCTTCCTTGTGGAAGCCGGCCTTCTCCAGCACGCGTATCGATCCCGGATTGCGGGGAGAAGCCTCTCCGGTGATCCGATGGAATTTCAACTCGTCAAAAGCGTACCGCACGACCTGCTCTACGGCCTCCGTCATATATCCTTTGCCGTTATGCCCTTGGTCGAGGCTATAGCCGATCATGCAGCTCTGAAGCGGTCCCCTCGCGATGAAGGAAAGTCCCACGGTACCAATCAATCGGTCGTCTTCCTTGAGACATACCACAAAAGAATATTTGCGATCCTCCATCCGTTCGCCTCTGCCCCTTGCAATTGCCTGACGCTGGTACTCCTCCGTATAAAACTCCTCTATCGTACTCGGCGAGAACCTTTCGAAGAACTCCCGATTTCGTATGTACATGGCCGTCAACTCCGCGGCATCCGCTTCCTCGGGAAACCGAACGTATACTCGATGCTCCGTCATGGGCACGCACCATCCTTTCCGCCTGTGTCACAATGACAGCATTATATCACAGGTTGCCCGCTCGGCGATGTATGTGTCTGGGGGCATCCCCTGCGGCTATGCCTTTCCGAAGCTTCACCTAGGCACCAGTGTTAAAGTCGGGTTATAGAGGTATAGGCGGGGCATTTGGCGAAATGGGAGTTAGATAGGGTTATTCCTAATTTTTGGGGGTGTTAAGCTCTGAAAACGAAACGAAGTCGTTTGGAGCGGTTGATTATTGGTGTCGTAGTTATCGCTGTCGTTGCGTTCGCGACGGTACCGACTAAAGAAAGATTCGAACCATTCATTGAGAAAAAACATGGCATACAATGCATGCTTAACACTATGAATGAGAGGTTATGCAGAAAAGACGGGGAGACGGTAGCTTTTAAATCCTCTCATTTTCGACGTTCCTTCCTATATGCTTCATATGAAAAGGATTATGTTCACGAGAATGGAGAACGCATCACGACCAGGACGCTCGGCGTCTTTGGCCTGTTATTCGAGATGCGCGACGGCTTCTGGTGGGAGGAAATATTGAACTGAACCATATACTCTTGCACCAATTGCGCTGATGGCGGGGGGTGGGTGTTAAATGTAACACACGTTGGGGCGGGTTGGGGGCGACTGCGGCGATCGGGTGTTAAATGTAACACACGTTGGGGCGGTTGGGGGCAGTGGCGGCGATTGAGTGTTAAATTTAACACACGTTGGGGCGGGTAAGGGGCAGCGATGGCGATTGGGTGTTAAATGTAACACACGTTGGGGCGGGTTGGGGGCAGCAGCGGCGATTGGGTGTTAAATTTAACACACGTTGGGGCGGGTTGGGGCGACTGCGGCGATTGGGTGTTAAATTTAACACACGTTGGAGCCGACTTTGGGGCATCGGCGGCGATTGGGTGTTAAATGTAACACACGTTGGGGCGGGTTGGGGGCAGCGGCGGCGATTGGGTGTTAAATGTAACACACGTTGGGGCGGACTTGGGGCAGCGGCGGCGATTGGATATGATTTTTTATATCCAGCATAAACATCCGCAGACCGCTAGGCCGCCCCCCAAACTCCAGGCATTATCGTCGAGGAGGTCCGTCGTTATTTGTAATCAAGCCTCATACGCAATGGAATATGTCGCTCCCCGTTCGATCGTAACCTCGTAACGGTCCCCGCCCGCGGCCTTGATCTCGGCATTGCCGCAGCTCGGCGCCGCGGGGCTGGAGAAGCATAGCACGCCCGTGCCATGCGTGCTTTCAACGGTGATCGACTGTTGATCCATCTCGATCCGAATCTCGCCTTGTCCCGTCGGAACGGTTCCTTTCATATGCTCAAGCCCTCCTAGGTTCGGCTGGATACGGTACGTATCGTAACCGGGCGAGGTCGGCACGACGCCTAAGAAGTATTTGCCGAACAGGTAAATCGGCCCCGCGCCCCAGGCATGGCATAAGCTTTTGCCAAAGGCGACCCCGTACATCCCGTAGTGCGCATCGTCCTCCAGAGTTGGGTCGTATTCCTCCCAGAAGGTCGTCGCTCCGAGCTCCAACATTCCCCCCCAATAGTCCCGAACCTCGCTTAAAACTATCTCAAGCTGGCCGCTCTCGCACAGGACGGCCATCTCGTGGAAGCGCATATACGGCGTGCGGATCTTAGGCACTTCAGGATGCAGCATCACCCGTTGGACAACCAGCTCCTTTTGCTCCGGAGTCAAATAACCGTACGTCATGGCAAACATATTGGCATGTTTCGTTAAAAGCGGCTTGGTTACGCCGTCCACGCGATGATGCAGCAGTCCTCCCCGTTCCTCGTCCCAGAAGGTCCGCATCGTCCGTTCCTTGATTTGTTCGGCAAGCGTTCCGTAAGCTGCGGAAGCCCTCTCGTCATCCATGAGCTTGGCGAACAAGCTCATCGCCTCGAGACTGCGCGCGAACAGGATCTGAATGGTGCTGACCGCGCCATCGTTATCGAGATCCGCCCAATCGACGAATAACCAATCCTCCTTCCGACCTTCCAAGAAACCTTCTCCGCTCCGCTGCTTAAGGCAAAAATCCATCATCGTCACGGCACGGTCGTAGTACCGGCGGATAAACTCCTCGTCGCCCGTATAGAGGTAGTAATCGTACAACGACACGAACCAATACAAGGAGTAGTCCAATATCGTGTTGACATGTTTGACGAGCGGATCTTTGCCTCTCAGCGCGATCAATGTCCTTCTAGTCACGTCGAGGTCGAAGAAGCTGTAATAATTCATCAAGAAGGACTGGTACGCATCGCCCGACCATACCCATTGATCGCGCTTGATGCCGTCCAGGAAAAACTCCCTCGTATTGAGCTGAAGCGTATAGAGGCTCGTCTTGTAGATCTCGTTCAGCTTGTCGTCCGAGCACTCGAAGGAGCCACGATGCGTAAGCGGCACATACTCGTACAACATGTCCACCCTCTCCCAGCTCACGCCGGGATCCGCGTGAACCCACGCGTAACGGAAAGCTTTGGCGTCCGTTAGCGTATACACTCCATCAGAAGAGACTACCAATCTCTCGGCAACCTCGAACCGGTCCAGGCTATAACATTGCTCGGGAGACAATGCCTCCGCCTTTGACTCGCCGTAATAGACGCTTACGGAACCGTTGCCCAGCAGCCCGTGGAAACGAAGATACCCATAGGTTTCCCGTCCGAAGTCGAACAAGGCATACCCTTGATGTTCTTCTACCGACACAGCGTCAACTGGCGTAACGGATAATCGGAAATGAGAAGGCCGATTGTCCGGAGAGTCGAACGTCCACGATGCAGCTTGGACCCATTCGTTCTGATAGGACGAAACCTCCCATGCGCCATCGGTAACAACGGAGCCACCCTCGATAAACAAGGCGGGGATGTCGGCGTCGTTAAATACGCAAACGGAAATTTCATGCTTGCCCGCCGGCAGCCTATACTCCGACTCGTTAGCGCGGTCATTATCCCTCCCGTCCAAATAGAGGGAGAACGTGCCCTCGGCCGCAATCCGAATCGTCTCCTCCTGCGGCAGGTCATATACCGTACGGAATTTAATGTTGGAGTAATGCCGGTCGAGTCGCCAGTATGCCGGATACATCACGTTTCTGGTTTTCCGTTTGACGGACATCTTCTCGTGCAGCCGGATTTCGAAGTCGCCCGGGTACCAAATCCAGACGGCTTGCTTGTCTTCCGATTTTTTCATTCGAATAATCCCCTTTCAAATCTTATGTCTATGATTGTATACTAATGAAAACAGACAAAAGACGGGGAGAAGTGCCAGTCATAATAGACAATAGCGACATCATCATGATAAAAGAGGACAACAAGAAGGCAGCCAAAGCAAAGGCTTATCACTCTCCCCTTTCCGAGCATTTCGAGGGCAATCTGCCGCTATTCGTCAACCGCTGGGAAGAAGGCTTCGACCTGCGGGAGCATGATCACGCCTACGTCGAAATCGTCTATGTAATGGCGGGCGAAGGCTACCATTACATCGGAGGCCGCGTCGAGCGAGCCGGCAAGGGCTGTCTATACGTACTGCCGATCGGCACCTCCCATATTCTCAGACCTAGCGATGCCTCAGGCAAAAACAGCCTCCTTGTCTACAACTTGTGCATACGGCCCGATTTCGTCCATGATCTCAGGGAAGGATTGTCTCGTTACGGAGATAGCGGGGACATGCTGGATATGCTGGACGGCGCGCCGGGGGGCTGCCTGGCGTTGACGGATTACGGGATGAAGCTAGGGTCGCTTTTCGAGCATATGCATGAAGAGTTCGTCCGGAAGGAGCACGGCTACGAGGCGAGCATGATGGCGACGATGCTTCAACTAATCGTCCGGCTGGCGCGAATGCTTCGACCCGACACTTCTTTAGCTTCGGCAAAGGATGATGCCTCCAAGACCGCCAGAATGTCCTCCATTCTCTCGCATATTCATCATCATCTCGATGAGACGCTTACGGCGGAAGGGCTGGCGACTGCCAGCGGCATTAGCAAACGGCATTTTATCCGATTGTTCGCCCAGCATACGGGCATGGGCTTCTCCGATTACTTGCAGCATAAGCGGATGGAAGCCGCGTGCAGACAATTGCTCGAGAGCGACGACAAGATCGCGCACATTGCCGCAAACGTCGGATATCGGGACGTCGCGCACTTCCGGTCCGTGTTCCGCAAGATCATAGGCAAGACGCCAAGAGAGTATCGCGCGCAGCGCATAAGGAGGCTGGCAAATGGGACGTGTAACGCTGATGATGAATGTGACGCTGGACGGCTGCTGCGACCACACGCAGGTAATTGCGGATGAGGAGCTCCACCGGTATACGGAGGAATTGATGGACCAGTCAGATGGTTTGCTTGCCGGACGCGAAATCTACCAGCTGATGGAACGATTCTGGCCGGCCGTTGCCAGCAGCGGCGAAGGCCCCGCGTTTATGGTCGACTACGCGCGCAAGCTCGATCGGAAGCCCAAGTATGTCTTCTCGCGGACGCTACATCAAGTGTCGTGGCAGAACTCTTTTTTGTTGAAGGGGCCTGGTGGATGAATATCACTTCCTGGTACAGCCAATCATCGCCGGACGCAGTCTCCAATTATTGGGAGGAATTCGTGATCGGCTAAATCTGAAGCTGAGCGGGAGTCAATCCTTTGGCTCCGGCGTCATGGCGCTTCGCTATATGCCTGCGCGTTAAAGAATTGGCTCACAGTACTATTCTTTCGCGAATTCAATAGACATGCCGAAGTTACGAATTTCGCCAAAAAATCGCGGAGCATTGGTAAGAGCATTTTAGTTTTCAATATCTTCATAGAAAGGAAAGGTGATTACGCATGAACCAAAGACCGTCAGAAGAAGAATATTCCGGGGAACCCAGCGTGTATATCAGGTTGGTGCCGGAAGGCGACATCATTGACATTCTGCTCGCCCAGGAAAAGCAAACGTCCGAGCTGCTGGCATCGTTGAACGAAAGCCAGAGCGCCTATCGGTATGCGGAAGGAAAATGGACGCTGAAAGAAGTCGTGGGCCACATCGCAGACAGTGAACGCGTCATGACCTACCGCCTGCTCCGATTTGCAAGAGGGGATCAGACGCCTCTGCCCGGCTACGACCAGGAATTGTTCATTCCTCCTTTCGGAGGCTGGACAACCGCGCAATTGGCCGAAGACTACCGGGCCGTAAGGCAATCGACGATCACACTGCTGCGCGGATTACCGACGGAGGCGTGGTCCCGCAAGGGCACAGCCAACAATGCAAGCATTACGGCGCGCGCCCTCGCTTACGGCATCGCGGGACACGAGCTTCATCACATGGGCGTCATTCGAAATCGTTACTTGAGTTAGTCGTCCTTATTTTATGGGACCCTTCCCGCCCAAAACAAACCACAACGGCAGCCGGAACTCGACGGACTGCCGTTTTCTCGACTAACGGACTGTTTGCCGCAACATTATTGTCCTCAAAAAAATTTGGATGACCTCTTGAACCTTACGTAGCGTAATGATTTATTATGAATGCAACAGCTGGATGAACGCGGCCAGCGGCATAAAAATCGAAAGATTAAGAAATCGGAGGAGAAACGGATATGAGAAAACTTGTTTTATTTCTACATGCATCGCTTGACGGTTTTGTGGAAGGGCCGAACGGTAGTATGGACATTGGATGGGTTTCCTACGATACTGATTTGGAGAAACACGCAAAAGAAATCTTGAGTACGGCGGACACCGTCATCTGGGGACGCGGGACTTATCAAGGAATGTACAGTTATTGGCCATCTGTACCTTCGAACCCATCAGCTTCCCAGCATGAACGGAATCATGCGGAGTGGATTGAAAAGACAAGCAAAATTATTTTTTCCACGAAACTAGAAAAGGTTGAATGGAATAATTCTAGACTGGTGAAAGAAAAGGTCGAGGAAGAGATCAAGTACCTCAAACAGCAGCCTGGCAACGACATGGTCATCCTCGGAAGCCCTAGGCTCGCACATTACCTTATGCAGCTTGATTTAATCGATGAGTATAAAATCACGGTTTCTCCCGTCCTGATCGGTAGAGGATTGCCGTTATTTCAAGGTCTAAAAGAGAAGATTAACCTTAAACTTATCGAAAACAAGACTTTTGATTCCGGAGCCATAGGTCTCGTTTATCAAACGGTTAGATGATCATGAGTTGGAGAAATAGCATACAACGACAAGGAGTGAAGTCATGAAATTATTGCTCACATCTGGAGGCATCATTAACAAGAGCATACGCGACGCGCTAGTGGACATGCTGGGCAAGCCGATCGCCGATTCCAACGCCTTATGTATCCCCACCGCGATGTACGGACACCCCTGGGTCGGGCCAGGCGTCAAAGCCTGGGAGTTCATCAGCGGAAAAGAGGAGAATCCCATGGTTAACCTGGGCTGGAAGTCCGTCGGCGTGCTGGAGCTCACGGCGCTGCCTAGCATCGGCAAAGACCGCTGGGTGCCGCTGGTCGAGAAGACGGACGTCCTGCTGGTGTCAGGCGGTGACGCCCTCTACCTTTCCCACTGGATGCGTCAGTCCGGACTGGCGGACCTGTTGCCATCTCTGCAATCCGTTTATGTGGGAATGAGCGCCGGGAGCATGGTGATGGCGCCCAACATCGGGGGATTTTTTGTTGGTTGGACTCCTCCGAGCGGTGGCGACGAAACGCTGGGACTGGTTGATTTTGCAATGTTTCCTCATCTGGATCACGAAATGCTGCCGCACAACACAATGGCTACCGCGGAGAAATGGGCTGCTGAGATGCGAGGGCCCGCATATGCGATGGATGATCAGACCGCGATCAAAGTGATCGACGGAGCGGTCGAAGTGATCTCCGAAGGGCATTGGAAGCAGTTAGTCCCTTACAAGTGAATCGCGAGACTGGCCTGCCCGAGCATCGGGCAGGCCTCGTTGCGCCTCAGGCCTTCTCCAAACGCAGGGAGACCATGTGATGGATACCCGATATGCGGGCCTGCCTGGGGGATAGAGACTTGCGTTTGTACTCCGTGAATCCCAGCTTCTCATACAAGCGAATGGCCGGGACATTGGTATCGGCGACCTCTTCGATAATAAAGGTACGGTACGGCAAATGATCCATCATATGTCGAATTACTGCCGAAGCCGCTCCTTGGCCCCGGAAGGATAAGGCAGTACCGATGAACTCCACCGAGCCCGTTTCGGACGGCGGGGCAACAAACGGCTTTTGAAACTCCCTCTTCAGGATGATGGCAGCCATCGAGCCTTTGAACCAGCCCAAATGCCGACGGAGCGGTGCGCTCTGAAGTTCCAGAGAGAAGCTCCGACAGTCCGTGCATGCGCCGAAGGCCGCCACCCGATCGCCAGCGAGCGCCACATAAAATTGATCCAGCACGAACATATGGGCGAACGCCTTTACGATGACATCCCGGTCCCTAGAGAAATACGTGAGCCACTGCGAGAAGCCGTCGGCGAAAATCTCCGCCATCTGGTGTCTGGCTTTTTCACCCGCGCGGTCTGCCCGGACAACCTCAAACGCTCCTGAGTGCTTCACAACGCTTCACCTTCCTTTTCGAATACTAAGGTCAATAGCGATCTTGACGGCATCGAAAATTTCTCCTCCAGCATCACCTTCATCGTCGCTAGTCCCTGAATGGAGGCAAAGAAATATTGCGCCATCTCAAAAGCGTTCCCTTCTCGAAGCTTGCCTTGCCGCTGCCCTTGGACGATGAGCGCGGCAGTCGCTTGCAGAAGATCGGTATTGATTTGCTTGAGAGCCGCTTTCCAGCCGTCCGTCTCGGTGGAGAAGAAGGATTGCGTCATCAGCAGTAAGAGGTGTCCCAAGTCATCGCCGGAAGACAGATCGAGATATACCTCGTTTGCGAACTGCGCCAGATCCTCGGCAGGCTCTTCGCTGGTCCGGAATTTGGCGATCAGCGTTTCAAGTCCGGCCATGGCGAACTGCACCAGCTCCTCGAATAGCTGATCCTTGGTTTTGTAATGGCGATACAGCAGACCGACGCTAATGCCAGCCTGGTCGGCAATATGCTGCACATTGGTGGAGCCGAATCCTTGACGAACGAACAGCTGCATCGCCGCTGTCTGTATTTTGGTGCGGGTTGCAAGGCGCATGGCCTCGTATTGTTCGGGTGTTCTGGGCACTTTGGCCACCCCTTCAATGAATGAATTATTATTCATTATAAAAATGATCATGCAATTTGTCAACCGCATATCACATCGCAAAGAAGACGCCGGTGAAGATACCCGGCGTCTTTCTATTTGATCCCTGGTACGAGCGTGCTCGCTGTTAGCCTTAACCTTGTGCCGCATCCCAATTCAAGTAGTTAATGGCCCACAGATGGCCGTCCAAGTCCACGAAGCCCCAGTGATACATGGACCCATGGTCTTCAGGTTCAGCGTGCAATTTCCCGCCCGAGGAGACTGCGGCATTCACGATTTCATCGACCTTTTCCCGGCTCTCGAAGGCCAATGCGATCGTCATCTGCGCATACTTACCCGTATCGACGGACTCCTTCTCCGTGAGCGTATTAAAAAATGCTTGATGAATCAGCATGACCTGCAGGTTGTCTCCGATCACGATGGCTGCCGAAGTTTCGTTATCGGGGAATTGCGGGTTGAGTTCGAATCCGAGTCCGGTGAAGAACGCTTTCGATCGTTCTACGTTCTCCACAGGCCGGAATTCATCGGTCTCTTGGATCTCGATCAGATCGCGACAACCCTAGTACCCGAAGAAGGAATCCTTTTTGATGTTGCCTTTGGCCACGCCGCCCGACCGCACGTGTTTGGCAATGGAATCCACCATCGACTTTGCGCCCGAGATATAATATTTGCCGTTGTTTTTATGCGACGAGACGAATTGGTCGATTTCCTTGTACAGCTCTTCCCGCGAATCCAGGTAAACGATCGTCGCGGACGCTTCGGCCGCCAACCGGTCAAGCTCGTCTTTGAAGGGGTACGCCTTCTTGCTGTCCATATAGAGCAGACGAATCGGCTGCTTCGAAGCATTACCCTCCGCGGCCAGCTGCTTCAGGAACGACCGGAACGGCGTAATGCCGATTCCGCCCGCGATCAGGAGCGAAGGGCTGCCGTCCTGCAGGAAAAATCCGCCGACAGGCCCGCTCATGCTCATCTTCATGCCCGGCTTCAGCTCTTGAATCGCCTGTTTGAACTCGCTCGGGTTATCTCCGATGTTCATCGTGATGCGAATGACGTTCTCCGACGGCGCGGACGACACGGTGAACGGTCGCAGCGGCTTGTTGATTTTTTTGTGCGTAATGCTGAACAAGCCGTGCTGTCCCGCTTTCCAGTCGACGTCTTTGTCCTTCTCGAACAAAAAGCTATGTACGTGATCCGATTCCTTGCGGCTTTCCAGTAACGCGATTTCTCTTTTCTTGAACACCGCTGCCATGTCTTTAAAAAAGCCCATATGCCCGTCCCCTTTTTTTAACGAGTGGTCCTGCTTATCTGATCAAATATAGGAGAGGAACTCCGAATAGTCAATGGAATACGCTTATCCTCTATATTCGTCGTCCTCTTCCTTCGGCTTCTTCTCGTTCCAAGGCGCCGCGACGTGGCTAAGCATGCCGTAGAGCTGCTGGAATTCGCTCGTCGCGACGTCCAGCCTGATGTAGGCGGATAGCTCGGCATCCGATACGATGCCGCTTTCTTTGGCCAAGTACATCTGCTCCCAAATGTCGGACGGAACGGCAAAGGAGATGTAATCCCCCACCTGCCGAATAAGCGCATCGTCGTCCGTAATATCCGGAAGGGAATTGGCCTTGCTGCTCTCCAGCGCCTTGGAGTATTCTTCCCTATGCTTGTTTACGGCATTAAGAATCGACTGCACGGCGTCCTTATGAATCCAGGCGTCGTCCGAGACGACCGATTCGAACATCGCCCGGATGTTCGTCCCGCGTTTGCCTTCTTCCGCCATTCCCTTCAGAAGGTTCTGCGCCATCTTGTACCGATTGGCATAATGCGCCCGGTACGTTTCGATTTTGGCCGTATGGACGGATAGGTGCATTTTGTCCTGGACGAAGGGATGCTTGCCGTTGTCCACCATGTGGTCGATGCCGGGGATGTTCATCGCGAATTGGTTCGCGTCCCGTTCCCCTTGGTCCGTATCCCGGGCATGGGTCGTGAAGTAATGCTCCAGGAAGTCGCCTTGCACCTTCTTGCCCGGCAGCTTCCTGCCGTCGCGCCCGTCGACGCTCGCCTTGAACGTCGGCTCCATCGTGTCGTAGATGTCCTTCACGATCGGATTCGTCTCCATCTCGTAGTCCTCGTCCTCGGTTTCCTTCGCCTCCATCTCCGGCGCGCTCCAATCCGTCACGTAGAACTCCTCCAGCGTCATCCCGTCCTCCTCGTCCTCCGACGAAGAGCCTTCTTCTTCCGAGCTGCTGTTATCGTATCCATTGTCTTCTTCGATCTCGATTTCGTCGTTCTCGGCTTCGTTCCCCTGCTCCTCGACCCGGCCGGTTGGACCCGTCATCAGCTGCGCTAGCCGGCTGTTCATGGCTTCGAGCTCTCCCGCTTCAGGGATCAACGTCCCCTGCTCGATATGCTGCTTCATCACCAAGAGATTGTAATAGCTCATATTCCGCCAATCGACCGGGAATTTATTGCCCGTGGAAGGATCGATCATGCGCTGAATGACGGCTCCCGTCGCGCGGTTGCCGATCGTTTGCTGCAGCTGCATGACATGCCCCGGCGACAGCGCCCCCGCATTCAGCGCGGATATTGCTCCCGCAGCTTCCCGTCCTGCAGCCGCCGGGACTTGTCCGATGCCGCTCCGTCCCCCGGGCTTCTTCTCCGCCTCCTTGCTTCCCGAAGCATGGGATTTCATCCGTAGCCACCTCGCTTACGATCTAGCCGCAATCTCTCGCGGCTGTCAAATTTTAGATTCCGCTTCTCTGATCATAGCAGATCGGCCAATCCGTGAGGAGAGCTTTTCTTCGACAAATGCGCGGGCGGAACAGCAAAAAGCCGAGCGCCCCCCAGGCTCGCTGCCCGGTGATTCGCTCGGCTTCCTCTATTCTTGTTCTCATCCTGCGTGAGCTGGCCTCCCGACTGCCAAAATTCCGTATCCCGCGCCACCCGCGCGAAGTTTTCGAGACCGATGAACCTCGGCGTGCCGTAGCCCTGATAGTCGTAGAACATGTATCGAAGCGCCCACACAACGGGATAGATCCCGAGCGCCATGGTCAGAAAGAAGCTGGGAAAGCTGAACAGGTAAGCTCCTAGCCGGTTTTTGTGCATGCTGTTACCCCTTTCGTTTCGTGACTCCAACTCTACGCTTATTGTAAAAAAAAAGCCCCGTCAGGGGTGACGGAGCAATTCACTGAGTTGGGGGGACGAAACGACTGTCCCTATGGCTTAACGACTGTAGCGGTCCTTTGGCGGCGCAGCGGGTTAGCTACGCGGACAAAAGCAGTTTTAATGCTCTGGTCACTTCCTCTTTGATGATTGCAACCAGAGCTTCGGAATCTCCTTGGTCTGCGCGCTCGAGGGCTAAATAATAATCTTGCCGATTCTCGTTTCGCACGATTGCAGGCGGAAATCCATTTTTCATTAAAATATAGTTCATCACGAGCCGTCCAACGCGCCCATTGCCGTCGGGAAACGGATGGATGGCTACGAATCGATGATGACAGAACGCCGCTATCTCAACCGGATGCTTCTCTTTATGGTCCGAGTACCACTGAATTAATTGTTCCATCATTTGAGGGACAAGTATATAAGGGGTAAAGTGGTGAATTTCGCCCGATAGAGTCAAGACATGATTTTCTTTCTTTTTATACTCGCCGGCTTGGAAATCAAGGTTGCGCACGCCTTGAAACAATATCGCATGAAAATCTTTGATCAGACCCTCGCTCAAATCTCTAAAGTCGAGGGCATCCTGTAAATAATCAATAGCTTCCGCATGATTAATAATTTCGAGATGCTCGCGAAGGGATTTCCCCTTGACCGTCAAGCCTTCTCTTAGAAAAAAAGCAGTCTCCTGATAGGAGAATGTATTCCCCTCTATCGCATTGGAGTGGTATGTCCACTCCTCCCTGAATTTCTGTGATAAAGTTTTCATGATATCCGGTTTTATTGGACGTCGCGCGTCGACTTGTCGTTTTAACTCGTCGATTTCTTTCCACATATCAGATCCCCCTCACAAAATTAAACCAATTATCTCCATTATAACACCTCTGGCGGGGTTTTCATTCAGAATTAACGCCAATAAGACGGTGCGGGAACCCTATCCCCACTCCGCCTTATTGGTTGATTCCCTGACTTCTTACAGCTTCCGGGGCTCTACGCCCTCGAACGTCATGACCACGGGCTCGATCTCGCCGTTGTCCGCGAACGTCATCTTGTCGATGCAGACGACGCGATGATTGCGGTCGGTCTCCTCTAGCGGCCGGCGATGGTAGACGATATACCACTCGTCGGCGCCGGGGATCTGCAGAAAGCCGTGATGGCCCGCGCTGGTCGCGACGGCCGGGTCCTGCTGCAGGATTTTGGCCACGCGCTTGAACGGCCCTACGGGCGAGTCCGCAATGGCGTAGGCGACCGAATAACCCGGCTCGCCCCAGCCGCCTTCCGCCCACATGAAGTAGTATTTGCCGCCGCGCTTCAGCATGCACGGCCCTTCGACGAACTGCTCCGGCGTCACGTCCTTGTACGTCTCCCCGTCCTCGAAACGGCCGACGCTGATCATGTCGTCGTTCAACCGGACGACGTTGCAATGTCCCCAGCCGCCGTAATAGAGGTACGCCGCCCCGTCGTCGTCCAGGAACACGTGGGGATCGATCGGCTGCGCGCCGTTGACGAACTTATCGATCAATGGTTTGCCAATCGCGTCGCGGTAAGGCCCTTCGGGCTTGTCCGCCACCGCGACGCCGATCCCGCCGGGCTCGTCGTCGCTCTGGATATCGTTGGCGGCGAAATAATAGTAGTACTTCCCGTCTCTCTCGATGGGCGACGGAGCCCATAACGCGCGCCACGCCCACGAGATGCTGCCCATCTCGAGAATGCGCTCGTGTTTCGTCCAATGGACCAAGTCGTCCGAGCTGAACGCGTCGAACCAGGTCTGCTCCTCATAAGGCGCCGAGTACGTGGGATAGATCCAATACTTTCCTTCGAATATACGTCCCTCCGGGTCCGCGTACCATCCCGGAAACAAAGGATTGCCGGATTTGACGACGGAGTTCTTTTCTAATTCTGTCATGATAGCAGCCTCCTGCATTTCGCATCTTTATACCGAGTATAACCTACGATCCTCCGATGCGCGAAGCCAAACTTGCATATACCCCGCCTCCCGGTTGTCCCAGGCGTAGTATGGAACCAGCGTGCAGGGCGTCCCGGCCTCCGTTCTCCCCACCAATACCGTCACGCCGCCCAACAGCTCTGCGCGATGTTCGATGGCAAGAGACGCGTCCGGCGCGAGCTCGAGACCGTCATATGGCGTCTCCCCGTTATCGGCCTGCTCCAGGCAATAGACGACGGGGCCGCGCTGGACGGCGATCCGTCCTCTATTCGCCTCCGCTTCGTCCCGCGCCCGCACCTTGACCGCCGGCATATCCAGCTCCAGCACGAGGCTGTCTCCCTGGGCCCAGCCTCGCTCGATGGCGACATAGCCGTTCTCGGCCAGCGCCTCCTCTCCCGTAATCGGCACGCCGTTAACCGAGAGCCGGTAGCTTCCGCACCAGCCCGGCACCCGCAGCCGGATCGGGAACGCCGTCCCATCCGATGCCACGTTCGCCAATCCCTCCAAAGGAGCATCAGCATCCAGCACGTCGAGCGACACCCTGCCATCCCACGGATAGTTCGTCGTTTGCTTCAGCTTGACGGAGCGTCCGTCCGCCGCTTCCAGCTCCGCCTCGCCATTGATGTACTGGTTGACGACAACGCCGCCGTCGGCGATTGCATAGGCGTATTGGCCGATTGCGGGCAGGAAACGGACGAGATTGGTCGGGCAGCAAGACGTTTCGAACCATGGGACCCGGTGGTGCCCGCCCCGCGAAGCCAGCGGATTGACGTAGAAGAACTTGTCGCCTTGCAGCGAGATGCCGGACAGCGCGCCGTTGTACATTTCCCGTTCGACGATGTCGGCGTAGACGCCGTCTCCGAAGAGCAGATTCATCCGGTGGTTCCAGAACGCCATCGCGATGGCCGCGCAGGTCTCGCAATAGGCGGTTTCGTTCGGCAGGTCGTAATCGTGCGTGAAGCCCTCGTTATGATGCGACGGACCGATGCCGCCGGTGATGTACATGTTGCGCTCCACCGTATGAGACCATACGCGATGCAAGGCGGCCGTATACGCCGGATCGCCCGAAGCGTGGACGACGTCGGCCATGGCCGCGTACTGGTACATCGCGCGCACGGCATGTCCCGTCACCTTCTCGATGTCCTTGACCGGCACGTCGTCTTGGCAATACGCCGGTCCCCACTCGGGGATGTCCCAGATTCGGCCGACGCCGTGTCCGTGTCCGCGCTCCTCCAGCAGCCACAAGGCCAGCTTCCAATACCGCTCCTCGCCGGTCAGCCGGTACAGCTTGACCAGAGCCAGCTCGATCTCCTGATGGCCCTCGACCCAGTGGCGCTTGCCGGGGCCGAAGAGCGAGTCGTAATGATCCGCGAGCTTCCTTGCAACGTCCAAAATAAGCGGCTTGCCCGTCGCCTCGTAATAGGCGACCGCGGCTTCGATGAAATGGCCGCCGTTGTACATTTCGTGCTTCTCCATGTCGGTCCATTTGCTCTCCGGCGCCTTGAGCGTGAAGTACGTGCATAGATAGCCGTCCGGCTCTTGGGCGGACGCGATGGCGTCTACGATGCGGTCGATCTCCGCCTCCAAGGCGGGATCCCGCTTCAGCATTAGCGAATACGCCGCGCCTTCCAACACCTTGTAAACGTCGGAGTCGTTAAAGTAAATGCCCTCGAACTCGCCTTCCTTCCGGCCGCCGGCCTTCTCGAAGTTGGCCACCCGGCCGGTCGTCTCGCATTGTTCGAGGCAGGCCGGCAGCGTCACGCTTTGCACGGATTCAAGGCGCTGCCGCCAAAAGCCTTCATGAATTTCCACCTTCGTAAACGGAACGTTGCCCCAGCGTTTCAGCGGAGCCGCGGTAATCGGCATGGAACCTCTCCCTCTCTATAGGTAGTATCAAAAATTCGGAATAACCGCTAGCCCTTCAAGCCCGTGAGCGTGATTCCCTCCAAGAAGTATCGCTGTCCCACCAGGAAGACGATGACGCAAGGCAGTACGACGGCGGCCGATGCGGCCATCAGCAGATCCCATTGGGCGGTGTAGGTGCCCTGGAACATTTGCAGGCCCAACGCCAGCGTGAACAGATGGTCGCTCTTGAGGTAAATGAGCGGGCCCATGAAGTCGTTCCACGTCCCGAGGAAGGTGAACAGCGCCACGACGATGACGGCGGAGCGGCTGAGCGGCAGGATGATTTTGAAATAGATGCCGAAGTAATTGGCCCCGTCCACCACCGCGGCCTCGTCGAAGTCGCGCGGAATCGTCAGGTAGAACTGCCGCAGCAAAAAGATATTGAAGATGCCGCCGCCGAAGTAGGCGGGAGCGACCAGCGGAAAATACGTATCGTAGAAGCCCAGCATCTGCCAGCCGAGGAAGCTCGGAATCAGCGTCACGGCGGCGGGAAGCATCATGCTCGACATGAGGACGGCGAACACGATGTCTCGCCCCTTCCACTGGATCCGCGAGAAGCCGAAAGCCGCGACCGAGCTGGTCAGAACCGTGCCGACGAGCACGCCGGCCACGATGACGAACGTATTCGCGAAATACGTGTCGAAGGGCAGAATCGTTAGCGCCTTATGGAAATTGCCCCATTCGAAAGGACTCGGAATCCATTCCGGCGGCATCGTAAAGATCTGCGACAAGTTCATGAGCGAGCTTCGGATCAGCCAGACGAACGGCGTAACGAACATGACGGAAACGATAATCAGGGCGATATAGCCCGCGGCAAGCGTTATTTTCGGCGTCTTCACGAGCGTCCTCCTCCTTCGTAGTACACCCATGACTTGGAGCTTCTGAACACGAGGTAGGTGAAGAACAAAATGATGACGAACAGCACCCACGCGAGCGCCGACGCGTAGCCCATCTCCGTGTCCCGGAAGCCGGTGCGCCAGAGATAGAAGACGTAGAACAAGCTTTTGTTGTTGGGACCGCCATCCGTCAGGATGTACGCTTCGTTGAACACCTGGAACGAGCCGATAATCGTCATGATGGTGTTAAAGAACAACGTCGGCGTCACCATCGGTATCGTAATATGGCGCAGCTTGCTGTACCAGCCGCCGCCGTCCACGTCGATTGCTTCGTAATATTGCTTCGGTATGCCGGACAAACCGGCCAGGAAAATAATGACCGTGCCCCCGATGCCCCAGAGCGTCGTCAGCACGACGGACGGAATGACGCTGCTCTCGTCGTACAGCCAGTTGCTCGTGGGCAAGTGGAGCCATTGCAGCACGGTATTGATGAGGCCGAGATCGGGATTGAGCAGCCACATCCAGATCATCGCCGACGCGACGGCCGGCACGATGCTGGGCAAATAGATGATGGTCCGGAACAGCGCCCTGCCCTTCACGTTCATGTTCAGCAGCAGAGCCACCGCGAACGAAATCAGAATGACGGCCGGCACGCGCAGCAGCACGAAATAGAAGGTGGCGCCCAGCGATTGATAGAACAGATCGTCCTCCCCGCTGAACAAGCGGGCGTAATTGTCGAAGCCGACGAACGCGGTCCCTTCCTTGAACACGTTATAATCAGTCAAGCTAAGGACCAAACTCGCGATCATGGGGCCGAGCGTAAAGATCAGGAAACCCAAGATCGCGGGAGAGGTGAACAGCAAGCCGTAGAATAGTCCTTTTCTCATGTAACCCTCCCGCCTACAGGCGACCTGTCGATGCTTGGGGAGCGGCGGCGCGATTGCGGCTTAGCAGCCTCGGCGACGCCATGCTTACCGCCGTTCCGTCTCGGTGGTGGCACCAAATGTTCCGCCGCCGCGCCCCGTTATGCCTTATTGTTCGATGTCGCGCCTTCCTTGCACCTGCTCCTGAGCTTTGGCCGCGATGCCGTCGAGCGCCTCCTGCGCCGTCTGCTGGCCGAGCCACACTTTATCCAACGCCGGGGTGACGACGTCCATGATTTTGCTGAAGTTCTTGACGTAGCCCGTCGGCGTCTGGTGGCTGCTGTTCAGCAGCACTTCGACGATGGCGTCGTTATAGCCGGACGGACGGGAAGGCAGATTCTCCGTCCATCTGGACAGCAGCTCGCCATCCGTGTACCAGCTCTTGTAAGACGGCATCCACGTGCCCGACGTGATCATGTCGATCGACGATTCGGGATCGATCAAATATTTGAGAAGCTCCCACGATTCCTGAGGGTACTTCGTGGATTTGAAGATCGAGAACATGCCCGCGACGACCGTCGTCATCGGCTGCTTCATGACCGGCAGCACGCCTACGTTGTAGTTGAAGTTGGACTTCGCGAGCGAAGCGGTGGACCACTGGCCGTCGATGACCATCGCCACCTTCTTCGTCTGCAGGGCCACATTGGTGGCCGGGATGTTCTTGGATTGCACCGGCGACGGCGCCACGTGATGCACGTTCATCAGATCGGCGATATTCTGAAATACCTCGACCGCCTCCGGCTGGTTCAGGGCGAAGCTCTTGCCGTCCGCGGAGACGAAGTCGCCCCCGTTGGAGTAGATGAAGTTGCTGTAACCGCCCCACCACGTCGGGAAGTTAATTCCGTATTGCTTGATGTTCTTGGGATCGAAGGCGGGATCCGCCGCGTTGCGGCCCTTGGTGTCGATCGTCAGCTGCTTCGCCACCTCGACGAACTCGGCCCACGTCCAAGCCTCGGACGCCTTGGACGGCGGAGGCTCGACGCCCGCCTCTTCGAACATATCCTCGTTGTAGAACAAGCCGAACGATTCCGGTCCCGGCGCGATGCCGATCACGTGGCCCGGCTCCACCGAATAAAGCAGGTTGGGCACGAGACTGTCGACGTTGATCTGCGGATCCTTGTCCAGGAAGTCTTGCAGGTTCAGGAACTTGCCTTCTTCCGCAAGGGGATAGGCAATCGTGCCAGACTCCATCATGGCGACGTCGGGAACGTCGTTGCCGGCCACCATGGTCGTGACCTTCGTATCGTAATCGGTGGCGATGTGCTGCATATTGACCGTAATATGCGGGAAGTTTTCTTCGAAGCGCTGGATGGAGAATTTGTAAGCGGCGACCTCGTCCGGCGCTCCCCAGACCGCCATGCGGAGCGTAATCGGCGCGGGTTCGCCGTCTTTTCCGTTATTGGCTCCGGCCGCCGGCTCGTCGGAAGGACGGGAGCAGCCCGCGAGAACCGGTAAGGCCATTAGCGCGAGCGCCAATAGGGAGGCTATCGTTTTTTTGCCACGAAACATGTGCATGTACCCCTTTCGAATTGGCGATGATTCATCCGTCTTGCCTTCTAGCCCTCTTGCCCATAGCTGCAGTCTATGATGACCTCAGTATAAAGCATCTGGAAACGCTTACCCATTCCCAAAATCTTTGGTTTGGTGGACTTTAATTGGTTTCATATGGAAGCGTGATCGCGATTCTCGTCCCATGCCCCCGGGCGGAAACGATGTCGACGCCGTATTGCTCGCCATAGGCAAGACGAATGCGGGAGATCGTATTGTTGATGCCGATGGACGCCGATTCCTTGTTCAGTATGGCCCGCAGCACCTCCGCGCTCATCCCTTTGCCATTGTCCTCCACCTCGAAGCGGCAGTCGGCGCCTTCCTTGCGTCCCCGTATATGGATGACCCCTCCGCTCTCCATATGGGCGAAGCCGTGCAGGATGGCGTTCTCGACGAAAGGCTGGAACAGCAGCCGCGGCAGCTTGCCGTCGTACAGCCCGGGATCGATGTCGTACCGGACCTCGAACTTCTCCTCGAAACGGGCCGACATGATGTAGAAGTAGCTCTTCATCCATTCCAGCTCCTCCGCAAGCTTGACGTTCCCCCACTCCTGCCGCGTCGTGTACTGCAGCATATGGGAGAGGCAGACCAGCATCTTGCTCAGCTCCTTCTGCCCGTTCTCGATCGCGGTCCAGTTCATGACGTTGAGCGTGTTGTACAAAAAATGCGGATTCATCTGCATATTGAGCGCCCGGATCTCGGCTTCCTGCTCCTTCAGCCTGCTCTCGTAATTTTCGGTGACGAGCAGGCGGATCCGTTCGTTCATCCGGTTAAAACGCCCGATGAGCAGGCCGAATTCGTCGCTGGAACGAACGTCGACCTGCGTGTTGAAGTCGCCGTCGCCGACCGATCGCATGGCGACGAGCAGCTGTTTGATGGGATTCGTGATTTTGCCGGAGATGAAGTAGGCCAGCCCCAGCGCGACAACCACCATGACGATCGACAGGAGCAAGGTGGAATTGCGAATGGCGGGCACCAGCTCGCCTACGAGCGCCGACTCCGGCGTAATGACGATCGACAGCCAGCCCGTAACCTCGGAGCGGTCGAAGCAGATGATGACGGGTTCTCCGTCCAGCGACATCCTTTTCGTGCCGCTTTGCCGCTCGTGCAGCTCCTGCACCCATGCCCCTTCGTAGCGGGTGCTGATCGCCCCCGATTCGCTTCCCGCGACGATCAGATTGCCTTGATCGACGATCATGTAGCTGGACTCGTCGGGGATGCTTTGCTCGAACAAACCCGTGAGCGAATCGGCCTTGAAGCTGATCGCGAGCACGGGGCGCTCCACCCCTTCCCGAAGCCGTTCCAGCGTGGAGTTGCTTAAGTAGGAGAAGTCCACCACCCGCGTGGCGGAATACAAATATTGATAGTCCAGCCGGCCTTCGTCCAGATAAGCCTGGCCGAACATGTCGGCGAAGTCGTACGTCGGATACCAGACCATCTTGCCGCCCGCCTCCATCGCCTCTCGATAGATGTCCGAGTCCTCCGGATTTCCTTGGGGCATCGTCTGGCCGAACGTGAAATAAGACGTCCACAGCTGATAGGCGTAGACGTCCTCGATCTGAGCGAAGTAGGAGCGGAGCGCTCCGTTCACTATGCGGTCGGCCGCGAGCAGCTGCGCTTCGTCGCCGGGATCCAGCGTATTGAACAGCTCGAAGAGCTGCCGGTCCACGAACAGCGCCTGGCTGTTCCGGTCCACGATGCCAAGCTTCGTATCGATGATTTCGTTGTTTTTGACCACGATGCTGTGCACGTTCTGCTGCGCTTGGCCGGCGACTACCTCCAAGCTTTTGGTATAGAAGATCATGCCGGCCGTCGCCAGCGGCACCACGATCAGAAGCACGTAGCTGACGAGAAGCCGGGTGCGGAACGTCGTTCTCATGGGGTCTAGTCTCTCCTTTGGCGCAAGGTCATCTGTCTATGCTGCTCGGGCGACAGCCCGAACCGCTTCTTGAAGACGCGGCAGAAGTACTTCGTATCCGCATAGCCGCATTCCGCGGCGACCTCGTATATTTTGAGCCGGTTATCGGCGAGCAGGCTCGCCGCTCCGTCCATTCGGGCTTCCAGCAGATGCTCCGTGAACGTGCGGCCGGTATGATTTTTGATCCAGGTGCTGAAATAGGACGGGTTGAAGAAAAACCGCTCGGCTGCCGATTCCAGCGTGATAGGCTCCTTGCGATGCTCCGCGATCCACTTGACGCATTCTTCCGCCAGCTCCTTGTCGCGCCCTTCCTTGCCGGCATGAAGCGCAGCGTGCAGCTCGCGCAGCCTTGCCTCCATCAGCGCAAGCAGCTCGCCGTACGTGCCGCAGGCGGGCACCCCCGTCACGGCGGCTTGGGCCAGCTCGTCGCCTACCTGGCGTTCGACGTGCTCGCGGTTGCGGCTCTTGATCTTCATGAGCAGCAGCGTGGCATGCTCCTTGAGCAGGGTAGGCGGCAAGCGCCAGCCCCCGGCCAGCTCCTCGAAAGCTCGTTGGCACATCGCGACGGCCGCTTCGGCGTTGTCGTCCTGAAGCGCGTCGAACAGCGCTTCGCTGTCGATTGCCGCTCCGTGCACCGTTCCATCGCGTTCCCCCCCCAGCAAAACGTCGCCGTGCTGCTCATAGAAGTGGTAAGCGCTTGCAGATCGGGCGTGCCGGAACGCCGTCCGTCCTTCTTCCCACATCGACGCCCGGGCGCTCCCCAAGCTGTGGCACAACCGGCCGTTGTTGCTCCATGCCGCGCTAAGCGACCTTAAGCCGGCAACCAATCTCTCCTCGTCCCGCGGGGCGAGCGTCGGCAAAGGCAGCAGCGTCAGCAGCTCGATCGAATCGCTTCCGGGCGCGTCCAGCGGCATGATGCACGCCTCGCCGAACGGACCGCATGCCTGCTCCAGGTCCGCGATAAGCGCTCCAGGTCCGACGTCGCCGCCGCTTCCCGGCGCCCGATGCAGCTTGGTCAGCATGACGACGCCGGGGGCTCGCAGCCATTCCAGCTGCGTCAGCTCTTCCCGCTCGGCATCGGATAAACCTCCATTCAACCAGGACAACAGCAGACGCTTGCGGTATGCCGAAGAAGCCTTGCGAAGCTTCAGTTTAAGCACCTCGGCTTCGGACTCGCGGAGCGTCTCCTCGCCCAGCGTCGCTTCCACCCGCCGCAGCAGGTTCTCTACCTTGTCCTCGTCGACGGGCTTCAGCAAATAATCGTAAGCGCCGTGCCGCATCGCGGTTTGCGCGTATTCGAACCGGTCGTAGGCCGATACCATGACGATCTTGGGTCTGGCGTTATCGTTCTCCAGCATGCCGAGAAACGCGAGACCGTCCATATTGGGCATGCGGATGTCGGTAAGGACGACGTCGGGCCGTTCTTGCCGGATCAGCTCCAGCGCCGCCGCTCCGTCGTTCGCGACCATGACGATGTCGGCCGGCCTCAGCGCCTGGATCATACTTTTCATGCCTCTGCGATGTCTCGGCTCATCGTCCACGATCAATATTTTCATCCCCATTCCCCTCCCATGCACCTATTATAGTAAAATTCCGCTCGCCGCATGGGAGATTATCATTGGAATGGTGGACTTTGATTGGACGTGAAGAAACCGCCCTAAGGCGGTTTAGGGAATGCCGTCAATATGGCTTATTTAAACCAGCCTTTGCGCCACAACAACACGACCAAAGAAGAGCCCACCACCAGCATGATGCCTAATACCATGAAATAGCCCCAGTCCCAGGTCAACTCCGGCATTCTCTCGAAATTCATGCCGTAGATGCTGGCAATAAACGTTAATGGGATGAAAATGGACGACATGACCGTCAGCGTCTTCATAATGTTGTTCATGCGATTCGAATTGATCGAGACGTAGCTGTCCCGCATATCGGCCGTCAAATCTTTATTGGATTCGATCATTTCGGCAAGTCTGACCAGATGGTCGTGGATATCCGTAAAATACACCAGCATCTCCTTTAGGCCTTCTATCCGCTCGGTGTTCACGATACGGTATAGAAGCTCCCTCATGGGCACGATCGTCCTTCGCAGCTTTAAGAGCTTGGCGCGGATCTCGAATATATCGTCCATCAAACGCTGCACGGACTTCGGCTTCACGTCGTTCTCGATTTCGTTTAATTCCTCTTCGATTTGGTACACGCTCGGAAAATATTGATCCACCAATTTATCCATGACCAGATATGCCGCGTATACATGTCCTTTGCCAATGCTCTTTTTCTGCTCGGCTATGCGGCTCCAAGCATCCTCGATCGCTCTGCACTGGTTGAAGTGGAAGGTTACGATAAAGTTTTTCCCCAGGAACAAGTCCACCTCTTCGGCGGCAAGCGTCAGGCCGTTAATGGCATGAAGAACAAAAAAATGGACATCCTCGTAGTGGTCCAACTTCGGTCTTTGCAGCAAATGAAAACAATCCTCGATCGCAAGAGGGTGAAAATGAAAATGCTCGTCCAACAGCTTGGCCTCCGTCTCGGTCGGCGCGTCGAAGTCCACCCAATACCATTTCAAATCCAAAATCGGAAGCTGCTTTAACGGAATGTCTTTTATAATTTCGAGATTCTGCGTAATCCCTAGCGTGCGTATCATCGTTTAGCCCCTTATAGACAGGATTTGGACGATATCATTATACCACTTCTCGTTTTGCAAGATTTATGCGGTTTCTATTGGCATCTCAGCCCGGCGCATGACTTGCACAAATTCAAAAAACCAGAGGATGGGGCAAATAGCCTCCATCCTCTGGTTTTTCACTTCTTATGCGAGCTCGGCTTTACCGCACGCAACTGTCTATGACTCGTTGCCCTCCCTGCAGGCCATGGATTCGACCTCCATGGCGACCTGCGCGCCCGGCTCGTACAAGCTGCGCACAGGCACATCCATCTCCGTCTCCGGCCGATCAAGGGGATAAATTCGCGCGGTCTCGCTTTGCTCGTCCACATGCTGGATATAGACGCGGTCCCCATCGTACTCGACGTTCTCCATGACCGGCGAAGCGGCGATTTCCTGAGCTCGTTGAATATTCATTCCAGTAGCCTCCTCATTTTCTATTCCTTTCAATTGTGCGCGTTAGTGGAGCTTTGTATGTACGAGGCGGCCCAAACCCAACTAAAACGACTTCGTCTCCCGGTATGCGTCCTGCCACCCCATCTTGGCGTAGGCATTGATAACGATTCCCACATTTACAAACCTTCCAATTCCAGGTGACAATGGCGTAACACTACCTTATTATTCTTATTTATGTTGAGGATCTTAATCATAAGGAGTGGACAAGATTGAACAAATCTATCGACCGTAAAACGTTTCTTTCGTATTTGGGTACCGGAGCGGCTGCATTGGCGACAGCATCGGCAGGACTCGGCATGTTGAACGGCAAGGCATCCGCCGCTTCTTCGACGGCCGACCATCTGTTTGGTTTCAATACGAATCGGGTAAGCGGCTACTTTGATCCGATTGAGCCCTCCATGGAGGACAAGCTTCTTCTTCCTAAAAACTTCAAATATGACGTTGTCGCGGCATTTGGCGATGTGATTAACCAAGCAGGCGAAAGATTCGGTTCGGGCTGCGATTACAATGCTTACTTCCCGATTAACGGCTCGAACGTCAGAGGCCTTCTCGTCAATAACCACGAATACAGCACCATCTTCTCGATCGGCCCGGTGAAGGACGGAAAAATGACGGCCGAGCAGCTGAAAAATAATTTGTATTACCAGGGCATGTCGGTGATCGAGGTTTATCGCGATGACAAAGGCGTATGGAAAATGGATACGAAATCCACCTATGCGCGCCGCATCAACGGCTTCACGCCGTTCGACATTACCGGCCCCGCTAGAGGCGGAGCTGCCCTAGGAGGCGCGACAAAGGCGGTAGGAACCTTCGCGAACTGCTCCGGCGGCGTTACGCTGTGGAACACCGTATTGTCCTGCGAAGAGAACTTCGCCGAAACGGCCGCCGCCTCCAAGCTGCCAGAGACGCATTACGGCTGGGTGATCGAGGTCGATCCTTTCGACAAAGCTTATCTGAAGAAGCATACCGCGCTTGGACGCTTCAATCACGAGAACACGGCAATGGGTTTAGCCTCCGACGGACGGGTTGTCGTCTATATGGGCGACGACAAGAAGGACGCATGCGTCTATAAGTTCGTCAGCAAAGGCAAATACGTCAAGAGCAAAGGCCGCGCGAACTCGGCGCTGCTCGAAGACGGAACGCTTTATGTCGCGAACCTGAAAACCGGTAAATGGATTCCCGTCACGCTTGCCGAGGTGAACAAGGCGACAAAAGAGAAGCCGGAGCTACAGAAAAAGTTCAAAACGCAAGGCGACGTCGTCACCTATTGCCAGGAAGCCGCGCTGCTGGTAGGCGGAACGCCGACCGACCGGCCGGAGGACATCGAGATTTCGCCGTTCGACAATACGATCTTCATCTGTCATACCAACAACGACAATCATGGCAATATCCATGGCCATATTACCCGAATCTTCGAAGGAAACAACGATTTGGGAAGCCTGGAATTCGACTTTGAAATTTTCGCGGCCGGCGGACGCCAATCCGGCTTCAGCTCCCCGGATAACCTGGCCTTCGACTCGAACGGCCATCTGTGGGTCGTAACGGATATTTCGAGCAGCAGCCAAAACAAAGGCGTGCATAAATCGTTTATGAACAACGGCTTGTTCGTCATTCCGACCAGCGGTCCGGACAAAGCGATGGCTCTGCAATTTGCTTCGGGACCTGTAGAAAGCGAATTGACGGGTCCGTTCTTCACTCCCGACGAGCAAACGCTGTTCTTATCCGTGCAGCATCCGGGAGAGAATACGACGGATTTGAATCAACCGACTAGTACATGGCCGCACCGCAAAGGCGAAAAAATAGCTCGTTGCGGCGTCGTCGCGATCAGCGGCTTTAAGCTGGGTTAATTTCAAATACGGAAGGAGAATGACATATGCCGTTTGGAAATATCGGAATCGGAGGATTGCTGCTTATTCTCGTCATCGCGCTAATCGTGTTCGGACCGTCGAAGCTGCCCGAGCTGGGACGCGCTTTCGGACGGACGCTAAGCGAGTTTAAAGGAGCTACGCGGGGATTGGTAGGCGGCGATGAAAGCGAAGACCGCAAAGAAGAAGCCGCGAAAGCTTCTTCGGCTGCCGGCAAGTAAGATGAAAAACCCGAATGATCAAAGCGTGATCGGCCATTTGGAGGAGATGCGCTCCAGGCTGATCCGCACGCTTCTAGCCTTTCTGGTCGCTATGGCGGCAGCCTTCATTTACGTACGGGACATCTATCAGTGGCTGGTCAGGGACTTCGATCAAAAGCTGGTGCTGCTCGGCCCGTCCGATGTCATCTGGGTGTACATGATGATTGCCGGCGTCGTGGCGATTGCCATCACGCTGCCGATCGCGGCTTATCAAGCGTGGAAGTTCGTCACGCCGGCGATGCCCGGCGGGGCGCGGCGCGCGACTCTGCTGTTTATTCCCGCTATTAGCCTGCTGTTTATCATCGGCATTTGCTTCGGTTACTTTATTTTGTTTCCGATGGTGCTTCACTTCATGAATCAGATGGCCGCGGACGAATTCGTCACGATGTATACGGCTCAGCGTTATTTTACGTTCATGATTCATATGACGGTGCCCTTCGGCCTGCTGTTCGAAATGCCGGCTATCGTCATGTTTCTAACAAAGCTTGGCGTTCTGAATCCAACCCGGTTGGCAAAAGCGCGCAAGCTGGCGTATTTTATATTGGCGATTGTCGCGATCACGATCACGCCGCCGGATATCTTGTCGGACATTATCGTGATCGTCCCCCTCTTCCTGCTCTACGAGATCAGCATCTCGATTTCGAAATTCGTTTATCGCAAGCAGCTTCGCCTGCTGAACGAAGCGAACGCAGGTATCTAAATAACAGGACAAACCCGCCTAGTGGCGGGTTTGTTTGCTCTGCATGACCGAAACTGTCTCCCGTATTCGACCCGCCCCCGAGAAAGAGCACCCCCTCTATGGACCGTTCTTCGTTATAGATACCTGTTTTTCCAATTCGCAATACCGGCACGCGGCCGAATCCGAACTGGAATCCCGTCATGTGCTTCTATATAACCGGAGCCGGCTCCCCGGTTTCAGCCCACTGCTCAATTGTTGGACCGTACAGAGAGGGGACGATCAGACCGGCTTGCCGCATCAAGACGGTTAATTGGCCTCGATGATGAATTTCATGCCGGATGAGGATATCCAGCATCAAGCCGTTCGGCCATTGCTCGCCGTACATGTCGCTCCTGACCAGCAGATGCTCGTCCGTCCAACTGGACTGAACGACCTTCAAGAGCGCATGCGACGCGCACCTATAGGCTTCCGCTATGGCCTTTGCCTTTGCCGGAACCGGCACATGCTCGTCCGCCTCTTCGAGGACCAATCCTGCGCGCAATGGCATCTCTTGCAAGGTCAGCACGATGTGCCAACCCAAACGGCCGATCGTTCGATGTTCCGGCGTTATCCGCTGGCCGAGAGATTCGTCCGTGAGCGCCTCCAGCGTTCTCAGCGTCAAAGCCGTTTCTGCTTGCCACTTCGCGACAAAATCTTCAATGCGTTTAAACATCGCCACTACCATCCCTTTTCCTGGATTCCGAATATCGGATGATCATCATTCCGGCATGCATGCGGATATGCCAAGACGTCTTTGTTACAAGTCAGTATGCCCTCTGACTGCGGCTTTGAATGCGTTATTGAACAATGCACGCCGAATTGTTGCATATGAAACAATACGACCGGCATTGGCGATTGAATTTATTGCCCAGCCGGGTATAATTCAATTCAACAGATGTTAATTAAACAACTCAAGTTCAATAAAACCGCCATAAAATCTAAATATAAGGAGATGTTCATGATGGGAAACAAATGGACGCTGCAGCAAATGCCTTCCCAAAAGGGCTCGACCGTCGTCATTACGGGCGCGAACAGCGGCATCGGTTATGAAACAGCAAAAGCCTTTGCCGCAAAAGGCGCCGAGGTCGTCTTTGCCGTTCGGAATTTGGCCAAGGGCGAAGAGGCCGCGAGACGAATCAAGCAGGAGCATCCCGATGCGGCGCTTAAACTGATGAGGCTGGATCTTGGCGATCTGGCCAGCGTCAGACAATTCGCGGACGAATATCGGGAAGCTTACGACTCGCTCAATCTGTTGATCAACAATGCCGGCGTGATGACTCCGCCGTATCGGAAGACCAAGGACGGGTTCGAGCTTCAGTTCGGCAGCAATCATCTCGGGCATTTTGCCCTAACGGGTCTTCTGTTGCCGATGATGAGCCAGGTGCCGTCCTCCCGTGTCGTTACGTTAAGCAGCTCCGTCATCAATAGCAACCCTCGGATCGAATTCGACAATCTGGACGGCAGCAAGGGATATAACAGAGTCAAATTTTACGGCCAGAGCAAGCTGGCTAATCTATTGTTCGCTCAAGAGCTGGACAAGCGGTTGAAGGCTAGCGGAGCCAAGACCATCAGCTTGAGCAGTCACCCCGGCAGGGCCGACACCAATCTGTATTCCCTCGGGTCGGGCAAGCAGGCGGGTCCTTTCATGAAAATTCTGAAGCTAATGATCGGGACGCAGTCGGCGGCAATGGGAGCATTGCCATCCGCTTATGCCGCAACTCATCCTGAACTCAAGGGCGGAGAATATATCGGTCCGGATGGCAAGGGCGGCAATAAAGGTTTTCCGGAGGTCGATCGCTCCGCATTTAAGAGGTATGATTCCGCAATTGCCGACCGACTATGGAAAGTATCGGAGTCTCTGACTGGCGTTTCTTATTTATCGCGATGACGACGATCATCTAAGCAGTCCCCTAGCCTTCAAGCGGTATTGCGCGGCGAATGACGGCCCGTCATCCCCCTGTCCCCTCGTGATCGTCTAACCGCGATTTTTTGTGCATATATGCACAATTCCGCCCAACGTAAAACGCGTTGCGCCGCCTATTGGCAGCACAACGCGTTTCCTATTGCTTATCGGATTATCTCGCTTGTACCAAAATATCGATCGGATAACGTCCCGCGTTGCGCCCGTATAGCGCCAATCCGCCCTCGTCGGCGGCAAGCGTCAGCTTGAAGCCGCGGCTGCGGTCCAGCTTCGCCGTCACGGCGCTCGGCAGCGTTACCCGGCACAGATACCCGTAGGAGCCCGCCTCGTCCAGCTTGTTGTAGACCTCTTGATACTGGTACGACAGCACGCCCCGGCTGTCCGCCGGATTGTCCGGCAGGTAGAAGTAACCGGCCTGCTCGCCGTCCACATAGACGCGAACCGCGGATTCATGGCGCTCGGAGTCCGTCATGTAATACGTATTGGAGTTGTATTCGACATTCGCGTCCGCGCCGTGCATCATGCTGATGGTATGGTCGCGGTCGCGCGCTCCCTCCAGATTGCGCGCCAGCAGCCGCTTCGCGCTGGCTTCGAACCAGATATCGACATGGCCCACCGTCGCAAGCTCGCTCTCCGCCGGAAGCTTAACGTCATAAACGAAGCTGCCGGCACCGCCGCCGTTCGTCTTCCCTTCCTGAATCGAGTTCCATTGATAGTCGAAGCTGTGCTCCGCAAAAACCGTGACCGGAATCGCGACGAACGTCCCTTCCGCGTCATAGACCGGCGCCTCGGCGCCTCCGCGAACGTCGAAGGTCGTGAAGTTGCGCGTGACGACCGTTCCGTCGGCGGCGCGAAGAGTGACGGCCAGCACGGCAACCGCGTCCTGCTTAGGCAGGCTGAAGCTAAGCGGTTCGGCAACCGGCTTTACGCCGAAACCGTTCCAGTCCAGCTCGACCGCGCCTCGCTCGCCCGTCGTCCGCACGCCAAGATTGTCGTACCACAGCTCCCAAGCCAGCTGCAGCTTCTGCCCGTGGTACCGGTCGGAATAGCTCGACGTCAAGTACGGCACGGAAACGGACTCGCCCGCTTGAACCGTCCGGCAAGGCGGCGCGTCGAGGACGATGAAATCCGGAGAATGCAGATCGGCCAGCGTCATGCCCGGCACGAAGCCCTCGTAGCCGAACAGCTTCTCCCCGCCGTCCAGACGGTAGTAGCCGTTAAATTCGTTGATGACGTCGCGCAGCTCGGTGAAGACGAAGCCGCACATTTTGTCATGGCGACGGAACTCGTTCAGCATGTAATGATAATGCCAGGCCAGGTCGCTGTCGCCGGCGCCGTTCTTGAAGCCCCACACGTTGCCGCATTCGCTGTTCATCAGCGGCGCGTCCGACTGCACGTTGCCTCCGATGCAATTGAAGGACGAACCCGGATACGTTTTCTCCACCACCTCGGTCACATGGTCGCGGACCTGCTCGTAGCCGTTGATGTAGAAATGCCAAGTGTTGATATCCGACTCGACATGATCCCAGTTGCAAGGCGAGTTGTCTTCGACGATGCGGCTCGGGTCGATCTTCTTCGCCCAGTGGTATATGGAGCGAACCCATTCCTGTGTCTCGGGCAAATACGCCGCTTCGGCTTTGCCTCCGTCCTGGCTTGTCAAGCTGATCGTCTCGGCGTCCGTGCGGAGGCCCCATGTCTCGTTGAACATAATCCAGGAGAAGATGGACGGATGATTGAAGTCGCGGTCGATGATTTCCCGCGCTTCGCTCTCGTATGCGGCGCGCGCCGTCTCGTCCGGATTGCCCCAGAAGCAAGGCATATCCTCCATGATCATCATGCCCAGCTTATCCGCCCAGTACAGCTTGCGCGGCTCCTCCGGCTTAATGTGGACGCGGATGAAGTCCAGTCCCAGCCGCTTGGCCAGATAAATTTCGTCGCGCATCTCCTCGTCCGTCGGATAAGTGAAATAGCCCGTCTCGTGGAAGGACTGATCCAGCGCTCCGTTCAGGTAGACCGGCTTGCCGTTCAACGTAATCCAGCGGTAACCGCGGTCGCCGAACCGCGCGGTGCCGATCTCGCGAATGCCGAAGTACGTCGAGACCGTGTCCTTGGCTTCGCCGTCCTCCAGCGTGATCTCGCCCTCGTAGAGATAAGGCGATTCCGGGCTCCACAGTTGCGGATCCTCCACTTGGAACGTCACGTGGATGTCATTGTCGCCCTCCTTCAGAGTCACCTTCTCCGCATGGTCGACCGCACCTTTCCCGAATTCGAATCGCAGCAACGCCTCACCTGCTTGGCTTGCCGTCACGGACAAGCCGACTCCGATAACGCCGTCGATTCCCGTGGCGAACTTCGCTTGCCGGATGTAAGCCTGCGGTCTTGCTTCCAGCCAGACGGGCTGCCAGATGCCGCGGATCTCGCCGTAGCCTTGCTTGCCCCGCGCTTGGGCGTTGTTGTCCGTATCTACCGCGCGAACGACGATCGTATTGGCTTCGCCATTATTCCACAGCCCCGTCACGTCGTATTCGAAATCGCCGTATCCGCCTACATGCGAACCCGCATGCGAGCCGTTGACCCATACGTCGCTGCGGTAGTCGACCGCGCCGAAGCGCAGGAACACGCGCGAGCCTTCAACTTCGGGCGACCATGTTACTTCGCGCTTATACCAGCCCGTGCCGCGTTCGTTGCGGCCGATGCCGGACAGCGGGCTCGCCCACGAGAACGGCACGGTGATTTCGTCATTAAAGCCGTCTGCAGGAGGAACGGAAGCGTTATCATAACCTTCCGGCTGAAGCTGGAACGACCATGCGCCGTTCAGATTCAACCAATTCCGGCGCTGCCAATCGGGACGAGGATATTCGGGACGCGGCATCGCCGTCGCCTCCGTTTGCGTAGCTTGAGCTGTCATGGGATGAGCACAACCTTTCGAATAGGTGTAGGTTTGCCCTCATTCTAGCATGAGTATATTAAATCTTCAATACATATTATGTTTTTACAATACACTTATTTTGAGGTACACTTGATGCAATACCAACACCGATAAAGGGCTGATTCCTCCTGTGAGCGATATGAAACCGGAACTTGTGCGATACCCCTCCTCCCGTTTAGTCGACGTAGCCAAAGCGCTGTCGGGAGATCTTCGGGTCCGCATTCTCGAAGCATTGGGCGAGAAGCCCATGAGCGTCAGCCAATTGGCCGAGACGCTTGGCGCCGCGCAGCCGACGATTACCGTCAATGTGCAAATTCTCGAAGGCGTCGGACTCGTCGCCTCTACATTAGGCGCGAACAGGGAAAAAATCTGTTCCGTCTCCTGCCGGTCCATCCAGCTTGAGCTGCCCGTCAAGCTGGGCGAGGGCATGAGGCGCATCGAGGAGCTGCGCATGCCGATCGGCATGTATTCGCATTGCTCCGTCCAGCCGACCTGCGGCATCGTGACGCGCGAAGCCGTGCAGGTGGGCTCACTCGACGATCCGCGCTCCTTCTATATGCCGGAGAGATTCGACGCGGCGCTGCTCTGGTTCTCCGGCGCGGGCTACGTCGAATATTATTTCGCCAATCCGATGCCGCCCGGCGTGGCGATCGACGAGCTCGCCTTCAGCGCGGAAATTTGTTCCGAGGCCCCCTCCTTCCAGCTGGACTGGCCCTCCGATATTTCTCTCTATATCAACGACGTCCTGATCGGAACCTATACGAGCCCCGGGGATCTCGGCGACCGCAAGGGCAAGCTGACGCCGGACAAGTGGCGCAGCGGCACGGAATACGGCAAGCTGACGGAGTGGCGGATCACGAAGGACGGCAGCTTCGTCGGCGGCAAGGCAGCAACGGCAGCCACGCTTGAAACCTTGGATCTGCAGTACAACAAGCCCATCCGCGTACGTATCGAGGTTCGCGAGGACGCGGCCAACTGCCGGGGAATGAACCTGTTCGGCGCCGACTTCGGCGACCATCCCCAGGACTTGCTGCTGTCCTTTACCCGCTATGCGGCGGAGTAGCAGCCGCTAAGAACAAGATCACCCTTACGGGCCTTTTCAGATTCTAATGGACACCCCAGACTTTATTTAGGCCATCCGATCCGTGTTTCGACTTATGTTGGCCTAATAACAGCCCTGGTGAGGCTGTCGATTCATTGAGAAGGGCAGCGCAGTCAAGTCGTGACTGATCGTAACGGACACCACAGGCGCTTTTTCGCAACAATAGGGCCTGTCCAAATTGTTAACGGACACAGACGACCTTAATGCCATCAAAACCGCGTAGAATCGGCCTAAATACACCAGATAGCGTCATCTGAGTCCGTTAGCGTATTAATATCGCGAAAAGGCTGCCAATAAAGTCTCTGCGGTCCGTTAGCGAGAGCAGAACGTTTCCGCTGAGTTGCTCACAATGAATCGACAGTCTCCTGCTGTCCGTTACAGTTAAATCGTTAAAAGAAAAGGCAATTAAGAGCGCTGGTGTCCGTTACAGTTTTAGGCAGCGCTTAATCTTAAGGTGTCGGAGCCGCTTCATCATCCACAGACCGATGTGTCGCACTATTTCCTAAATATTGAAAAAGGAGCAGCGCCGTGGCGACTGCTCCTTGCTCGTTTCAACGATCCTTGCTGCTATTACTGGACAACACCATTCCAGAAGGCGACATCCTCTACCGGCAAGCGGGTCGAAGGATGGCCCGGCGTCGCGGCCTTCCCGATGGCAATCAGGATGACAGGCGCATACCGTTCGGGGATGTTGAAGGCTTCGGCGAATTTGATCTTGTCGAAGCCGGCCATCGGAACCGTGTCGTACCCACGCGCTTTGGCCGATAGCATGAGCTGCATGGAAACCAAGCCGGAGTCGAACAACGCGACTTCCTTGATCACGCCGGCGTCCATGTTTGCCAACATGTTCGTAATGTTGGCAACCAGCTTTTCCTTGACCTCCTTCGCCATATAGCCCGCGTCCACGGCGGAGCTGTATATCTTCTCTACTTGCTTAACGAATTCGAGATCGGCCAGTATCGCGATGACGGCCGAAGCATCCGCCACCTGCTGCTGATTATTGGCGATCGGCAACAATTGCTCCTTCAAGGCCTGGTCGTCTATGACCATGAACTTCCATGGCTGCATGTTGCCGGACGAAGGCGCTAGCGTCGCCTCTTCGAGCAGGCTCTTCAGCTCCTCTTTGGACATCTTGAACCCCTTGTCGTAATGCCTTACCGATCTTCTTTCTTTCACCAACTGGCTGAAATCCTGTGCTTGTATCGTGCTCTCCATCTCGTTCTCCTCCTATTTACTGTGCTATATTTTACACAGTTAACAACAAAAAAATATTCGCCGATAACTGTGCCTATATATGCACAGTATATGACGAGGAGAACTCGTTGTCAATTCGTCCTTTAAGCATTTATTTTTCCGACCAGGTCGGCGATGGTCCGTTTACTCAAAATCTCCAGGATGCTCCGATTCATTTCTTCCGCGACGTCCGAGAACGCCTCCTGCATCCGCAAGCCCCACGCATGGTCTCCCGTCGAATCCATCATGCCTTCGCATAGCGGCAGGTCCGTCTGCAGACATAAATAGATGTCGGCCAAGGTCACGGTCTCCGGCGGCCGCTTCATCCGGTAACCGCCGTCCCGCCCCTCCCGCACTTCCACGAAGTTCTCTTGCGCCAATCTCGCCATGATGCGGCGAATCAACGTCGCTTCCGAGCAGAGATGCTCGGCGATATGCGTGCTAGGGTGACGGTTCGGATTATCCGACATGAACACGAGAGCCTGCACGGCCAATCCGAACGCCTTATTGTTGAAGAAACAGTGATGCGGTTTGTCCTTCTTCATCGTTTTCGGCCCTCCCCTTCAACGTCATTGTTGCTAGAAGTATAACAAACCGGCTTATTCCGTTCAATAAACTTCACCTTATGCATCAAGTCAACGGCAGCCGGGATGAGGAAAGCGCGTCCGGACTGCAGTCGTTCGCCGAGCTAACCTTTGCTCTAACGCTCGCTCGAAAATCGCGCAAGGTTCCTTGCGCTTGCTCAAGCATTCAATTCCGCTACAGCTCATGAGCGAAACGAAAAGGCCAAATAAAGCAGGAATGATCCTGTATTGGCCCGGCATTTATTATTTGAATATCTACTCTTCCAATATTTCGATTTCGATTTCGGCGGTTATGGTTTTCTTTCTATCCCATTCATCCCCAAACTCGGAAATCGCTTTTATTGTATAGGTTCCTACTGGCAAGTTTACGATCTCTGGTGCCTCATGCAGTTCCGTAACGCCTGCTTTTTTCAAACTGAATACCGTTAAAAACGCTTCAGACAGTTCACTCGTGAATTCATCATGATTTCCGAAATTAGTAAACGCTAACTGCAAAGTCGGGGACATCACTTCTGTAAAACCGTCGAAGTCCGTTATTGAATAGTAAAGAAGTCCGCCACCATGACTAATGGTAATATCATCACCGCTTATATTCGTCAAACGAGTCCAAATCCGAATGTCCTCGCCCTCCGTATACTGGCTTTTTGCCGAGTATAACCCTAACCTAAAGCCACTTTCATTATCATCGACGACGGAATTAAGGGTTGAAATGGGATTAGAAGGCGTTCGAATGTATACGGCCTTATCGTGCTCCGAGTACGTCACGTCATTCCCCAGATTTTCGGCAACAGCCCTAAGTGGCACATATATGCGATTGAAGACGTTGAGAACCGGATCCTGTACCGAAAATTTCAACCCATTAATATGTAGCTTCGCGTCACTTAGGACCGCTTTTGGAACAATCGTGCTGGACGCCCCGGTCAATAACGCCGCTGCCGCCACTATAATCGTTACCAACTTTAACTTCTTCATCCTACTCCTCCTTAGTTATAGTAGTTCACACCTTTTCCACTTATTGTAACATGATAGATCTGACAGGCTCGATATAAACCTTTCAATATCCTCTCTACTTTACATACATTCTGTATGTATGTTAATGTGGAATCATCTTAAACACCAAGGAGCGATTCCCATGAAAGTTACGAGCTTTTATCCCGTCTTGCTTACCGAAAACGTAGAAGAAACCGCGAAGTTTTACATCCGCCACTTCGGCTTCCAGCCTTCGTTCGAGTCCGACTGGTATGTCAGCCTAAGACTCGAAAGTACTAGCCCCTCCGCGTTCGAGCTCGCCATTCTGGAACCGAGCCATGGCACCATACCGGAGGGCTTCCGCCAAGCGACGCAAGGCTTGATACTAAATTTCGAGGTGGAGGATGTCGACCGGGAATACGAGCGGCTCATTCTTCAGTCGGGTCTGCCGGTCGAGCTCGACATCCGGGACGAGGCATTCGGCCAGCGGCACTTCATCACGCGCGATCCGGGTGGTATACTGGTTGACGTCATAACGAATATCCCACCTTCCGAGGAATTCGAAAATCAATATAAAGTGTAAGGCCGCGCTATTAGAGGCGTGCAATTGGGGTCGCGCAAGGAGGCAAATACAAGCCATGAGAAGAACAAAGGAGCATTCGCAGGAGACTGCGGATAAGCTGCTAAGCATCGCCAGAGCCCGGTTCACCGAACTCGGCTACGCCAAAGCTTCGCTGGAGGAAATCGTGGCGGAGGCCGGCATGACGAGAGGCGCGCTGTACCATCATTACGGGAACAAGCTTGGCCTGTTCAAGGCGGTCGTCTCCGCCGTGCAGGCGGAGGTCGGGGAGATGGTGGAGCGCGAGGCTTCGCGCAGCGAGGATCCCATGGAGCAGCTGATTCTCGGCTGCAAAGCGTTCGTGGAGGCGGCGGTCTCTCCGTCCGCCCGGCGCATCCTGCTGCTGGACGGCCCCGCGGTGCTGGGCTGGGAGGCTTGGCGGCGCATGGACGAAGAGAATGCCATGCGGCATCTTCGGGAGCAGCTGGAGCTGCTTCAGGCGAAGGGCTACTACTCCCGTCTATCCCCGGCGGCGATGACGAGCTTTCTATCCGGCGCGCTCAACGAATCCGCTCTTTGGATCGCGGAACGGCCGGACGAGCCGGGCGCGCTGGATGAGACGATGGCGGTCATCCTTCATATGCTGCAGCGCTAGCTTTAAGAATTGTTATATTTATCCCAATTTAAAGGAAATCCCCTCTTTCGTGTCGTATACCCTACATAAAACGACACGAAAGGAGCTTATACGTGCTAGTAAAAACCTTCACACCCGCGGTTTCCGCGAAAACAGCCCTCCTCTTCCTGCTCGTCGCGGTCCTCATGCTGACGTTAGTCCAGCCTGCCGCGTACGCCCGCGAAACCTCCCGTTACGTTACCGTCCTGGAAGCCAAGGGAACCGTCACCGCCAGCCTGTCCGGCGGCTTCGCCTCCCTCCCCGTTTATCCCGGCATGCGCCTGAAGGAGGGCGATGTCCTTCGTACAGGTGCCGGCTCCCACGCGAAGCTCGCTCTCTCTGATCGCGAGGACGAGATTACGCTAGGCGAGAACAGCGAAATCGCGTTGGCGACTCTCGCAGGTTCGGGCCGATCGGCGATTACGCTCTTTACGCTGCGATCGGGCTCGGCCTGGGCGCATCTGGAGGACCGCGCCAAGTTTGGTCAAGGCGAACGCTTCGAGCTTCGCACGCCCACTGCCGCTTTCAGCGCCAAAGGAACCCATTTCCTGACCAGCACCGATCCCGTCACCGGCCAGACGAGGCTGGTTGTCGCATCGGGCGCCGTCCAGGCCAAGCTCGCTAACGTCAACAATCAGCAAGGCGGCGGCCCCCCCAAGGAGCCGACGATCATCTATCCGACGCAGCAGATCGTGCTCGGTTCCCGCGACGAGGTTTCCAATCTGTCGTTGAAGGTCGACTTCGTCGATATCGAGAAACTGGTGCAAGGAGCTTCTCCTTCGGTCATCGCCGACATCCTTCGCAATATGGCCGAAATCAACGCCGAGAACGAAGCGTTGGCTGAGAAGCTAAAGAAAAATACGGAGCCATCCGGACCCTCTCCGTCCGGCAACGACAACTTCCTAATCCAGAATGCCGAGGATCTGGACAAGTTCGTCGACAATCTAAGGCATTTCCTCGGCAATCTCGCCTTGCAGGCTGTCAAAGATAAGAAGGTAAGCAAATTCGAGATGGACAAGCTTATCGAGGAAGTGAACCGGAGAATCAAGGATGCCTCCAAAAAGCTGGACTTGGACAAAACGAAGCCGCTTGATCCGAGCGCGGGGCTTGACCCCGAGGTCGAAAAGAAAAAGAAACAGATCGCGGCGGAGGAAGAAAAGAAAAAAAGCCCCTCCGAAGAAGAGCGGGAGAGGCTGCTCGAGAATCAGCGGCGAATGGCGGACATGCTCGCCAAGATCGAACAAGACAAAAAACTCAAGGAAGAGGCCAACCGCAAAGCGCTCGAGGAAGCAAAGCGCAAAGCCGAGGAGCGGCTGATGGCGCAGCTTGACGAGCAGGCCCGCGCCATGTTCGAGCAGAACAAAAGCAAGAACGAGCAGCCATCTCCCCCTTCGAACGGCACGCCGTCCGGTCCGTCCTCTCCGTCTCCTACGCCGCAGCCGGACCCCGTTTCGGAGAAGAAGCTGTGGCTGGAAGAAGCCGTACATGAGGATGGCATGGTGACGGCCCGGCTTTATATGGAAGACTTCCTTGCGCCGGACGATTCGGTATACGCGGTGGAATTCCACTTGCTATACGATTACGAAAGGCTGGCCTACGACGGCGGCGGTACGCTCGAGGGCAGCTCCGACACCGTATTCGGCGCGCTGCCGGCAAGCGTGGAGGTTCTGAAGCAAACCAAACACGGCGCCGTAGCCAATCTGAAGTATGCCGCCGTCAGGAGCTTCGATCCGGCGGACGGATCTTCTTTGTTCGTCGAAGGCAAGAAGCTGCTTGCGGACGTCCCTCTTCGATTAAACGGCGACGGCTACGACGGTTTAACCGTTCGGCTCGCCTATTACAAAGTGTTGGACGCGGACGGCAACGTCCTGCTCGATGGCAGCCATCTTATGGATGAGCCGGTCGAGGTCGCCATCCGCCCAGTAACGGAAAGCAGGTGAACAGCTTGAACAAATTCGCCATTTTATTGATCGCGACGACGTTAACCTCCGGCCTGTTGGCCGGTTCGGGATCGGCTGCCTTCTCCGGAGAGGCGCTCGTCGGGGACAAGGGCCAGCCGCTGTACGAAGTCGTCACCATGGCGGGAACGGGCGATTACGGAAGCAAGGAGGACTTGCGCTTACAGGCCGAATTCCGCCATCCGTCCGGTCTGCTTGCTCTTGCGGACGGCTCCGTGATTGCCTCGGACGAGAATAATCATCTGCTGCGCGTCATTACGGACCGCGAAGTCAAGAGCTTCGCCGGCGTGTTGCTGGCAAAGGACGAGCAAGGCCTGCCCGAAGGCGGCTTGCTTGACGGTCCTTCGGACCGTGCTCTCTTTCATGATCCCGCGGGACTCGCGCAAGACGCGGCAGGCAACCTATACGTAGCCGATTCGGGCAACCATGCGGTGCGCAAAGTGGATACCGCCGGCAATGTCGCGACGATCGCCGGCAACGGCCTGCTCGGCAAGCTCGACGGAAGCGGCGGCAAAGCGACCTTCAATACGCCGCGGGACGTCGCGGTGGCCAAGGACGGCACCGTCTACGTGGCGGATACGATGAATCATCTCATTCGGCGAATATCGCCGGATGGCGTCGTCTCCACGCTGAACGCGGCATCGGATCGGGTGGTCGAAGCATTCCCGGGGTTGGCCGTTCCAAGCGGCGATTTCGCGGACGGCAAGCTGGCTCAAGCCAAATTCAACGAGCCGACGGGTCTCGCGCTCGATGCTCTTGGCAATTTATACGTCAGCGACACCGGCAACCAGAGCATCCGTTATATCGACTTTGCCTCTGGCACGGTGTCGACGGTAGCGGGAGCCGCTCGCTCGCTTAAGCCGGGCGCTACGGTATACGCCGACGGGACGGAGCTGTACGTCCGTGGCGGCTTTGCGGACGGCGAAGCTAGCAAGGCCCGGTTCCATGCGCCGGCCGGCATCGCCGTAACGGACGAAGGCGGGCTCTTGATCGCCGACAGCCTGAACCACTCCGTCCGCTACCTGCTGGACGGCAAGGTGTCCACGCTGGCCGGTCATGCCGCGCAGCTCTCCGGCGACGCGGACGGAGCGGACCGGATCGCGTCCCTGCAGCGGCCGACCGACGTCGCGGCCCTGCCCGGAGGCGCTCTGTACGTAAGCGACGCGCACAACAACAAAATCAAGCTCGTCGTGCCGTACCGGCTTCCCGAGCTGCCCGCTCTGTCGGCAACGGACGACGTTCGCGTCGTTTTGAACTCGCGGATCGTATCCTTCGACGCCAAGCCCGAAATCGTTAGCGGACGGACCATGGTACCGGTGCGCGCGGTCGCCGAGCTGCTTGGCTATGAAGTCGAATACGATGCAGGCAAACGCCTTGCGATATTCACGGATAAAGACGGGAATCGCATTGAGCTTCTGATCGAAGCTTCTTCGCCTTACGTCCCTTATTTGAAGCATGACCGTGCTTACGTGCCCGTTCGTTTCATGGCGGAGCAGCTTGGCCTCGACGTCCAATGGAATGCCGAGAAGCGCGCCGTTATTTTGAGAACTTAATAAGGAGGTTACCGCATGTTACGTTTCACGCGAATCCGCAGGCAGCTTGCCATTGTCGCCGCGGCAGCCTTGCTGTCATCGACAGGGCTCGTTCAGGCAAGCGCCGACGGCGGACTGGATGGTCCCCTTTGTAGTGGCGGATTTATCGGAAATCATCCAGAAGAAGATCGTGCAGGGGAGCTGCGATTCGTTTATCCGACTTGCGCGGCGCTACAGGGAGGCGATACCGTAACCGTAAGAAGCACCGGCCTCACGCTTCTTATGGACGCAGCCATCGAGCCGGAGCAATTGACGATCGAAGTGGATGCGGCGGCGGGCGAGGACGAGCTGCATCCGTCCTCCGTCAGCAGCTCCCATCACGAGCTGACCTTCACGCTGCCGGATCAGTTCCAATTAGAACCGGAATACAGTCTGGTCTTTAGCTTCCCGAGCATCATGACTCGATATGAAGGAACCTTCTCGCTTACCGTTGAGACTTCGCGGGATCCAGCCTCGCGCGAGCTGCCTTTCGAGAATAATGGAGAGCTGGAGCCGATTACGCTGAACGGGCTTACATTCGGGACGGAGGAGCTATATCTCGACCTCGCGGAGCAGAGAGATGTTTTCGTGCAAGGCGTCTATTCCGACGATATCAACCGAATTCTCGATCCCGGGCTCGTGCAGCTCCGGCTTGAAGGAGAGGGCTTCGCGTCTCTTGACGAGCTCGGCGGCGTAGTAACAGGCTTGGCGCAGGGAAATGCGTCGCTCCAAGCGGAGTATCTCAGCCTGACGGACAATTGGAGCATCACGGTTTCCGACTATCTGCATGACGAGGTCCGCAATCGGGTCGACGCCGACCGGAACGGCCTTCGAATGGACGACATCATCCGCTTCGTCAAGCTAGGCGAAGGTTTGGACCTGAACAATGACGGTCTCTTTGACGCGAAGGACATGGGGCTGCTGCTTTACTCCATCGACCCCGTTATGCCTTGGGAGACGTCTTAGTCTACTTTACAATAATACGGCCGGGCTAAAGACGGAATCGTCTGCCTGCCAACCTCCCGATAATCTCCGCAAAAGAGAGCTGACCGCGCCTTCGCGCAGTCAGCTCTCTCTTTATATTCTTTGAAATACCACCTAAGCAACCGGAGGCGCGCTGCGTTCCGCTTGGAACGGCTGAATTCCCTCGAGGACCTCCGTGGAGAAGGGATATTTTCCGCCGTTGTACGCCTCTTGAGGAATAGGACGACTCGCAGGCTCGGGACCCGCCACGCTAAGAATCCATGCCGCGTACAGCTTGCCCAAACCTTTAAAGATCAGCGGCAATAGCAGCGCGAAGAGCAAGCCGACCCCGCCGGCGATCCAGGAGCGCTGGGCGGACGTCAACTCCCAGTCGGTCAACCGATCCAGCCCCCACGCGTGCTCGAACAAATCGAATTGAAACAACCGCATGCTTACCTCGTAAGCGGCCGGTGACAAAAGCACCGCGAGCGCCGTTACGGGAAGCACGATGGCGAAGGTGAACGCCGCGATTCCGATCGGTAACTGCAGGATTCCGAACAGGATGCCGCGGTACGATCTGCCGTCCTTCAAAACGGATCCCAGCCAGGACTTCCAGCCTTGTTGCTCTCCTGCAGTCCGGCCCGCTTGAGCAGGATCGGCTGGAAACTCCTTGCCCTGCAGCCAAGCCGTCACGGTATTTACTTCCCCCATCATGATGCCCCTGCACATGACGAGCGTCCCCGCCAGCAGCGGCACGCCGATCAAAAATACCGACAACGGCAAGCTTACGGACAGTCCGGCAACGACAATAACGAATGCCGCGATTCCCTTCGGGAGCGACAGGAATAACATTCTCCACGCCAGCAGCGCGCTTGGCTTTCTCATGAACATAACCACGCTTTCTCGTTTTGTTGCTCTCATTGTAGCCTTTTCTTCTACGCTTCATCCTCCTACCCGCGGCTAGAATTGCACCGGACCTTAGTCCAGTCCTCCATGATCGATCCGATTTCAATAAACGGCGTCTAAGCCCCCATTTACCCAACCTTTACCTAACGTTTATTGACTATAGTATCAAGTTTGTTGTCTAGAAGCAGGTCGTCCTCCCATTATACAATGAACGCAGCAAGAGTCTTTCAGTCAAGAAAACACCGGAAGGAGCGACAGACATGAGCGTTGCAACGGAACAACACGTCAAAAGAAAGCGCTTACGATTTCGCTGGCGCAAGCAGGATACGGAACTGACCCTCTTGGCGTTGCCCACGACGATTTGGTACCTATTGTTCTGTTTCCTGCCCATGTTCGGGATTATTATCGCCTTCAAAAACTTCAAAATCAGCGGCGGCTTTCTGAGCAACGTGTTTAATAGTCCTTGGGTCGGCTTCAAAAACTTCGAGTTCCTGTTCACGTCGAACGACGCCTGGATCATCATTCGAAATACCATCGGCTACAACATTATATTTATCGTGCTGGGCATCGTGCTTCCCGTCCTGTTCGCGATCATGATCGGCTTGCTCCACAGCCGCAGAGCAAGCAAGGTCTACCAGACGATGATGTTCCTCCCTTACTTCCTGTCATGGGTCGTCGTATCCGCCGTAGGCTGGGCGTTCCTGAGCTTCGACAAAGGGATTCTCAATCAAATGCTGGTCGGCGCGGGCGGCGATCCCGTGAACTGGTACATGGAGCCGGCATACTGGCCGTACTTCCTGATCCTGCTGAACGTCTGGAAGGGCCTCGGCTATGGGATGGTCATCTACCTGGCCACGATCACGAGCCTCGACAGCACCTACTACGAAGCGGCCGCCATTGACGGCGCCTCCATCTGGCAGCAAACGAGATTCATCACCCTGCCGATGCTCAAGCTAGTCATCGTCATGCTGTTCATTCTGGCGGTGGGACGGATCTTCTACACCGATTTCGGCCTGTTCTATCAGGTCACGCGGGACTCCAATTCCCTGTTCAACGTGTCGACCACGATCGACGTCATGGTATACAAACAACTCAAATCCGCTACCTTGGGGATGGCGGCCTCTGCCGCATTCGTGCAGTCCGTTCTGGGCTGCGCAACGATCCTGGCCGCTAACTGGATCGTCCGCAAGGTCGACCGCGAAAGCGCGATGATGTAAGGAGGCGCAACCTTGTCAACGAAAACGACATACCAATCGGGTCTGGAGAAATTCAACCGAACGAGCAAAGCCGTAGACATTCTCTTCAACCTGAACTTTATCTTCTTGGCGCTGGTCTGCGTCATACCCGTCATCGTCGTATTGTCCATCTCGTTCTCCAGCGAGAATTCCATCCGCGAGACGGGGTATCACCTATTGCCGATTTCCTTGTCGGGAGAAGCGTACGCCTTCGTCGTCCAGCAAGGCACGATGATTCTGCGGGCGTTCGGCGTATCCGCCTTTGTCACCGCGGCCGGCACCGTCATCGGCGTCTTGCTTACCACGACGATGGGCTACGTGCTCTCCCGCCCGGCCTACAAACTGAACGGCTTCCTGACTTGGGTCGTGTTCATCCCCATGATCTTTAACGGCGGCCTAGTATCCAGCTACTTCATCAACACGAATTTACTCGGGCTGAAGGATAGCGTCTGGTCGCTGATCCTGCCGCTGGCCGTCTCGTCGTTCAACGTCATCATCTGCAAAACCTTCTTCAAGACCACGATTCCCGACGGACTGATCGAATCCGCCGAGATCGACGGCGCGAGCCAGCAGCGGATCTTCTTCTCCATCATTCTGCCGATATCGTTGCCGGTCATCGCCACCATCGGCCTGTTCCTCTGCTTCTCGTATTGGAACGACTGGTTTCAATCGATGCTCTATATCGATAATCAAAATCTCTACTCGCTCCAAGCGCTTCTTAATAGCTTGATGAGCAACGTCGACGCGCTCGCCAAGAACGCCGCGAGCATGGGAGTCAGCTACGCCGAGCTTGTCGCGTCGATGCCCAAGGAATCCGCGCGCATGGCCATCGCCATCATCATCGTGCTGCCCGTCGCCTTCGCCTACCCGTTCTTCCAGAACTACTTTATCTCGGGACTCACGATCGGCGCCGTCAAAGGGTAACGCGGATACGCGGCCTTGCCTCGCACTACGTATTTCGTTCTTCGCCGGTAAACCTCGAAAGAGGATTTATCATAGATGACCAATTTCATTAAGGGGGAAATACAATGAAGAAGCCATGGAAGCTCGTTTCAACGCTTTGCATTTCCACGTTGCTGGTGTCGGGTCTAGCCGCATGCTCCGGCTCGAACTCTCCTTCCGCAACCAACGCTCCGAACGCGTCGGCGACGGACGCGCCAAAGGAAACCGACGCGCCCAGCAAAGAAGCTCCGACGCTCGTCTGGTGGCTCATCGGCGGCCAGGTTCCCAACAACTTCGACAAAGCCGTCGAAGCCATGAACGAATACACGGCCGAGAAAATCGGCGTGAAGATCGACATCAAGGTCGCCAGCTGGGGCGAATGGGATACCAAAATCAACACGATCGTGAACACGGGCGAGCCGTTCGACATCATGTTCACGAACAGCGGCAAATACAGCAAGCAGGTGGCGATGGGCGCTTTTGCCGACATCACGGATTTGGTCCAAAGCGAAGCGCCGGAGCTATACAAGCTGATTCCCGAGAAGGTATGGGACGGCACGAAGATCGGCGGCAAATACTACTCCGTTCCGACTTATAAGGATTCGTCGCTTACGCAATATTGGGTCTACGACGACAAGTACGTCCAGAAGTACAATATCGATATCGACAACATCAAGACGCTGCAGGATCTGGATGGGCCTCTGCGCAGCATCAAGGCCGGCGAGGGCAAGAGCTTCTATCCGCTGCCGATGACGCAGGGCGAAGGCTTGAACGGCTTCTTCAACAACTATGACGATTTGACGCTTGGCTTTAGCCCAATCGGCGTCAAAACCGACGATGCTTCCCGCACGGTCGTCTCCGTTCTCGAGCAGCCCGACGTCATGGCCAATCTGAAACAACTGCATCAGTGGTATAAGGACGGCATCATCAACCCCGATGCCCCTACTAAGACGGAAGCCGATAAAGGAAGGCCGTTCTTCGCCGCCCAAGCGTTCCCTGGCGCGGAAGTCAGCTGGCAGATCAACGATGCCGTAGAAAAGTACAGCATGGTTCAGCACTTCGGGCCGATCTATACGACAAGCACGATCCAGGGCTCCTTGAACGCGATCTCCGCGAATTCCAAATACAAGAAGGAAGCGCTGAAGTACCTCGAGCTCGTCAATACGGATCCCAAGCTGCGCAATATGCTGGCATTCGGCGAACTGGGCGTCGATTACGCCAACGTCGACGGCGAGAAGGTCATCGAGCGCACCTCCGATACTTGGCCGCTGGCCGCTTACTCCCAAGGCACCTTCTTTAACCTTGCGGTGACCAAAGGCGCTCCCGTGGATCAGTGGGATCAAGTCAAGAAGCTGAACGACGCGGCGACATCCTCCACCGTGCTAGGATTCGCGCTGGACATCGGCGAGCTTCAGACCGAGGTGGCCAATTCCCAAGCGGTGTGGGACAAATACAAATACGAGCTCATTACGGGCGCGTCCGATCCGGAGAAAATGATTCCGAAGATTACCGCGGAATTAAAGTCCGCCGGCATGGACAAGATCATGCAAGCCGCCCAAGAACAAATTAACGCCTACTTCCAATGATTTCTTGAGATTAAGCATCCCGTATGAAGCACTCCGTGCGGGATGCTTGTTTCCCGTTGCGCCTCGCCGCCTATGAAGCTTTGCTTAATCATGTTAAAGTAGGGTGGTACATACTAACTTCCGATGAGCTGCCGCAATCGAGGTGTTCCATGAACTCTTTCCTGCAAATCAAAATATATCGCTACAAATTTATTGCCTACGTGATCTTCGTCGTCATCATCGGTCTTGCGCTTGGCCTGCTGACCTGCGCCATGCTGCTGAATCAATGGATCGGCGATGCCCGGCTGGAAGCGGCCAATGCGTTCGCTAGCGTCGAGAACGAGCTCCAGTACGATGCCGACCGAATCGAGGCCTATATGCAGCGCCTGTACACCAATCATAGCCTGATGGACGACGCCCGCAGCTTCCTGAGCGACAGCGTCGAAGGCTATTTGTCCGATAGCTTGGATAACAGCCGATTCTCGCAGCCGCAGGTTTCCTTCCCGGAGGATATTAAGACCTACCTGTACAACTGGGCGCAAGGCGGAATCACGCAGATCAGTCTGCATACGGGCCAATACGGCAACGTCATTCGCTATAACGATAACGGAATCGCAAGCTACTTATTCGGTCTTCCGAATACGGACGAGGCTTTCCGCGACACCATCCTAAAGGGCTTCGTCTACCGCAAGAAGCTGTCGGATCTGGCGCAAGGCGCCAAGGAACTAGGCGAGCTTCGTTTCTTGGTCAGCAGCGAACAAATCTTCAAGTCCGTCCCGAACTATCGATTGGGCAAGGCGGCCGCGGTCGGCGCCTCCGGCGAGACCTACCTGATCGGTCACGAACAGGATGGGAGCTTTGGGGAATTAGCCCGCGTCGCGGCGTCGAACGGGCGCGGCCACGGTTATATTTCGACGGGAATGCTCGACCACAACTTTTTTATTGCCTTTCCGTCCACCAAGTTCAACTTCAAATTCGTTAGCGTCGTTAACCTATCCATGCTTATTCGTCAGCATGCCAACATGCTGCTCGCCGTTTTTGCGATCGTCTTGACGACCATGTTCAGCGTGCTGCTGCTCATCGTATACAATTTGCGCGACGATTCCCGCTTCCTGCATCGCATCATGCAATCGATCGGACGCGTGAAGACGGCCAATTTCACTCCCAATCGCCCTGCCCGTTACCGCCGCAACGAATACGGCATGATCGCCAGGGAATTGGACGATATGATTCAACAATTGGACAAGCATATCCGCAACGAATATCTGTTAAAGCTCAAACAACAAGAAACCGAGATGAAAGCGCTTCAGAATCAAATCAATCCGCACTTCCTCTATAATACGCTAGAGGTGATCCGCTCCACCGCCCTCGTCAACCAGGACCGGGACACCGCCGATGCCATAGCTACGCTAGGAGCGCTGTATCGCGAAATCGTCAAACAGGAAAATATCATTACGATCGCGGGCGAGCTGGAGTTGCTGCAGAAATACTTGGAGATTATGGAGTTTAAGTATCCCGGCCGTTTCTTCTATCAAGTCAATGTAGACCCGGCGATTCTCTCGATCCCTACCGTGAAATTCTGGATGCAGCCTTTGGCGGAAAACTTTTTCGTGCACGGCTTTAGCGCCAGCAGCGAGTTTAACTTGTATGTCGTGAACGGCTGGGAAGCCGAACGGCACTACGTGTTGGAATTCGTGGACAACGGGCGCGGCATTCATGCGGACCGTCTGCATACGGTACAGCAGACGTTGTCGAGCCAAGACGATCCCGCTTCCGATAGTATCGGGATGCGCAACGTATATACGCGGCTTCGCTTCTTTTACGGCAAAGGCTTTTCGATCGAAATCGAGAATAACGAGGAAGCCGGCGTTAAAATTTCCGTGCGGATAGCGAAAGAGGTGATCGAGCATGTACAAACTGCTGATAACGGATGACGAACCCCAGATCTTGGAGGGAATGAAGCGCATTCTGGACTGGAAGCAATACGGCTTCAGCCGGATCGATACCTGCGAATCCACGGAGGCCGCCATGTCCATCGTGGTGGACCAGCAGCCGGACGTCGCCATTTTTGACGTGTGCATCGGCAACACTCTTGGTTATGAAGCGATTAATCGACTCAACGAGCTCCACCTCCCCACCAAATACGTCATCATGAGCGGGTATAGCGAATTCAAGTATGCCCAGGAGGCCATTCGTTGCGGCGTCAAGGACTACCTGCTCAAGCCCGTGGATCGTACGAAGCTGCAGCAAGTCATCGAGAAGATCATCGTGGAGGATCTGGGAGGTTCGATCGGCCATGCGAGCTGCGAGAGCTTGAACCGGGATCCCGTGCTCGGCGTTAGCTTTGACAGCTTGTCCAAGCTGGTCAACCGCATTCTGCTGATGATCAAGACGGAGTATGCCCAGAATATCACCCTAAAGTCGGTCGCGGAGCGCTTCCAGATGAACAGCACGTATCTGGGGCAGCTATTCCTCAAAGAATCGGGGATGAAGTTCTCGGAATATCTCATGGCTTACCGGATGCTCTTGGCGCAGGAACGAATTCAAGCGACGGACGAGAAAATTTCTTCAATCGCGCTTTCCGTCGGCTATAACAATCTCAATTATTTCTACACGCACTTTCATGGCTATTTCGGCAAATCCCCCTCCGAGCTGCGGGGAAAAGGGTAACGTCGATTCAGCTCTCGGCGGATAGGAGGATATCGATGCCAACGCGCTCCCAACGCAGTAGGTTCTTCATCGCAATCGGCGTTTTGCTGCTGTTAATCGCATATGCGACCGGCTGCACCAGGCAGCCTAACCGAAACAACGATCACTTGGAGGGCGACACCGTCAACTTGATCTATTACACGATCGGGGAGCCGGACAAGGATTTGAAGCTCGTCAACGATAAAATCAACGAAATCATGGCCCGCAAAATCGGCGTGACGATCACTTACATTAAGATCGGCTGGCAAGAGTACGAGGATCGGCTCAACACGATTATATCCGCGGGCACTCCCTTCGACATCGCCTTTGCGCCCAACTACGCGGCCACCGCGATGCGCGGAGCTTGGCTCAAGCTGGACGACTACCTGGCAAGCCACGGCAAGGACATGTACGACGCCATCGATCCGACCTTCTGGCAAGGGGCGCAAATGAACGACGGAGGCATCTACGGCGTGCCGACCAACAAGGAATTGGCCGTCCGCGATCATTGGATGTACCCCGCTTCCATCGTGAACAAGTACGATATCGACATCGCGAAATACAATACGCTGGAATCGCTTGAGCCTTTGCTTCGGATGATTCAGCAGAACGAACCGGCCTACCTCCCCATGGAGCTGGACCGGGATTCGCACAACTTCTTCTCGCTCTATGGGTACGAATATATCGCGAGCCCTAAAGTTCCCTTGATGGTGAAATCGCTGGACCCCGAAGCCGAGATCGTGAATATTTTCGAAACGAAGGAAGCGCTGCAGGTACTGGGCACCTTGCGCCGATATTACAAGGAGGGCTTCATTAACAAGGACGCGGCGCTCACGGAGCCCGGCGGACTTAAGCGCGGGGAGAACGTATTCTGGAAGTCCTCCGGCGGCGGACCGCTCTCGGAGAAAACCTGGAGCAAGGATCGCGGCTACAAGGTGGTATCGAATCCAGTAACGCCTAGCGTCGTCACGACGGAATCGGTCCGCGGAGGCATCATGGCCGTCAACGCCAACACCAAGCATCCCATCGAGAGCATGAAGTTTCTTAACCTGCTTAATACCGACCCGGAGATACGAAACTTATTCAATTACGGGATCGAGGGGATCCATTATAAGTTGAACGAACAAGGGCAAGCCATCCCGATTCCCGGAAACGACAGCCGCGGCAACCCCATGCCGGACGCGCCGGCAAGCTATGCGGGCGTCCAATATACGCAGGGCAACTGGTTCATCCTGAGAACCATGGGAGGCGACGATCCGGAGCCCCTCGACAAATGGGAGCAATTCCGCGACTATAACGCCAAGGCAGTCAAGTCCGCCGTTCTCGGCTTTACACCCGATCTGTCCAACCTGACCGCCCAAATCGAAAACATCGAGATGGTCTGGAAGAAATATTATCCAAGCCTCATGACCGGCACCGTCAACGTCGATTCCATCCTCCCCAAGTTCAACGAGGAGCTGCGGCAAGCGGGCATCGAAGAGGTAAGGGAGAACATTCAGGAGCAGCTGGATGCGCGGCAAAACAAAGCAGCGAGCTAACGGCCCGTCAACTATATCCCGGAGGGTCGTTTCACGCTTGTATCCTTGCAGCGCATTCAGATCGTAGCATTCAGGTCCCCTTCAAATAGAACACCTCGCGAAGCCATTGGATCGATCCCTCTTCCTTCAGATCAAAAGAACCCTCTACCATTTTTGAGGTTTCGGCGTTCCAGCGATTGCACGCCTCGCTTTGCGATAGAATTTCGAATGCCGAATCCACATCATCGCATTCGAAGCAATAAAAAAATTGGGTTCCGTTCTGAAAGATCGAATAGTTGCGAATACCGGCACGGGCATGCTCGGCCATCATCTCCGGACAAGGATTCAAATGCATCGCCACGTACTCTTCCAAACAATCTTCTTTGATTTTCCAAGTCCATGCGAATTTACGACTGTTCTCCATCGCAATCCTCCCTCTCGCTTACAATGTTACATGAGCCAATTGCATAAGCTCTCCAACCTTCCGGTACATGGATGCATGATGCCCTATCGACATCGCGCAATGGTGGGTCGGGGCTTCAGCGAACCACTGGGCCATATATTCGTCCGGATGCTTACGGAATTTAACCGGCGTTTGGGTATTACCGATTCTCATGATGGGCCCGTTAGTGGATTCCGCTTCGCTCATGATCAGTTTAAGCTTGCCGTCTCCGGTCTGGGTCACGTTCAACGTCGTGACCGGCCCCGTCTTCACCTTCGCTTCGACGGATACGCCCGTGCCTTGCTTGCCGTGGTATAAGCCCATACCTCTAAGAATCGGCTTGCCTTCGGCAATCTTCAGATGGAAAGGACCGTCGTGGCCGAGCAGGATGGTTTCGTCCTGATAGTCGACGACGACGATCTCGCTGAAGCTTCCGCCCGTGCCTAGAATATCGCAAATCTTCATCGCGATCGCCGTCTTCAGATCACCTTCGCCCGAGCAAGGAATGCCTCTGGCGGTCAGCAGCGAATGACCGACGATGGAGCCCGCCTGAAGCTTCTCGTATTCGCTTCCTTGAGCGCCGTGATAATAATAGGTCAGAGCATCCAAATCGTATTCGCGGACGAGCCTCTCCTGAGCGGCCGCCACTCGGCATGCCCATTCCATTTGATCCTCCGTCGGCTTCTTCGCAATGGGATCGCTTGGAGAATCTCCGCTAATCTCGAACATCGTCAACACTTCTTCCTGCTTCGCCTTGACGTCCCGCGGAGTGACCTCCCGGAACAGACGGGCCAAATCGCACATTTCGAGCACTTCAAGGTGAAGACCGGTTTGCGCCTGAATCATGGTGAAGTCGCTGTACATGTCCAACATGCCGCTATACGTATTGCCGAGGAAGCCAAACCGACTGTGACGCAGCGTGCGCGGCACGGCAGCGGCTCTTGCCCATTCTTCGATTTCGCGCCAGGCCCGAATGGCTTCCTTGCGATCGTGGGTCTTCTCGTTAGTCAGCGATATGGCGGGCGTATAGTCCAGGCCGAGCAGCCCGTTGACGACACGGAATGTAATGCCTGCCCGATTGAATGCATTCGCGAATTCAGGCACCGGACAAGCACCGCAATGGGCGAGCCATTCGCCCGTTGTCGTAATATCGTAATTAATGCGGTCTGTCGGCTGCAGGTTCAGGAAAACGACGGGCGCTTTGCAAATCTGATGCACCGGCAGGACCGTCGAGCTCGTCGCGTACGTCGCAACGTGACAGAACACCAGATCCAGGTTGCTGCCGTTCAGCCATTCGCCAGCCTTCCTGCCTTCGCCTTCCGTATCGACAAGACCGTAATTGTAGACTTCGGCCCATGTCGAAATACGCTCTTCGATAAAACGGCCATATTCGATCAACCGTTCGCGCAGCCCGGGGAATTGATTCCAGTAAGCGCTCAACCCGATGGAATACAAGCCGATACGCGGTTTACGCTCGGGCTTTATAGGCATGAGCCATGACATTTCCAACACCTCTCTAGTCAGAAGAATAAAAGCATTTCTACTTTCATATTAAACGCTTCCATTCTATTACTCATCCCAATATATTGATATATAATCATAGTATCTTGGGAAGGGAGGTTTCGTAGCTGCGCTATTATACCGAACGTGCCGAACATGCGTGGACCGAGGATTCCAAACGTCTCATTCTCACGCCGTCCGCATTTGCCAAATCAGCATTGTTTTACGCCCAGGAACTCGGGCATTTCCGCGCTCTCCCCTCATACTTTACCGAACGCGAGCGTTTGGATTCTTATCTTATCGTATATACCCTCTCCGGAAGGGGGCGGCTTACTTATCAGAAGAGCACTCATACGCTCGGGCCGGGGCAAGCGTTCTTTATCCATTGCATGGAATACCAGCATTACGCCTCCGATTCCGACGATTTGTGGAATATGCTGTGGATTCACCTGAACGGTCAATCGGTGCGCGCTTATTATAATCAATACGTCTCGCAAGGCGGGCCCGTTCGCACGTTGCCCGAGGATTCGCGGTTTGCGGATACCTTGTCAGAGCTGATTCAACTGCACCGTTCCAGGAGTCTTCGCGGCGAGTTAGCCTCCTCCAAGCTGATCGTGGGTCTCCTAACCGATCTGGTGCTGCTGGACTCGATTATGGAAATCGACAATGCCCCCGTGCCCTCTTATATTTCCGAAATGCTCAGATTGATCGATAAGAGATATGCCGAGAAGTTGTCGCTCGACCGATTGGCCCGCGAATTCGCCGTAAACAAGTACCACCTTGCCAAGGAATTCAAACGTCACACCGGGTTTCCTCCAGGGGAATATATCATCAACGCGCGAATCACCCGAGCCCAGGAGCTGCTGAAATATTCGGATTTGCCTGTCTCGGAAATTGCCGAGCAAGTCGGCATCGAGCATGTAAGCCACTTCATCAACCTATTCCGCCAACGCACGGGGCAGACTCCGCTTGCCTTCCGCCGAACTTGGCAAAGGCCGCTAACGAACCGCGGCCAAGTTGATGAAAAGGAGTCTGATTGTTGAGATGCGGAATCCCGTATGCCGATTGCCGTTATGTTCGAGAATCGGACGGGGAGGCACTTGTAATCAATTAAACCCGCCATTCACCCGAATCGTCTGTCCCGTAATCCAACGGGCCTTGTCGCTGACGAGCAGATCGATCGCATTGGCGATATCGTCAGGTTCTCCAAGCCGTCCGAAGGCGTTCATCCTGCGGAAGGAATCGACCAGCTCCTCCGACTTGCCGTTCAAGAATAACTCCGTCGATACCTGCCCCGGCGCGATGCAATTGATCACGATATCCTTGGGGCCGAACTCCTTCGCTAATTGGCGAGTCAACTGCTCGATCGCCCCTTTGGTTGCCGCATAGACGCTGTACGTTGGGAGCATCGCCCCCGACACGGAGGTAGAGAAGTTGATGATCGTCCCTCCCGCCTCCATATGCCTCATGGCCTGCTGGCAAGCAAAATACGTTCCTTTCACATTGACGGCGAATAGACGATCGAACATCGCTTCCGTCACGTCACCGATCGCAGAGCATTCCATGACGCCGGCGTTATTGATCAGAATGTCGACCCTTCCAAACCGCGCAAGCGTCGCCGCGAACAAAGCTTCGACTTCGCTAACCATGCTCACGTCGGCACGTACGGCAATCGCTTCGCCGCCGGATTGCTCAATTGCCCGCACGGCCTCGTTCGCCTTCTCCGGATTGGAGGCGTAATTGACGACGACCTTCGCTCCCGCTTCCGCAAGCTGGAGGGCAATTTGCCTGCCGATGCCCCGCGATGCGCCCGTTACGATTGCTACTTTTCCATTCAAGCTCATATCAGATCTCTCCTTCATCTTTGCGTTTGTTTGTGTTCGGCCTTGTAATCCTATTATAAGGTTGGCATCCATTCGCCCGGTAGAACAGACCTATTCGATCCTTGCCTAATTCTCTTCGGTTTCGGTATGATCAAAGGAAAGACCATGCGACGGAAAGGAGAATGTGAACTTGAACGAAACACCGAGCGCGGAACAAGCTCTTCTGGAGCAATTAACGGACCTAATTAGCCGTCATGCTCCTTCGGCCGGCACCCATAGAACCATCGTGCCCGCTTTGTCCTTCTTGCATGCCGCCGATTTGTCGGAGCCGCTGGAATCCGTCTGTAAGCCGTCCCTTTGCATCGTGGCGCAAGGGGCCAAAGCGTCCATGCTCGCCCATGAGACGTACCGGTATGATCCGTCCACCTACGTGGTGACCTCCGTCGAATTGCCGATCATCAGCAGCATCGTCGAGGCATCGCCCGACCTCCCATATCTGGGCTTGAAGCTTAGCTTCGACCTCGACGTCATTCTGGACATGGCGAAAGACAGCAGGCTTTCCCCTGCCGTCCCCGCGCAAACGCCGCGCGGCATCGCCGTAAGCCGCATGTCTCCCGAATTGCTTGATGCCGCGGTGCGGCTCGTGCGGCTGCTCGACAAACCGGAGGAAGCTCCGATTCTGGCGCCGCTCGTGATCCGCGAGATCCTGTATCGGGTATTGCAAGGCGAACAAGGCGCGCTCATCCATTCGTTTGCGGTAGTTGGCAGCCATGCTCACCGTATTGCCCAAGCGATTCAGGGCATCCTTCGGCAATACGATCGTCCGCTCCTGATCGAGCAGCTTGCTAAGTCCGTCAACATGAGCGCGTCCGCCTTTCATAACCATTTTAAGCGCGTCACGGCGATGAGCCCGTTGCAATATCAAAAGACGGTGCGCCTGCAACAAGCGCGCCGCTTTATGTTGACCGAGCATATGTCGGCCTCCGATGCGGCCTTCCGGGTCGGCTACGAGAGTCCCTCCCAATTCAGCCGCGAATACGCCCGCATGTACGGTCGCCCGCCGAAGCTGGATATTCAGGAGCTGCTCGGTTCGCATGCTTAGTTCATGCACTTAACCGGTCTGAAAACCGGCGCCAATCTCGAAGCGGACAACTGCTCGCCCAGACCAAAATATTCGCAGAAGTTCATCATCATCGGCTTCCATTTCGAAGGATCCACGTAGTTCGGATTTGCATCCATCAGCAGCGCCTCTTCGATATGAACCTTCTCGACGCGAACTTCAATGGCGACAAGGGAGCTTGGTTCCTCGAAGGCATGCAGCTTAATCAGCTTGGCCTCCAGATGGACCGGGCATTCTTGAACGCGCGGCGCCCTAACAAGCTGCGAGGAAATCCCCGTCAGCCCCGCGATGCCGAATTTATCCGCTTCATGCCGATAACCCCTCGTCGCTTTGGATTCCGGCACCGGATTACGGCCTGTAAGCAAGGTCAGTCGATCAATCGCGGGAATGTATCACAGGTATGGCTCGGGACATACGGATATGGAATGAGACAGCAAGAATACAAATTCCCCCTATACCTCATTGCCATGTCTCCCGTTCCGCGGCGCTATGATCACCGCAAATACATCCGCGTTGGCTGCTAATAAGAGCGCAACATCTCGAAAGTTCTCCCATGATATAACTGTCTCGAGCAGGATAGAGCCTGTTACGCAAAGGAGATGATCTTATGAGCAAGCTTACGGGAAAGATCGCATGGGTGACGGGAGCTAGCCGGGGGATCGGCCGCGCAACCGCGCTTCGGCTCGCGCAGGATGGCGCGCTTGTCGCCGTCCACTACGGGCGCAACAAGGACCTCGCGGGCGAAGTCGTCGCGGAGATCGAACGAGGCGGAGGCAGCGCCTTCGCGATCGGCGCGGAGCTGGCGACCTCGCATGACGCCCTCGCATTGTTCGAGTCATTGGACGACAACCTGAAGCAGCGCACGGGCGAGGCGCGTTTCGATATACTCGTCAATAATGCGGGAGTCGGTCTGGTCGCCCCAATCGAGGAGACGACAGATGAGGACTTCGATCGCGTCATGTCCGTTAATGTCAAAATGCCGTTTTTCGTTATTCGGCAAGCCCTCTCCCGGCTTAAGGACGACGGTCGAATCATCAACTTATCGTCGGCCGTTACCCGAATTTCGTTACCGTCTATTCCCGCATACAGCATGAGCAAGGGGGCCATCAACTCGTTAACGTTGTCGTTGGCCAGCTCGCTGGCTCAACGCGGCATAACGATTAACGCGATCCAGCCCGGCTTCGTCGCGACGGATATGAACGCCGGTATGCTTCAGGATCCGGCCAGCTATCAATTCGGCGCTGGGTACTCGCTATTCGGCAGATGGGGGCAGCCGGAGGATGTGGCGGACATCGCGTCCTTCCTAGCATCGGCGGAAAGCCGGTGGGTGACCGGCCAGCAGATCGACGCAAGCGGCGGGTCGCATTTGTAGTCATACGCGGTACGCGTAAGAGGAAGTTTACGTTTGCGTCTACGTCTGCTTCTGCTGCAGACAAGACAAACGAGATGCAAAAAGGCATTGTCGGCGCATGCGACAATGCCTTTTTCTTGTAGGAAGCTAGTCACCGCCCGACCGACGGGCATTTATGCTAATGCAACGCGTTCTGATTCTCCTGCTCGGAAATTTCGCTAAGCGCATGTCCGGCGTCCTTGGCCGTCGCACGCCCAAGCGCGAGATCGCCTAACGAAATAATGCCGACAAGTCGGCCATTGTCGACAACCGGCAGGCGGCGAATTTGGCGGTCGGCCATCAGATCGGCGGCTTCCTCGGCATCGGCCGTGGAGGAGATCGTGACCAGCGCTTCGCTCATCACGTCGCTAACCGCGCAGGAGCCCGGCCGCTTCTTCGCATATCCCCGTACAACCAAATCTCGATCCGTGATGACTCCGATCAGCTTCGAGGGGTCCTCCGTTTCCACGACGGGAACGAATCCAATATCATGTTGAGCCATGATGACCGCAACCTCGTACACATTGTCTCTTAAAGTAACCGTTTTGCAATTCGCGGACATCAAATCCTTAACCTGCTTCAATACCTTCAGCACCTTTCCTCTTCATGGCTTGCGGTCTCTTTCCATAGATAACCACATTCGTTTAGGATGCTTCTTGCGGGCGGAATCTATCCAAGGCAAAATATCGCTTGCATCTTACGTAACGTAAGGTTTTATAATGAGGCTACCGGTAATCAGCTAGCGACAAAGAACGGAGATGATCCATGAAACCATATTGGAAGGTCGGGGATCTGGCCAAGCTGACAGGGCTAACCGTACGCACGTTGCGCTTCTACGACCAGATTGGCCTGCTCACCCCATCGGCTGCCACGGAATCGGGACATCGGCTCTACGACGAAGGAGATATGTCGCGACTTTATCGAATTGTTTCGCTGAAGGAGCTGGGCCTGTCGCTCGACGAAATCAAGGCGGCGCTGTCGGGTCGCGGCATTGCCCCGCTCGAGGTCGTCGGCCTGCAGATCGAGCGAGCGCAAGACCAAATACGGCGGCAGCAGAAGCTGCTGGATCAATTAAGGCACGTGTCTAAACTCATGCAAGGAAAAGAACAGGTGACGGTAGACGATTTCACCGCGCTGCTGCAAGCGATGAAGAACGACTACGAGAAGCCGATCCTCAAACGTCAACAAAGCTGGGAGCACCGTTTTGGCCTGCTGGGGATGTTCTTGGCCGGCGAGGATGGAAAAAGAAGCCATAAAAACGAAGAAAACAAGGAGGACTAAATCATGAAAGAAAAATTCGTAAACCATGGTACGTTCGTAATCGAAAAAACGTATCCGGCATCAAGGGAGAAGGTGTATGAAGCAATGGCCGACGCCGACGCCAAAGCACGTTGGTTCACGAAGCCGGACGTGTTCGAATTCCGGGTAGGCGGTCGGGAATTCAGCAGCGGAGAAGCGCCGAACGGCGGCGGCGCGTTCACGTTCGACGCGACTTATCAAGAGATCGTTCCGCTCGAGCGCATTGTTTATACGTACGTGATGGACTTAAATGACGTTCGGTTCTCGGTGTCGATCACGACGATTGAGCTATCGGACGCAGATGGCGGCACGAAGCTGACCTTTACGGAGCAAGGCACCTTCTTCGACGGGCTCGATGCCGTGGAGAATCGGGAGCACGGGTCGAGGGAACTGCTTGAGCTATTAGGCCATTCGCTTCGCTTGTCGAGCGAGTAAAAACATTTTGCCCGGAAAGCAACGAGCAGCACCCGAACCGACTTCAGGCCGTGCTAGAGGGACAGCAATGATATTAACTGCCGGAAAGAAATCATGCCGCTTAAACAGCATCGGCCTAAGAACGCTGGAGCGTTCTTAGGCTTTTCGCAATTGGCCCTTTAACCAAAAGAAACCCGACCATAGACGCTCGGGTTTCCTTCTATTTATAAGGGAGCCTTCGTTTTCTCCCGCTGCTTCTCCAGCAGCCCCTTCTTCTCCGCCAATCGCTTGGAGGCTTGAGCGAGCGAAGCGTCGATCTGCTCAATCTCTTTCTTCAGCTTGTTCTCCCGCGTGATCTTGTCGCTAAGGTCGCTGGCCGATTGACTGAGCTTCTGGTTGCGCTTCAGCTCCTTGATCTTCGCCTCGCTCTTCCCGCGTTTCTTCTTCTGATCTCGCACGAGCGCTTGGAGCTCCGCGACTTCCTTCTCCAGCTGCGCAATGAGCGGCTTGGTGAAGCTAATGGCCATATCGGCACCTCTTCTTTCCGTCGTCCTTCGTTCAACCCATTGTACTACATTAGCTTCCAAAAGTCCGCCGCCACCCCGTACGCGGATGCTACTTTTCTCCGATCTCGCGTTATGGCTAAGCGTGATGCCGGCGTACTCCGCAAATTCCTGGCACCCGGTGTTGTCATGTCCAAGCCATCCCTCTCGTAGAATAGAAGAAGGAAACCCGGGACAGGTCAAAACGTTTTGGAGGGGTTGCAATGAAAATTACGTCCGGAAGCTTCGAAGTCGTTTATCACGGCAGAATATTCGCCTACGAGATGAACCCGATCGAAATCGTGTTATCGGAGGAAAACGATCCCCTTACGTTTGTTTTTTGCATCGAATACGAACAGGAGCGGAATGATTTCACGACGGATATCCGGCTCGTTAAGCAAAATGAAGTACGCATCACATGCATCAACTTCCCGAGAGGTAAACCGATCGGAAGCTCGGACATGATTCATCTTGGCGTTATGAACAATCGGAAGCTTTCGCTGCGCTATGAGATTACCGTTAATTCCGATGCCTCTTCCTGGGCGCTGACCTTTACCTTTTATGCGGGAGAGGGGGTTCCGCCTCATGAATAAACTCGAAATCCAGGACCCGAAGGTCGCCAGCAAAATCATAGCGGCAAATGCCGAAAGCGAGAAACGCAAAGCGGAACTCGGCTTTCTCGGCAAATTTTTCGGATCGGGCGACAATGTTCGCCTGTATATCGTAGGCACAATCGCATTATTCGTCCTGCTCATTGCGCTTATCTATACGTTGACGCCGGAGACCTACCGTGCCCCCGGCTTCGGCTTAAAGGAGATGTGGACGTTAGTCGTGCTTCCCGTTGAATCCACCATTATCGGCTACTTGATCGGCTCGCGATCGAAGGAGAATGGCGGTTAGTTTCGATCCGCTGCACGCAATACTCCGCAAATTTGTAATAATCAAAGTCATTGGCAGGTTCATCTTTGGTTAGCCCGCTATACATCCGCGCTATGGCACGTCGTAGGCCCAGTGCCGTTCGCTTGTCGGCACAGCCTCTCCTATTAGGATCCGCTCTGCTTAAGCGCCTCTAGTCCGAGCGCCAGCGCCCCGCATAATCCGGCGTTGTCGCCGAGTCCGGGAGCCATGATGTAATCGACAAGACCGTTCCGAAGCCCGGCCGAATCGACGTATCCATTCAGCATCCGGCTAACCTCCGAACGGATGAGCGGAAGCAGCTGTTCTTGGTGCATGACTCCTCCGCCCATGATGATTCGGTGAGGCGAAAGCATAAGGATGGTCGACAGGACGGCTTGTCCGAGATAATACGCCTCGATTGCCCATGCGGGATGATCGACGCCTAGCTCCGTTCCCTTCTTGCCCCAGCGCATCTCGATGGCAGGTCCCGCTGCCATCCCTTCCAGACAATCGCCATGGTAAGGACAATTGCCTTCAAAGCGATCCTCGGGATGGCGACGAGGCAGCAGATGTCCGCCTTCCGGATGCGTCAAGCCATGAACGAGCCGCCCTTCAGCGTATACGCCGATTCCGATGCCGGTACCGACGGTAATGTAGACGCAGTTGTCCAGACCGCGCGCCGCGCCCCACTTTGCTTCGCCCAATGCGGCCGCGTTCACGTCGGTATCCCAGCCAAAAGGCACGCCGAACTCCTTCTTGAGCGTTTCCAGGAACGGAAACCCGGACCATCCGGGCTTTGGCGTCGTCGTGATGCTGCCGTATGTCCCGCTTCGAGGATCCAGATCAATCGGTCCAAACGTTCCGATGCCGATCGCTTCTACGGATTGATCCCTGAAGTAATCGATGATTTGCTCCGTGACGCGCCTCGGCTCCTCCGTAGGAAAGCTGATCCTGTTCTCTATGATTCCATCCTCATTGCCTATGCCGCATACGATTTTTGTTCCGCCCGCCTCGATTGCTCCGATTCTCATTCGTTCATCCCCTTGCTTCTTCAATTCGAAGGCTGCCCAGCAAGGGCAGCCTGAAATATGACATTGCTATTGGTAAATCGAGTTCATTTCCCAAATATCGATCGACCGGATGACGGTGTCCCGCTTTCCTTCCAATTGAAGACCGGTAGCATCCGATCGGCTGGGATATACCCTGGACGTGAGGCTTTTCAATCCGCTTGCATAAGCTTCTACCATCGACCGATCCAAGTAAATCCGAAGCTTGAACGCTTCTCCATCCAGTTCCAGCCTTCCCGACTGAATACCTTTGGACCGTTCTTCGGTCGACATGGTGCTCTTATCGCGGTTAACGCCAAACTCCGCCGCCAGCTTGTCGTAGAAGATTAGCGTCTCTTCCGCCCGATCCGGCGACTGTCTGACCCAAATGCCAAGCATAGAATCCGATGAAGACGTCTCGAATTCAACTTGAATATCGAACATATCCCCTTGCACGTTGGCAAGCTCCCGATTCGCTTCCTCGAGCGTCGCATCCCGCAGCGAGCACAATTGCCGGCCACGCAGCGACGCAAGCTCCTCGATCGGCTCGATGCCGAGACGTCCGTCCGGCCTTAAGAATACGCTCATTGGCAAGCCCGCGTTATGAGCCCAGCCGGAATCGTAATCCAGCTGCGGCGTCCTTTCGCCCTGCGCAATCGTAAAGACGATTTTGCGGCCTGTCTTGGGATCGACCATTCCGCTAGGACCCGTAAAGTGGAAATCCCCCACGTCGATTAGCCGCGGCTCCTCATGGTCGGGCGAAAAGCGCATCTGCTCGCTATCGTATTCCCCAATCCAATAGAATACTTCCACGTCTGCGCCCGGGCCTAGCGGGCTGATCAGGAACAGATGCTTCTCCCTTCCGTCTCCGCCTTTCCCTAGCGGGAGGAGCACTGGCAACTCCCACATATTGCCGAGATAAGGGAAGCGCACGGGATCGCTTATATAGAACGGACCATGGTACGTCCAATGAATCATATCGGCCGATGTATAAGCAAGCGCCGTGCCGCTCTGTCCATCGCTTGTGCCTGATCCGATCAGCAGACGCCACAAACCGCCTTCCTTCCACACGAACGGATCGCGGAAGTCGCCGAATTTGCCCTGCCCCTGCTCTTGAACAATCAAGGGCTCCGGATGCTTCTCCCACAAGGTCAGATCGCTGTCGCCGTCCTTCCGGAACTTGCTGCGCGCAAGCCCTACGCGTTGATTCGGCGATGCACTATCGTCGCCCGCGGTGATAAAGAGCGCCGGCACGCCGAATTCATCCAGACAGGCGCTTCCCGACCATACGCCGTCGGGATCAACGGCATCCTTCTCAGGCGCGAGAGCAATGGGAAGATCCCGCCAATGAACCATGTCCTCGCTCACCCAATGCCCCCAATGGATTTGCGCCCAATACGGGCCTTGCGGGTTGTGCTGATAGAATAGGTGATATTTGCCCTCAAAATAAATGGGGGCATGCGGTTCGTTCATCCAATGGACAGGCGGACTTGCATGGTATTGCGGCCGATGCCGGTCGCTCAGTACAGGCGCGCGATCCAGTCGTATATCCTCGTACGGAATTTCAGGCACAACACCGCCATGCGAAGAGAGCGACTCCTTATGGAGAGCAGCAATCTCTTCTATGGACAAAGCGCTTCCGTAGATTCGCACATCATCCATCAAACCGTCGAACATATTATGCCTGAAGGCTTCGGCGAGTACGGCAGCATGATTGTTCTTGCCAATCAGCAGATCTTCCCCGCTTGAGCTCATCCTTGCATCTTCCGGCAATGAAAGTTCGGCAGTCTGCTCGCCGTTCAAATACAGACGCATTACCGCCTCTTTCTTGCAATAAGTCGCCGCAACATGCGACCACTTCCCTTTCTCCAGCGGCTTGTTCCGGCACCAAAGCTCAAACCAGCGCCCGCCCGAACCTAGCTGCAGCGACCAGTCGCCATGCCGGAATATACCGAATATGAAGCCTTCCGCAGCCTCCCGGTTATGCTGGTTCACAATCGCGGATAACCGGTTCTCTGCCCCCCACTCATACGAGCGCGGCGCCACCCAAGCCATAATCGTAAACGAGTGGTCTAGTCTTGGCGCTTTGGAAGCTTGCCGCGTAATCCAGGTCGAATAACCGTCAAACAGAAGCGCGCCTCCGCAGACGCCAGATCGCCATGCCGGATCCGAGGGATTCGAGAATCTGCCTTGCCGCAGCGAGTAAGACACCTGGTCTTTGTTGCCGCTTGCAGAGTCGAGTGCCGCGTTGCCCCCCGATTCGTCCAAACGCCAGTGTGCTAATAAGCTATCGATTCCTATTCTGTCGTTCATTCCCTTAAGCCCTCCCAACTGTCCTTGTCAGCGGCTTGCCGCTTGCGCGGTTGCCAACGTATGGACCGGCCGGAGCGGAAACACTCTTATCGTTCGTAACGTAGCTTCGCCGCCTAACGCGTACAACTCGATGCGATCCGTGCCTTCAAGAGGGAACAATTGGTCCGTCATCACGAGTCCGCCTTCGTCCGCGAACACCTCAATGGATGAACGATCCAGCCATAGCCGCAGCTTAATCCGCCCTTCCTTAGCTTCCATCGAAGCTGAATGCCGGCATGCGAATTCATCATGAAAGTCAATTAGGCTGGAATTCGTGCGGTCGATGAACAGTTCGGCCGATGCCGCGTTATAACCAACAACCGTTTCCTTATCTCCTGATTTCAACCTAAGACCGACTTCGGCCGCCATCATCAGCTCGATTTCGGCTTCGATCTCCAGAAGCCCGCTCATTCCGGCAAGCTGCACGCCTTCTTCGCACAGCCGTTCGTCGGAGCGTTCGATGCCTTGCAGCCGAAGGTGCCGATAGCCGTCCAATTCGTTTTGCACGAGACGAACCCCTTGCGGCTCCTCCCTCAAGGACAGTTTGCGCACAAGCGTCATCGCTCCGCGCCATTCGCCGGTCGGAATCAAATTGGCGTATTTCCAATTGTTCATCCAGCCGATAAACAGCCTCTCCGATTCGTTGCCCGGGGCGTCGGACCAGGTTACGCCTGCGTAATTATCGCGGCCGTGATCCACCCAAAGGACAGTGTCCGGCGAGTTCTCGTTCGTAAACGTCGTCCCGTCGAAGCTGCCGACAAAATACTGCGTACGCGATCCCTCCGGGCAAGCCGGGTCATCTCCGATACTTACAATCATGACCCATCGCGAAGCTTCGTTCTCGCCAGCCACCGGCAGCTCGAACAGATCCGGGCATTCCCACACACCGTCATGGGATCCTTCCTCGGCCCCGAACTCGCTAGCGAACGTCCAGGACTTCAGATCGGGCGAACGGTACAAGAACAGCCGGTCTCCCGCAGCCAATACCATTACCCAACTGCTAGATTGCTCATGCCAAAATACTTTCGGATCGCGAAAATCCTGGAACTGCTCGTCGATAAGAACGGGATTGCCTTCATAGGCAATCCATGTTCTCCCATTGTCCTTGCTGTAAGCAACGCTCTGCCGCTGACCTAACGAATCCGCTTGCGTATAGATGGCGACAAGACCTGGATCGCCGTCAAAGAATCCGCTTGTATTGTGCCAGTCTACAACCGCGCTGCCCGAGAAGATCGCGCCGTTCCGGTCCGGGAACAACGCGATTGGCATATGCTCCCAATGTACGAGATCCCGGCTCACCGCATGCCCCCAATGCATCGGTCCCCATACCGAGCTGTCCGGGTGATGCTGATAGAACAAATGGTACTCTCCTTCGAAATAAACCATTCCATTCGGATCATTCATCCAATTGGCAGGAGGGGTAAAGTGATACTGCGGCCGCAGAGGATGTTCAGTATTATGCTTCATGGGTTTCTCTCTCCTCTAATCCTTAATCCGTCTATCTTTTATTTTTGTGCTGCGTTGTAACGGTCAAGAGCCGTCTGATAAATGTCCATCAGTTGATCCAGGCCCATGTCCTGAACCGTTTTCACATACGTATCCCAACCTTTGTCATTCACGCCATCTACGATAAATTTAGCACGCTGCGTATTCACGAATTTGATAAGTTCCGGTTCGATTTCGTTGATTTGATCCAATTCTTCAGGCTCGAAGAAGATCGTCGGGTAATTCTCTTTCTCCATGAACGGCTCATAGTATTTCTCCAAATCCGTTTTCCGTTGTTTGGCGCGCGGCTCCATGTCGACTATGGTTTTGAAATGTTCCGCCGTGATGACGCCGGCCCCGTTCGGAGCAACCTTTTGACGGAATTCACCCATCGATACGCCTTCCTCAAGCGGAAGGTTTACGAGCTTTCCGTTTGCATCCTTCTCATAGATGATGTCGAGCGGTCCCCAGTGGATTTGCGCGGCCATATACGGCTCATATTGCTGGTCGATCCAGCGCATAGTTGCTTCCGGATGCTCGTTTTCGCTCGTAATGACGAACGCGTTTCTTCCCGGTCCGCCACCGTTGCCTCGACCGATCGTTTTTTTGCCGGTTGGTCCAGATAGCGGAGGTACAAGCGCATAGTCGGCAGCCCGGTCCGGTCCGACAACTTCCTCGACCTCCCACCACACATAGGAGCCAAGGGTAGATTCTGGCGTCTTGCCTTTTGCAAGGTATTGCGGCGCGTCCTGCGTAAACGATTCCGGATCGATCAACCCTTGCTTATACCATTTCTCGTTAAAATACTGCAAGGCTTCCTTATACTCCGGCTGGGTAGCCGTGAAAATAACTTTGCCGTCGCGCACGATGCGATGCTCGAGATTGTCCGGCATGCCGAAGGCGCCGAAGAGACCCGCGATGTCCATACACCATTGCATATGCATGAAGCTAAGCGGAATTTCGTCGGCTTTACCGTTGCCGTTCGGGTCCTGCGTCTTGAAGGCAAGCAGCGCTTCGGTATATTCATCAAGCGTTTCCGGGAATTTCAATCCCAGCTTCTCAAGCCATTTCGTGTTGATAACGTGGAAGAACGGATTCGTGCCCAGCTCGTTCTCCTCCCACGTAGGCAAGCCGTAAATATGCCCGTCCGGCGCGGTGATTCCCGCTTTGATGTCAGGACGTTCCTCCAGCAATTTTTTCAGATTCGGCGCATATTCGTTGATCAAATCCTCGAGCGGAATGATGGTGCCGTCTTGCCCGTACGTGATTAATTCATAATCGGAAAATTGCGAGGAATAGAACGCATCAGGCAAGTCGCCGCTGGCGAGCAAAAGATTCTTCTTCTCGGCATAATCGGTGTCCGGAATGTTGTTCCACTCGATATGGACGTTCGTGTCGGCTTCCAAGCGCTTGAAGATTTCCATTTCGTTATACTCGGGAGCAAGCGGAGCCTTCGGCGATACAATCGTCAGCGTCAGCTTTTCGTCGACGATCGGCAGTCCGTCCTTGCGAACGCCAACATCCTCCGACGCCCCGTTATTTGCGTTCCCTTGCGGGTTACCGGAATTCGATTCATTTCCTCCGCTGCAAGCGGTCAACATTAAGCTTGTTGCGAGAAGAATGCCAACTGCAACAGTACCTTTCTTTTTCATTGAAATGATCCTCCCTTTATATGCTTGTTTCTATCTATCATCATCCAGGTTCGTCTTCCGCGGTGCAGGCGAATCCCGGCGATAACCATGACCATTAGCCTTTGATAGAGCCAATCATGACCCCTTTGACAAAATAACGCTGCAGGAACGGATAGAGGATGAGCAGCGGCAAGCTTGCGATAATAATGACGCCGTATTTGATCAACTCCGTTACCCGAAGCTTCGCGGCGTACGATTCAACGTCGATCATCATGCTGGAGTTGACCTGGTTTTGAACCAAAATATTCCGGAGCACCAGCTGCAGCGGGTATTTCGACTCCTCATTCAAATAGATCATGGCGTCAAAGAACCCATTCCAGAAGCCTACGACGTGATAGAGGACCATGACCGCGATAATCGGTTTCGACAACGGCAGTACCATTCGCAGAAAGAATCGCGTGTTCGAACAACCGTCGATGAAGGCGGCTTCGCGCATTTCATCGGGAATCGTGCTCTGGAAGAAGGTTCGCACGATGATGATATTGAATACGCTGCCCGCTCCCGGCACAACCAGCGCCCAGATCGTATTGATCATGTTCAGATCTTTAACCAGCAGATAAGTCGGAATGAGTCCGCCGCCGAAGAACATCGTAAACATAAAGAACCACATGACCGCGTTGCGGCCGACGAGATCCCTCCGGGCGAGCGAATAAGCGGCCATCAGCGTCACGGTTACACTGATGATGGTGCCGACGATAGCATAGAGCAGCGAGTTCCCATACCCTACCCAGATTTGCCGGTCCGCGAATATGCGCTCATAGCCGTCCAGCGTAAAGCCTTTGGGGTACAGCCACACGGCACCCGAATAGATCAAATTCGGGTCGCTGAACGAGGCGATGAGCACGAAATACAGAGGATAAAGAATTAGCAGCATGCCGATCGTCAGAAACGAATAATTCAGGACATCGAACAGGACGTCGCCTTTTGTCTTGCGGGATAGCAGCGTGTTCATCGGTTTCGCTCCCTTACCATAAACTTGTTTCCGTCAGCTTCTTGGCCACCTTGTTTACGGTAACCAGCAGCACAACGTTAATGACGGAATTGAACAGACCGATCGCGGCGGAGAAGCTGTATTGAGCCTTCTGTATGCCGAGCTCGTAGACGTAGGTCGGTATAATGTTCGATACCGCGTAGTTCAAATCGGATTGCATCAGATAGGCCTTCTCAAAGCCCACGCTCATGACATTGCCCACCGCCAGCACCAATAAAATGATAATCGTCGGCAAGATGCTTGGAATATCGACATGTTTGACGCGCTTCCATTTGCTTGCTCCGTCCATGACGGCCGCCTCGTGCAGCTCGGGATTGACGCCTGCCAACGCGGCCAAATAGATGATCGTGGCGAAGCCCGTTTCCTGCCAGATGCCTGACAAGATGTACAGCGGGCGGAACCAGCCTTCGTCTGCCATGAATAGAACCGGTTCTCCTCCGAAAAAAGCGATGATATGGTTTACGATGCCGCTATTCGGAGAGAGGAATACGCCTAACATGCCGACCAGCACGACTGTCGATATAAAATGGGGAGCATAGATGACCGTCTGCACGAATTTTTTGTACCGCTTCGCCAACATCTGATTCAGCATCAACGCCACAATAATGGGTACCGGGAAGCTGAAGACGAGAGAATACAAGCTGAGAAGAATCGTATTCTCCATAATCGGCCAGAAGTTATAGGCTTCAAAAAAACGGATAAAATGCTCGAACCCGACCCATTCGCTCCCCCATATGCCTTTGCTCGCCCGGAATTCCTTGAATGCGATCTGCACCCCGTACATCGGGTAATACCTGAATACCAAATAAATCGCTACCGCCGGCAGCAGGAACAGGTACAGCTCGTAATTTTGCCGGATCTTTACCCAAGTACGACTGCTTTCGGCAGCCTTCGAGCCTATGTTTCTCTCTTGCGCGTAACGTTCCGACGCCCCCATGCGTAATTCCACCTTCCACTCTTGCGTAATCGTTTACGTAATCTTGACATTTTACCCAAACTCTATAAACTTTATCGATATTTCATCAGAAAAACGATTACGTAATCGTTTATATGAATTATAAGCGCTTCCACAATTTTTAGTCAAGATGTTTTTTAGCAAAAAAAACTGATAGTCAGGACGACTGCCTGACTATCAGTTTTCCGGACAACCGATGCTGCGACAAAGGCGCATTGGCATTGTCAATTCGCTCCAGCATGACTTCGGCCGCCTTTACGCCAAGGTCAAAAGCCGGCTGCTCGATTACGGTTAGCGGCGGCGTCGTCACCCTCGTCCATTGAAATTCATCGTATGCGACAACCGCGATTCGATCCGGAACTTTAATTTGATTTTCCTGCATATACATCATGGCGCCCATCGCCATAACGTTATCTGTCGCAAATATAGCGGTAGGCTTATGAGCTAGCAGCGATTCGGTCAGCTTATAGCCGCTATCCAGCGACACCTCTCCGGTGCACACGAGCTCCTCTGCCGCCGCCAGGCCCGCTTCCGCCAAAGCTGCCAAATAACCGGCAAACCGCTCCTCCGTTGTTGTCAGCGTATTGGGCCCCGACAAGTAAGCGATCCGTTTGTGGCCTTTGCCAATAAGCATGTCCACAGCGTCCTTGGAGACGGTTCTATTGTCGACGACGACGCTGTCCCTATCGCTGTTATTGGGCACCCTGTCCACGTAGACGACGGGATAGTCGCCGAATAATTGCTCGTAATCCGTTTCGCGGCTTGAAGGCGCCATGATGAGCCCATCGATCATTTGGGAGCCGAGCATGCGAATCTCTTCCTTCTCGAATTCTTCCTCTTCATGCGAATCGCTAAGCACAAGGTGATATTGATGCTGCTTCAATATGCTTTGAATGCCGGCCGCGACAGACATAAAAAAATGATTCGACGTTTCGCTTGCAAGAATCGGCGCCATAAACGCGATGACATACGACTTGCGGCTTCGCAAGGATCGGGCAACGTAATTGACCCTGTAGTTCAGCTCGTCCATCGCGCGAAGCACCTTTTGCTTCGTTTCCTCGGCTACAAACCGAGTGCCGTTTATAACATGCGACACAGTAGCGGTTGATACATTTGCATGCTTAGCTACGTCTTTTATACTCATGTTCTTGTTTTCGCTCATGCCATCTCACACCTATACTAACGTTATAGGAAATGCTTACATACGCAACTGACGCGTGGGTAAACGATTACTTATCCTAACTTTATGAGATGTGATTCATTTTGTCAATTATAATCAGAGAAATATCCATTGCGATTCCCAACCCTGCAGCCTGCTTTTACATGATTCGAAAATTGAATAAACCGACTATTTTGATGTCCCTAGAGCGTCGTTTGCAGACAATTCGCAGTATCCCTAAAAAGACAGAAGGCCTCGCCCTATGAGAAAAGGGCGAAGCCATTTTACTAGCACTACAATGAAATCATCAACACACTGTGTGTGTGAAAAGGCCACCTTTTGAAACCTACTCCACCGTCACGCTCTTCGCGAGGTTCCGCGGCTTATCGACATCATGCCCCAAAGCCAGCGACGCGTAGTACGACAGCAGTTGCAGCGGCACGACGGCAAGCGCAGGCGACAGAATCGGCAGCGTCTTCGGAATGGCGAAGGTTTCGTCGACGGACTTCGCGACTTCTCCTTCGAAGCCGCTGTTGGCAACCGCCAGAACGTGAGCGCCGCGCGCCTTCACTTCCTTGATGTTGCTCAGCGTCTTCTCGTAGAGCGCCTCCTGCGTCACAAGCGCGATAACCGGCACGCCTTCCTCGATCAGCGCCAGCGTTCCGTGCTTCAATTCGCCTGCCGCATAGGCTTCGGAATGAATGTACGAAATCTCCTTCAGCTTGAGCGAGCCTTCTTGGGCGACAGCGTAGTCGACGCCGCGTCCGATGAAGAACAAGCTCTTGTGATGCGCCATGGATTCGGCCACTTGCTTGAGCACCGGCGCTTGCTCGAGAATGCTTTCGACCTGCTCCGGCAAAGCCTGAAGCCCTGCGATGAGTGCTTCGACGTCCTCCTGCTCTTGCGTGCCTACGATGCGAGCCAAATGCAGACCGAGCAGATAAAACGCGATGAGCTGCGACGTGTATGCCTTGGTCGAAGCGACCGCGATCTCCGGTCCCGCCCATGTCGTAATAACGTCGTTCGCCTCGCGGGCGACGGAGCTGCCGACAACGTTCGTGATCGCCAGCACGCGGGCACCGTTCTTCTGCGCTTCACGAAGCGCTGCTAGCGTGTCGGCCGTCTCGCCGGATTGGCTCACGACGATGACCAGCGTGTCGGGGGTGATGATCGGCGAGCGGTAACGATACTCCGATGCGACATCGTTCTCAACCGGGATGCGCGCGAGCGACTCGATCACCGATTTGCCGACAAGACCGGCGTGGTACGCCGTGCCGCACGCCACAATGTGCACCTTGCGGATGGAGCGGATATACTCATCCGTCATCGACAGCTCCTTGAGGTTAACGGACTTGCCGTCATCCGCGATTCTGCCGAGCATCGTATCGTGATATGCCTTTGGCTGCTCGTAAATTTCTTTCAGCATAAAGTGATCGAATCCCGCTTTCTCCGCGGTAACGAGATCCCAATCGACATGATATATTTCCTTGGAAATAGTTTCTCCATCCGTCGTCATCAGTTCGACACCGCCGCGTGTCAAAACGGCCATCTCGCCGTCGTTTAAAATATACACGTTGCGCGTATGCTCCAGGATCGCCGGTATATCCGAGCCGATAAAATTCTCGCCTTCGCCTACGCCGATTACGAGCGGACTTGCAAAACGTACCGCGACTAGCCGCTCCGGCTCGAATTCGGTCAGGACGCCCAGCGCGAACGCGCCGCGCATCCGCTTGACCGCGCGTTGCACCGCTTCGACAATGTTGCCGTCGTACTCGTCGGCCACAAGGTGCGAGATAACCTCCGTATCCGTCTCCGACACGAATACGTGACCTTTTGCGATAAGCTCATCCTTCAAGTCCAGGTAGTTTTCGACAATGCCGTTATGCACGACCGAGAACTTCAAGGAATTATCCGTATGCGGATGCGAATTGACGTCGGACGGCTTGCCGTGCGTCGCCCAACGCGTATGCCCGATGCCGACGGAGCCTTCCAGCGGATCGCCTTTGAGCTTATCCTCCAATACGGCAAGACGCCCCTTGGACTTCTTGATTTCCAGACCTTTATCCGTGAAAACCGCGATCCCCGCGGAATCGTAACCCCGATACTCCAGCTTCTTAAGTCCCTCGATCAAGATTTCCTGCGAATCACGGTTACCGATATATCCTACAATTCCACACATAGTTAATAACCCTCCGTTAACGGTATATTTCCCCCGTCCAGTCGGATTCCCCCATGCGCGGCACAGGCAAATTTATGAAGTTGTCATTGGATTGTCTAAAGCTTACGTGCTCGAACACGGGACGCCATGCCGTTTCTCGCGGCCATGCTCCCGTAATCTCGAACGTGCTCCATGATAGCGTTAAAATGAGTGCGACAAACCAAACCCTTCGCCCATGCCATCCCCGCAGGTGGCATCCTAGGACATTCGGGAGCGAATGAATAACATTCTAAAAGCAGCCCGCCGTACGTTTGTCGGATTGGTCGCCCAATCGTTTTGCGTATCGGCTTTCGGTTGGCCGCCATATACCGGAAGGTCCCCGCCGAAATTTCGAACACCTTCACCTCGTCAGCTTCCCGTATGAAGCCCCGTCTCCGCTCTGTCGAAGCAGCCTTGTCGAAATCTTCATCACGCAAGCTCTGGCGCTTATGAATCCTGTGTAACCTCCACCCTCGCTTTCCTTCTTGAATCAAATGAATATCCTATATTTAAAGCCTATGTCCTATCATATTCATTTTGCCTCGCCCGCGCAACCATTTTCTGAAAATGAGCACAAGCCGTTTCCATAATATCTTCTGTTTTGTTAAGTGTCCCGGCGATCAGCACTACCGTTTTATGAATAATTATCCCATCGGGGTGGGAAAATGTACCTGTGAGATTTATATGATGAAAGGAGTGATCCCCCATGAATTCCATTCTCCCGTTATGGGAAGAGCTTAGAGAATCGTCGGATTTCGTTTATTACGAACATAAGACGAGCACTGCGACTTATTTCATCGGCTATATTAAGACGCTTACGGAACCTCAGATCACATACCAATATATACTGGGTAACTTGATGCATAACCCGTCCTTCGAGGAGTTGTACCGCTTAATTCCTGTACCGGAAAAGGAAATATCCTATGACTGGGATCTTATTCAAGACAAAATTTTACGGGGTAATGTTGCGATTCAACACAATTATCAAAGCCATCATTGTATTTTGGTCAATGCCGCCGCGTCCAATGGCCGCAACGTAACGATACCTGAAGTGGAATTTACCGTGGAAGGACCGAAAGAAGCGTTTGTGGAATCATTGGACATCAATCTGAATTTGATTCGCAACCGGGTTCCCGTACCGGAATTTCGCATTAAAGAGCTCACAATAGGGAGTATCGCCAAGTCGAGAGTCGCGATTTGTTACATAAAGGGAATTACGAACGAACAATATCTAAATACATGCATTCAGCGGATAGAGAACGTGCGATTCGATCAAGTAACGGACAGCACTTTGCTTCAACAAATGATTGAAGACAACTCCAACTCCATATTTCCGCAGATGATCGGCACGGAAAGGCCGGATTACGTCGCCTGGGCCGTATCGTCGGGACAAATATGCTTTTTGAAGGACGGGTCCCCCACTGCGGTTTTTGCTCCCGTTAACCTGTGGTCGTTTTTCATTACCTATGAAGATTATTATTTGCCATGGATCATTGCTTCCGTATTACGAATGATCCGCATGTTCTCCGTACTTTTTTCAGTCTATGCCTCACCATTATATGTTGCGGTTATGACATATCACGGCCAGGGCATTTCGAATGTGTTTTTGCCCACAATCGTATCTTCAAGGATCAATGTGCCTTTTCCTCCTATCGTGGAAGTGCTGTTAATGGAGCTTGTCATTGAATTATTACGGGAAGCAGGAGCCCGATTGCCCTCGAAAATCGGACAAACCATAGGCATTGTAGGGGGTATCGTGCTCGGTACGGCCGCTGTTGAAGCCGCCCTTACAAGCAATTTTTTGTTGATCATCGTGGCACTATCGGCATTGGCTTCATTCGCTACGCCTATTTTTCGTATGAGCGCTACCATACGGGTTCTTAGGTTTCCCTTTATTTTTGCGGCGCAATTATGGGGGCTTCTGGGAATCATTATTTGCACGATCGCCTTGGTTGCGCATCTTCTGCGATTAACGTCGCTTGGGATGCCTTACCTGGTTCCTTTTTACCCGTTTCGAACTTCCGACTTATATGACACCGTTATTCGTCCTCCCTACTCCAAGTTCCATCATAGATTTAGCTTTTTCAGATCTCCAAAGCCCGTTAGATTCAACAAGATAAAAGCCACCGCTAAAAAAGATATTGACGAATGAATCAGCTTGGGAGTGGAGTACAGGATGAATTCACAGGGAAATTCGCGTTTTTCCATATCACCCATTATGGTTTTTATTCTCGTTCTGACCATGCAATTCGGACCCGAATACCTCACCATGTCGAACAGGCCGATTCAATTGGCTGGCCAGGATTCCTGGATCTCCGCCATCCTATGCGGTATCGCTTTTCACGTCGTTATTTGGATGATTTATCGAATTCTTAACCGAAGCGGACGTGATCTTGTACATATTCACCCCGAGCTTTTCGGGAAATGGGCAGGCAACGGCCTTAATTTTATCTTTATTGTTTACTTCCTTATGAATGCGTGTTTTCAAATACGGATATTTATAGAAATTATTCAGGTTTGGCTATTTCCCGATCTTCAAACATGGTCATTGGCATTGGTTATGCTCCTGCTCGCTTATTATATCGTTGCAGGAGGTTTTCGAGTGATCGTGGGGATATGCATGTTTAGCTTGCTACGAAATATTACGTTGATTTCCCTGTTTTTTACAGCAGATTTCTTTCATTTCCGCAATTTATCGCCCCTAATGGATCATTCGCTTCAAGTTATTCTACAAGCAAGCAAGGAGTTTACATTTCCCTATATGGGGGTAGAAGCGTTGTTCTTCTGTTACAGTTTTATCAAGAATCCAAAAACGTCTGAAAAATGGGCTCATTTGGCAAATCTAATTACAATCGGATATTGCCTCATGAATGTTTTTATATCATTGTTATTGTTCAAACCTCAACAATTGTCCAATCAAATATGGACGCAGTTAACCAAATATAAATTCGTTCATTTTCCTTTCATCGAACGATTTGAATTTATCGGAGCCGCTTCGCAGATACTTTGGGTCATTCCGATCCTATGTTTCTGTTTTTGGGCTTCGAGCCGGATGCTTAAAATCATGTTGAATGTAAAACAATTAAAAGTACTGCCGATATTGCTCATTTCTGTTTTTATCGCCGTATGTCTGATTCCTGGCCATAGTCAAATCGAGGTTCTGCAAACAAACTTGTCCAATATCGGAATTTACATTGTTTATGGGTATATTCCCTTTGTCTTCATTGTCGGAATTCTCAGGACGAAAGCGAGAACTACACCATGAGTCGGTTTCTTACCTTCCTGTTAGTCGCCAGTTTCTTGTTAACGGGGTGCGTCAAACAGCAATACTTAGAAAGAGTTACCTTGTTCGTTGCCTGCGCGTTCGATGAAGCGCCGGACAAACAAATCGAATTGACGATAGCGGCACCTAAGTATCACGCAGATAAACCTGGTTTCGTATCCAATATGTTGTATTCGGAATTGGGGCATACCAGCAAACATAACGTTAAACTTATGGACATGCATTTAAACCGTCCTATCAATTCAGGCAAACTTTCGGTCATTTTATTCGGAAAAGAGTTGGCTGCGAAAGGTTTGGCCAATGAACTGGACGTAGCCTTGCGTGACGCGCAATCTTCGCGCAAAATGTTTCTGGCCGTTGTTGATGGGAATGCAAAAGAGATGTTGCAGGCGAATTTCAGCCCAAATGAAGAAAAAGGATTATATTTAACCAACCTAATCGATACGAACGTCCGGACCGGTCTTGTTCCAAGGCGGAATCTCCACGAGTTCGAGTATTCCTATTTGGGCCAAGGGATGGATCCTTTTTTACCTCTCCTTACATTGCAAAAAGATCACATAGTAATCTCCGGCTTAGCCTTATTTAAAGGCGACAAATATGTGCTTTCGCTAAATGAGAAGCAAATGGGGATCGTGAAGCTCCTATTGGAAAATACGAAATACGGCGTTTACGAAGTAAATATTGGGGATCAATCCTACATCGCAATGGAAAATACCGGTTCGAACGTTCATTATCGAATCAATAACGATAAGATAAGTCCATCTATATCGATAGATCTTATGATTAACGGTACCATTCTTGATGCAAGGGGCGTTCATTTGCCGAAGCAAGAACAGCAGAGCATAAAGAAACGTTTCGAAGACGATATTGCCACAATGGGTACGCAACTAATTAAACGGTTTAAAAAAGAAGGAATCGACCCGCTTGGACTTGGGGATTTTGTTAGGAGCAAAACGCGCAACTGGAACGAAGAGGAATGGAAAAAACAGTATCCAACGTTGAACGTTAATTTAAGCGTCAAGGTGAATCTTATGGAAATGGGAATCAGGAAATAAGATCAATCAAGGAATATTCATATATGATGTCTCTGCTTTCAATCCATAAGTTTGCAATGGTCCAAAAGTGGTCATGCGCGTTATCAGCATAGCCATTTCCCGAGGAGAGAGCTGCATCCCATTCTCAAGCCAATGCTGAATAATACTCAAATTCGCAGACGTCAAATAAGCAATAATAAACTCGCGCGGCACAGGTACATGCTCGGACTGGGCCAATGACAGTTTATTATAAATATGCTTTTGCATAATCTGCTTGATTTGGACGGGATATGCCGGATCGCCTTTAGGCCCTAAAAGAACTTTGAAAAATATAGCATGTAATGTGAAAAAATCAAACAATTTCAGAAAAACCGGATGTGGTTCGTTACGTTCTGCATACTTCATTATTTGAATAGGGTCGATGTTCTCGACTATTTCTAGAATTTTTTTAAGCATTTCTTCCTTGCTCTGTTCCAGAAGGTCGAATTTATCACGGTAGTGTAGATAAAATGTCCCCCGATTCATCCCCGCCTTTAGCATTAAATCACGGATGGTTGTACCTTCGAAACCTTTTTCGTCTATTAAATCAATTAAGGCATTTCTAAGAAAAAGTTTAGTTCGAATAATTCTAGGATCCGTTTTGACCTTCATTTTTTTCACCTTTCCTTTATCTTTTTAGTGAACAAATGAACAGCGCTTATGCAGCATGTCGACTAAACGACTTTCAGAGAAATCCTGATCATTGAATTTAACCTCCACCTTATTATAATAAGCTGTATGAACCTTTATTCAACAGTGAGTTGATAAAAAAGGAGGAGATGCTTATGAGATCGGAAACTTTCTTTACGGATTATGTAAAAGAATTTACTAGTCAACGACTCATTCTGTTTCTATTCACAGTTTTTTTCTTTAGCTGTTGCTTCCTTATCGCGACCTTTTCAAGCATTTGGAATTTCACGGCAATATTCGTTGGTCCAGTTATTGTGATTTTTTTGGAATATGTCGTTCATCGATACATTCTTCATGAATATCCGCGAATTGCTCCCTTTGCATATAAGGGTCATGTTGCTCATCATCAATCTCCAAATGACGTTAATTATTTGTTCGGTCCAGTCCTATTCGATATATTTGCATATTTAGTCATTTTGGGGTCGGTTTATACGGTGACAGAATATGATTGGAATTTATCTATTGCCGTAGTGCTCGGTGCATCCGGCTTTCAAATTTATTATCAATGGATTCATTATGTTTCTCACCGACCAATCAAACCTTTCACCCCTTGGGCCCGATGGCTTAAGAAACGACATTTACTACATCATCATTTAGATGAAAGAGCTTTGTATAGCGTAACAAATCCTATACTGGATATCGTCATGGGAACAAACCAGCCCAAATCGCCAAAACGCGACCATCATCCTCACTAATCGATAAAGGGACGCGGTACTAAACAATCTGATTCCACCAACAAAGGAATGTAAATGAAAAGAGAATTCCTATCTGTTCGTCAATGCATTCTTTTGAATATATTAACAAACTAATGGATGGAGATGTTGAAGATGAATGAAATGACAGGAAAATGGCTTGGCTGGATCGGCATTGTGATAGCTATTATCGGAATCTTTTATTCACCTATATGGATGGGCAGCCTTGCTATTATACTCGGTCTCCTATGCTTGGCCACCCCAAAAAAGGGACTGGCATGGTGGTCGATCGGTATTGGACTTATTGCGATTATCATTTCTTACTTCTAGCCTCATATAATCAATCGTGAGACGCACTCGACAATAAGTCAGAAACACCTTCAACCATCTGGTTGGAGGTGTTTCTGTTAGACAATCAAAGTTAACACCACAATAATACCGGGCCCACTCGATCCCAGCACAAAAAACAGCGGCGAAACCCTAACGTGTTTCGCCGCTGTCTATGAAAGGCCTGCCGTACAGGCGGCCTGAAATTAACCTAATTCGCGCTTCACCACTGCCGCGATCTGGTCGACGTACGCTTCGACCTGCTCCTTGTCCGGGCCTTCCGCCATGACGCGGATCAGCGATTCCGTGCCGGACGGGCGCACCAACACGCGGCCATTGTCGCCCAGCTCGTCTTCGACTTGCTTAACGGCTGCCAGGATCGCCTCGTTGCCGCTGTACAAGCTCTTGTCGGCGACGCGAACGTTGACGAGCTTCTGCGGATATTTGCGCATAAGGCCTTTCAGGTCGCTTAGCTTCTTGCCGGATGCGGCCAGCGTATCCACCAACTGCAAAGCGGTCAAGATGCCATCGCCGGTCGTGATGTAGTCGAGGAAGATTACGTGGCCGGATTGCTCGCCGCCCAGATTATAGCCGCCCTTGCGCATCTCTTCCATCACGTAGCGGTCGCCGACGGCCGTCTGGGCCGTCTTGAGGCCAATGCCCTGCGCGCCCTTGAAGAAGCCGATGTTGGCCATTACGGTCGTTACCACCGTATCGTGCGCCAGCTTGCCTTCCCGCTTCAGCTTGTCGCCGATAATGCACAGGATGAAGTCTCCGTCCACCTCTTCGCCCTTATCGTCGATTGCGATCAGCCGGTCGGCATCGCCGTCGAAGCTGAGGCCGAGGTCCGCGCCAAGCTCCAGCACCTTCTCGCGCAAATATTCCGGATGCGTCGATCCGACGCCCGCGTTAATGTTGCGGCCGTCCGGCTCGGCGCCTACCGTCGTAATATCCGCTCCTAGCTCGCGGAATACGGACGGAGCCAGCTCGTAAGCGGAGCCGTTGGCGCAGTCGAGCACGATCTTGAGACCGCCGAAGCCGCCGCCGATCGTCGTCTTGAGATAGTCGAGGTACCGTTTCTTCGCGCCTTCGTCCGTCGACAGCGTTCCGATCTCGCCGCCCACGGGGCGCGGCAGTTCATCCACCGAGGCGTCGATCAGCGCTTCGATCTCCAGCTCCGTTTCGTCGGACAGCTTGAAGCCGTCTCCCGCGAAGAACTTAATGCCGTTATCCTCTACCGGATTATGCGAAGCGGAGATCATGACGCCGGCATCTGCGCCAAGCTCCTTCGTTAAGTATGCAACCGCCGGCGTCGAAACGACGCCAAGCCTTACGACGCTCGCGCCGATCGAGAGCAAGCCCGCGATCAAAGCCGATTCCAGCATCGGTCCGGATATTCGCGTGTCGAGGCCGATGACGACTTTGGGTTGTCCCGTTGCCGTTCTTGTCAGCACGTAGCCGCCGCAGCGGCCGATCTTGTAAGCCAGCTCTGGCGTAAGTTCCTTGTTGGCGACGCCGCGAACGCCGTCGGTTCCGAAATATTTCCCCATATCTCTAGTTCTCCTTTAAGTACAATTAATGTTCTTATCCTGATACGAATACGCCGGAAGCGCCTAGACGGTTACAGACGGCGACCATAATTCGCCGATGCCGTGCTCCGGAGCCTTGTTCTCCCGCTCCGGCAGTCCCTCCGTCTCTAGACCTGCCACCGACTGAGGTTCGGCGCTAGGGCTGCTCCCCGGATTGGCTGTCCCATTGCCGGCCGTGCTATTGCCGCCGCTATTATTGCCGCCGTTCCCGCTGCCTTCGTTATTGCCCGGCTGATCGGTAGGCGTGCCTCCTACCTCGAGATCCTCTTCTCCCTCGCCGCCGCCGGACGAAGCCGACTCGTCCACGATTTCGACGGAAGCCGACAAAGGCTGTCCTTCGGTTACTATCGCCTCGACGTAAGGCGGCAGTTCAAGCTCGAGCGGCACCGAGTGAACGCCGGGAGCCAGTCCCTCGAGGTTCGCCGTAATGACGATATCCGACTCCTTGACGCCCGCCAGCACCTCTTCGGCGCCCGAGAGCTGCAAGCTCATCTTGCCGCCCTCGGGCGTCCGGACGACGGCCGTCATCCCCGCGGGCGTCCCGACCACCGATATCTTTAGATTGTCGATCGTGCGGGTCGCCTTCTTCTCCACGACGACGTCCAGCTCGATCTCGCCCGGCGATACCAGCACGATGCCGTCGATCGGAGCAGCTTTCACCTTCAGCTTCCCGGACTGCTTGACCTTGCTTAGATCAAGCACGGCCCCGTCGTAGAGCTGAATGGCGTCCAGCTTTTCCTGCTCCGCGTATACGGTGACGTTATCCATCGTCGGCTTAACGGAAACCAGACTTAAGTTTTCGTCCAGCGTGCCGTTGTATCGAATCTGCAGCGGCACCTGCTTATAAGGCAGCGTAATCGGCACTTCGGCATGAACCGTGCTCGGCGTCACGAACGCTCCCGTGATCTCCACGCCTTCGGTGTCGTAGACCACGACCTTCGCCTTTTTGTTCGAGACGATTTTGTCCGCTCCCGCGACATCCAGCGTAACCGCCACGACGCCGACTCGCTCCATATCGTCCTTGGGCAACGTCACTTCGACGACCCCGCCATTGTCCATCAGTATCTCGGGGGTTCCCATCACATACCCTGGAGCGGGTTCCCCTTCCGTTACGACCTGGACATCGAACGGCTTGGTGACGATTTCCTCGATCCGAACCGTAATCGTACGCGGCGACAATCCGACTTCCTTAATGCCCCTCGGCAGCTTGACGATGAGCGGCAGTTCTTTCGTGCCGGGCGTCACGTTCGTCAGATCGACGTTGACGATATAATCGTCGATCGATGCGGCGAACAGCTTGCTGATGCTCCCCTCCACGACAAGCCTGGTTACGGTGGGCTCCATCGCGGTCAAGACGTATTTGTTCTGATCCAGACCTGTCGGCACGATCGTGGCCGCTTCGATCACCTTCGTATCGACGCTCGACGTAGCCGTCTGCGGATTCGACTCCGTGTCTATATGTACCATGGCGAACAGAATGAGACCCAGAAGGACGGAAATGATCTTGAGCGCCGTAGGGTGACTTAACCACTTGTCCATCCTCTATTCCCCCTTCCGCTTCCAGAACGAGGTTTTGGCGGCGCCGCCGTTATCCTTGCCGCGCCCGTTCGTCTTGGGCGTCAGCTCCTCGAACAGCTTGGAGATCAGCGATTCTTCGTTAATGTCCCTAACGATCATGCCGTTGAGCGACAGCGACACTTGTCCCGTTTCCTCCGAGACGACGACGGCGAGCGCATCGCTGACCTCGGACACGCCGATGGCCGCGCGGTGGCGCGTGCCGAGCTCCTTGCTGATGAAGGGATTCTCCGACAGCGGCAAGTAGCAGGCCGCGGCGCTTAGCTGGTTGCCCCGGATAATAACGGCTCCGTCATGAAGCGGCGTATTCGGCGTAAAGATGTTAATCAGCAGCTCCGACGTAATGCGCGACTCCATCGCGATGCCGGACTCCACCATTTCGCTGAGCCCCGTCTGCCGCTCGAAGACGATCAGCGCGCCGATCTTGCGCTTGGCCATATGCTGCACGGAACGAATGACCTCGTCGATCTGCTCGCTAAGCGCGGTCTTCTCCGGGCTGTTGGAGCGCGAGAACAGATTGCCGCGTCCGAGCTGCTCCAGCGCGCGGCGAAGCTCCGGCTGGAACAAAATAATGATGGTCACGATCCCCAGCGTAAACATCTGGTTCATCAACCACTTGAGCGTATATAAATTCAGCCACGTGCTGATTGCCCATATCGCGATAAGGACAAAGATGCCTTTCAACAGCTGCACCGCCCGGGTGCCCCGCACGAGCAGTATCAATTTATAGATAATAAAGCTCACGATCCCCACGTCGATCAGATCCTTGAGCCAGTCCTGCCAAGTCGAATCCGTTAAGTAGTTCAAGCGTACACCCCCGACTGCTGCATGCGTATATCTTTATTATCGCATTTCAACCGTATGGTTTTCTAGTTTTGCGGCGTTAATTCCTCTAAATTTAGAAAAAAAGCTTCCCTCCGGGAGGGAAGCCGTGATTAAGGGGTTGCTCCGGTGCTGTTGAACGTCGATATGACCCTGTACCAGAACCAGTCGAGCGCTTGATCGATCGTGCGGCTGTGCCCGGCGATATGGCCGGTCGAAGCCAGTACCATGGAGCCGTCGATGACCGTGACATCGCCGTCTATCGACCCTTGTACTTCCAGCTTGCCGTTCTCCACGGTCAGATTGCCGGTTAAGGCGACGCCTTCGGGGACGATGACGGTATTGCCGTTGATGACGACGTTCTGCAGATCCTCGCCCGACACGATTAGCTTGGAGTCCTGCTCCCATGTCGCGAACATGCTGCCGAACATCACGACGAGGAACAACGCGGCCGCCGTCAAACCGGGATAACGGTAAATCAGTCGTACGAATCGGTTCCGCTCCTTGGTCTTGCCCTTGGGCAACGAAGACATAATGCGATTCTTCAGCGCCGCCGAAGCCGCCGCATCATACCCCGTTACGGAAGGACCCGCTCCTTCCATGGCCAGGAATGCCGCAGCGTCGGTCTTCTCCATTTGTTCGAAGCGAGCGCGGCAATCCGGGCAACCGCTCATATGCGCATGCAGTGCGCCCTTTTCTTCCCGCGGCAGCTCGCCGTCCAGATAATCGTGAATTTTGACGATGGCGACTTTGCATTCCATAGCAGCCATTCCTTTCTTCTTGCTGATGTGCATAATCTCGGTATAGGATACGTTTTAAGTAGATAGGATGTTTCAAAAAAATTTTTAATCATAAGTTCGGCATGCTTAACAAACGGTTGCGCCGCATCCGCGCCTTACAAACGGTGCTCCAGCTTCTTGCGAAGAAACTCGCGGCCGCGGTGGACCCGAGTCTTGATCGTCGTCACCGGCATCCCCAAAATATCGCCCACTTCCTGCAGGGATAAATCCTGAATATACCTCAGCATCATCACGGACTTGTATTTCGGCGGCAGCGACTCCATCGCTTGATGAATTATCCTCTGCGTATCGGACAAGATCAGCTCCGACTCCGGCGTCCGGTTGTCGCTCGGGATCATGGAATAACCGTCGAGTCCTTCGTATTCGCTGGATTCCGCGTCGAGAGAGTATGTAGGCTTGCGCTTGCGCAATCTGTCGATGCACAGATTGGTCGCGATGCGGTAGATCCAGGTCGAAAACTTAAGCGATTCGTCGAATCGGTCCAAATTTTTGTACACGCGCAAGAACGTCTCCTGGACGACATCCTCCGCCTCTTGACGGTTGCTGAGCATCCGGTACGCCATATGGAAGAGCTTATCCTGATACAGGTCCACAAGCTCTTCGAAAGCTTGCTGGTCGCCTTTGAGCGCCAACCTTGCAAGCTGGTTCTCCAGCACATTCACCTTGTCTATTCCTCCAAACTTCCGGTCCATCCGCCGCTCGCCGACTCGTGCGGTCGATTGCGGCCAGACAACATGCGCTGCACCCCTCGTTCGGACGCCATTACGCGCTCTTTAAAAAATGGTAATCGACCAGCCCCAAAAAAGCAAGTCACATTAGACAAACGGTGTCATAATGATCCGACAGCTCTCGGGCTTCCCGTATCGGGTGACGGCTGTCCGGCCCGTTCTCCAGAGACTATTTCGGTTATCTGGCACACTGGCTGCCTCCTTTCCTTTATATAAAGTCTATAAACGTGACAAAAGAAGCCGTCCCCGGAGGAACGGCTCTTGCTTGGGTTAACCTGTTTTGAACTCCGCTGTTTGAACTCCGCTAGTTGAACGCTGCCTCCCGCTTCCTTGCCTACAGCCGCCTTGCTCCCTACAAAGAATCCGTCTTGAGCTCGTCCAGCACCTCGAGAATCGTCGAAGTCGGGATGGCGAAGCCGATGCCTTGCGCTTCCGCGTTCACCGCCGTGTTAATGCCGATCACCTCGCCCTTCTCGTTAAGCAGCGGCCCGCCGGAGTTGCCGGGATTGATCGACGCGTCCGTCTGGAGCAGATGCTCGTAGACATGCTCGCCTTGCTCGTCCTGGATCGTGATGGGACGTTCCTTGGCGCTCAGCACGCCCGTCGTAAGCGTGTGGTCGAAGCCGTACGGATTGCCGATCGCCAGCACCCAGTCGCCGATGGCCGTTCCGTCGGAGTCTCCCAGCTTCAGAGCCGGGAAAGAAGCTCCCGTTGGATTAACCACCTTAAGCACCGCCAAGTCGAGCTCGTAGCTTGAACCCATTACCTGCGCCGTCAGCGGCTCGTCATAACCTTCTACCGTGACCTTTACTTCTTTGGCGCCTGAAATGACATGTTCGTTCGTCAGAATGTATCCTTCCTTATCGAAAAAGAATCCCGTTCCCGAGCCCGAAAGCTGCAGTTCTCCGGTGCCGCTATTAGGCGACGATTCCGTTCCATTTGGTTGCTGCGAGCCGTTGCCGCCTCGATTATCGCCCCCCGCTCCGCCAAAGAACTGCCTGAACAACGGATCGTCCATCATGCTGGAGCGTTGCTGAACCTCCGTGTAGTTCTCGATCTTGACCACCGCAGGACTCGACTGCTCGTAGACCGAGGCGATGTCGTCGCTCGTGTTGAACGACGCGGTCGACAGCCCCGCATCCTGTGCCGCGTTGCCGTTCACGACCTGTCCGCTGCCCGCCGGAGTCGCCGCGACGCCTCCCGTGAACATGTTGTTCGTATCCGCCGTATACGCAAGTCCTCCGATTAGGATCGCTCCCGCCATAAACGCGGCGACCATCGGCATCGCCGGATTCATCTTGCTTCTTTTTTTCGAGCCTTTCGTATGTCTGATCTCATTATAATAAGCTTCGAACCGAGGAACCGAGGGGGTCATGTTGAGCCCCGCTTTCTCGTATCGCGCTTCCGCCCTCTCCGATCGTTCCGCGTTCTCCGTCTTGTCCTCGTTCTCGCTCCGTGCCTGTCCGTATTTGTAAGAATCCCATTCCGTCATATTCGTCATCCTCCCATGCCAGGTTATCTAGCGGCTATGCGTCTCATCTGATAGCTCTATCATGAGGGATGTTCCTTAAATCAATCTTAACCCAGCCTAAATGCTGCCTAAATTAAAAAAGACAGCCAACCGCGACATCTGTCGCCATTGGCTGTCTTGCGTATGCGCATGGTCATGACGGGCATTAGCCCGTATTGCGAAGACCCGCGGCGATTCCGTTAATGGTAAGCAATACTTCGCGAAGCAGCTCCGGATCGTCTTCTTCGTTCGCGCGAAGGTCGCGCAGCTCCGACAGCAGCTGCACTTGCATGTAGCTGAGCGGATCCACGTACGGATTGCGAAGGCGAATGGATTCCTGGATAACGGGCACGTTGTCCAGAATTTCGTCTTGTCCCGTAATTTGAAGAATCAACGACGACGTCAGGTTGTATTCGGCTTCGATCTGCGAGAAGATGCGATCGCGAATGCCCTCGTCCTTGATCATGGCCGCGTATTCCTTCGCGATGAGCAAATCCGCCTTGGCAAGCGCCATCTGCAGATTGTCGATCAACGAACGGAAGAACGGGAATTGCTCGTACATCGTCCCCAGCGTAGCAAGCTTCTCCTTGTCGCCGCCGGCGTACGATTGAAGCGCCGTCCCGGCCGCATACCAAGCTGGAAGCAGGTAACGGCTTTGCGTCCAGGCGAACACCCAAGGGATGGCGCGCAGATCCTCGAAGCGATCGCTGTTTTTGCGCTTCGATGGACGGGAACCGATATTGAGCTCTCCGACCTCCGGAAGCGGCGTCGACTCCTTAAAGAACGTCAGGAAGTCCGGATCGCGGAAGATCAGGTCCTGATACTTGTTAAGCGCCGTCTCGGAGATGGAACGGGCGATGGAATCCCATTCCGCTTCCGCCGCAGGCTCCTGCTGCGGGTACTTCGCCAGACGGGCGGCCGTCACAAGCGCCCAAGTCGCCTGCTCCAAGCTGCGGTAAGCGATACCTTGCATGGAATAACGGGAAGACAACACTTCGCCTTGCTCCGTGATCTTGATGCCGCCGCCGATCGTATGGGGCGGCTGAGCCAGTATGCTGCGGTTAAGCGGCATGCCGCCGCGGCCGAGCGCGCCGCCGCGGCCGTGGAAGAACTTCAGCTTGACGTCGTATTCTTTGCCCGCCGCCGTAATATCCTTGAGCGCGACGCGAAGCTCCCAGTTCGCCGTCACGACTCCGCCGTCCTTGTTGCTGTCGGAGTAGCCCAGCATGATTTCGTGCAGGTTGCCTCTTGCTTCTACCGCCTTGCGGTAGACGGGAAGCTCGAACAGCTCCTTCATGATGGAAGGCGCGGCGTGCAGGTCGTCGATCGTCTCGAAGAGCGGCACGGATTGCAGAGTGCAACGAACCGTACCGTCCGCTTCCTTGCGGAACAAGCCGACTTCCTTCGCGAATACCATAACCTCCAGCATGTCGCTGGCCGCTTGAGTCATGCTGATCAGATAGCTCGTAATGCAGCCTTCGCCGAACTCCTGTTGCGCGCGATAGATCGTGTGGTAGACGTCCAAACATTCGCGCGTCGACTCCGAATAGTCGAGATGGCCCGACGTCAGCGGACGCGGATCGTTAAGCAGCTTATGCAGCAGCTCCGTCTTCTCTGCTTCGGATAGCGATGCGTAGTCCGATACGATATGCATCTTGGCCAAAATCTCGGCCATCGCGTTCTCGTGTTCCTTGCTGTGCTGACGAACGTCCAGCGCCATCAGATGGAAGCCGAACAGCTCCACTTGACGCAGCAGCGTAGCCAGATCCGTGTCGGCCACGTAATCGGCGTAGTGGTTGCGCAGGCTGCGGTCGATGACCAGCAGGTCCTCGCGCAGCTCATCCGGATGGTTGTAGCGCGTCAACGTGCCCTTAAGCGCTTCGTTGCGCGTATTGGCCAGCTTCTCCAGCATAAAGCCGAGCTTGATGCGGTAAGGCTCCTTCGTATTGCGCCACAGATCGACGTTCTTAGGCTCGACATGCTCGCGGTCCTGGCGAATCGACTCCAGCAGCTCATCCGATACCGTAACCAGATTCGTGCTGAAGCTTAACAGATCCATCAGGCCGCCAAGCTTCTCCTCGTACTTGCGAATCGCCAATTGGCGATGCAATTGAAGCGTCTCCCAGGTAACCTTGGCTTTGACGGACGGGTTGCCGTCGCGGTCGCCGCCGATCCAGGAGCCGAAGCGAAGATACGCCGGCACATGCCAACGCTCCTCGGGATAATATTTGGTCAGGCAGCGCTCAAGCTCCTCGTAGACGCTCGGCAGTACCTCGAACAACGTCTCGTCGAAGTAATACAAGCCGTTGCGCACTTCGTCGATAACGGTCGGCTTGCGGTCGCGCAGCTCGTCGGTCTGCCAGAGGATCAGCACTTCGTTCAGCAGCTTCTCCTTCAGCTTCTCGCGCTCGCGGAACGTAAGCGTCGGATTGTCGAGCTGCATGACGTCTTCGGCAATGCGCTTGTGGATGTCCAGCACCGCTCTGCGGGTCGCCTCCGTCGGATGCGCCGTCATGACAAGCTCCAGGGAGATGCCGCTCAGGATGTCCTGCACGTCCTCTACCGCGATGTTGCGTTCCTTCAAATCCTGGACCGCGCTTTCGATGGAGCCGCGTTGCACCGCTTCTCCCGTGGATACCTCGTAGTCGCGCTTCCGTCTAATGCGGTGGTTTTGCTCCGCGATGTTGACCAACTGGAAGTAAATCGCGAACGCGCGAATAACCTGATGGCGAATCTCGGGGCTAAGCGAAGATACTTTGGTTTTGAATTGGTCGAACAGCTCCGGCACGAACTCCGCGCGCAGCGCCTTGCTTTGCTCCCGAATTTGCTCGACGATGTCGAGCAGCTCGCGTCCGCCCTGATGCACGAGCACTTCGCCGAGAATGTTGCCCAGGAAGCGCACGTCGCGTCTGAGCAGGTTGTTGGTGCTCGTCCGACTAGCCGACGTAGATGATACAGATTGTTCCGACATACCGTTCCTCCTACAAATCTGTGCAGCAAACCCACTTTGAAAGCATCCGCCCGAAAACGCGCGCATGCCTAATCCAATACCGTAAGGTTACTCTCAGTTAATGGCGTAATCACTCCTACCATCATACTACAAAAAACAACGCCATTGAAGCCCTGCGGCGCAATCCGTTGTCGACAAAGAGCCGCAAACCCGCTCCCAGAGCGGAGTTTTTACCACTTTTTCGCTTTAGCGCGACTCCATAACGCTATAAGCGGCCCTTTTCCATGCGAAATCATAGTTTTCATTGCATATTCTTGTAACATTTACCTATACATGAACGTTATAGAAGTGCGAACGATAGATCCATTAATGCTGCCGACATGATTGACGCGGGGGGGGGACCAATGATGGGCAAAAGAATACAAAAGCTAGGAATGGCTTGGCTTATTGCAGGGGTATTAACCGGCTGCGCTGACAGCGCCCCCGCGACCGTAAGGTCTATTCCACCGTCTACCGAAGTCACGGAATCGACCGAAGCAGGCCCGAGTCCCGTTAAGGCGACATCCGTGCATGCAGAGGGACAAATCCCCTCGGATAACTTTCCTGCTGGCGAGCCAAGCGCCGACAGGTATAGCACCTCCATATCGGCCGAAGGCAGCCATATGCTCTATAATCGCCAAGACAAAAAAGTCCCCCCGGCGCAGGTCGTCTGCGATCTCATGCTGCTCGATTTGGAATCGGGCGAAGAGACGCGGGTAGGCCAAAACAATGAGGCCGAACCATGCCACGCATTCAGCTGGCTGGGGGAGTGGGTTTATGTACAGTGGAACGAATTCCCTTCCCGCAGATTAACCGATTTTAGCCTCTTTGACGGAAAGGCCGGCAAACTTCTTGAATCCGGGCGTCTGTACCAGTACTTGGAGGAGAGCGAGACGAGGATCGTATTGCTGCTTCCCCGCGAAAATAATGGCGACGGCGATTCCTTAGGCGCCGATATCCGAATTGGCGCGTTAACCAACGACGGCGCTTTTCATCATTTAGACACGCAAAATGTTTACGAGGTACAGTTTCTCGATATCCAGCTATCCGAATCATTAGACGCTATGGCGATATGGACTCATCACGTACCCACCAATACGTCCCAGCTCTTAATAGCGCGAGTGGACACGGCATTATGGAGCACCGGCGAATGGGCTTTGATCGATATCGAGCCTAATCCGGATGGCGGCACGATCGGCTATGACCAAGACGGCTTCGTCATCCTAAGCGATGGTAGACGATTCAAACTGCCGTGGCTAGTGTAGAAGTGTCGCACTAAAGTTCTTCATGATAGCTCCTTGGCGACATGCCTCCTCCTTTGCCCGCATAAGTTATTACATCATGTTGAGGAGGAGCGGACCATGGAGCAGAAGGAAAAGCTTTTGCGCGAAATCGAACTTGCCAGGCTCGAATTTATCGGCGCGTCCCTTGCCGCGATCGGCGATGGCATTCTTGCCTTCGCCGCGGGACTAGCTCTGGATCTTCTCGAGAAGGAGCTCGCGGGCGACCAAACCAGGCATCAACAGACTCGTTTCGCCGCCACGCAACACCAGCTCGACTATTTTATTCACGAATTAATGCGAATCAGAAAAACGCTTCCTTGAAGATCAGCCGATTGCCGGGTCATTCCCCTTGTTTCATCAAAAATGAATACAAAAAAAGCCTTGCTGCGCAAGGCTTCTGGGCTCTAGATAATCTGGAGCGGGTGATGGGAATCGAACCCACGCTATTAGCTTGGAAGGCTAAAGTTCTACCATTGAACTACACCCGCATATAAAAGATGGTCGGGACGACACGATTTGAACATGCGACCCCCTGGTCCCAAACCAGGTGCTCTACCAAGCTGAGCTACGTCCCGTTATAAATAGGATCATCTAAGTAAAATGGCGCGGCCTAAGAGATTCGAACTCCTGACCTTTTGATTCGTAGTCAAACGCTCTATCCAGCTGAGCTAAGGCCGCAAAAATTATGGAGCGGAAGACGGGAATCGAACCCGCGACCCTCGCCTTGGCAAGGCGATGCTCTACCGCTGAGCCACTTCCGCACGGTAAGTTTGTCTGCCTCATTTCAATCCAATCAACGCGGCGACAAGTAATAATATATCATCTTGAAAAACAAAATGCAACTCCTTTTACGCAAAAAACTCATTTTTTTTCGGGCTTCTTGCCCTTTGACGCCCCTGAGCTCCCTATTCGAACGACAAACCCCACTCTGCGCGAGAATGGGGTACTATGAGATCCGGCATTTTATTGTCGCTAAGTCTCTATGCTCCTGCTGCAGTCAAAGAAGGTTTGTCGCCTTTGTCGACCGCGTCGCCGCCCAATACCTTATCGGCGGTCGGCAAGCCTGCCAGCGCGAACGGCAGACACAGCGGTACGCCCGTTCTTGGATCCGGAACGATATCTGCCTCTATGTTAAATACGTCACGCATAATATCCGGCGTAATAACCTCTATAGGCGTGCCTTCTCCGCGCACGACGCCGCTCTTGATCGCAATCATATGATGCGCGTAACGTGCGGCGTGGTTGAGGTCATGCACGACCATTACGATCGTCCGGTTGTTCTTCTCGTTAAGCTTCTGCAGCAAATGAAGAACCTCCAGCTGATGGGCCATATCCAGGAAGGTCGTCGGCTCGTCAAGGAACAGAATATCCGTCTCTTGGGCAAGCGCCATGGCGATCCATGCGCGTTGTCTCTGACCTCCGGACAACTGATCGACCGGACGTTCGGCGAATTCGCCCATTCCCGTCGCTTCGATCGACCACTGAACCACGCTTTTATCTTCCTTGCTCATGGAGCCAAAGCCCTTCTGGTAAGGGAAACGTCCATAGGAGACCAGCTCGGATACGGTCAGTCCGTCCGGCGCCGTCGGGTTTTGCGGAAGAATTGCCAGCTGCTTCGCCACTTCTTTCGTGGACTGCTTATGAATCGACTTCCCGTCCAGAAGCACGTTGCCGTGCGATGGATTCATAATTCTGGCCATCGTCTTCAGAATTGTGGACTTACCGGAGCCGTTGGCTCCGACCAGCGCCGTCACCTTTCCCTGAGGAATGGAGATATTTAAATTCTGGACGATTAAACGGTCGTCATATGAAATGGCCAAGTCCGAAGTTTTCAAGCGAATCATTATGGTGCACGCTCCTCCCGCTGCGCCCTGCGCAGACAGCATATCCTTTTGAACGAAAATTATTATCAACAACACACTAATGATAATCGTTCTCAGACTCATTGTCAATGTTAAACTTCATCCATCCTTCATGTTCTTGTTTGATCCTCCGTTTAACTTTGTCTATACTGGGGGTAAGGAGAGGATGAACATGATGACCAAACGATTCTCGTTAGCGGAGGCCAATGAGCTGCTCCCCGAAGTCAAACAAAATCTGCAGCAGCTGCAAGAGCTCGCAAGCCAGCTGGAGAAGGAATATATCCACTATCGCAAAGTGAAAGCCGGCCATGCCGAGTTATCGGGCGAGCTTCTGTTCGAGCTGGAGGGACAGATGGATTTTAAGCAGTTTGAGGTGCAGCTGTACATGCAAAATTTTGCCCGACATGGCGTCCTGCTCAAAATGATTCAGCCCGGTCTCATCGATTTCCCCGCAATTATGGACGGAGAAGAAGTATTGCTGTGCTGGCGCGAAGGAGAAGACAGCGTCACGCATTATCACGGCTGGCATGACGGCTTCGCCGGCCGCAAGCTGCACCCTGACGCTGAAGGATAAGAGCTGCACGGATAAGATACACGAACCAGGAATCATCAATCTCTCCATGCCCATCATGTGATACGAAGAGCACCACAGATGTAACAATGGTAAAGTAAAATAGACATACAAAAAACCCTTCGTCTCCGAAGGGTTTCTTCATGGTATGGTGCGCGTAGAGGGACTTGAACCCCCACGGTCGCCCGCTAGATCCTAAGTCTAGTGCGTCTGCCAATTCCGCCATACGCGCATGACGTGCTTAGATGTTGATCATACCATACCGGCTTAACCTCTGACAAGTCCCGTGCTGCTGTAATCCGCTCAACCAACCATGCAACCGGCCGACGGAACAAAAAAAGGACAAAAGCGTACAACGCCCTTGCCCTCCTTTCCTATCGTTGCTCTTGTTCCTCTTCCACCGCTTGCGATTCGTTAACCGCGTTAAGGGAAAGGGACACTTTCAGAATCTGATGATTATCCATCTCCAGAATCATAAATCGATGTCGGCCATGCGCTACGGGCACGGGTTCTTCCTCCAGCGAGAACTGCTGTACTTGCAGCCAACCCCCGATCGTGTCGACGCCGAAGTCCTGCTCGAACCTCATGCCGAATCGCGTTTCGATGTCCTCAAGCAGCACCAGACCGCTCAACACATATTCGTTCTCCGATTTCTTGGCAATGTCGGGCTGCTCGTCATTGTCGAACTCGTCCCTAATCTCGCCTACGATCTCCTCGAGAATATCCTCCATCGTAATGATGCCGGCCGTGCCGCCGTACTCGTCGATTACAAGTGCGATGTGCACGCCCTTCTTCTGCATCTTCAGAAGAACGTCCTGAAGCGGAGCCGTCTCGTGTACCGTTCCGATCTCGTGAATCATGCTCTTGATTGGCGTGGTGCGTCCAAGAGCAATATCCGTCACCAACTCCTTGGCGTTCAAAAAACCAATTACTTTATCCTTATCGCCTTCCTGCGTCACAGGATAGCGCGTATAGTTGTTCTGATCGATAATCGTAAGCACTTCATCCCGCGACATACGCTCGTCCACCGAAATGGCTTGCATGCGTGGGACCATGACGTCCTTCGCCACGCGTTCGTCGAACGCGAAAATATTTTGCATGTAGGAAAGCTCGGTCTGATTGATCTCGCCGCTCTTGAAGCTTTGGGCCATGATGATCTTAAGCTCTTCTTCGGAATGCGCCTGCTCGTGGCCGGCCGGTTGAACGCCGAACATACGGAGAAATACCCGTGCCGATCCGTTCAAGACCCAGATAAGCGGGAACAGGATTTTGCCGAACAGGACAAGCGGACCTGCCAGCATTAGCGTCATTCGCTCCGCGAATTGAATAGCGAGCGTCTTGGGGGCTAATTCACCGAATACGACGTGCAAGAATGTCATCAGGGACAAAGCAAGCGCGTAAGAAATCGGCGTTGCCCAAGCGTCGGAGACACCCCAATCATGGAAGATCGGATGCAAGATTTTTTCGATCGTCGGTTCGCCGAGCGCACCTAGTCCGAGCGCCGTAACCGTAATACCCAGCTGACACGCCGACAAGTAATAATCCAAGTCCGTTACGAGCCGTTTGGCCGCTATCGCTTTTTTGTTGCCTTCCGCAATCAATTGATCGATCCGGGACAATCTGACCTTCACGACCGCGAATTCGGAACCGACGAAGAAGGCAGTCATTACGATGAGCAGCAGTACGAGCAGCAAGTTAATTACAATGGATAAGTCCAATAGTTTCCCTCAGCTGAGGGATTCACCTCCGATGAATTGTAGAGTCGACCATGTCGATCGCCCATATTCGAATATTACGTACGAGCCTGCTTAACGTTTCATATTATTTGCGATATTTATCATATTTATCATCCATATCTTGATGTCCGTTCATTAACATCGCTAACGTCTCCTGAATACGATACAGAGTCTCAACCATTGCCTAATGAATACCCGCTTACAACTTATATGAAACAGGAGTGAATGCCAATGTCGTTTTTCCCGCCATTCGGACCGCCTCCCGGCCCCCCATTCGGCCCTGGGCCCGGACCGGGGCCGTTCCCTGGACCTGGTCCCGGACCGGGCCCAGGAGGCCCATCCGGTCCCCATTCCGCGCCAACCTCGCCGCCTCCGTCGTTTGTGCCGCAGCAGCAATCCGCTTCGCTGCTGGCCGTTGACCCGGGAGGCATTCGAAGGTGCGTCTTCCGCAACACGTATATTTGGATGAACAACGGCAGCCAATTTTGGTTTTTCCCCGTCTTTGTCGGCCCCACTTCCATTGCCGGCTTCCGCTGGACGGGATTGTTCTGGATGTATAGCGGATTCGATCTGAGATCGATTCAGTCCTTCACCTGCTTTTAATCATTTCCACGCAAAAAAAGCTTAACTTGCCTTGCGGCATGCATTAAGCTTTTTTTGCTTGCCTATCTTATCGCTTGATGACGATTCGTTTGTTCTTGCAGACGTATTGGAATTTCGTGTTGACAACGTCCAAATGTTCCTCGTTAATGACCTGCTTCAACACCCTTTTATTAAGCCTCTTGACTTCCTTGGGGATCGGAACGCAGTAGTAGGAGCCATGTCCGTGATGAGGAGGAACGGGACCGCAGCAGGAGCAATCAGACGATGGCCCCGCCATCCCCATCATCGGGTTGTTTCCCGCAAGACCGAAACCTTGGTTGGCTCCGAAGCCCGCGGCAGCAAGTGCATTTCCCCCTGCCATCGCGTTAGAGAACCCCATCAAGGCGTTGGCGCCTGCGACATTCTCCAGGATGACCCTGCTTTGGCTTGCCGTGCCGCATTGCAGTGCATTAATAAACGGCATGCTCGAAGGAATAAACGGATACATGAGGTTCTGCGGATTGTCGCTGTGGCCTTGTCCGGGGTTCGAAGGATCGTCGATAATGAAGTTGTTATTGTTGGGATTCGGGAAACGTCCGAACAAGACATGTCCGGCCTCATGCGCCAATGCGTACGTATCCGTCGCGTCGTCGCTCATCACGCAGTGGCCAGAGATTTGGTAGTTTGCTTGGCTGACGAAGGAATCGAAGATTGGACCCGCGTTCCCTATCGCGCCAGATCCCAGATATAATCCGCTGACATATACGACATAGATCGCTACGGCATTGTTTGTTTCGGCTTTCGTCTGCGAGATCAGGTTTTCGACTCTCGGGTCCCCAATGTTCGGAACCGTGCTTCCAAGCAGCGTAACGTCCGGACGAAAAAATTCGCGAAACGATACAAAGTTGATGTTGCAGCTGACTCCCGGGGGGAATCCTGTAGACCAAGCTTCATTCGCGCGGGCAATATCCGAGGCTACCCTCGCCCGGCGCAACTCCGCCGTTTCGCTTGACCGAGCTCCTCTTGTGAAAATGCTGACTACGGAAACCGTTGCCATGCCTATCCCTCCTCTAAATCTAGCATAATTTCCATATAACAAATGCTAGATGATAGAATTTGGCTTGGACGAAAAACGGATATCCGAGAAAATGGAGATTAGCTAGGGGATAACATCCTATATACGGCAAAAGACCCTTCGTCTCCGAAGGGCCTTCTCATGGTATGGTGCGCGTAGAGGGACTTGAACCCCCACGGTCGCCCGCTAGATCCTAAGTCTAGTGCGTCTGCCAATTCCGCCATACGCGCGTGGGTGATGCTTGGGTAAAAAACTGGTGAGCCATGAAGGACTCGAACCTTCGACACCCTGATTAAAAGTCAGGTGCTCTACCAACTGAGCTAATGGCTCTTATTCAAATGGCTGGGGATCAAGGATTCGAACCTTGGCGTGACGGAGTCAAAGTCCGTTGCCTTACCGCTTGGCTAATCCCCAGCGAACGGTATGGTGGAGGATGACGGGATCGAACCGCCGACCCTCTGCTTGTAAGGCAGATGCTCTCCCAGCTGAGCTAATCCTCCATGAATGGTGACCCGTAGGGGATTCGAACCCCTGTTACCTCCGTGAAAGGGAGGTGTCTTAACCCCTTGACCAACGGGCCTTAAAATAAGCAAAAATAAAAGCTTCTGTCTGCTTTCCTTGACGGGAATGGAGCTCTCAACCGGGATCGAACCGGTGACCTCATCCTTACCATGGATGCACTCTACCTACTGAGCTATGAGAGCAAGTGGCTCCCCGAACAGGACTCGAACCTGTGACAACTCGATTAACAGTCGAGTGCTCTACCAACTGAGCTATCAGGGAACATTAAACATGTGTTGCAATGTGTCCTTGAGCATAAGCGGCTAAGAGACAAAATGTGTGGCTAAGGCTTGCGCCTTGAAAACTGGATACGAAAGGTTTGCTGAACCTTAATGCTGTTGTCTGATGCTTGTATGGAGCAATCAAACGTGTAGGATAAGCCCTCGACCGATTAGTATTCGTCAGCTCCACACATTGCTGTG